>JACCDQ010116349.1_pt1 | contig 22257 bp, 21 predicted proteins | sample 7446031 | NCBI WGS metagenome assembly JACCDQ01 (sample SAMN15323442, study PRJNA562643) | freshwater metagenome | isolation source: river surface water | place: USA:Blue River Watershed | collected 2017-08-17
GTGACCGTACTCTTTTACACCTTTACGAACTACTGCGCGGATAACCGCGTTAAGACCAGGGCAATCTCCGCCGCCAGTGAGGACACCAATACGCATGATTTACTCCAACAATTTTATTGTTTGATTGTGTGGCTCAAACTCTTACCGCCACCTATGGTCAACGCTGACTGGCACAGTCTAGCCTTGCCCCATGGCTAATCGACAACTCATCGCCGGCGTGGATTCTTCAACCCAATCGGTAAAGGTGGTTATTAGAGATGCCCGTACAGGCGAATTAGTGCGAGAGGGTCGCGCAGCCCACCCCGATGGCACTGAAGTAGATCCAGCGCATTGGCTCACCGCAATTCATTCTGCATTTACAGATGCGGGTGGAATAGATGATGTTGAGGCTATTTCCATTGCAGGCCAACAACATGGAATGGTCGCATTGGATTCTGATGGCGAAGTTATCCGCCCTGCACTTCTTTGGAATGACACACGTTCAGCAAAAGAGGCCGATGATCTCAACCGCGAGGTTGGTGGAGATCTTGAGATCGCACGAAAAGTTGGTTCAAAGCTGGTTGCTTCCTTTACCGCTTCAAAAGTTCGTTGGATGGCAGACCATGAACCACACAATGCTTCACGTGTTGCATCGATCGCGCTGCCCCATGATTGGTTGTCATGGCAGCTACAAGGTGGCAAGGATTTATCAAAACTCTTTACCGATCGCAGTGATGCATCCGGAACCGGATACTTCGATCCCAGCACATCTCATTACCGCGAAGATATTGCGCGGCTAGCCCTTCGCCATGATCAAGAGTTAAGACTTCCAACAATTATTGAACCTGCAAAGTTTGGTGGAACAACACTTTCTGGAACTCCAATCGCAGCAGGTGCGGGCGATAACGCTGGAGCTGCGTTGGGATTACAAGCCCAACCCGGAGATGTAATTGTTTCTTTGGGTACGAGCGGAACCGCCTTTGCAGTTTCCGATACTCCGACACATGATCCATCGGGCGCGGTCGCAGGTTTCGCCGATGCGACAGGTCGATACTTACCGTTGGTGTGCACTTTAAATGCTGCGCGAATTCTCGACGCTGCATGTCGGATTCTGGGTAAGACCCATGATGAAGTCGGGCAATTAGCACTAGCCGCTCAACCAGGTGCTCATGGTTTAACTCTTCTTCCCTATTTTGAAGGAGAAAGAACTCCTAACCGCCCCAAAGCAACTGGTGTCTTTGCAGGGATGAACTTAAGCAACTCCAATCAAGAAGATATCGCTCGTGCGATGGTGGAAGGAATGCTTGCAGGCTTGGCTGATGCTGTTGATTCTCTCGTTGCATTAGGCGTTGGGGTTAATCGCATTTTGCTTATTGGAGGTGCAGCAAAGAATCCTGCAGTCCCAGTAATTGCAAGCGCTTTGTTTGGTCGTGAAGTCTTAGTTCCACCTGCAGGTGAATATGTTGCTAATGGCGCTGCTAAACAAGCTGCCTGGGCATTGCTTGGAGAAATGCCATCGTGGGATTTAGGTGAAGTAACTCATCACTCCAGCGCAGCAACCCCAGATGTAATGAAGCGATACAAAGAGTTAAAGAGTAATACTGAAAATTGGTAGAGCTAATTCTTAAACGGTAACGCGAACACCCTTACCAACAATAACAATTCCGCCTTCGCTGACTGTGAATCGTTGGCGATCTCGCTCAAGATCAACACCAATTTGTGCACCAGGGTCGACGATCACGCTCTTATCGAGAATTGCTTTGCGAATAATTGCTTTCTCGCCAATACGCACATTAGGCATCAAGACAGTGCCTTCGACGATCGCAGCTTTTCCAACTGAAACATCATAAGAAACTACTGAGCCATGAAGAATTCCGCCTGAAACAATGGAGCCCGCACCAACGATTGAATCATGTGCTGCTCCACCTTCGCTGAACTTTGCAGGTGGTAGTGATGGTGGGTTTGTCAGCAAGGGCCAATCACGGTTGTAAAGATTAAAGATTGGATGAACAGACACTAGGTCCATGTGCGCGTCGTAATACGCATCAATTGAACCCACATCACGCCAGTAGCCCTTATCGCGCTCGGTTTCACCAGGCACAACATTGTTGGCAAAGTCGTAGACCTTTGCTTGTCCCTGTGAAGTTAAGAATGGAATGATGTTTCCACCTAAGTCATGACGAGATTCGATATCTTCTGAATCCAGAATCAACGCTTCTTCCATTACATCGCGCTTAAAAATGTAATTACCCATTGAAACCAATGAGAGCTCAGGATTGCCCGGCATTGCAGGTGGGTTAGCTGGCTTTTCATGAAAAGCCTTGATCGTGATTCCATCATCTGCCAATTCGATGACACCAAACTCGTGAGCCTCAGAACGCGGCATACGGATTGCAGCAACTGTTACGCCAGCACCTGTTTCAACATGTTGCTGGAACATCTGCATTGGATCCATTCGGTACACGTGGTCTGCACCAAAAACTAAAACATGTTTTGGATCTTCATCATGAATCAAATTGAAATTCTGCAAAATTGCATCGGCACTACCTGTATACCAACGTGGCCCAAGGCGTTGCTGAGCAGGCACCGGAGTGATGTAGTTTCCAAGAAGTGATGACATGCGCCAAGTGGTCGTAATGTGACGGTCAAGAGAGTGTGATTTGTATTGGGTCAACACTGCAATCTTGAGCATATTGGCATTTGCCAGATTTGATAGAACAAAATCAATCAAACGATATGAGCCACCAAAAGGAACTGCTGGCTTGGCACGATCTGCAGTAAGCGGCATTAAGCGCTTTCCTTCGCCACCAGCAAGAACAATGCTGAGCGGAAGTTGCAGTTTGGCCATGTCTTAACGATAGCCTTTCACCCTTGTCGAAGGAAGAGGTTTTCAAAGATATGACCGCGTTAAAGGTTGGAATCGTTACCAAAGAGTGGCCACCGGCCATTTATGGTGGCGCTGGGGTACATGTCCTCCAGTTAACGCAAGCCCTCCGCGCCATCAATGATGTCCATGTCGATGTTCACTGCTTCGGCGGAAAGCGCGATGATGCATTTGGTTACTCCCTCCCCCTGGGTTTTGCCGATGCCAATCCTGCGGTGCAAGCTTTAGCGATCGATTTAGAGATGGCAACGCATCTTGGCCATGTTGATGTTGTTCACTCACACACTTGGTATGCAAACATGGCAGGTCATGTTGCATCACTTCAACATGGAATCCCCCACATTGTCAGCGCACACTCACTTGAACCATTACGTCCATGGAAATCTGAGCAGCTTGGTGGCGGATATCGAATATCTTCTTGGGCTGAGAAGACAGCGTATGAAGCAGCCAGTGCGATTATCGCCGTAAGCGATGGAATGCGCGCCGATGTATTGAAGGCCTACCCTGCTATTGATCCAGCCAAGGTTGTCACAATTAGAAATGGCGTAGACACAAATAAGTTTGCGCCAAATCATGACGCTTCTGTTCTGGAAAGTTTTGGAGTTACGGGACCTTATGCAATCTTTGTAGGACGCATCACCCGTCAAAAAGGTTTGGCCCATCTATTGCGTGCTTGGAAAGATGTTCCAGCTGAGTTTGGATTGGTTCTGGCTGCTGGAAGCCCTGATGAAGAAGGTATCGGCAACGAGGTTGCAGCCCTAATCGCTGAACTTCAGTCAACCCGCAGCAACGTGTGGTGGATTAAAGATATGTTGCCGCATAATCAGTTAACCGCGATGTTGACCGCTGCAGATTTATTTGTTTGTCCTTCAATTTATGAACCGCTTGGAATCGTAAACCTTGAGGCGATGGGCTGCGAAACGGCAGTTCTGGGCTCACGCGTAGGAGGAATTCCTGAGGTTGTCGCAGATAAGGAAACCGGCGAGCTAGTTGATTACCACGGCGAAGCTGCTCCATTTGAAAAATCATTAACTGAATCAATAAATCGTCTGATGTCACAGCCGGAATTGCTAAAGAAGTATGGCGCAGCTGGTCGCGTACGAGCACAAAAGCTATTTGGTTGGGATGCAGTTGCTGCATTGACTGTAGATCTATATCGCAAGGTAATTGGCTAAGTGAGTCGTAAAGCGCTGTTCCACTTTGTTTTGGTTGGCATTTTGTGGGGAATTCCGTACCTACTCATGAAGGTTGCTGTCGAGGATTTTCCACCAGCAGCTGTTGTCGCGGGCCGCACATTGATTGGCGCATCAATCCTCATTCCCGTTGCTTTGTATCGCAAGAAGTTCAAAGGCGCGGTGTTGGGATTTAAGTTTGTTGCTTTTTATGCATTAATGGAGATGATCGGGCCTTGGATTCTGATTACAACCGCAGAGCAAAAGATCAACTCTGGTTTGGCAGGATTATTGGTTTCTACGGTTCCTATCTTTGCAACCATCATCACATCTCTACGTGGTGATCACTCGGTTTGGCAGTTCAAGCGAATCATTGGAATTGTCGTTGGCTTTATTGGATTGATCTTAGTTGTCGGTATCGAAAGCTTGACCGGAACTAGCGATCCACTCTCAATCGCAATGGTCATCTTGGCGGCAATGGGTTATTCCTATGCGGTCATTATGGTTACTTCAAACTTGCCGCTAGTTGATGGAATTGCAATTAATGGTCTTGCGATGGCGTTAACAACAATTTTCTGGGCACCGGTTGCCATTGCGCAGTGGCCATCAAGCATTTCACTCGATTCCGCTCTTTCGCTTCTCGCGCTTGGAGTGTTCAGCACCGCTTTCGCCTTCATCTTGTTCTTCAAGTTGATGGATGAGATTGGGCCTGCACGAGGATCGCTTGTTACCTACTTAAACACAGCTGTTGCGGTTGTCTTGGGTGTAATTATTTTGAAAGAGCCTTTAACCGCCGGAATCATTATTGGCCTACCACTGGTATTGGTTGGCTCTTATCTAGCTAGTCGTAAGAATCAAGAAAAAGCGATTAGTTAAGCCTTTTCCCCAAAGCCAAGTTTTGCAAGCAGCTTTGGATCCTTCTGCCACTCTTTTGAAACCTTGATGTGAAGTCCTAGGAAAATCTTGGCTGCAAGTGCGCGCTCGATATCGGCACGTGCACGAATACCAATCTCCTTTAAACGAGCCCCTTGATGTCCCAACAAAATTGCACGTTGCGTATCGCGCTCGACGTGAATCGTTGCATGGACATCAAAGAAAGGGCGCGATCCCTTTTCTTCGCGCTCACCGAATTCATCAATTGTTACAACAATTGAATGTGGGAGCTCTTCGCGGACGTCTTGCAACGCTGCTTCGCGAATAAACTCGCAGATAAGCTGCTCGATCGCTTGATCGCTAGTTGTGCCCTCTGGATAGTACTGAGGTCCAGCTGGAAGATTCTTGCCGATTAGCTCGTTGAGCAGATCTACCTGATCATGAATCGCTGCGGATACCGGAATGATTTCATCCCAAACAAAACCTTCTGCGATCTTCATGATTCCAAGTAATCGAACTGCTAGCTTTTCCTTTGAAATCAAATCTGTCTTTGTGATGACGGCAAACTTCTTTGCCTTTGGATGCTTGGCGATTTCTGCCGCAATAAAGGTATCCCCCGCACCTGAAGTTTCATCAGCAGGAATACACATGATCACGATGTCAACAGAATCCATGCTCTGGTCTACAACTTGATTGAGGCGCTGACCCAACAAAGTTTTTGGCTTATGTACTCCAGGAGTATCCACCAGCACCGCTTGAAACTCTGGGCGATGAACAATGCCGCGAATTGCAGAACGTGTCGTGTTTGGGTGATGTGATGTGATCGCAATCTTGCTACCAACCAGCGCATTAATCAGAGTAGATTTTCCAACGTTTGGGCGGCCAACAATGGCTACAAAGCCCGAACGGAAATCACTCATAGGCTTATTCTCTCACTAATTAACGCCGACAAACTCCACGGCATCTGCTACAGATGTAACGATCTCTGCTGCTCTTTCACCAATCAGTCGGTGACACCCTTCACTTGTTGGTGAATTAATGGGTCCCGGAATAGCCATAACAGGCCTGAATATCTCAGCGGCATCACGCGCGGTTCGCAATGAACCACTTCGAAAAGCTGCTTCAACTACAAGGGTTGCTTTGGATAAGCCGGCGATAATGCGATTGCGGGTAAGAAAACGATTGGGCAAGGCTTTGTGGCCGGGCATGAACTCAGTAACAATCGCACCTGATTCACAAATTTCAGCGAACAAACGTGCATTACCTGCGGGGTAATTTACATCTATTCCTGAAGCGACAACAGCAACAGTTATACCTTCGGCGATCAAGGCACCCTTATGGGCATACGAATCAATTCCATATGCACCGCCGCTGATGATCCCCCACTCGCGATCTGCAAATCCAGCAGCGAAATCTCCAGCTATTCGAGCACCGTATGAGGTTGGGTTACGGGTACCGACGATTGCTAATGAGGGCTGAAGCAAGGCACTTATGTTTCCCTTAAGAATTAAACCAATTGGAGGCGCAGCCAAATCATTGAGTTGTTCTGGCCAATCTGCATCAACTGGGGTCAGCAAACGTGCACAATGTTTATCAATTTCCGTTAAAACTTTATCGCCACTCGTGCCACGTAGATTAGCTACTAACTTTTCGTATTTAACGGGGTCATATCCCCCATTCAATAACTTGTCATAAACGGTAAGTGCACCTTGCGCAGCTATCTCAGCACACCAAAATGTATGGCCACCCTCGATAACACTAAACAATGCAGCTCTGGCTAACTCCTCATTCATGCCTCTACCTTGCCCCTCATTGCATGTGCAGCCTCAACATCTTCAATCGTCGGAATTGCATGTCCGTAAAGATCTGCAAAACTCCAAGATGTTCTGATGATCTTGTGTAACCCGCGTGCAGTGATGTGCTCACGATCCAATTCATCATGCAAGAAATTCATGGCGGCTTTCTCGGGTTGAAAAGTAGAACGCAGAGCCCGTGCGGGAATTTGTGAATTAAGGCTCCACCCAAGTCCCGCAAACCGTTTTTCGGCGACCTTCCGTGCTGCAATCACACGCTGCCTGATTATTTCGCTGCTTTCGCCAAGTTCATTTCGCGCCATATCTACTCGACCAACCGGTTCTACCTGTACGCGAAGATCAATGCGATCCATTAATGGCCCGGATAGCTTTCCTAAGTAACGACGTACCTGTTGTGATGTGCACGTGCAGTTACGGCCACGGCCTGTGAACTTTCCACACGGGCAAGGATTGGCTGCCAGCACCAAAAGAAATTGCGCTGGAAAAGTCAGATTTCCGACACTTCGAGCAATTGTTATCGTTCCGGACTCCAAAGGCTGTCGTAATGAATCCAACACACCGGGACCACATTCAGGAGCTTCATCTATAAATAGAACACCGTAATGTGCCAGAGAACATGCACCAGGTTTGATCGCGTGCGATCCGCCGCCCACCATCGCGATGCGTGTTGTCGTGTGATGCGGAGAAACTATTGGTGCAAGCAATGACAAAGGTGATCGTTGTGCGAGAGTTCCGGCAATTGAATGAACTGCAGTTACTTCTAAGGCCTGTTCGATAGAAAGCGCTGGCATGATCGTAGGAATTCTCTCTGCAATCATTGTTTTACCGGCTCCAGGAGGTCCAATCAGCAAAATGTGATGTCCGCCAATAGCTGCAATCTCTGCTGCTTGTCGCGCGGCAGCTTGTCCAGCAACATCAGCAAAATCCAATCGCGTATCTGTTTGCTCCCATTGAAGATCTATCTCTTGCACAACTTCGCGCTCTCCAATACGAAGCCACCGCAAAACCTGCTTCAGATGCTCCATTGGAACGATGTTCATCGATTGCATTAACTGTGCTTCCTCGTAATTAGCAGAAGGCACCACCGCTGTCCGAACACCAGCTTTATAGGCAGCCATTAACGCTGGAAGGACACCACGAACAGAACGAATTCGTCCATCCAGTGAAAGTTCGCCAAGAAAAAGTATCTCAGCAATCTTTTCACGCGGAACTGTCTCATGAGCTGCGAGCAGAGCAATGCAAATTGCAAGATCAAAACTGGAACCGCTCTTTGGCAACCAAGCAGGTGACAGTGAGACCGTTACTTTCCGATTAGGCCACACCTCTCCACAATTTACGATTGCACTTCGAACTCGATCGCGAGACTCAGACAGCGCAGCATCTGGCAACCCCAATAACGCGTACCCAGGTAAACCATCGGCAATATCAACTTCGACGTTAACTAAATATCCTTCTAAGCCCAACAGAGCCACTGAATGTGTCAGCGCGAGAGTCATAACAGTTTCTCGCGATATTCGATTGCCAGCTTTCCATCGTGTTGCACTAGAACGGCAGCAACATCTATTTGGTACTCGCACCCAAGACATCCATGGGTGGCAAGCCAAGCAAGCGCCAAACGTTGCATTCGGTGGGCTTTGTCGCGATTTATTGCTTCGAATGGGTGACCAAAGGCAACAGAGCTACGAGTTTTTACCTCAACAAATGAAAAAATCCCTGTCGGATTAAGTGCGACGATATCTATTTCGCCTTCACGGATTCGCCAATTTCTCTCAATTACTTCGCATTGCCGATTAATGAGAAATTGAGCAACGGCTTCCTCGCCCAGAGCCCCTGTACTTTGATTGTTCTTTGTCTTCATGGTCAGGGAGGATAAATACCCTGACGAGCTACAAAAGCTGAACTGCGATTACTTGTGGATTAACGCAGCCACGTTCGCAAAAGATTTACGGTGCTGTTCGCATGGGCCATGTTCACTGAGTGCCTTTGTGTGAGCTGCGGTGATATATCCCTTGTGACCAGCAAAACCATACTGCGGAAATTCGGTATCCATCTCACGCATAATGCGATCACGAGTCACCTTGGCAATAACTGAAGCTGCACTAATCGAAACTACAACTTGATCGCCTTTCCACACTGCAAGATTAGGGACACCTAAACCTTCAATGGCATATCCATCTGTTAATACATAAGCAGGTTCCACACTTAATCCCTGTACCGCACGGCGCATCCCGTCGAGATTTGCTGCATGAACACCACGTTCATCAACTTCACTAGCCGGAACGATGACAACACTTACTGATACGGCAAGTTGGTTAATCAACTCAAAAACTGCATCGCGTTTGCTTTCAGGAATTTCCTTGGAATCGCGCACAACTGCAAGTTCTGGAGCAAAAGGATCATTAAGGACAACCGATGCGATTACTAATGGACCAGCACATGCGCCACGACCTGCTTCATCAACACCTGCAATCGGTGAGATTCCTGCACTTGATAAAAGCTGTTCGATAACCTTCATAAGGTTACTTATTTAATACATCAACTCTTGGAATGTATGTGATGTTTTTGAATGGCCAGATCACTCCGACTACACGTCCACTGACCTTGGATTCAGGAACAAAACCCTTATTGATATCTTCCTGGTGATAACGAGAGTCCGCGCTTGCACCACGGTGATCTCCCATTACCCACAACTTGCCCTTAGGTACGGTGACATCAAAATTCATCTCTGAAGGCTTATTGCCAGCGAAAATGTATGGCTCTTTCACCTCAACGCCATTAATTGTTAGGTTGCCATCTTTTGTACAGCAAACAACCCGATCCCCACCGACTCCAATAACGCGCTTAACCAAGTACTGCTTTGCAGGATTTGGCAGAACACCAACTGTCACAAGGGCGCTTTTCGCCTTTGCAACATACTTATTGGTTGAGTAATCAACGATCTCTGGTAACCAGTTGTTTGGATCGCGGAATACGACAACATCTCCGCGCTTAATGTTGTTTGAAATAAATGGAACCTTGTTAACCGCAACGCGATCCTTGATTTGAAGTGTGTTTTCCATTGACCCCGAAGGAATGTAGAAAAACTGCACAAGGAAACTCTTGATAAATAGAGATACGACTAATGCAACTACAACAAGGACTGGGAGCTCCTTAAGGAGCGATCCCTTATTGCGCATTGAAAAGATTATTCAGCTTTTGGAGCTTCAGCTGCTTCTTCAGCAGCTGGTGCATCCACAACTGCTTCTGCTGCTGGAGCTTCTACAACTGCTTCTGCTTCAACCACAACATCTGGAGTCGCAACTTCAGCTGGAACCTCTGCCACAGCAACCTCTGCTGCTGGCTCGGACACAGGAATAACGACAGGTTCTGGAGTTGAAAGAATTCCATCGCCGTAACCTTCGACGCCATCGCGCTTTTCGCGAATCTTTGCAGCCTTACCGCGTAGATCGCGTAGGTAGTAAAGCTTGGCGCGACGTACTTCGCCCTTCTTTACTAACTCAATCTTTTCGATCACTGGTGTGTGAACTGGGAATGTACGCTCAACGCCAACGCCGTATGAAACCTTACGGATTGTGAAAGTCTCGCGAACTCCATCACCTTGGCGACGGATAACTACGCCCTGGAAAACCTGAAGACGGCTCTTGTTACCTTCGATAACGCGAACATGGATCTTGAGCTCATCACCAGCGCGGAACTGTGGGATGTCTTTGCGCAGCGAAGCTGCATCTACGGCGTCAAGAATGTTCATATTCGGTTCCTTTTGTCATTTCTATTAAGCACACGCTTTGGCGGTGCAGACTGCGTATCTTGCCATAGAAGGGGCCTTGAGCGTAAATCGGCTTCTGGGCCCCAAATAGGCAGGAGTTACTCGGGAATTTGGGCGTTGAGCGCCTCAAAAAGGTGGGGGCCAGCGGCCACGGTCAGGTTGAGCCCATGCCAAGGCCGAGTGCTCACCACTGCCCCCGCCTCGCGGGCCACAAGCTCAGCTGCCGCTAAATCCCACTCGTGCAGACCTGTTTCAAAGTACCCATCAACTAATCCCGTCGCGACGTGGCAGATATCCGCTGCTGCAGATCCAATTCGGCGCAGATCTCGGATCTGTGGAAGTAAAACATTCACAATCTTTAACTGTTCAACACGATCTCTGACATCGTAGGCAAAGCCAGACGATAACAGCGCTCTGTTCAGTTCAACCGGGTTGTTACATGCAATCTTCACATCATTAAGAAAAGCTCCGCCGCCTTTGCTTGCATGCCATGTCGAGTTAACTGTTGGCGAGTGAACGACTCCAACCAAAGTTCCATTCTCATCTTTTGCGGCGATGCTGACTGCCCAGCCAGGTAAGCCATAAAAATAATTAACTGTTCCATCGACAGGATCAATGACCCATGTGACTCCACTCTTGCTGGGGCGCGATGCTCCTTCTTCGCCGATGATTCCATCATCAGGGCGTGCAGACAAAATACTTTCGACAATCAGTTTTTCACTAGCAAGATCCATTTGAGTAGCGATATCAATCGCGGTTGATTTAACTGTCAGATCCCAGGAGGCGGGACGATTCACCAATAAATCACCTGCTTGCCGAGCAATCTTTAGCGCAAGTTGTAGCAACTCATTGGTATCAGTCATAGAAGCAGTCTAATGGCGGGTTAGACTCTTGCCTATGTTCTCAGCGTACTTAACTCTGTTTCGTACACCTGGGGCGCTGAGATTTTCAATTCCTGGCCTCATTGCGCGTATGCCAATATCGATGGATTCTTTGGCGCTGATTTTTATTGTTGTTGCAGTTAGCGATTCCTATGCAATTGCCGGTGGATTAAGCGCAACAGCATCAGTTGTTATGGCCTTGGCTACTCCTCATTGGTCACGAGTAGCAGATCGTATTGGCCAGAGTGCCATGTTGATCAGAGTTATCCCTGTTAAGGTCTTTGCATTTTGTGCATTCACACTATTGGTACTTAATGAAACACCGGTGTGGAGTTGGTTCTTGGCCATCATCGTTGCAGAAGCATTTTCTGTAAATACTGGTGGATTGGTTCGACGTCGCTGGCTACATGTTCTCAGCCCTGATAAGACAACAACGGCAGAAGATGAGCAAGATCGACATTTAGTAAACACCGCTTACTCTTTTGAAGCGCTAATGGATGAAGTTGTATTCATCTTGGGGCCGATCATCGTGACGGCGTGTGCAACATCTATCGCACCTGCTGCCGGAATTATTTCGGGCATTATTTTTGTGGCTGTCGGCTTTCCACTATTCATTTCAGCTAAGGCAACCGAACCTCCCGCAACACCTAAGCGCCATGTTGATCCGCACCCTGCAGTCATTAGAAACAAGCGGGTTCAGGCTGTTGTTCTCCCAACTACCTTGTTGGGTGGATTCTTTGGCTCAATCGCGATTGTGACCGTTGCATTTGCAGAGACCAGAGGACAGGAAGCTCAATCAGGAATCCTGCTTGCTATTTGGGCGGCAGGAAGTGCGGTTGCCGCGATTATCAATGGCGTAATCAAGTGGAAGTTAACGAGCGCAGCTCGGTTCTTACTATTTCTTTTTGCACTCACTGTTTTATCAATCCCAATGTTGTTCGTACATTCAATCCCTTGGCTTGCGGTTGCACTTTTCTTTAATGGCTTTGCAATTGCGCCTCTGGTAATCAACGCCTACGGAGTTGCAGAGGGTGCGGTACCCCCAGAACAAATCACTGAAACCTTGACCTGGGTGGTTGCAGGAATGCCAATGGGCGGCGCAATTTCCAGCGCTTTATCTGGGCAGATCATCGATCGCTTTGGTGCAGACATCGCATATTGGGTGCCTCTTGGATTCATGATCGCGGCATGCGCAGCCACACTTCCGTATTTCCAGACTTATAAGGCCCTCATCGGCTACCCTCGTGCTCGTGACTGAGCTACGACTTAACGGAAAGACCGAAGATGGTCTCTACCTTTCTCTGCATGACAATGATGGACAGGAATACACCGTTCGCGTTTCTGACACTTTGCGTGCAACAGTAAATCAGCAGCGCCTTATCGCGGTTCCATCAAGTGATGAACCAAGCATTTCAATTAAAGAGATCCAGCGCTTGCTTCGTGCAGGACAGACTGCAGAACAAATCGCTCGCGAAAATGACACCTCAATTGAAAAGGTCGAACGCTTCGCAGGTCCTATTCTCTCTGAACGCATTTACATTATTGATCAAGCCCAGCAAATTGCGATCCGCAAAGAGGGCGGACGTGATGCGGTTACTTTGCTCGGAGTTGTCATCTCTCGTTTAGCACCTCGCAATATTGATTCATCAGAGTTGTCATGGGATACATGGCGTCTTGAAGATGGAACTTGGACTATTGAACTCCATTATCCAAACTCAACTGGTGTTGGTATTGCACAGTGGAACTTTGATCCAACTCTTCGCACAGTGACATCTATGGATGAAAATGCGCGTTGGATGATGGGTGATGAGCCAGCTCCACGCCAACTACCAACCGCTGCGCTTATTCCTACAGAGTCTTCTCACCCCTCTGAGCGACGCATCATCGATGTGTATAGCGAGTTCCGCAAGGAAGAGATTGTTGATGAGATCGAAGAAGAGATTGAACCTATTCGCGAGGTCCCACGCTTAGCGGTAATTCGCGAAGAGCCAGATGATGAGGCTTCTCGTGATGGAATCACTGCACGTGCCAAGGTTCCAAGCTGGGATGAAATCATGTTCGGTATTAAGCCAGAGGACAAGCCGCTTTAATTCGTTGTTTATAGTCCTAACTCAACGTTGTAGTAAGTAAACCAACCTGAGATTCAATCTCACTATCTCCACCATGATGTCCCACCATTGCGCCTTCTTTATCTGCACGATCCGCGTCAAGCAACACCAATCCCCCACGTGCAATAGCAATTACCTCGCCCATGCGATCCACAGCATCTGCACTCAAGGTTTCACCGAAAAGCTTGCTTGATACAGCTTCTTCACGGGAAATAACCAGGGCTTTTTCTTGCAAATACTGCTGCCACAAAGAGGCAACCTCATTGCGTGCCTGTGGCGAATCTTCAGTTAAATAAATATGTCGTGCACGCGGTTCTCCAGCAATAACACTTACACCTGTTAACAGTGGGTTGTCCTGGCCGATGATTATCTTTTCCTCAACATTAATCATGCCGTGGTCAGAGGTTACCCAAATGCGTGTGCCCTTTGGTACCTCTTTCATTAATTGAGAAACCATATCGTCGATTGCAGAAAGTGCTGCGATCCACTTATCGCTGCCAACGCCATCTGAATGTCCAGCATTATCTAAATCATTGACATACAAATAGACAAAGGATGGAGTTTTTTGAAGAGCTTGCTTAGTCTCGCTTACTAAATCACCGACAACATTTGCTCCTTTGTATTGCGCTCCTCGAAAAACTGCACGAGTAAATCCGGTGTTCTCATAGCGCTTTGCTGCAACATGTGTAACCGTAATCCCCACCTTAGCTGCACGTTGGAAAAGAGTTTCAACCGGTTGCCAATTTTCTGGATCAACTCGTTCATCCCATTTCAAAGCGTTTAATAATCTGCCACCGCTTCGTGGAACTTGAACGGTGTATCCCAACATTCCGTGAACTCCTGGAAGTTCTCCGGTTGTTAAGGTCGCAAGTGAAGTTGCAGTAGTTGATGGGAATGCTGTCTGAATGGTTCCATGGTTAAACATTCTGCTCATGGTTGGCATGACATCGGCGTACTTAGCCAAGGTGTCTAAACCGAAACCATCGATGAGAAATAAAAGTTCACGACCCATTGGAGATTGCCCCACAGATAAGTGATCAGCCGCACTGTCCAGCCCGAGGGATGAAAAGATCGATGGCGTTATCTGGGATAAATGCACGTGCTTATCTTCCCACGACTGTGCACTAGAGTTTGGCTATGGAAAATGCGATCAAGTTATCTGCTGAAGTTGCCAATGCGCTCAAGGCTGGAAAGCCGATCGTGGCTCTGGAATCAACGATTATCAGCCATGGCTTGCCACGTCCTTCAAATCTTGAAGTTGCGCTGGAATGTGAACGCATTGTTCGTGATGCTGGCGCAGTCCCTGCAACCATCGCACTGCTCGACGGAAAAATCTTGGTGGGTCTTGAGCGTGCAGAACTTGAGGCAATCGCAAATCGAGATGATATTTCTAAGGCATCAATTCGCGATCTAGCAATTATCGTCGCACAAGGTAAGAGCGCAGCTACAACAGTTGCGGCAACCGCTCACATTGCAGCTTTAGCCGGAATCCACATCTTTGCTACTGGCGGATTAGGTGGAGTTCACCGTGGCGCAAATGAGTCATTTGATGAATCAGCAGACCTAACAGCACTAGCAAATGTGGACATGACCATGATTTGCGCTGGAGTGAAATCAATTTTGGATGTTCCTGCAACTTTAGAACGTTTAGAGACTTTGGCTATTAGTCTTGTTGGATATAAGACGACTGCATTTCCTGGTTTCTATCTAACAGATTCTGGTTACACCTTAGAGCACCGCGTAGATTCGCCTGAAGAGATTGCAGCAATTATCAAGGCTCGCAAAGAGGTTGGCACCTTGAGTAAGGCCCTGGTTGTTGCTAATCCGGTAGCCAAAGAAATGAACAAAGCACGCCACGATGAGATTTTGAAATCTGGTTTAGAGAAGGCAGAGAAGCAAGGGGTCACTGGTAAGGCGGTTACACCTTTCTTGCTTGAGCACTTCCACACAACTTCTCAGGGTGAGTCGCTAGCGATCAACACCGAAATCATTAAAGCTAATTGCTTGCTAGGTGCACAGATAGCTGTGGCGCTGCAATGAAAAAAATTCTCTGTATCGGCGATTTAGCACTCGATGTTATTTCACAGCTCAAAGAGCCAATTAACTACGGAAATGACACCGCGAGCAGAATTTCTAGCCATCCTGGTGGCCAGGCTGCCAATGTGGCGACATGGATTACACGTACAAATTCAAAAGCACATTTAGTTGCGCGCACAGGCAATGACCCAGTGGGATTTGCTTTGATCTCTGATCTTGATAAATACGGCGTAGAGCACCTTAATTTGATGCACAGCGGACGCCCAACTGGTGTTGTTGTGATCCTTGTAGATGCAAATGGCGAACGCACAATGTTTCCGGACAATGGAGCAAATGCAGACCTTGAAGCATCCGACCTGCCATCGCTAGATGATATTGATGGTGTTTACCTATCTGGTTATGCGCTTCTGGATTTCCGTAGTCGTGACGCGGTTTTGGCCATGATCAAAAAGATTAAAGCCGCAGGAAAGCCAATCTATTTTGATCCAACTACAACTGGAGCGATGAAGATTGTTAGTCGGGAAGAAGTCTTGTCATGGGTTTCTATGATGGATGGGATTCTGCTCAACAGTGAAGAAGCTTTATATCTCGGTGATGCAACTGATGTTGTTACAGCCGAAGAGAATTTAGCCAAGCACACTCCTCTTGTTGTAATTAAGTTGGGCTCAAAGGGAGCAATGGCTATCAATGGATCTGAAAAGGCAAAGGTCTCTGCCGTAACAACCAATGTCGTCGACACCACAGGTGCCGGAGACTCTTTTGCTGCTGGATTTATTCCGAAGTGGCTTGAAACAAGTGATCTGACAGCGGCATTGTCAGCAGGTGCGGCATTGGCGGCAAAGTGTGTTTCATCAGTTGGGGCGCGCCCTCCCCTAAATTAAGGCTGACTCTTGGCAGAATGCCCCAATGGCAACTGCGAAGACTCCCGCGAAATCTGCGGCAAAGGGTAAGAAACCAGCTGGACCAACGCCCGGCGAGTACCCAGGAAAGATCGTTGATATCGATGTTTCCAAAGAAGTTTCAGAATCTTTTCTTGAATATGCGTATTCAGTAATTTACTCTCGCGCACTTCCTGATGCGCGAGATGGCCTAAAGCCTGTTCACCGTCGCATCCTTCATCAGATGGCAGATATGGGTCTTCGCCCAGAGCGCGGACATGTAAAGAGCGCACGTGTTGTTGGTGAAGTAATGGGTAAGTTGCACCCACATGGTGATGGTGCGATTTACGATGCATTAGTTCGTATGGCACAAAGTTTCTCAATGGGATTGCCATTAATTGATGGCCACGGAAACTTCGGTTCCCTTGATGCAGGTCCTGCAGCGATGCGTTACACCGAAGCACGCTTGGCTCCTGCTGCCATGTCTATGGTTGCTGAAGCCGATGAGGACACCGTTGATTTTGGACCAAACTATGACGGTCAACTTTCCGAGCCAATTGTTCTACCTGCTGCATATCCAAACCTGCTAGTAAATGGTGGATCAGGAATCGCGGTTGGTATGGCAACCAACATGGCACCGCATAACTTAAGCGAAGTTATCGCTGCAACTAAGTTTCTTATCGAAAACCCAAGTGCCACCGTTAAGCAGTTAATGAAGTTTGTTCCAGGTCCAGATTTCCCAACTGGTGGAGAGATCGTTGGGCTCGATGGAGTTCGCGAGGCGTATTCAACAGGCAAGGGATCCTTCAAGGTTCGTGCAACTGTTGAGATTGAAAAGGTAACTTCTCGCAAGATGGGTATCGTCATCAAGGAGCTTCCTTACACAATCGGACCTGAAAAGGTTGTTGAACGTATTGCCGCACTCGTTAAGGCGAAGAAAATCCAAGGAATCAGCGACATCGTTGATCTTTCCGATGGCCAGACCGGCACCAATGTTGTTATTGAGATCAAGAACGGCTTTGAGCCAGAAGAGGTTCTTGAAAAGCTGTATGCATTAACTCCGATGGAGGATGCCTTTGCAATCAATGCGGTTGCTTTGGTGAAAGGTCGCCCACAGACACTTGGTCTGAAGGAGCTCCTCAAGGTCTTTATTGATCACCGTATCGAAGTTGTACGTCGTCGTTCTGAGTTCCGTAAGGCAAAGGCAGAGGCTCGCTTAGGTCTTGTCGATGGTTTGCTAAAGGCGATTATCGATATCGATAAGGTCATCAAGATCATTCGTGGCAGTGATGATGCAGCGGCAGCGAAAGAGAAGTTAATCAAGGACTTTAAACTCAATGATGAACAGGCAACATACATTTTGGATATGCCTCTTCGTCGATTGACCAAGATGAGCAAAATCGAACTCGAAACAGAGCAAAAGGAACTCAAGGCGACAATCGCAGAGCTCACTAAGTTGCTCAAGAGTGAGGATGCAATTAAGGCTCAAGTTTCTGCAGAGTTAACTGCAGTTGGTAAGTCTTTTGCTACTCCTCGTCGTACACGAATTGGTGCTGCGTAACCTCTCCCGATAGAGTTCGGTGTGATTTCAACCCAAGCGCTCGAACTTCGTGCAGGTGCTCGCCTTCTTGTTAAGGGCGTAACTGTTCGCATCAACAGCGGAGACCGCATCGGTTTTGTTGGTCGTAATGGTGCTGGAAAATCAACTCTTGCAAAGGTTCTTGCTGGTGAAACTATGCCGGCAGGTGGGGCAGTAAATCGCACTGGAAAGATTGGTTACCTTCCTCAGGATCCACGCACTGGAGATGAACCAGGCACAGTTATTGATCGAATTTTATCTGCCCGTGATTTAGATCAGATCGCAGCTCGTATGCGTTCAGTTGAAGAAGAGATGGCAACTGCGCAAGATGAAGCTCTTGAAAAGGCGATGGATCGCTACACACGAGTTGAGGCAGAGTTTTCTGCTGCCGGTGGATATGCAGCAACAGCTGAAGCAGAAGCTATTGCAACATCGCTGGGAGTATCAGAGGCGGTCTTTGGCAATGAGCTTTCAACCCTTTCTGGTGGTCAGCGCCGTCGTATTGAACTTGCGCGCATTCTCTTTAGTGGTGCTGAAACCCTTTTGCTTGATGAGCCAACAAACCACTTGGATGCTGATTCCATCATGTGGTTGCGTGAGTTCTTATCGAAGTACTCCGGTGGCTTAGTCATCATCTCCCACGATGTGAACTTAATTGAAACCGTTGTTAACAAGGTGTTTTATTTGGATGCCAATCGAAATGTGATCGATGTATACAACTTGGGCTGGAAGGCTTACCTGTTGCAACGTGAACAGGATGAGCATCGCCGCAAGAAGGAGCGCGCCAACGCTGAAAAGCGTGCTGAAATTCTGCAGAAGCAGGGTGAAAAGATGCGCGCTAAGGCATCTAAGGCAACCGCGGCACAAGGAATGTTACGTCGCGCAGAGAAGTTGCGTAGCGGTTTGGATGATGTTCGAGTCGCCGACAAGGTTGCAAAGCTTCGCTTCCCTACCCCAGCACCATGTGGCAAGACTCCGTTGTCGGGTGAAGAGCTTTCAAAGAACTACGGATCACTTGAAATCTTTACCGATGTTTCATGTGTGATCGATAAGGGTTCACGAGTTGTAATTCTTGGCCTTAACGGAGCGGGTAAGACCACTTTGCTTCGTATTTTGGCTGGAGAACTTGAATCAGATACCGGCAAGGTTGAACATGGTCATGGCTTAAAGATCGGTTATTACGCTCAGGAACACGAGTCCCTTGATTTCGAACGCACCATTTTGGAAAACATGATGTCAGCAACTCCAGATATTCGTGAACCTGAAGCGCGAAATGTACTTGGCTCCTTCTTGTTCATTGGAGATGATGTTCATAAGCCAGTAAAGGTTTTATCTGGTGGAGAAAGAACTCGTCTTGCATTAGCGGTTCTGGTTGTATCTGCCGCAAATGTTCTGCTTCTGGATGAGCCAACTAACAACTTGGATCCTGCATCACGCGCTGAAATCTTGGGAGCACTCGCTGAGTACCAAGGATCGGTCATCATGGTTTCTCACGATGAAGGCGCGGTTCAAGCGCTAAAGCCAGAGCGAGTTATCTTGTTGCCAGATGGCGATGAGGATTTGTGGAAAGAGGAGTACTTCGACCTAGTCTCTATTGACTAAGCGTCGATGTGATCGCGATCGATTTCGGCGTTGGCGATGAACTCTTTACGTGGTGCAACATCGCTACCCATCAATAGTTCAAACATCGCCTCTGATGCAGCTGCATCTGAAACAGTGATGCGACGCAAAGTACGTGCATCTGGATCCATTGTGGTTTCGCGGAGCTGATCTGCATCCATTTCACCGAGACCTTTATAGCGCTGAATCGGCTCCTTCCAGCGCTTGCCTTCCTTCTTAAGCTCTGCAGTTACCTTCTTCATCTCATCATCACTGTAGGTGTAGATGTAATTACCCTTCTTTCCTCCCCCGCCAACAACTTCAATGCGGTGTAGAGGTGGAATCGCTGCAAATACGCGGCCTGAATCAATCAGTGGGCGCATGTAGCGATACATAAGAGTCAAAAGCAAGCAACGAATGTGCGCACCATCGACGTCAGCATCTGACATCAAGATGATGCGGCCGTAGCGAGCTTCATCTAATTCAAAGGACTTTCCAGAACCCGCACCGATTACCTGAATGATCGATCCGCATTCTTTATCTTCAAGCATCTGCGACAGTGATGCCTTTTGCACATTCAAAATCTTTCCGCGGATAGGCAAGATCGCTTGGAACTCGCTATTGCGCGCTGCCTTGGTTGTTCCAAGTGCAGAGTCACCTTCTACGATGAAAAGCTCAGTGCGCGTTACATCCTCTGAGCGGCAATCTGAGAGCTTTGTAGGAAGTGATGAAGACTCAAGTGCATTCTTGCGTCGCTGCAGATCCTTATGAGCACGTGCACTAATGCGTGTGCGTGATGCAGCTGCAATCTTTTCTAGAACTAGTCGACCATTAGCCTTGTCGATGCGCTTTGAAGTGTTGAAGTACTCCTTCATCTTCTCTGCAACAACAGCTGAAACAATTCGAGTTGCCGCCGCGGTTCCTAGAACCTCTTTTGTCTGGCCTTCAAACTGTGGCTCCGACATACGAACCGTGACAACCGCGGTCAATCCTTCGAGAACGTCATCCTTGATGACATCGATCTCTTTGTTAGACAAAGTCTTTGTAGAACGCAGCGCCTCATTAACAACCTTGACCAAGGCGCGCTCAAAACCAACAACGTGGGTTCCGCCCTTAGGTGTTGCAATGATGTTTACAAATGAGCGCTGTGTGGTCTCAAAACCATTGCCCCACTTCATCGCGATATCAACTTCCATATCGCGCTCAACCTCAGTTGAAACCATATGGCCCTTGTCATCAAGAACAGGCACTGTCTCCTGATAGTGACCAGTTCCGTAAATGCGGATTACATCGCCAACAGGCTCATCTGGCTGCAAGAAATTACAGTATTCAGTGATTCCACTCTTATGAAAGAAGGTTTCTGAGGTCTTGTTCTTGGTGCGATTGTCATTAACAATCAAGGTTAGACCTGGAACTAGATAAGAAGTCTGGCGTGCGCGTGCGTAAATATCTTCTAGATCAAGCTCGGCTTCCTTAAGGAAGATCTGACGATCACTCCACCACTTGATACGTGTTCCTGTGATCTTTGATGAAATCTTTCCGATTACACGCAAACCTGATTTAGGCTCAAATGGTGCTTTTGGACCATCGCCATCAAAGATACCTGCGGTACCGCGTTGGAATGACATCCAATAAATTTTTCCATCGCGATCAACTTCAACATCTAAACGTGATGCAAGTGCGTTAACAACAGATGCACCAACACCATGCAAACCACCAGATGCTGCGTATGAACCGCCACCAAACTTTCCACCAGCATGAAGCTTGGTCAATACAACTTCAACTCCCGTTAAACCTGTCTTTGGTTCCTTATCAACTGGAATACCGCGACCATCATCATGGACTTCAACGGAGCCATCAGCTTCAAGGTTAATTTCAATCTTCTTGCAATGTCCTGCAAGTGACTCATCGACAGAGTTATCGATGATCTCCCACAAGCAGTGCATGAGGCCACGGGAATCGGTAGAACCGATGTACATACCTGGGCGCTTGCGGACCGCATCCAGACCTTCTAGAACCGCTAAATCTTTTGCGGTATAGCTATCTTGCGAAGGGGTCGCAACTGCATCTTTCTCGGCCATGGGGCGAAAGATTATCTGTCTCACCCTATTTTTCAGCGTAAGCGCGCCGAAAACCTCTCAGATATTGGGATTTGTCGACTCTCAGTGTTAATTCAGCGTTAATTAGTGAAATTACATGAAAATAAACGAGCGGGGAATAAATAAATGTGGTTTCCTGTTCCATAGAAGTAAGCAGTTCACACGGAGACGGAGAGAGATATGTCAGAACAGTTGTTGCTTGAATCAGTACCTCTTAACGCCCTCGATCGTTGCGATCGTTGCGGAGCACAGGCTTATGTGCGCGCAGTGCTACTTAATGGCGGAGAGCTAATGTTCTGCGCACACCACGGCAAGGAATATGCTGAAAAGCTAAAGACAGTTGCCGCAAAGATTCAAGATGAGACTGAAAAGTTAATCGAATCTAAGAACTAATCCTTTTTCTCAAGAAAGCCCTTGTGCGAGCCATCGCAGAAGGGCTTTTCTTGTGAGTGGCCACAGCCACAAAACTTTGGATTTTCAATTGTCTCAATGACATTGCCTTCAGAATCAACAATGTCCACCGTTCCAGTTAAGCGAATTGATCCGCTCTTTGGATTAATGAAAACCTTTGGATTGCTCACAACTAAC
>JACCDQ010355493.1_pt1 | contig 22257 bp, 19 predicted proteins | sample 7446031 | NCBI WGS metagenome assembly JACCDQ01 (sample SAMN15323442, study PRJNA562643) | freshwater metagenome | isolation source: river surface water | place: USA:Blue River Watershed | collected 2017-08-17
GCCAAACCACGTCTGCGATCAAGCACTCTTCTACCCATTTGTTCCCCTCGGGCTATAAAACTAACTAAATCTACCGACCGCAATGTCACGACTTCTGTCACATTCGGCTAACCGAACATTTGAAATGAAAACTGCGCAAATACGTGTCGGAGTAGATTGAAACGGTGAAAAAAGTGCTGCTTCACCATGGCTACACCAATAAACGACCAGAGGGTCACTGGCTTAGACTCACGGCCCAAACCCTTAGAAATAGTGGTCACCAGGTTTGGTATCCGCAATTCCCATCCCCTGACAACCCAGTAACAGCAGATTGGCAAAACCTAATCGCCCAAGAGGCCGCGATGATGGATGAGGTCTTGGGCGGAGAGAAGATTGCAATCACCCACTCACTGGGATGCATGAACTGGTTGCTCGCAGCAAAAGAAGGTCGTTTCGCAAAACCATTCGACCGGGTATTACTCGTTGCCCCGCCTGACCCAGATCCAATTGGTCAGAACCCAAACATCGAGGGTGAGCCGCTTGGCCTGAATGACCCGGACCTAGTGAATGCGGCTTTTACATTTGCCAAGAGCTTGACCGTGATCGCGAGTGATAAAGATCACTGGCTGCCAAGAGGCATTGGCATTTATGAAGAAGCGCTCGGCCTTGAAGCAGTGATCTTCCCCGGGGCCGGACACTTCTCACTAGATGATGGATTTGGCCCCTGGCAAGGACTATGGAATTGGGTTGAAAGCTCGGACCCCAAGGATCTTATTTCGCGCTGATGCCCTTGGCTTTTGCCAAGGCAGCAACCCAAATAAGCAAGACCCCAGCTGCAGCACCCATCGAGAGGGTCGCGATAATCGCTGCCTTTGGGTCAGCCAAAACCATCAGGGTCAAAAGAGTTGGAGATAGTGCACCGACTATCTTGCTCAGCATCATCACATAGCCCTGGCGCTGACCATAGCTCTGAGCGCCAAAGAACAAAGGCGGCAGTGAGCCTCTAATAAAGGGGTTCAAACCAACACCGATGCCGTGCAGGATGACAAAGCCAAGCAGGCCGTTGACTCCAAACAGCAAAATCAAAATCACACCCAGCGGGTGAGCGGCAATAGATATTGCCGCCACCGCAATCGGTCCGGTCTTTTTGCCAAGGGCAACCAACAGGATGCGGGCAAAGACCTGAGATGGCCCCAAAATCACAGCTGCCAGCAGCGCTAGCTGCTCGCTCGCTCCCAACTCTGTGAGCAAAAACGGCAGGGTGGTGTTGACCGAGGAAACAATGAATCCCTCGAGGGCAAACATCAAGGCAAAGACAATAAGCAGTTTGTCGAACTTCAGGCCACGCTTGATGATCTTTTGAATCGGGCCGGTCATGGTGTCGATCTCGCGCTGCTCGCTGCGCGGGATGGTGGCATGCAGTGGCAGTGAGATGAATAGATGCATGGCAGCCCAGAACCAAATCGCAGCCTGCCAACCAAGCTCAGTGTTGATGAAGCTGGTCAGTGGCCAGGAGATAGTTGAAGAGAAGCCTGCGAAAACAGTGATGCCGGCGATGACTCGGTTTGAGTTTTCTTTGAAAAAGGCAACCGCTGTCGCGAAAGCGGAGTCGTAGTTGCTCATAGAGCCACCGACACCGATCACTGCCCAAGCCAAGAACAACATGTATTCGTTGGTGCTAAGTGCAAGAAGAACTAGGCCCAGGAAAAAAGCAAGGTTGCCCCAGGGCAAAACTTTTCTGCCGCCATAGGTGTCGATGAGTCGGCCTATTCGCGGACCAACTAAGCCAGATATAAGAAGTGAGATTGTGAAGGCCCAGAAAAAGGTTTCGGTTTCGATGCCAAGCGATGCCGAGATTGGAACTGCCAAAATCGCGGGGAGGTAAAAGCCTGATCCCCAACCGATGATCTGGGTTATGCCAAGCCGAAGCGTCAACCGTGAACTGGCTTGCAAGTTATCTCGACCTTTGAGTAATTGCACTCAGTCTAAAACCCAAAATGTATTAGGTTAGGCGTGCCGAAAGGCGAGGCTAAATCTGGGGTAAAGCCAACTCAATGAAGAGGTTAATCTCATGAAACATGCGCTCATCACCGGAGCAAGTTCTGGTCTCGGTTTCGAATCTGCCAAGGCTCTCGCTGAGCTTGGCTACCAAGTCACCATGATTGCTAGGCGCGAAGAGCGCCTCACCAAAGCAGCCGATCGCATCAGGGCTCTCAACCCAGACTCCAAGGTCAACGAGGTGGTGCTGGATATCTCAAACCTGGATTTGGTTCGAGAGTTTGCCAAGGGCATCGAGTCAGTTGATCTACTTATGAACAACGCCGGTCTGATGGGGCCTGATTTCAAACTCTCGATAGAGGGCATTGAATCTCAAATGGCAACCAACCATGTCGGTCACTTCTTGTTGACCGCTTTGCTATGGCCAAAGCTCGATGCCGCTAACGGCCGAGTGATTAGCCTCTCCTCAGTGGTTCACCGCAGGGGGAAACTAAAGACCGCAAGCGTTGATGAGATTCGTGGTGCAGACGAGGCCAGCTATGACCGCTGGCAGCGATACGCCGATACCAAGCTTGCCTGTCTTTATTTTGCGAGAGAACTCGACGTCAGGGGCAGGCTCTCTGGTTCAAAGGTGCAGTCGATTGCTGCTCACCCAGGTTGGGCTATCACTGGTTTGCAGGAGAACTTCCCACACCAGCTCGATCGCTTTGCTCAGACCGCCAAGGCCGGTGCGAAGAGCCAGCTGCGAGCAGCAACCGATGCATCTTTGAAGGGCGGAGAGTTTGTCGGACCGAAGTGGGAGCTGTGGGGAGAGCCCAAACTTCTGAAGGGCTCTAGTCGCTCTCGGGATCTAGATATCGCAGCTAAGTTGTGGCAAAGCAGCGAAGAGCTAACCGGTGTGAAGTTCTTGGCCTAGGAGTAGGCTGACTGGGTACTGCAAGGAGCTAAATTGCGTTCAATTTCACCGGAAGCCGTGGTCGGCTCTCGGATCACAAATCAGAGTCTGCGCCGCTGGCTGCACTCACTTCCTGGAGTAGACAAGGTCGGCCTAGAAGCTAGGGCTGCATCACTTGGAACCAGGTCAATCAAAACCTCATCCAAGGCCTGGGCCTTGGATGCCGCCATCAAGATGATGGACCTCACCACCCTGGAGGGCATGGACACCCCTGAGCGAGTAAAAAGCCTGTGCCTGAAAGCGCTGACTCCAGACCCAACTGATCTTTCAACCCCAAGACCTGCTGCGATCTGTGTCTATGGCGACATGGTCAAATACGCGAAGGCGACCCTGGGGGATTCAGGTGTTTTTGTCGCAGCGGTAGCAACTGCCTTCCCTTCGGGTAGAGCGAGTTTGAAAGTAAAGCTCGAAGACACCAAGGATGCGGTGCGAGCCGGAGCCGATGAAATCGACATGGTTATTGACCGCGGAGCTTTTTTAGCTGGCGATTACCTAGAGGTATATAAACAAATTGTGGCCGTGAAGGAAGCGTGCAAGCGCTCCGATGGTAGCTATGCGCACCTAAAGGTGATTCTTGAAACCGGTGAGCTTCAGACCTACGACAACATTCGTAGAGCCAGCTACCTAGCGATGCTCGCCGGTGGCGATTTCATCAAGACCTCAACTGGCAAAGTGAGCGTGAACGCCACCATTCCAATCACCATGTTGATGCTCCAGGCAGTTCGTGATTGGTATGAAGAGACAGGTGAGTTGATCGGTGTGAAGCCAGCCGGTGGCATTAGAACTGCGAAGGACGCCATCAAGTACCTTGTGGTCGTCAAGGAGACTGCGGGAGAAACCTGGCTGAACCCAGACCTATTCAGATTCGGTGCATCATCACTTCTCAACGATGTTCTAATGCAGCGACAGAAGCTCAAGACTGGCCACTACTCCGGCCCCGACTATGTGACAGTGGACTAAAGGATGACCATGTTCGAATATGCACCAGCTCCGGAGTCTCGCTCCCTGGTTAGTTTTGAAAAGAGCTATGGCCACTTCATCGGTGGCAAGTTCTCAAAGCCTGCAAACCTTTACCAAACCATCAACCCTGCAACCGAAGAGGTCCTGGCTGAGATCTCTCACGGCAGTGAGAAGGATGTTGATGCAGCAGTAAAAGCTGCCCGTCACGCCTATGAAAAGGTTTGGAGCAAGCTTCCAGGTTCAGAGCGCGGCAAGTATCTCTACCGCATCGCTCGAATCATTCAAGAGCGTGGCCGCGAGCTCGCAGTTGCCGAGACTCTAAACAACGGCAAGCCGATCAAAGAGACTCGCGATTTCGACATCCCAACCGTGGCAGCCTGGTTCTTCTACTACGCCGGTTGGGCCGACAAACTCGACTACGCAGGGCTTGGAGAAAACCCCAAGGCCCACGGCGTGGCAGCTCAAGTAATTCCATGGAACTTCCCGCTGATGATGTTGGCCTGGAAGGTAGCTCCAGCTTTGGCTGCTGGCAACACCGTTGTTCTAAAGCCAGCTGAGAGCACTCCGCTGACGGCACTGCTGTTTGCCGAAATCTGCCAGCAGGCCGAGCTGCCGGAGGGTGTTGTAAACATCGTTACCGGTTTTGGTGACACCGGTGCTGCACTTGTGAAACACCCAGATGTAAACAAGGTTGCCTTCACCGGTTCTACCGATGTTGGTCGAATCATCGCCAAGGCGGTTGCCGGCACCAATAAGAAGGTGACACTCGAACTTGGTGGCAAGGCTGCCAACATCGTCTTTGATGATGCAGCCTTGGACCAAGCAGTCGAGGGTGTTGTGAATGGCATCTTCTTCAACCAGGGCCATGTCTGCTGCGCAGGTTCAAGGCTCTTGGTTCAAGAATCGATTCACGACGAGTTTTTGAAGAAGCTCAAAAAGCGTATGGAGCTGCTTCGCATCGGAGACCCAATGGACAAGAACACCGACATCGGTGCCATCAACTCCAAGGCTCAGCTAGAGAAGATTGATTCTTTGGTGAAGCAAGGTGCTTCTGAGGGTGGCGAGGTTTGGGCTCCCAACTGTGAACTGCCAAGAAATGGCTTCTGGTTTAGACCAACTCTGATTAGCGGTGTAGGGCCTGCGAACACGGTTGCTCGCGAGGAGATCTTTGGCCCAGTTCTAAGCGTGATGACATTCCGCACCCCAGCCGAGGCAGTGACCAAGGCAAACAACACCCCGTTTGGTCTGAGCGCTGGCATCTGGACCGAGAAGGGTTCGAGAATCCTCAAGCTCGCTGACCAGCTAAATGCCGGAGTGGTTTGGGCCAACACCTTCAACCAGTTTGATCCGACCAGCCCATTTGGTGGCTTCAAGGAATCTGGTTATGGCCGCGAGGGTGGTCGTCACGGCCTCTTGGCTTACCTAAAGGGAGGCAACTAATGCGTCTAGATGTCAGAAAAACCTACAAGCTCTACATCGGTGGCAAGTTCCCTCGCAGTGAGTCTGGCCGCACCTATGAGCTAAACGACCACCAGGGTAGGTTCTTGGCAAACGTCGCTCAGGGCTCTCGCAAGGATGCCCGTGATGCCGTGGTCGCAGCCCGCGCTGCACAGCCCGGTTGGGCCTCTGCCACCGCGTACAACCGCGGGCAGATCCTGTATCGCATCGCAGAGATGCTGGAGGGTCGTCGCGAGCAGTTTGTGGCAGAGATCAGAGCTATGACTGGAGCCTCGGCATCTAAGGCAAATGCCGAGGTTGATGCCGCGATTGATTCTTGGGTTTGGCACGCAGGCTGGTCAGACAAGATTGACTCGGTTGCCGGAAGCATGAACCCGGTTGCTGGCCCTTTCTTTAACATCTCCACCAACCAACCATCTGGCGTCGTCGCTGTTTTGGCTCCTCAGGGAAGCGCCTTGGTTGGTCTAGTGAACTCGATTGCTCCGGCGATTGTCTCTGGCAACACCGTGGTCGTGGTCGCAAGCGAACAGCTGCCACTGAGTGCAATTACCCTCACCGAGGTGTTGGCCACCAGCGACCTGCCGGGAGGCGTTGTGAACATGTTGACCGGAAGTGAAAAGGAGATTGGCTCCTGGCTTGCATCACACCAAGACGTGAACGCAATCGACCTAGAGGGCTCTTCAAACGCAGTTGAACTTGAAATTATGGCCGCGGAGACCATAAAGCGAGTGATTCGCTCGCAAAGCTATGCCAGATTAGGCAGCAGGGGAACGCTGGAGCACATTCTCAGCCTCATGGAGGTGAAGACCGTCTGGCACCCCAAGGGGCACTAGGAGGTCTGCTTTGAAAAAGCTACTCGCGGTTGGTCTGCTGCTGGCTTTAGTGCCGATAGCCACCCCAGCCCAGGCGCTGAGCAACCAAGTCATCACCAAGACGATTTCAAACTCAGCCGCGACGATTTCAAGCGTGAACAAAAGTGCGCTGAGCTCACTGCTTTCTCAAAACCCAGCAACCACCAAACTCAGCTGCGTTGGGTTCACGAAGCTGATGCCGACCACCAAAGAAAAATCGGCTGCGCTAAGCAAAGCCAAATCATTTTGCAGTTTCGCAAAAGCGAGAGTCTCTTTGCTGTCAGTGACAAGCACCACCCAACCCACCAAGATCACCTCAAACGTTGGCAAGGTCAATCTGGTTCTGACGGTGCCGAGTTATCCAGCCACCGCTCTCAGCTTTGACAACCTGGATGTGAACTGGGTGGCCAGGGCTGCCACCAGCCGAGTGCTGGAGCGTTATGAATCCAAGGTTCAATCAGCGGTTGCCATCGACTACCACGTTGGCCCAAATGTTCCGGCCGCAGGCGTGACGAAAGAGAAGTCACTCATCGCCAAGGCGTCGAGACTTTGGTCAGACGTTTTCACCAAGAGTTTCACGGTTGTCCTCTTTAGCGAGAAAGATGCCGAGTGGGCAGAGCAGAAGCGCCTTGAGCTTGGTGGGGATCTCCCCGGTGGTATCACCGGTTACCTAGCAAAGCCTGGGGCCAAAGACCAGTGCATCTTGGGCTTTGCATCAAAGGACAAGGCCGGCAACCCGATCTACTTCAACTGCATTCACTCATCAGGCAATCGCTACGCGATTGCTGACCACACCGCAATCCATGAACACTTTCACATGGTTCAGAATTCGCTCTACAAACCAAACACCCTGATGCCGCTTTGGGTGAACGAGGGTGCACCAACCTTCTTTGGTTTTGCCCTTGGTTATGGATCCACCGATAGAAACGGTCGTCTCTCTGAGCAGTTCTATCTGACCTCGCCAGCCTTTGATCCATTTGCTGTCGGCACGGTCGACACCAAAAGATTCGCAACCTGGGCCAAAACTGCATCTAACGCAGACATTGCCAAAGTGTTCGAACTAATGGAGGCAGACCCAGAAAACCGAGACGTTTTCAACCAGTACGGTCTTGGCGCAATCGCAGCCCAGGCCTTGATCGCCGTTGATGGCATTGAAACGTATCTGGACTTTATTAGAGCAACCAACCAAACCGACTGGAAGAGCGCGTTCAAGGCGCAGTATGGCTTGACCCCGGCCGAGTTCTACCTCAAGCTCGCTCCTTATATAAGAGCGTTGGGAAACAAATTCCTCTAAAGGCGCTTTGGTGGTCTCCCGCCAACCAGGGTCACGGCAACCGCACCGCGTCTAACACCGTGCTTGGCAGCATCCTCAAACGATGATCCTGCAAGGAGTTTGGCAACTAGCCCAGCGGCGAAAGCATCCCCTGCTCCCGTTGCATCAACTAAATCAGCGGCAAAGGCATCAAGTCTTTGAACACTCTCCCCTTGCGCAATTACCACCCCGCGCTCTCCAAGAGTTAGCGCAACCATCGGGTAACGCTCTGCGAGCGCCGCAGCAATAACCTCGGGTCTGTCCTCACCGGTCAAGATCCGACCCTCCTCCAAAGAGGGAGTTACCAGGTCAACTCCTTGAGTGACAGTTAGGAATTTGCCGACTCCGAAGTCGTTTATAAAGCCAGCACTGCCCGGGTCTAACACCACCATCGACCCAGCAGCCTTTGCGGACGCAATCAAGCCTGCGAACTCAGTCTCTGAGATGCTCCCAAATAGCGAGTAGCCGGAGAGATACAAAAGCTCTGGGAAGGTCTTGATTGCCGAGGTGTCAAGCGTGGTGTTGGCTCCTCGATCCGTAAGGAAACTGCGCTGCTGCCCCTCAACTAAAACCACAATCGATCCGGTTGGGAGCTCTTGATCGAACTGCAAGCTTGGGGTGACGCCGTAGGCCTGCAGATCGGACTCAACTCGAGCCTTATCTGAATGGCCAACTCTGGCTACAAGCTCAACTTCAACCTTTTCCGATGCTAGCCAGCAGGCAAAGTTTGCCCCGGAGCCACCAAAGGAGACCCTGATGGTTGATGGAGTATCGGTATCAGCCCGGATTGCCGAATGCGGCATGACCAGGATGTCCTCAATGACATCTCCAACAACCAGGGCTCTTGGCATTTAGTCGAGCTCTAGCTTTGACCAAGCAATAGCGATGTCAGCGGCAACCGAAACGTTGTTGCGGGCAAGATCCAGGTTGACCTCTAGTGAGCGACCGCCAGAAGCCTCCACGATGAAGCCGAGTAGGAACGGGGTCACTGCCTTGCCTCGCACGCCTGCAGCATCGGCTGCTGCAAAGGCCTTGGCCAAAACCTCATCGTGATGCTCTTTGTCCCAGGCCTTATCAGCAGGAACTGGGTTGGCAACAACGATGCCACCACCCTCGCCAACCAAGTCCTGGGCAGCCATGATCTTTGCAATCTCATCGGCAGAGTCAACGCTCCAGTCCAAGGTGAACTCAGATTCTCTGAGCCAGAAGCTTGGGAAGATTTTGGTGCCATAGCCAACCACTGGCACGCTCAGGGTCTCTAGACGCTCCAAAGTCGCAGCGATGTCGAGAACGCTCTTCACTCCTGCCGAAACAACCGCGATTGGGGTGTTGGCCAAGACGCTTAGGTCTGCTGATTCATCAAAAGTCTCTTGAGCGCCGCGGTGGACTCCACCAAGCCCGCCGGTTGCAAAGACTCGAACTCCAGCCAAGCCTGCTAGGTGAGCGGTAGAGGCGACCGTGGTTGCACCTGAGATGCCCTTGGCCGCAAGGATTGGGAGATCGCGAACCGAAGCCTTTGCGATGTCCTGATTTGCAATGATGTCGAGACCCTTGGCATCAAGACCGATGTTTGCTACACCGTCGATGACAGCGATGGTGGCCGGGACTACTCCCTTATCGCGCAGGATCTGTTCGAACTCCTGGGCGGCCTCATAGTTGCGGGGTCTAGGAAGACCGTGGGAGATGATGGTGGACTCAAGGGCCACAACCGGCTTGTTCTGATTTAGAGCGCGCTGAACATCTGGGTGGATTTTGATGAGGTCTTTTTGCATCCTCTAAGGCTACCCTCTGAAATCGAACTAATCGCCCCTCTAGCGCTACCCTTATAGGTCGGAAAGAGGTGCAAGTGAAACGGCCATGGCTATTGACCCAAGTTGGTCAGCGCACCTCGATGCTCATCTCGATTGCGCTCTCGGTTCTGCTGCTGATTGCACTCATGCTGCAAGATGCGCTCGTTGAATCTCCTCGCCTGGGCGTCACCCAAATCGATCGCACCAACATCTCGGAGTGTGTGGTGCTCGAATGCGGTCGTATCGAAGCACTCGGAGGCCTTGAGCCCGAGTCGGTTGAGATCACCCCAGGTGAGTTTGTAAACACCATCCGGATTGAATTTGTGAACCACGGTCGCCTGATTGGAGAGCGCGAGATTTGGCTCGAACTCAGGGATAGCGCAGGTAACTGGCTTGAGGCCGGCAGGACAAACCTCAGCCTTAGCCCCAAGGGAAAGACATTTGTGGAGTTCGGTTTTGTGCAGAGCGTGGGCGCAATTGACGCCGGCACACTTCGACTCCAGTACTAGCCGTTACCGAAACGTTATAACTCTCAGGAAACACTAAGGTTTTGCCTTGGTTGTTAACCACCGTGAGTCGTGCAAAGAGGCGCGGTTCGCCGAGGAAGCTACAAACTTCGACGAATCAATGCTTCTGACTTACCTAAATCAGAAACATTGAAAGGATTCACGTGCTATCTGAATTTATGAGCAATGGGTCGTACACCCTTGTTTACAACATGCTCTCCCTTGGTATTGCGAGCATGCTATTCACCTCCATTTTCTTGTTCGTAGCGCGTGAGCGCGTTGCACCTCGTTACCGTCTGGCCGTAATGGTCTCCGGTACCGTGACCGCAATCGCTGCTTACCACTACTTCAGAATGTTCGACGACTTCAAGCACGCCTTCGGTACCGATGGCATGGGTGTAGTCGCCTACAACGTTGGCTACCGCTACGTTGACTGGTTCCTAACCGTTCCACTGCTACTAGTTGAGGCAATTGCTGTTTTGGCTCTTGCTGCAGCAGTACAGCGCAGCCTGCTAACCAAGCTAGTTCCAGCTGCTGCTCTAATGATCGGCCTAGGCTACCCAGGTGACGCACAGCTAAACCTTCTATACGAGGGTGACGCACCACTATGGGGTCTACTATCGACCATCCCATTCCTATACATCCTTTACGTACTATTCGTAGAGCTAGGTAAGGGTCTTGCAGGTCAGTCCGAGGCAGTCCAGCGCAAGATCAAGGAGCTACGTCTTCTTCTTCTAGCAACCTGGGGTGTTTACCCAATCTCGTTCATCTTCAACATGAACGCAACTGGCTTCGACGAGGGCGGCTTCGTTCTACGCGAGACTGGTTACACCATTGCTGACATCTTGGCTAAGTGTCTATTCGGTCTAGTTATCTTCACCATCGCTCGCATCAAGAGCGCTGAGGATGACGCCGAGTTCGCTAAGTCTGAGTTCAAGCACTAAGCAGAACAATGTCAAACGCCACGGCCGGGGAGCAATCCCCGGCCGTGTGCTTTTCTAGGAGGGGAAAATGAAGAAGTTCAAAATTGACTGGGATGTAGTGCAGGCACTAATCCTCAGTTTGAGTCTCCCAGCGGCACTGCTATTCGGTGCGCTGTTTCCAACACTCTTTGCTAACTACCGCTAACGCAGTGCATTTGGCCTGAGCGATTTGTAGACATCAAACCAAGCGATGCTCAAATAGCTCAGGGCAAATAGCACCAGCCATTCCAGAGCTCCGATAGCACCAAGCGAGAATGCCTCGCGGGCTATCGGTAGCTGCACGATCAAAACCAAAGCAGTCAGAGCCAATCCCACAATCCACTTCACGGTTGGATTCCTGCGAGTGAACAAGATCTTGAGAGTTGGCATCGTCCATGACCTGTTGGTCAAGATCAAAAACACATTCGCCAAAATCAAATAGACAAAGGTCAGTGTCCGGACCTGATCGTCTTCGTAATCCAGCGAGACACCGCCGAGAAATACCGCGGCAGCCAGCACCAACACCGATAGGCCCTGCAGAAGTGCAACGCGCAAAGTCTTCTTTGAGAACAAACCTTCATTTACTGGTCTTGGCTTTTGCTGCATGATCTTTGGATCTGCAGGTTCGGCTTGAAACACAATCGTGCAGGCTGGGTCAACGACCATCTCTATAAACGCGACCATCGCTGGCAGCAGAACAATCGGCCAATCCAAAACCAGAATCGGAATCACAGCCATACCAAGTAGCGGAACGTGAATCGCGAGGATGTAGGCGAAGGCCTTCTTCAGCGATGCATAGATGGTTCGGCCTCTTTTGATACCGGCCACGATCGATGCAAAGTTGTCATCAGTCAAAATCAAATCAGATGCCTCGCGAGCAACATCAGTCCCGCGAAGTCCCATCGCGATTGAAATGTTCGCGAGCTTCAAAGCGGGGGCATCATTGATGCCATCTCCGGTCATCACCACAACTTCGCCCGATGACTTCAGCGCGTGGATGACTCTTAGCTTTTGGGCCGGAGTCACACGGGAACAGATCGTAAGGTCTTTCACTCTCTCGATTAGTTCGGCATCACCCAACTGATCAATCTCTTGCCCAGTCAAGGTATTGGCGGTTTCAAGACCAATCTCCTGAGCAATTTCAATTGCCGTGGCGGAGAAATCCCCGGTCATCATCAGCACCCTGATACCTGCGGCTTTCGCCTCTGCTAGAGCTTCGGGAACTCCCGGTCTTACCTGATCGCGAAGCGCAACCAAACCTTGAAACTCAAGTTGGAGATCAGCCTGGTTATTGGGAAGGGGTTGGTCTTTCGAGATCCTTGCGCCAGCCACCGCGAGAATTCTTCTCCCACCCACCGCTAACTTCTCGACCTGGTCGATGACTGATTTGGTGTCTGCACCCGAGAGTCTTGCCACTGCCTCCGGAGCTCCCTTACAGGCGAGCACATAGTGATGCTCGGCCTCCCACACCATGGTCATGGCTAGTAGCTCATTTCCGAGTGGATACTCCCTAACCAGTCTCAGTGTGTGCTCGGTGCTCAGCGTTGTGAACGCTGCATCGACAGGGTCAAAAGACTTAGTTGGGCTAGCGAGCCCGGCATAGAAGTTGAGGTCTTGCTCACTGCCTTGAGGAAGAAGCTGATCAATCGACATCGAGTTCATGGTCAAGGTGCCGGTCTTGTCAGTGCAGATTACGGTTGCAGATCCCAGGGTTTCAATAACCGCAGAGCGCCTTGCCAAAACTTTTTCATGCGACATGCGCCATGCACCGAGTGCAAAGAACAAGGTCAACACAACCGGGAACTCTTCGGGGATCATCGCCATCGCGAGCGAGAGCCCCGCGAGGATGCTCTCGACTAGGTCTCCCCTGGAGAAAAAGACCACGGTGGCAACCAAGAGCGAGAAGCTGATTGCAATGATTGCGATCAGCTTCACGGCTTTATCTATCTGCATCTGAACCGCAGTGCGGGTTGGCTTGATGGTCTTCAGCGATACACCGATTTGACCCAGGGTTGTGTTGCTGCCGGTGGCCTCGATTACCGCCTCGGCTCTACCGCTGACAACCAGGGTTCCAGCGGACACCAGTTCGTTGTGTCCGCGGTTTACCGCAAGCGACTCTCCGGTCAGAGATGACTCATCAATTGATAGGTTGCTGGATTCCAAAACCCTGGCATCGGCGGGGATGCGATCCCCCTCAGCAATACGAATTAGATCACCAACCACCAACTCGCTCGCGGGGAGCTTTTGCCAGACCCCATCGCGCTGGACAGTAGCTAGTGGAGCTGAGAGCGACTTCAGGGCGCGAAGTGCTTTCTCGGCCTTACCCTCTTGATAGATGGTGGTTAGCACGATGAAGCCAATCATCAGCGCCAAAACTGCTGCTTCAACTGGCTCCGCGATCAAGAACGAGACTGCGGTGGCGATGCCCAAGAGAATCAACATCGGCTCGCTAAGAATCTTCAAAACCCTGAGCCAGGGACCGGTTTTCGATTCTTTGACAAGCTGGTTTGGTCCATCTTGTTGGAGGCGAATTTTTGCGGCTTCGGAGCTAAGGCCATGGGCTTGTTGAGTTGCCATTTTCTCAACCTAGCATCGAAGCGTGGCTTAGGTGCTGAAGCCTATTTTTCTGGCATTAGTCTTGACAGGTGACCCACAATCTAGAGCCAAAAAAGTGGCGTGAATTCGCAGCATCAAGGCGCACCACCAGAGACTTTTTACCCACCCCAGTGCCCGATGAGCTGATTGATATTTTGATCGAAGACGCAATGACTGCGCCCTCTTGGTCGAACACCAGACCCTACCTGGTTGCAGTGGCAAAGGGTGAAGTGAGGGATCGCATCAGCAAGGAGTTCCTCTCTCGCTGGGAGGCTGCGGATAAGGCTCTTGCGGGAGGGATCTGGGGCAAGATCAAACTGTTTCTAACTCGCTACGGTCTCCCCCAGTCTGATTACAAGATTGAACGCAATTACCCAGAGGACCTAAAGCCAAGATCTGCACGTGTCGGTGCCGAGCTATACGGTCACATTGGAATCAAGCGTGATGACCGCAAAGCCAGAAGCGCCCAGTGGGCCAGAAACTACGAGTTCTTTGGAGCTCCGGTTTCACTTTTCATCTTCACCCACTCAGGCCTTGGCGTGCACTCGGTTTCGGATGCTGGATTGTTTATGCAAAACCTGATGCTCTCCGCTCACGCCCATGGTCTTGGCACCTGTGCACAGGGAGCAAGTGCAATCTGGGCACCTCCAGTAAGAGCAGAGTTTGATGTTCCCGAGCAATACAAACTGCTCTGTGGAATCGCACTCGGCTACCCATCAGATCACCACGTGAACAGCTTCAAAGCAGACCGTTTGGACATTAGCAAAATCAAACTGGAGGCTAAGTAATTGCTAAACATGCAAGACCCAGGGTTTATCGAAAACCCCTACCCTGCTCTCAAAGAGCTCCGCGCGTTTGGTAAGCCGGTCTGGGATGAAAACCTAAACATCTTTTTAGCTGCCACCCACAAAGATGCCAATGCAGTTCTTAGAACCAGGTCACTTGGTCGCATCTTCAAGCCCAAGGAACCCCAAGAGACTTGGGAGACTTTCAACTGGCTGCATGCTGATTCGATCTTGGATTCAGAGCCACCAAAACACACCAGATTGCGCTCTTTGGTCATGAAGGCTTTCAACCCCAAGAAGATCGAAAGCCTAAGACCAGATGTTGAGCGGCTAACCAACATGCTGCTCGATGAGATTGAAGTGAAGCTTCGTGATGGTGGGAAGTTTGATCTGATTGCAGACTTTGCCGAGCCACTACCGGTCAAGGTAATCGCCTCAATGCTCGGTTTCCCGGACAGCGATGAGCACCTACTTCGCCCCTGGTCACAGTCGATCGTAAAAATGTATGAGGTGAATCCAAGCGAGGAAGATAAGGCTGAGGCAATCAAGGCTTCCGAGGAGTTCGCTCAATACGTTCACGAGTTGATGCTTGATCGTAAGAAGAACCCAGGCAGTGACCTAATCACGGACCTGGCTCTTGTCGAGGAAGATGGCGAAAAGCTAAACGCTCACGAACTGATCGCAACCTGCGTTCTGTTGCTAAACGCCGGTCACGAGGCCAGTGTCAATGGGTTCGGCAATGGCATGGTTGCGACTTTGAAAAACCCGGAACAGCTATCGCTTTTGAAGTCAAGGCCAGATGAGCTCGCTGCCACCGCTGTCGATGAGTTCTTGCGCTTTGATGCTCCCCTTCACCTGTTTGAGAGAACCGCAACCGAGGACACCGAAATCGGTGGGGTTGTGATTTCAGAGGGTCAGAAGATTGCGGCCCTTTTGGGAAGCGCGGGTAGGGACGAGTCGGTGTTTGAAAATGCCGACGAACTTGATCTAACTCGTGATCCAAATCCACATATTGGTTTTGGTGCTGGCATCCACTTCTGCATTGGAGCACCACTTGCTCGCATGGAGATGACCACGTCACTACCTGCTCTGATTAAACGTTATCCGAAGCTTGAGCTGGCAGAGGAACCGGTCAGAAGACCAACCTTCGTATTGCGCGGCTACGAGAGCGTATTCGTTACCGCCTAACCCTTGGTTGAACCAAGGGTTAGTCCGGATACGAACTGCTTTCTCAGAATGAAGAACACCACGAGGGTTGGAATCGCTGCAATCATCGCGCCGGCAGCCAACAGGTTGTAGTCGGTAACAAACTCACCCTGCAGACGACCAAGAGCCGAGGTGATGGGTCGCTTGTTATCGGTTGACATCAGAACCAAAGCCCAGAAGAAGTCGTTGTAGATCCAGGTGGTCATCAGCACTGCCAAAGAGGCTAGCGGTGGTCGAAGTAGCGGCAGCATCACCTTGAAGAAGTGGGTGAATACCGAAGCGCCATCGACCAAAGCTGACTCGGAAATCTCTTTCGGAATCGTCTTCATGTAGGACGACAGCACGAAGGTTGCAAAGCCCATCTGGAATGCGACGTGGATCAAAATCACACCAAGTGGTGAGTCATAGAGGAAACGTCTGTCTCCAACCGCATCACCAATCGCCAGGTACATCTTGAACACTGGAATGAACACGAGCTGCGCGGGCAGCAAGTTGCCGGCGGTGAACAGAAGCAACATCGCAACGTTGAACTTGAATGAGTATCTGGTCACCACGAATGCAATCAGCGAACCAAAAAGCAAGATCAAAAAGACCGCTGGAATTGTGATGATCGCGGTGTTCCAGAAATACCTCGGTAGGTCCATGCGCTCAATAGCGTTGGTGTAGTTGAAAAGACCAAGCTCCTGAGGTGGCGAGAACACGCCGCCCGCACGAATCTCTGAGTAGGGACGAAGGCTGGACCACAGAGTCCAAACAATCGGGAACAGCCAAACCAGGGCAAAGATGCCGATGAAGATCGAGATGATGCGATCTTTGATCTGCTGAGCGTGGGCCTTTTTCTTGTCCTTAACCATCATGCTCATCGGGCATCCTCCTTGAACTGCTGGTTCAGGTAGGTGATGATCGGCACGATGGAGAGCAGGAAGAGGATCACCGCGTAGGCGGCACCCTTCATCGATGCACCCTCACCGGCGATGTTCTCGTATACCAAAACACCGAGGATCGGCAGACCGCCTCGGCCACCGTAGATGATGTAAACCATGTCGAAGGCACGTAGCGATTCGATGATGGTGATCACCAAGATGATGATGTTGACTGGGCGCATCGCAGGCAGAATTACCTTCAAGAAGGTCTGCCACTCAGTCGCACCATCTAGCGCTGCAGCCTCTCTCAGGCTCGCATCGATGGCCTTGAGACCAGCTAAATACAGCAGCATGATGTAACCGATGTGGCGCCAGGACGCCATGATCATGATTACCCAGATGTTGTAGTTGTCGTCTCCAAAGAAGGAGATGGCGTCAGCAATCGGGAGACCTAGAAGACCATTTACAAAACCATCTGGTCTGAGTAAGAAGTTCCAGATAATTCCAGTCACGGCCAAGGAAAGCACTACCGGGAGGTAGTAAGCCGACTGATAAAACTTGTGGCCGCGAATCTCGCGGTCGATTTGATATGCCAGCAGGACACCAAGCGGTGTTGCAATGACAAAAAACCAAAGTAGCCAGATCACGTTGACGCGCAGCGCGTCATAGAAGATCGGCGTATTGAAGAAGATGTTTTCGTAGTTCGCCAGGCCTGCCCACTGGATGTCCTCGATCCGGATACCGGTCCAATAGGTAAAGGAGAGGTAGATGGTGGCAATGGCGGGGAACCAAACCAGCGCGATGTGCAAGAAGGTTGGGATTCCAATAAAGAAACTCAGCGTGATCTTGTCGCGCGAGGAAAAGAAGCGGCGGCGGCGAGCCACCTGAGTGTTCGCCGCCGCCGTTTTCATTTGAGACATGTTGCTTTTAGTTACCTATCGACTAGCTCAGAGCAGGTAGAGCATCCCACTGAGACTGAAGCGACTCAAGGATCTCGTTGGTGCTTGATGGGTCCTTGAACCAGCTCTGGAATGCTGGGCCAATGATTGGGCCAGCGAAGTCAGGGCGGGTGTCGCGGTCTAGGAACTGGGTGATGTACTTCGCCTCGTTCATCACAGCAAGCTGCTGCAACTGGAATGCGTCGTAGGTTGAGGTGTCCTGGTTCTTGTTAGCGGAAGTCATAGGAATTCCGGTGTCAAGCATTGCCTGCATACCTTCCTTGTCTCCGGCGAACTTAGCTAGGTCCTTACCACCCTCGTTGTTAGCACCGTTCTTGGCTACACAGAAGCCGTCGATTGGTGCGTCGATGGTGTCGCGAGCGAACTCAGGGTTGATCTCTGGGAATGGAACTACCCATAGGTCGTCGTAGTCTTCCTGGCTCTGCTCCTTGAAGTTGGCACCGAACCATGAACCGTTGAAGAAGAATCCGGCCTGCTTCTGCAATAGCAGCTGCATTGCGCCATCCCACTCAAGGTCTAGGACGTTGGTGTTCATGTAAGGCAGCAGCTTCTCCCAGTAGGAGAACACTTCCTTGACACGGTCATCGGTCCACTTCTCGCGACCTGCAAGTAGGTCGACGTGGAACTGGTATCCGTTGATACGTGCGTTCAGAATGTCAAAGGTTCCCATGGCTTCCCAGCCACCCTTGTCGGCTGAGGCTAGACCGATTAGGCCCTTGCCCTTTAGCTCGCCAAGTGCGCCCATGAAGTCATCCCAGTTGTAGATGCTCTCTGGGTCTAGGCCGATCTCAGCCATCATGGACTTGCGGAAGTGAAGACCCCATGGGTACCAGCTCTGAGGTACGAAGTACTGCTTGCCGTCTGAACCGGTTGCAGCAATCTTGTAGCTCTCGTTGTACTGGTCACCGATCTCGTTCCAAACGTCAGATAGGTCTACTAGTAGGCCCTGGTCTGCGAAGAACTGCATACGGAAACCGGCCATCCACTGGAAGCAGTCGTCTGGGGTTCCCTGTAGGTACTGGGAAAGGTTGTTCTGGAAAGCGTTTGACTCAGTTGCGTTGTAGGTAACTTCGTTACCGGTCTTAGCAATGTAAGCGTCTACTAGACCCTTCAACTGAATGGTTGGGGACTCATCAACGGTACGGGCACCGAAAGCGATTGGGCCACTGGATCCACCAGTTGCACAACCAGCCAACATGGTGGCACCGGCGATACCTAGACCACCGGCAGCTGCACCCTTTAGTAGGGAGCGGCGGTCAACTTCGTGACCTGCGATTTTGTTCAGCATTGAACCTCCTAAGAATGGACTCTTGCGAACAGAGTAGCCCTGGGAATTTGCTAAAACAGCAGATTCTCGTAACGAAATTATCACGAAAAGACAAAAAAGAAACAAAACAGACAACATTGGTGCAAATTGCCATGGGCAAAAGGAGTCCTCGATCTGGCTACAACCCAATAAACTCGGGCTATGCAGCACTACGACGTGGTAATTGTTGGTGGCGGACACAACGCCTTAGTTTCAGCGGCTTACCTAGCCAAGGCAGGCAAGAGCGTGCTGCTTCTGGAAAAGCTCGACTACCTGGGTGGTGCAGCCACTTCGAGCTATACCTTCGAGGGTATTGACGCGAAACTCTCGCGCTATAGCTACCTGGTGAGCCTTCTACCAAAGCAGATCATCGACGACTTAGGTCTTGAGATTGAGCTTGCCCCAAGGCGCTACTCCTCATACACCCCGGACCCACACGGCACCTCCGGCCTGCTGGTTGATAAGGCTGATCAAACTGCAACCAGCAAGTCCTTCGACGCTTTCTCGAAGCAAGACTTTGCAGCGTGGAACGCGTTCTACTCAAAGACTGAGAACATCGCTCAGCAGCTTTTCCCAACCGTCTTGGAACCCCTGAAGAAGAGGTCACAAGTCAGAGATCTGCTGGGTGAGGACTTTGAGACATTTTTTGAAAGGCCGATCGGCGATGTAATCGCCGAGAACTTTGAATCTGACCTGGTCAGAGGCGTGGTGCTAACTGATGCCCTGATTGGGACCTTTGCTCCTAACTCCGATCAAGAACTGGATGCCAATCGATGCTTTTTGTATCACGTCATCGGAGGTGGGACTGGAGATTGGAACATCCCAGTTGGTGGCATGGGGCAAGTCTCTGGTTCCATTGCCGCGGCAGCCAAGCGCTTTGGTGCCAAGCTGCTAACCGGAGCAACCGTGCTTTCAATCAACTCCAATCGAGAAATTGAGTATGAGGTCAACGGCGCAATTCAAAAGGTTTCCGCAGACTTTGTTCTAAGCGGCATCTCCAAAAACCAACTTTCAAAACTGCTGCCAGGCATCCAACCGGAGATAGTCCAGGGGGCTCAGGTAAAGGTGAACATGCTGCTCACCCGGTTGCCCAAACTAAAGGACTCATCTGTATCTGCAGAGGCAGCCTTTGGTGGCACCTTCCACATCAACGAAAACTTTGATCAACTTGAGGCCGCCTACCAGGCTGCATCAAGAGGCGAGATTCCAGATCCACTGCCTTGTGAGATTTACTGCCACTCTCTTACCGACCCAAGCATCCTGGGTCCGGAACTTAGAGACTCTGGAGCTCAAACCCTGACGGTCTTCGCCCTGCACATGCCGCACTCCCTAGTCGCCAAATACGGCAATGACGAGCTTCGGGAAAAGGCTCAGGCGGCGGTGCTGAAATCTCTCAACTCAGTTTTGGCCGAGCCAATTGAAGACCTGATTTTCAGAGCACCAAGTGGCGAACTATGTATTGAGACCAAGACCACTCAGGACCTAGAAGACGCACTTGGCTTGCCCGGCGGAAACATCTTCCACTCACCACTCAGCTGGCCCTTCGTCGAGGACGACCAGGAGCTGACAACACCGGAATCCCGCTGGGGAGTTGCTACCGGCATAGATGGAGTGTTCTTCTGTGGCTCAAGTGCACGACGCGGTGGGGCAGTCAGCGGCATCGGCGGTCACAATGCCGCGATGGCCGTTTTAGAGAGCTAGACCCAAACGTCCTCAACAGCCAAAAGTTCGTTGACCCTCGGCACCACCTGGGTGGCATACAGCTCGATGGAGTGCATCAGCTTGGAGTGCGAAAGTGGTCCGTTGGAGTACTTCAAATCAAAGCGCTCGGCACCCACCGAACGGATCGCGTAGGCGATCTTCTGGGCGACGGTCTCAACCGATCCGACATAGAGCGAACCGTGGTGAACCTCTTGCAGGTAGTGTGCCTTGGTGGTTGGACCCCAACCGCGCTCGCGGCCGATCCGACCAAACATCGCTTCGTAGTGCGGCCACAACTCTTCAATCGCCTGCTCATCGGTGTCGGCGATGTGACCTGGTGAGTGGATAGAAACAGGAAGCTCTGGGCGTCCGAATTTCTCCAGTGATTCTTTGTAGAGCCTTGCAAAAGGAGCGAACCTAGCAGGGTCGCCACCAATGATTGCAAGAGCCATTGGAATACCCAATCGAGCAGCGCGGATCACCGACTCTGGGGAACCACCGACACCAACTCGCAGCGGGATGCTGCCGCGCTCAGTCTTTGGATAAACCTGCTGGTTTTGAAGTCCCGCTCTGGTGGTGCCAGACCAGGTGACCGGCTGTTCCTTCAGAAGCTCAACCAAAAGCTCAAGCTTCTCCTCGAACAACACGTGATAGTCAGAGAGTTCGTAGCCAAAAAGTGGGAATGACTCAATAAAAGATCCGCGACCTGCGGTGATCTCGGCACGACCATTTGAGAGAGCATCAATGGTTGCAAATCTTTGATAGACGCGAACTGGGTCCTCGGAGGAGAGCACGGTCACACCAGTACCGAGCTTGATGTTTTTGGTGACAGTTGCAATGCCGGCCAGCACCGTGTCAGGGGCAGAGACCGCAAAGTCATCGCGGTGGTGTTCACCAACGTTGATTGAGTTGAGGCCGAGCTCGTCGGCAAGAACTGCCTGATCGACTAGATCTCTAATGACTTGACCAGCTGACTTTGGCTTACCGCTGTCATCAACGGTCATGTCTCCGAAGGTATCTAACCCAAATTTGATTTCAGTCATGCGATTAGTCTAGGGGGTCTAGACAAGTTTCGCTAGATTTCAGTTGCGGCTAATTGCCCGCAAGCACCATCGATCTCTTTGCCGCGGGTATCACGCAGGGTGGTTGGTATCCCGGCAGCTTCAAGGGTGTCCAAGAAGATGTTCGTCTGCTCTTTGGTAGATGAGGTCCAAACCGAACCAGGTGTTGGGTTTAGTGGAATTGGGTTCACGTGTACCCAGCCCTTACCTCTGTCGTTCAACTTCTGAGCCAGGAGCTCTGCGCGCCACTTGTGATCGTTCATGTCTTTGATGAGCGCATACTCGATTGAGACACGACGACCGGTCTTATCGAAGTAGGCCTTGGCTGCATCAAGTGCCTCATCAACCTTCCACTTCGAGTTCACTGGGATTAGCTCATCGCGTAGCTGATCGTCAGGGGCATGCAGGGAGAGTGCAAAAGTAAGTGGAAGGTCTTCCTGTGCAAGCTTCTCAATGCCAGGGACCAGACCAACCGTTGAAACCGTAATGTGACGAGCACTCATGCCAAGACCATTTGGTTGAGGTTCAACCATGGTTCTGATCGCACTCATCAGCTTTGGGTAATTGGCAAGTGGCTCGCCCATACCCATAAAAACGATGTTGCTAACGCGCTCGTCCTCGTGACGAAGGGGACCAAGCTCGCCAGCTCTGATCGCCTCGTTGGCCCTAACGACCTGGTCGACAATCTCGGCCGCAGACATGTTTCTTGTCAGGCCTGCCTGGCCAGTTGCGCAAAACGGGCAGTTCATGCCGCAGCCGGCTTGCGATGAAATACAGAGCGTGATGCGGTTCGAGTAACGCATCAGGACCGACTCAACTAACGCTCCATCAAATAGCCTCCAGAGGAACTTGATGGTGTCACCCTTGTCGGTCTTGAGTCTTTTCACCTCGGTGAGAAGTGGTGGCAAAACTTTCTTGACGAGATCTTCGCGACCCTCTTTGGGAAGATCAGTCATCTTCTCTGGGTCTTGGGTGTAGTGAGTGAAGTAGTGGGTTGAGATTTGCTTGGC
>JACCDQ010633984.1_pt1 | contig 22254 bp, 19 predicted proteins | sample 7446031 | NCBI WGS metagenome assembly JACCDQ01 (sample SAMN15323442, study PRJNA562643) | freshwater metagenome | isolation source: river surface water | place: USA:Blue River Watershed | collected 2017-08-17
CGGCCGTCGACGACGCCATCGTCGAGCGCGCCATCGAGGCCATCGAGAATGCCGCACGTACCGGCAAGATCGGCGACGGCAAGATCTTCGTCTACGACCTGCAGCAAGTCGTCCGGATCCGTACCGGCGAGACCGGCAAAGAAGCACTCTAAGGGGATTCATCATGAAAAAATGGTTTACTAGCCTTGTGAGCGCCGGCCTGCTGATGTTTGCCATCGGCCTGGCGCCCACTGCATCTGCCGAGAACGCGGCCCCTGCCGCCGTGCCTGCGGCGGAAGCACCTGCAGCCGCTCCGGCGGCTGCTGCTCCGGCCGCAGCGCCGGCTGCCGACGCCGCAGCCCCGGCTGCCGCTGCTCCGGTGCCGAACAAGGGCGACACCGCATGGATGATCGTGGCGACCCTGCTGGTCATCATGATGTCGATCCCCGGCCTCGCACTGTTCTACGGCGGCCTGGTCCGCTCGAAGAACATGCTGTCGGTGCTGATGCAGGTGATGATGATCTTCGCGATCATCACCGTGCTCTGGTTCATCTACGGCTACTCGGTGGCGTTCACCGAGGGCGGCGCGTTCTTCGGCGGCTTCGATCGCCTGTTCATGAAGGGCATGACCCCGGATTCGGCGGGCGCGACCTTCAGCAAGGGCGCCGTGATTCCGGAACTGATCTTCGCGTGCTTCCAGGCGACCTTCGCGGCGATTACCTGCGGCCTGATCGTCGGCTCCTTCGCCGAGCGCATCAAGTTCTCGGCCGTGGTGCTGTTCACTGTGATCTGGTTCACCTTCTCGTACCTGCCGATCGCGCACATGGTCTGGTTCTGGCCGGGTCCTGACGCGTTCACCGACGCCGCCGCTGCCGAGAAGGCCACGGCTGCTGCCGGCTGGCTGTTCCAGAAGGGCGCGCTCGATTTCGCCGGCGGTACCGTTGTGCACATCAACGCGGCAGTCGCCGGCCTCGTCGGTGCGTTCGTGATCGGCAAGCGCGTCGGCCTCGGCCGCGAGTCGATGGCGCCGCACAGCCTGACCCTGACGATGGTGGGTTCTGCCCTGCTGTGGGTGGGCTGGTTCGGCTTCAACGCCGGCTCGGCGCTGGAAGCCAACGGCTCGGCAGCGCTCGCATTCGGCAACACGCTGCTGGCCACTGCTGCTGCAGTCGTCTCGTGGACCTTCGCCGAGTGGGTGCTCAAGGGCAAGCCGTCGATGCTGGGTGCTGCCTCGGGCGCTGTTGCCGGCCTGGTGGCAATCACCCCGGCGGCCGGTTTCGTCGGCCTGATGGGCGGTCTCGTGATCGGCCTGCTGGCTGGCGTGGTCTGCCTGTGGGGCGTAAACGGCCTGAAGCACCTGCTGGGCGCGGATGACTCGCTCGACGTGTTCGGCGTGCACGGCGTCGGCGGCATCCTCGGTGCGATCCTGACCGGCGTGTTCGCATCGCCGTCGCTCGGCGGCACCGGCATCTACGACTACGTCGCGAATGCCGTCGCCCCCGAGTACTCGATCGGCGGCCAGGTCTGGATCCAGACGCAGGCCGTGCTGACGACCGTGATCTGGTCCGGCATCGTCGCCTTCATCGCCTACAAGCTGGTTGACCTGATCGTCGGCCTGCGCGTGACCGAAGAAGAAGAGCGCGAAGGCCTCGACATCTCCAGCCACGGCGAAAGCGCTTACCGTTCCTAAATCCTCTCGCAGTGCCGGCCCGGACGCAGCGGGCCTTTCAGCGCCCTTCCTCGTGAAGGGCGTTTTCTTTTGTGTAAGTTGGCTGCGAATGCGAGAGCCCCCCGGCTGTCCAAGTACCGGTACGGGCGGAGCGGCCCGATTCCGTTAGAATCAAGCCCCCTGCGCGCGTGCGCGACCCCGATTCCACAAGGCTTTCCCATGGTTCCCCATCTGGTCACGGCCCTGAACGGCCCCCTGCTTGAACTCGAAAAGAAGATCCTCGACGCCACTCCGGCGATCGAGCGCTGGTTCCGCCTCAAATGGCAGGAGCACACGCCGCCGTTCTACTGCTCGGTGGACTTGCGCAATTCCGGTTTCAAGCTGGCGCCGGTCGACACCAACCTCTTCCCGGGCGGCTTCAACAACCTCGCGCCGGAAATGCTGCCGCTGGCCGTGCAGGCTGCGATGGCCGCCATCGACAAATACTGTCCCGATGCGCGCAACCTGCTGCTGATCCCGGAAAAGCACACCCGCAATACTTTCTACCTGCAGAACGTCGCGCGGCTGATGCAGATCTTCCGCCAGACCGGTCTCAATGTTCGCCTCGGCACGCTGGCCGACGACATCAAGGAGCCGACCACCATCGAGCTGCCGGACGGCACCGCACTGACGCTGGAACCGCTGGAACGCTCGGCCAATGGCCGCCGCGTCGGCCTGAAGAATTTCGACCCCTGCACCGTCCTGCTCAACAACGACCTGTCGGCCGGCATTCCATCGATCCTCGAGAACCTGCATGAGCAGACCCTGCTGCCGCCGCTGCACGCCGGCTGGGCCGTGCGCCGCAAGACCAACCACTTCGCGGCCTATGACGACGTGGCGAAGAAATTCGCGAAGCTGATCGATATCGACCCGTGGATGGTGAACCCGTACTTTGCGAAGTGCGGCGGCATCAATTTCCACGAGCGCACCGGTGAAGATTGTCTCGCTTCCAGCGTCGATACCGTGCTGGCCAAGATCCGCAAGAAGTACAAGGAATACGGCATCAAGGAAACGCCGTTCGTGATCGTCAAGGCTGATGCCGGCACCTATGGCATGGGCATCATGACCGTGCGCGACGCCAGCGAAGTGAAAGACCTGAACCGCAAGCAGCGCAACAAGATGTCGGTGGTCAAGGAAGGCCTGGAAGTGTCGGACGTCATCATCCAGGAAGGCGTACACACCTTCGAGCACATCAACGAATCCGTCGCCGAGCCGGTGGTCTACATGATGGATCGCTATGTGGTGGGCGGTTTCTATCGCGTGCATGCCGAGCGCGGCGTCGACGAGAACCTGAACTCGCCGGGCGCGCACTTCGTGCCGCTGGCTTTCGCGCAGCAGCATGCGCTGCCGGACCTGGCCGCCAAGCCGGGCACCGCGGCGCCGAACCGCTTCTACATGTACGGCGTGGTGGCGCGCCTCGCGCTGCTGGCCGCGTCGCTCGAGATCGAGAAGACCGACCCGAACCCGGAAGTCTACTGATGAAGATTGCTTTCGCGGCCGACCCGCTGTCCGGCTTCAAGATCGCGAAGGACTCCACCTACGCGATGATGCAGGAAGCGGCCGCGCGCGGCCATCAGCTATATGCCTTCGGCCATCGCGACATGATCTTCGATGGCAAGCGCGTGATGGCGACCGTGTCGCGCATCGTGCTGACCGGGCAAGCCGGGCTCTGGTACCAGGTCGAGGATACGGCGCTGCGCTCGTTGAATGACTTCGATATCGTCATCGAACGCACCGACCCGCCGTTCAACATGGAGTACATCTACGCAACCTACCTGCTGGAGCGGGCCGAGGCCGACGGTGCACGCGTGTTCAACCGCCCGGGCGCGATCCGCAGCCATAACGAGAAGCTCGCGATCACCGGCTTTACGCAATTCATCGCGCCGACGCTGGTCACCAGCGATGCAGCGCATGTGCGCGCCTTCCATGCCGAGCATCGCGACATCATCTTGAAGCCGCTGGACGGTATGGGCGGCGCCGGCATCTTCCGCGTGACCGAGGACGGCATGAACCTCGGCGCCATCGTCGAGACCCTGACCGACGACGGCCGCCGTACCATCATGGTCCAGCGCTACATTCCCGAGATCGTGCACGGCGACCGCCGCGTACTGCTGATCGGCGGTGAAGTCGTGCCCTACTGCCTGGCGCGTATCCCGCAAGGCGGCGAAGTACGCGGCAACCTCGCGGCCGGCGGCAAAGGGGTGGCCATGCCGATTTCGGAGCGCGAACGTGAAATCGGCGCCGCACTGGCGCCGGAATTGCTGAAACGCGGCCTCTTGCTGGTAGGATTGGATGTGATCGGCAACTACCTGACCGAAATTAACGTGACCAGCCCGACCTGCTTCCAGGAGATACGGCAGCAGACCGGTTTCAATGTGGCTGGCATGTTCATCGACGCACTGGAAAAACAGCAGTAAGCCCCGGCGGGCCATAGCGAACGGCGGGCACGCGACCCGCCCGCAGCGAGCGACCGCGGGGCCTGCACCCGGCAAGAATTCAGCAGGCATTTGGCAAGACTCGGCAAGCAGACCATGGTTGGCATCCTTCTACTGACACACGCGCCTCTGGGACGCGCCTTCATCGAGGCAGCGTCCCACGTGTTCCGCGGCACGCCTGAGCGTGTCGAAGCGCTGGACGTGATCGCCGACCAGAACCCCGATGAAGTCAGGAAGCTCGCGCATGAGGCCATCATGCGTCTCAACGATGGCTCCGGCGTGCTGGTGATCACCGATGTCATGGGCGGCACGCCGTCCAACTGCACGCTGCAGCTGTGCCAGCCGGGCGAGGTGGAAGTCATTGCCGGCATCAGCCTGCCGATGCTGTTGCGCGCGCTGACCTACCGGCACAACACGCTGGACGTGATGATAGAAATGGCGTTGGCCGGAGGCCAGAACGGTGCCTGCCGCGTCGACAACCGCGTGCGGCTGTCCCCGAACTGAACCGCCCATGCCGCCCGCACCGATTCCACACCGATCCCGCATACGCCCCAAGCCCGCATTTGCCCCAATCCATATAACGACAATACAGCCATGATCAGCAGGGAAATCGAAATCATCAACAAACTGGGGCTGCATGCGCGCGCGTCGGCCAAGCTCACCCAGCTGGCCGCCAAATACCAGAGCGAAGTCTGGATGACCCGCAACCAGCGCCGTGTGAACGCGAAGTCCATCATGGGCGTGATGATGCTGGCCGCCGGCAAGGGCAGCCAGGTCATGCTCGAGACCGAAGGCCCGGACGAGCAGGAATGTTTCGATGCGCTGGTAGACCTGATCAACGCCCGCTTCGGCGAGAGCGAATAAGACAAGAAAGCGCATCGCCCCCATGGCATCCTTTTCCCTGCACGGCATTCCCGTATCGCGCGGCATCGCGATCGGCCGCGCGCACCTGCTGAAGGCCGCGGCGCGCGAGGTCAAGCACTACCTGGTGCCAGAGGAAAAAGTCGAAGCCGAGGTGCGCCGCCTGTCCGATGCGATCACGGCCGTCCATGCCGAGCTGCAGGCAGTGCGGGGCGAACTGCCGCCCGATGCGCCCAGCGAGCTGGCGGCCTTCCTCGATGTGCATGCGCTGATCCTGTCCGATCCCATCGTCGCCGAGGACCCGCTGCGCATCATCCGCAGCCGTCACTACAACGCTGAATGGGCGCTGCTGACCCAGATCGATGAGTTGTCCGCGCAATTCGACGAGATCGAAGACGCCTACCTGCGCGAGCGCAAGAATGACATCCGTCAGGTCGGCGAGCGCGTGTTGAAGGTGCTGACCGGCTCGGCCGGTGCGCTACCCGCCCCCAGTAGCAACCCGGATGATGTCGCGCCGCAGATGATCATCGTCGCGCACGATATCTCGCCGGCCGACATGCTGCAGTTCCGCGATCGCACCTTCGTCGGTTTCGTCACCGACCTGGGCGGCCAAAACTCGCATACCGCGATTGTTGCGCGCAGCCTCGACATTCCGGCAGCCGTCGGCATGGGCAATGCGTCGACCCTGATCGCCGAAGACGACTGGGTCATCATCGACGGCGATGCCGGCATCGTCATCGTCGATCCGGCGCCTGTCGTGCTCGAGCAATACCGCGAGCTGCAAGCGAAGCTGATGCGCGAGCGCAAAAAGCTCGGCAAGCTGAAAAAGACGCCGGCCGTCACCCGTGACGGCACCTTCATTCACCTGCTCGCCAACATCGAGCTGCCCGGTGATTGCGCCGGCGCGCTCGAGCTGGGCGCAGTGGGCGTCGGCCTGTTCCGTTCCGAATTCCTGTTCATGGGCCGCAGCGAATACGGCGCCAAGCTGCCGACCGAAGACGAACAATTCGAGTCTTACCGCAAGGCCGTGGTTGCGATGAAGGGCCGCCCCGTCACGATCCGTACGCTCGACGTCGGCGCCGACAAGCCGCTCGACAAGGATGAAGAGACGGCGCTGAACCCGGCGCTCGGCCTGCGCGCGATCCGCTATTGCCTGTCCGAGCCGCAGATGTTCCTCACGCAGCTGCGCGCCATCCTGCGCGCGTCGGCCTATGGCCCGATCAAGTTGCTGATACCCATGCTCGCGCATGCCTTCGAGATCGACCAGACCCTGGCCCTGATCGAGCAGGCCAAGCAGCAGCTGCGTGACACGAAGAAGAAATTCGATGCCGACATCCAGATCGGCGCCATGATCGAGATTCCGGCCGCGGCACTGACGCTGCCGCTGTTCATCAAGCGCCTCGATTTCCTGTCCATCGGCACCAATGACCTGATCCAGTACACGCTGGCTATCGACCGTGTCGACCATGAGGTCGCGCACCTGTACAACCCCCTGCATCCGGCCGTGCTGCAGCTGTTGTCGATGACGATCTCCGCCGGCGCCAAGGCCAATGTGCCGGTGGCCGTCTGCGGCGAGATCGCCGGCGACACCAAGCTCACCCGCCTGCTGCTCGGCATGGGCTTGCGCGAATTCTCGATGCACCCGGCGCAGCTGCTGGCCGTGAAGCAGGAAGTGCTCAACAGCGACATCATTGCGCTCGAGCCCGCGGTGCGCAAGATACTGAAGGCCTACGAGCCGGCGGCCATTGCCGAAGGCGTCGAGCGGCTGGGGTTGCTCTGACGTCCCGCCGCTTGCACGATCCTTGTCGGTTTGACGCTGGGCACGGGTTTCGTTATCCTCTGCTTACGCGCCGATTTGATCTTAGCTTGCGGGCGCAGGGTACCTTCCCGAACAAATACGGCTAAAGCGAGCTCGAATCGACAACGAATCCAGCCCGACAGCCTGTGCTTCGGGCTTTTTTATTGGCGCTTAGGTAAGCACTGAATCCAGAATGAAATCCATCGGCGTTGTCAGCCCCCAGTCCATGCACTTTGCGCAGCCGTTGCCGCTGCAGAGTGGTGCCGAGCTGCGCGACTACACGCTGGTGTACGAGACTTATGGCACGTTGAACGCCGAGCGTTCGAACGCAGTGCTGGTCTGTCATGCGCTGAACGCGTCGCACCATGTGGCCGGCACCTACGAAGGCCAGCCCAAGAGCGCCGGCTGGTGGGATAACATGGTCGGCCCCGGCAAGGCGCTCGACACCGACCGCTTCTTCGTCATCGGCGTCAACAACCTCGGCTCCTGCTTCGGTTCCACGGGCCCGATGCATACCAACCCCGATACGGGCAAGCCGTATGGCGCGTCCTTCCCGGTCGTGACCGTTGAAGACTGGGTGCATGCGCAGGCGCGGCTGGCCGATGTGCTCGGCATCCGGAAATTCGCCGCCGTCATGGGCGGCTCGCTGGGCGGCATGCAGGCACTGGCCTGGAGCATGCTGTACCCGGACCGTGTCGGCCACTGCCTGGTGATTGCATCGACGCCCAAGCTATCGGCACAGAACATCGCCTTCAACGACGTCGCGCGGCAGGCCATACTGACCGACCCCGATTTCCATGCCGGCGATTTTTACGCGCATGGCGTGGTGCCCAAGCGCGGCTTGCGCGTGGCACGCATGATCGGTCACATCACCTACCTGTCCGATGACGACATGGCCGAGAAATTCGGCCGCGACATGCGGAACGCCGATTACCAGTTCGGTTTTGGCATCGACTTCGAGATCGAGTCCTACCTGCGCTACCAGGGCGACAAGTTCTCCGAGTATTTCGATGCCAATACCTACCTGCTGATCACCAAGGCACTCGACTATTTTGATCCGGCCCGCGCCTACGGCGGCGACCTTGCCGCCGCGCTGGCCAGGACCCAGGCTGAATTCCTCCTCGTGTCCTTTTCCACCGACTGGCGCTTTGCGCCCGAGCGCAGCCGTGAAATGGTGCAGGCGCTGGTCAAGAACGATCGCCGCGTCACCTATGCCGAAATCGATGCGCCGCACGGGCATGACGCCTTCCTGCTCGACGACCCGCGCTACATGAACGTCGTGCGCTCTTACTACGACAGGGTCTGGCAGCAGCTCGGCAGCAGCGCAGCCCTGCCGGGCAAGGAAGTCGTCGCCGCTGGCAAGGAGGCCGCATGATCGCCGAGCGCTTTGCCGGCCTGCGCGCCGACCTCGCCTTCATCGCGCACTGGGTCGCCCCCGGTTCGCGTGTGCTCGACCTCGGTTGCGGCGATGGCGCGATGCTCGAATACCTGCAAGTGGAAAAACGCTGCAGCGGCTATGGCGTCGAGATCGACGATGCGAAGATTCCGCGCTGCGTGCAGCGCGGCGTCTCGGTGATCCAGCAAGACCTCGAAGGCGGCCTTGCGATGTTTGCTGATGATGCATTTGACACCGTGCTATGCCTGTCGGCGCTGCAGATGATGAAGAACGTCGAAGGCGTGCTGCGCGACATCGCCCGCGTCGGCCGCGAAGCCATCGTGTCCTTCCCCAACTTCGCGCACTGGCCGCACCGGCTGTCCTTGCTGACCGGCCGCATGCCGGTGTCCGAGAGCCTGCCCTATGCGTGGTACGACACGCCCAACTTGCGGTGCGCGACCATTCGCGACTTTGAAGAGCTGGCCGCCGAGGTCGGGCTCGAAGTCATCGAGTGCGTCGCGCTCAACGACAGCGGCGATCCGGTTTCGTTCCTGCCGAACTGGCGCGGAAGTCTGGCCGTGTTCCGGCTGCGCAAACGCTGAGGCCCGGCGCAAGCTCACCGGATGAACACCGACACCGCCGACACTGCTGACATCACGAAGGCCGCGCCTGCCACCGGCTGGCGCCACTACTTCAGTCGCAAGATGCTGACCTGCGTGATGCTGGGCTTCACGTCCGGCCTGCCGCTGTTCATGCTCTACAACCTGCTGTCAGCCTGGCTGAAGGCCGAGCAGGTGGACCTGAAATCCATCGGCCTGTTTGCGCTGGTCGGCTTCCCCTACACGTGGAAGTTCGTCTGGTCGCCGCTGATGGATCGCTTCCACTTCCCGCTGCTCGGTCGTCGCCGTGGCTGGATGTTCGTCACGCAGCTGGCGCTGCTGGCCGCGATCGGCAGCCTCGGCTTCTACTCGCCGCGCGACGAGCTGAGCGTCATCGTTGCGCTGGCCGGCCTGGTCGCTTTCCTGTCGGCCAGCCAGGACATCGTGATCGATGCGTATCGCCGCGAATTGCTGGAAGAACATGAGCAAGGCTCGGGCACGGCACTGTTCGTCAATGCGTACAAGCTGTCAACGCTGGTGCCGGGCTCGCTGTCGCTGATCCTGTCCGACTTCATGAGCTGGCAGATGGTGTTCGGCATCACCGGCCTGTTCATGCTGCCGGGCATGCTGACCACGCTGCTGATCGCTGAGCCGAAGATCTACGGCGTTCCGCCGCGCACGCTGCGCGAGGCCGTGGTCGAGCCTTTCCGCGAATTCATCCACCGCAGCGGCTGGAAGCATGCGCTGCTGATCCTGGCCTTCATCTTCCTGTACAAGCTCGGTGATTCGATGGCCACCGCGCTGGCCACGCCCTTCTACATGGACCTCGGCTTCTCGCGCACGCAGATCGGCCTCGTCGCAAAGAACGCCGGCCTGTGGGCCAGCCTTGCCGGCGGCATCCTCGGCGCGGTGTGGCTGGAGAAGACCGGCGTCAATCGCGGACTGTGGATTTTCGGCGTGCTGCAGGCCGTCGCCATCCTCGGTTTTGCGCTGCTTGCCTATGTCGGCGTCGATGCCATCGGCGTGGCCGATGCGGCCGCCGCCACCGTCGCAGCATCAGCGGCAGCCACGCCGCACACCCTGCTGCTCGGCGTCGTGATCGGGCTCGAAGCCTTTGCGGTCGGCCTCGGAACGGCGGCTTTCACCGGCTATATCGCAACCACCACCGACCAGCGTTACACGGCGACCCAGTTCGCGCTGTTCACGAGCCTTGCCGCCGTTCCGCGCACCTTCTTCAACGCGATCACTGGCTTCATCGTCGCGCAGACAGGCTGGTTCACGTTCTTCCTGATCTGCTTTGCGCTCGCGCTGCCCGGCATGCTGCTGCTGCCGAAGATCGCGCCGTGGAACGCACGTCCCGCCCGCGCGGACGCGGACTGATCGATGCAGGCCACGATGCGCGCCCACCAACGATCCTGCCGGCCATGCTGAACGCACTCTGGTTCGGCTTCTTCGTCATCGCTGCGCTCAGCGCCGGCTGGCGCGCGCTCGCACAGGGTGACGTCGCCGTCTTCCAGGCCATGGTCGATAGCCTGTTCGCGATGGCCAAATTGTCGGTCGAGGTAATGGTGCTGCTGTTCGGCACCCTGACCTTATGGCTGGGTTTCCTTCGCATCGCCGAGCGGGCGATGCTGGTCGATGCGCTGGCGCGCTGGCTGTCGCCGCTATTTGCGCGGCTGATGCCCGAGGTGCCGCGCGGGCATCCGGCGCTGGGGCTGATCACTCTCAATTTCACGGCCAATGCGCTCGGCCTCGATAATGCAGCCACGCCGATCGGCCTGAAGGCGATGCGCGAGCTGCAGTCGCTGAATCCCGAGCCCGAAGTCGCCAGCAATGCGCAGATCCTGTTCCTGGTGCTGAATGCATCGTCGCTGACGCTGCTGCCGGTGTCGATCTTCATGTACCGCGCGCAGCAAGGCGCGCCCGACCCGACGCTGGTGTTCCTGCCCATCCTGCTGGCGACCTCGGCGTCGACGCTGGCCGGCTTCATGTCGGTAGCCTTCATGCAGCGGCTGAAGTTGCGCGATCCGGTCGTCACCGGCTGGCTGCTCGGCACGGCGCTGCTGCTGGGCGGCTTCATCGCGCTGCTGTCGACGATGAGCACGGCGGCCATTGCGGCACTGTCGTCGGTACTCGGCAATGCAGTGCTGTTCGGATTGATCTTGCTGTTCCTGCTCGCCGGCGCGTGGCGTCGTGTGCCGGTCTATGAAGCTTTTGTCGAAGGCGCACGCGAAGGCTTCGAGGTCGCGAAGAACCTGCTGCCGTATCTGGTGGCGATGCTGTGTGCGGTGGGCGTGCTGCGCGCATCCGGCGCGCTCGACCTGCTGTTGCAGGGGCTGCGCCATGGCATCGACCTGCTCGGCTGGGATACGCGCTTTGTCGACGCGCTGCCGACGGCGCTGGTCAAACCCTTCTCGGGCAGCGCCGCGCGCGCGATGCTGATCGAGACCATGAACACGCATGGCGTTGACAGCTTCCCGGCCTTGCTGGCCGCGACCGTACAGGGCAGCACCGAGACCACCTTCTATGTGCTGGCCGTCTATTTCGGCGCGGTCGGCATACAGCGCGCGCGCCATGCGGTTGGTTGCGCGCTGCTGGCCGACCTGGCCGGCGTGCTGGCGTCGATCGGCGTCTGCTACTGGTTCTTTGGCTGACGCGCGGCGTGCTTCAGGCGGGCCAGTCGTAGCTGATCGTCAGCGGCGCGTGGTCGGAGAAGCGTTCGTCCTTGTAAACCGCCGCTGATGTCGCAGTCGCCGCCACGCCCGGGGTGGCGACGTGATAATCGATGCGCCACCCGACATTGTTGGCCCAGGCCTGGCCGCGGTTGCTCCACCAGGTATAGGCCTCGCCGGTGGTGTCCGGGTGCAGCAAACGGTATACGTCGCGCCAGCCGGCTTCGCCAAAAAGCTGCGTCATCCATGCGCGCTCTTCCGGCAGGAAGCCGGAGTTCTTCTGGTTGCTCTTCCAGTTCTTCAGGTCGATTTCCTGGTGCGCGATGTTCCAGTCGCCGCAGATCACGACCTCGCGGCCGGATTGCTCCAGCTGCACCAGGTGCGGCATGAACACGTCCATGAAGCGGAACTTTGCCTGCTGACGCTCTTCGCTCGACGAGCCCGACGGGCAGTATACCGAGATCACCGACAGGTCGCCGAAGTCGCACTGTACATAGCGGCCTTCGGCGTCGAACTCGGCATTGCCGAAGCCGATCACGACATGGTCCGGCTGCCTGCGGCTGTAGACGCCGGTGCCCGAGTAACCCTTCTTCTCCGCATAGTGGAAATGGCCGTGGAAGCCATGCGGCGCAAGGAAGTCCGGCGTCATGTCGGCGGCCTGTGCCTTGAGTTCCTGCACGCAGACGAAGTCGGCGTCCTGCTTGCCCATCCAGTCGAAGAAATTCTTTTTGGCGGCCGAGCGTATGCCGTTCAGGTTGGCGGAGATGATTTTCATGCGATCTGTATGCAGGGGGCGTGGGTGGGAGTCTGAATCGGCCGACAGCATAACCGATCGCGGCGGAGGGGCGCGGCGCGATAAAATGCGCGCTTTCCACCGCCTTTTGCCGAGTTAATCAGTGAGCAACCTGCGCCAGCAATTCATCGAGTTTTCCGTCAACGCCGGCGTGCTGCGCTTCGGCGAGTTCGTCACCAAGGCCGGCCGCCTGTCGCCTTACTTCTTCAATGCGGGCCTGTTCAACGATGGCGCGCGCCTGGGCCAGCTGGCCAATTTCTATGCGCAGACCCTGCTCGATTCGGGTGTCGGCTTCGACATGCTGTTCGGCCCGGCCTACAAGGGCATCACGCTGGCGTCGGCCACGGCCGTGGCGCTGGCTGCCAAGGGTCACAACGTGCCGTTCGCGTATAACCGCAAGGAAGCCAAGGACCATGGCGAAGGCGGCACCATCGTCGGCGCCAAGCTCGAAGGCCGCGTGGTGATCATCGATGACGTGATCTCGGCCGGCACCTCGGTGCGCGAGTCGGTACAAATGATCCGCGCGCAGGGCGCGACGCCGTGCGCGGTATTGATCGCGCTGGATCGCATGGAGAAGAGCGGCGCCGAAGGCGCTCTGTCGCAGCTGTCAGCGGTACAGGAAGTCGAGCAGAGCTATGGCATGCCGGTGATCCCGATCGCGAACCTGAACGACTTGTTCAGCTATCTGTCCGGCCCGGGCGCGAGCGCCGAACTGGCGCAATTCAAGCCGGCGGTCGCCGCGTATCGCGAGCGTTATGGCGTGCAGGGCTGAGTGCCCTACACGCTTTCAAGAGCGGGCTGCAGTAGAGGGCTGTACCAGTAGGCCGTATCAACGCAGCCCGAAGATGTCGTAGTTCACGTACGAATCATCCTTGGTGCGCTTGTACTCGGCCATCTTGCCGACGCCCTGCAGCTTGTTCAGCCAGCTGTACTTCTCCGATGCGGTCTGGAACTGCGGTGTCGTGATGAAGTACGGGACGCCCTTGTCGTTCAGCACCTCGCCACGGCCCAGTGCTTCGCCGGCTTCCTTCGACATCACCACCACGCCACCATAGGTCATGTAGATCAGCGCGCCGTCGTCGGTTTCGATGGTCAGGCGCACATCGAGGCGCAGCGCGCCGGACGGCATCACGCGTATCCAGTCGCCGCCGGGCGGCAGGATCTTGCCCGAAATCTTCGGGCCTTTCACCCAGCCACCAGGCAGGATATTCACGACCACCAGATTGCTGTCGACCGCCTTGCGCTCGGTCGGGATGTGGACCGTCATCAGGTAATCGGTGTTGATTTGCGTGGTCTGCGCCTGCGCGCTGCTGAAGCCGGCCAGCGCGACGATCAGGGCGAATGCTGCGGAGAGTCTTTTCATTGTTCTCGCTCCATGCGATCGATGTGAAATAGGCCCGGGTCAGGGGCTGGCCCTGACTATAGCAGGCAACAAAAAAGGGCAGCCGCAGCTGCCCTTCTTCGTGCGGCCGAAGGTGTTCAGCCAAGCTTCTGCTTCAAGAGTTCGGTCAGCTGCGCCGGGTTGGCCTTGCCCTTGGTGGCCTTCATCGCCTGCCCGATCAGCGCGTTGAACGCCTTCTCCTTGCCGGCCTTGAACTCCTCGACCGACTTCGCATTCGCGGCCAGCACCTCATCGACGATCTTCTCCAGCGCGCCGCTGTCGGAGATCTGCTTCAGGCCCTTGGCTTCGATGATCTCGTCAGCCAGTGCCGCCGATGCGGATTTCGCTTCCCACATGCCGGCGAACACTTCCTTCGCGAGCTTGTTCGAGATGGTGCCGTCGGCGATGCGCTTCAGCAGCAGTGCCAGCTGTTCGGCCGACACCGGCGAGGCCGCAACATCGATGCCTTCGCGGTTCAGCGTCGACGACACGTCGCCCATCAGCCAGTTGGCCGCAGGCTTGGCCTGCTCCTTGCCGGCCGCAGCAACGACGGCTTCGAAGTAGGCAGCCATCGCCTTCGATTGCGTGAGCACCATCGCATCGTATTCGGGCAGCTGGTAGTCGGCGACGAAACGCTCACGCATTGCCCCCGGCAGTTCGGGCAGCGCCGCCTTCACACGATTGATCCATTCCTGGCTGATCGCCAGCGGCGGCAGGTCGGGATCCGGGAAGTAGCGATAGTCCATCGCATCTTCCTTGCTGCGCATCGAGCGGGTTTCTTTCTTGTCCGGGTCGTACAGGCGGGTTTCCTGCACCACGGTACCGCCGTCTTCGATCAGTTCGATCTGGCGACGCACTTCGTAGTTGATCGCCTCTTCGAGGAAGCGGAACGAATTCAGGTTCTTGATCTCGCAGCGGGTGCCGAATTCCTTCTGGCCGACCGGGCGCACTGACACGTTGGCGTCACAGCGGAACGAGCCTTCCTGCATGTTACCGTCGCAAACGCCCAGCCATACGACCAGCGCATGCAGCGCCTTCGCATAGGCGACGGCTTCGGCGGCACTGCGCATGTCAGGCTCGGTGACGATCTCCAGCAACGGCGTGCCGGCGCGGTTCAGGTCGATGCCGGTCATGCCGTGGTAATCCTCGTGCAGCGACTTGCCGGCATCCTCTTCGAGGTGAGCGCGGGTCAGTTGCACGGTCTTCACTTCAGCCTTGCCATCTTTCTCGACGACGAAGGACAGCGTGCCGCCCTGCACGACCGGGATTTCGAACTGGCTGATCTGGTAGCCCTTGGGCAGGTCCGGATAGAAGTAGTTCTTGCGCGCGAAGATGGAGCGGGGCGCAATCGTTGCGCCGATCGCGAGGCCGAACTGGATCGCGCGCTCGACCGCGCCGCGGTTGAGCACCGGCAGCACGCCGGGCAGCGCGAGGTCGACCGGGCAGGCCTGGGTATTGGGTTCGGCGCCGAACGCAGTCGGTGCGCCACTGAAAATCTTGGATACGGTGGTGAGCTGCGCGTGCGTCTCAAGACCGATCACGACTTCCCATTGCATATGGATGGTCCTCTCAGGCAGTGGTTGCGCTCATGGGGCGACGGGTGTGCCAGTCGGTAGCGAGCTGGTACTGGTGCGCGATGTTGAGCAACTTCGCTTCGCCGAAGTAATTACCGATCAGCTGCAGGCCGACCGGGCGCTTGCCATTCTTGTCGCCCTGACCGAAGCCGACCGGGATAGCCATGCCGGGCAGGCCGGCGAGGCTGGTCGACAGCGTGTAGATGTCGGCCAGATAGTTGGCCACCGGGTCATTGACGCGCGAACCGAGGTCCCATGCGACGGTCGGCGCCACCGGGCCCATGATCACGTCGCAGGTCTTGAACGCATCCTGGAAGTCATTCGCGATCAGGCGGCGGATCTTCTGCGCCTGCAGGTAGTACGCGTCATAGTAGCCATGCGACAGCACATACGCGCCCACGAGAATGCGGCGCTTGACCTCGTCGCCGAAGCCTTCGGCGCGGGTCTTGCGGTACATGTCGGACAGGTCGGTGTAATCCTTCGCGCGATGGCCGTAGCGCACGCCATCGAAGCGCGACAGGTTGCTCGATGCTTCGGCCGGAGCGATCACGTAGTACGCGGGAATCGACAGCGAGGTCTTCGGCAGCGAGATCTCGACGAGGGTAGCGCCCAGCTTTTCGTATTCCTTCAGCGCGGCCTGCACGGCAGCCTGCACGTCAGCCGCGAGGCCGTCGCCGAAGTATTCCTTCGGCACGCCGATCTTCAGGCCCTTGATGTCGTCGCCGAGGTGGCGCGTGAAATCTTCCGGGTCGCGCTCGATGCTGGTCGCATCGCGCGGATCGAAGCCGGCCATGGCATTGAGCAGCATCGCGCAATCTTCGGCCGTCCAGGCCATCGGGCCGCCCTGGTCCAGCGACGATGCGAAAGCGATCATGCCGAAGCGCGACACGCGGCCATAGGTGGGCTTGATGCCGGTGATGCCGCACAGCGCCGCCGGCTGGCGGATCGAGCCGCCCGTATCAGTGCCGGTCGCCGCCGGCGCCAGGCCGCCAGCGACAGCTGCAGCCGAGCCACCCGACGAGCCGCCGGGCACCGCGGTTTTGTCCCACGGGTTCTTCACGGCGCCGAAGAACGAGTTTTCGTTCGACGAGCCCATGGCGAATTCATCACAGTTGAGCTTGCCCAGTGTGACCATGCCTGCCGTGCGGAACTGTTCCACCACCGTCGCATCAAAGGGGCTGTTGTAGCCTGAGAGCATCTTCGAACCCGCGGTCGACGGCCAGCCGCGCGTGACGAAAATGTCCTTGTGCGCGATGGGCAAGCCGGTCAGTGCGCCGCCCTCGCCTTTGGCCAGTTTGGCATCGGCTTCCTTCGCTTGCGCGAGCGTCAATTCCGGGTTGACGCTCGTGTACGCATTGAGGTCGCTGGCCGCGATGCGGTCGAGGTAGTGCTGCGCGAGTTCGGTCGCGGAGAGTTGGCGGCTCTGGAGCTGCGCCGATAGTTGCTTGAGTGTTTGCATGGCGTGGGTTTGGCTTATTCGATGACCTTGGGCACCAGGAACAGGCCGTCTTGCACCATCGGCGCCGGCTGCTGGTAGTCGTCGCGACGGTTGGGCTCGGTCACCGCATCGTCACGCAGGCGCATGGCCAGGTCATCGCGCCAGGCGGCGACCGGGTGCGCCAGCGGCGCGACACCGCTGGTATCGACGGCCTTCATCTGCTCGACGAGGGCGAAAATGTCGTTCAGCTTGGCCAGGGCGTCGGTGGCTTGCTGTTCGGACAAGTCCAGCTGCGCAAGTTTGGACAGGCGCGCAATATCGGTAAGGGTCAGGGACATGGGGCGTGGCGGCGGCGTAGGCCGGGGTCAGGATTCTGAAAATGGCAAGTCGGGCAGATGCCGCGTTTTCGCCGGAGAAAAGTGCGCGAACGCTGCATTTTTGGGCTTTCTGGCGGCCAATTTGACCGGGATTATAAGGTAGAATGTCAGGTTAATGGCTGCGGCGGGCCCCTGCCGCGCCCCGCGCTTTTCGTTGCGCCATACGGTGCGGTCTCGCGCCAATTTTGAAATTTCCGCCGCTGCGCGCACCGCAGCGGTGCTTCTGGGACAAGTTCATGTTTGCATTCCTGCGCAGTTATTTCTCCAACGACCTCGCAATCGACCTCGGCACTGCCAACACCCTGATTTACGTGCGCGGCCTCGGCATCGTGCTCGACGAGCCGTCGGTCGTCGCCATCCGCCAGCAAGGCGGCCCGAATGCGAAGAAAAATATTCAGGCGGTCGGCAAGGAAGCCAAGCAGATGCTGGGCAAGGTGCCGGGCAACATCGAGGCCATCCGCCCGATGAAAGACGGCGTGATCGCCGACTTCACCGTCACCGAGCAGATGCTCAAGCAGTTTATCCGCATGGTGCATGACACCAAGCTGTTCAAGCCTTCGCCGCGCATCATCATCTGCGTGCCTTGCGGTTCGACCCAGGTCGAGCGCCGTGCGATCCGTGAATCGGCGCTGGGCGCAGGCGCATCGCAGGTGTTCCTGATCGAAGAGCCGATGGCTGCTGCGATCGGCGCCGGCCTGCCGGTGTCCGAAGCGACCGGCTCGATGGTCGTCGATATCGGCGGCGGCACCACCGAAGTGGGCATCATCTCGCTGGGCGGCATGGTGTACAAGGGTTCGGTCCGCGTCGGCGGCGACAAGTTCGACGAAGCCATCGTCAACTACATCCGTCGCAACTACGGCATGCTGATCGGCGAACAGACCGCCGAGACCATCAAGAAGCAGATCGGTTCCGCTTTCCCGGGCACCGAAGTGCGCGAGATGGAAGTCAAGGGCCGCAACCTGTCCGAAGGCATCCCGCGTTCGTTCACGATCTCCAGCAATGAAGTGCTGGAAGCGCTGACCGATCCGCTCAACAGCATCGTGTCGGCCGTCAAGAATGCGCTCGAGCAAACCCCGCCGGAACTGGGCGCGGACATCGCCGAGAAGGGCATGATGCTGACCGGTGGCGGCGCGCTGCTGCGTGACCTCGACCGCCTGCTGATGGAAGAGACCGGCCTGCCGGTGCTCGTCGCCGAAGATCCGCTGACCTGCGTGGTCCGCGGCTCGGGCATGGCGCTCGAGCGCATGGACAAGCTGGGCTCGCTGTTCTCCTACGAGTAATGACCCGGGGCCGCGCGTCAGTGATCTGCCTGCGGCCCTCTACACGCTACGCTTCGAGATGGTCGGCACGCCCGCTGCGCGCTGACGGTCCTCATACCCACGGCAAGGTCGTTTCGCCCTGATGGAATACAGTCCGCCGCCACTCTTCAAGCAAGGCGCGTCGGCACGCGCCAAAATGCTGTTCTTCGCGCTCATCGCCGTGGGACTGCTGACGGCCGATGCGCGCGTCAATGCGCTGGCCATGATTCGCCAGGCCGTCGGCGTGGCGCTCTATCCGCTGCAAGTGGTGGCGATGCTGCCGCGCGATGCGCTGTTCGCGTCGTCCGACTACTTCACCACGCTGTCGACGCTGAAGGAAGAAAACCGCCAGATGCGCGAGCAGCAAGTGCTGAATGCACAGCAACTGCAGCAGAGCCGCCAGCTGCTTGCCGAGAACGCTTACCTGCGCAAGCTGCTCGATGCGTCCGAGCGCCTGCAGTTGAAGACGGTCATGAGCGAGATCCTGTACGACGCGCGCGACCCGTTCTCGCGCAAGGTTATCCTCGACCGCGGCGAGCGCCATGGCCTCAAGCCCGGCCAGCCCGTCATCGATGACGTCGGCGTCGTCGGCCAAGTCACGCGCGTGTTCCCGTTCACTGCCGAAGTGACGCTGCTGACCGACAAGAACCATGCGATTCCGGTGCAGGTGCTGCGCAGCGGCGTGCGCTCGGTCGCGTATGGCCGCGGCCAGTCGGGCGTGCTCGAGCTGCGCTTCATGGCGTCCAACGCCGACATCCGCAAGGGCGACGTCGTGACCACCTCCGGCATCGATGGCGTCTACCCGCCGGGCCTGGCAGTCGCCACCGTGGCCGAAGTCGACACCAAGACCTCGGATGCGTTTGCGCGCATCCTGCTCGAGCCGACGGCTGGTGTCTCGCGCCATCGGCAATTGCTGGTGCTGATGTCGGATGCCTCCGCGCTGCCGCCACCGCCGCCGCCCGAGAACAACGAGCCTGACCCGCGCAATCGCCGGATGAAGAAGGAGTCGCAGGAATGATCGATCGCGACCACATCCTGTTGCCTGTCAACCCGGCCTTCATCGCCTTCAGCCTGGTGGCGGCCTTCCTGCTGAACCTGCTGCCCTGGGGCAGCTGGGGCTGGGTGCCCGACTTCGTCGCGATGACGCTGGTGTTCTGGTCGATCTACCAGCCGCGCAAGGTTGGCATCGGCATCGCCTTCCTGATGGGCCTGGTGATGGACGTGCACAGCGCGTCGCTGCTGGGCGAGAACGCGCTGGCCTATACGTTGCTGTCTTACTTCGCGATCACCATCCACCGCCGCGTGCTGTGGTTCCGCCCGTCGGTACAGGCACTGCACGTGCTGCCGCTGCTGCTGGTGATGCAAGTGGTGCAGGTGCTGATTCAGCTGGCCGTCAGCGGCAAGATGCCGGGCCTGCTGTACTTCGTGCAGAGCTTCGTGTCCACGCTGCTGTGGCCGGTGGTCTGCTGGCTGTTGCTGGCGCCGCAGCGCCGCGCAGTCGATCACGACGAAACGCGCCCGATCTGACCACGCATCAGACATATACTTTTCATACGTCGCATCCGGGGACTGGTCACGTGACCGAGATCAAAGATACTGAACGCGAGTTGCAGCTGTTCCGCCTGCGCCTGTCGGTGGCCGGCCTCGTGGTCTTCATCTGCTTCGGCCTGCTGATGCTGCGCTTCTTTTGGCTACAGGCCATCCGTCATGACGAATATTGGGAGCGCGCCGAGAGCAACCGTATTTCGGTGGTGCCGGCCGTGCCCAATCGTGGCCTGATCATCGACCGTAACGGCGTGGTCCTGGCGCGAAACTTCTCTGCGTATACGCTGGAAATCACGCCCTCGAAAATTACGGGCCCGATCGACACCGTGATTGACGAGCTGGCGCAGCTGGTCGATATCCAGGCGCGCGACCGCAAGCGCTTCCGTCGCCTGCTGGAAGAATCGAAGACCTTCGAGAGCCTGCCCATCCGCACCCGCCTGACCGATGAAGAAGTCGCACGCTTCGCGGCGCAGCGCTATCGCTTCCCCGGCGTCGACATCCAGGCCCGCCTGTTCCGCCAGTACCCGCTGGGCCAGACCGCGTCGCACATGATTGGCTACATCGGTCGCGTCAACAAGAAGGAAGCCGAGCGACTCGAAGACAGCGAAGACGCCGCCAACTACCGGGGCACCGAATACATCGGCAAGGAAGGCCTCGAAAAGAGTTACGAGCGCGAACTGCATGGCATCACCGGTTATGACGAGATCGAAGTCTCGGCAGGCGGACGCGCAAACCGCACGCTGTCGCGCCACTCGCCGACGCCGGGCAACAACCTGATCCTGTCGGTCGACATCGAACTGCAGAAGATCGTCGAAAAAGCCTTCGGCGACCGCCGCGGTGCGCTGGTGGCGATCGAGCCCGAGACCGGCGACATCCTCGCCTATGTGTCGATGCCGACCTTCGACCCCAACCTGTTCGTCGAAGGCATCGATACCAAGAGCTGGGAAGAACTCAATACCTCGCTCGACAAGCCGCTGCTGAACCGCCCGCTGATCGGCAGCTACCCGCCGGGCTCGACCTTCAAGCCCTACATGGCTCTGGCCTCGCTGGAGCTGGGCAAGCGCACGCCGGAAATGGCGATCTCGGACCCCGGCTACTTCTGGTTCGGCAATAACAAATTCCGCGACGACAAGGAAGGTGGCCATGGCCGCGTGGACATGTACCGCTCCATCGTCCAGTCCTGCAACACCTACTACTACAACCTCGCCAACGACCTCGGCATCGATGCCATCCATGATTTCATGAAGCCCTTCGGCTTCGGCCAGCTCACCGGCATCGACCTCGAAAACGAGCGGCGCGGCGTGCTGCCGTCGCAGGCCTGGAAGAAGCACACCTTCAAGCGCCCCGAATTGCAGAAGTGGTACGCGGGCGAAACCATTTCCGTCGGCATTGGTCAGGGCTACAACTCGTTCACGCCGCTGCAGCTCGCGCATGCGGTGTCCAATCTCGCCAACAATGGCGTGGTGATGAAGCCGCACCTGGTGAAGTCGGTCGAAGATGCCTCCACCAAGGCGCGCAACCTGACCGTGCCCAAGGAAAGCTACCGGATACCGCTGAAGCCCGAGAACATCGAGGTGGTAAAGAACGCGATGATCGGTGTGACCAAGGAAGGCACGTCGGCACGCTCGTTCGCGAATGCGTCTTACATCTCCGGTGGCAAGACCGGTACCGCACAGGCAGCGGCGATGAGCCGCACCGTCAAGTACGACGCCAGCAAGATTGCCGAACGCCTGCGTGACCACTCGCTTTACATCGCCTTTGCGCCGGCCGACAAGCCAAAGATTGCACTGGCCGTGATCGTCGAGAACGCCGGCTTCGGTGCTGCAGCGGCTGCGCCGATTGCGCGCCTGGCTATCGATTACTACCTGCTGGGCAAGCGCCCGGAAGAGCCGGTGGCCAAGGTCGAAGGCAGCATCAATGGCCAGCCGGGTCCGGTGCCGGCGACGGCGCCCCCGGTCACGGAACCGACCACGTCCACACCCGCGGCACCCGCCGTGCCCGCGAAGCCGGGTGCCGCTGTACCAGCGGCCCCAGCGACGCCAGCTGCGCCGGCAGCAGCACCGGGCAAGCCCGCGGTCGCACCGGCAACCGCTGCTACCGCCGCCGCGGCAGCGTCCGCCACGGCCAAGCCTGCAGCACCGACGACAGCGGCGCCTGCCCCTGCTCCAGCGCCAGTGACGAACAAACCGGCAGCAGCGCCTGCGGCAGCACCGGGGACCAACAAACCGGCAGCGGCACCTGCTCCAGCGCCAGTGACAAACAAACCGGCAGCAGCGCCTGCGGTAGCACCGGCGACCAACAAACCGGCAGCGGCACCTGCACCGGCGACAACGCCTGCTGCCCCGGCCGTAGCCAAATCGCCAGCAGCATCGGCAGCAGTACCTGCAACTGCACCAGCGGCCACTCCTGCGGCGACCAAGA
>JACCDQ010546764.1_pt1 | contig 22245 bp, 21 predicted proteins | sample 7446031 | NCBI WGS metagenome assembly JACCDQ01 (sample SAMN15323442, study PRJNA562643) | freshwater metagenome | isolation source: river surface water | place: USA:Blue River Watershed | collected 2017-08-17
AAACATCCTGGTGAGACCGCTGTTGATTTGATTGACCCTGCCCGGTCATAAACTGTTTTGCTTTGCAATTCTTGACGGTGCACATGTCCGAAGATGGTGCTGATGTGTGGGTCGGCGTTGGTGTAGGCTGCTGCGGTAGAACCACCTGACCTGACTTTGTTGCCGTGTACAGCACGAAGGCTTTGCGTGAGCCAGAAAGCACCCGCTGGGTAGGCGTCAATGTACTCAACTCCAATCTCGTCAAGGCGTAACAAGTAAGGGATACTCATTACTGGAAGTTCAGCAGCGTTGGCTCGTTTCAAACCGTAGGCTGCTGCAGTATTTATCATAATGAATTTTTCCATACGACGGTCATGGTTACCTTCGATGAGGACAAGTTTCGCTTCTGGCCCTGCTGCTGCACGCTGCTCTTGTAAGAATTTGTGTCCACGGTTGAACGCTAACTGGGTTGTGTTGGCGAACGCTGGTTCTTGCTCGTATTTGCCCTGTGATGGTAGGTCGAGGAAGTCACCTAAGTTGATTACGCCGTCAACTTTGTCGTTGTGGCATAGCCAGTTAGTGATTTGTAGTGCGACGTCCATGGCTTTTTCGTCATGGAACGGGTCTAAGTCTCCATCGAAATTGCGGTATCCGATTTGTGGGTCGGGGAGGACAACCCAAGTCTGGTGTTTAGCCTTCGACTTTTTAGGTTCTTTAGGGTTGTTGATGACGACAGGCGTAGCAGCGTTGATTGGCTGCCACGATGCTGGTGGAGTTAGACTATCTAGCACAGCAGCATTTCTTGCCACGGTGCTTACGAATACTTGATTCAGACACTTCAAAACCTCGTTCCTTCAAGGCATCTGCTAGGCCGTTGTTTGACCAACGAGTGTCTTGCAGTGCCTCTTCAAGTATAGTGAGGTCTTTAGCGTCTAGGTCAGATGCTTTAACCATGACAACGCATAGGCGGTCATGGTTTGGCGGTGTAAGTCCTTCTAACATTACGTCTCCTTAATGTAGTACTTGAAGGTTAGCCTATACGGCTGGGTCTTCTTCCACAATAGGCTCTTCTGGCGTGTCTTCCTCTGGGCCTGTCGCTGGAGGAAGTTCGTGAGGCTTAGGACCTGGCACTAATAGTGCTGGGTCTGGCTCGTCAGTCCACTCAGGCGGTTCAGGGGTAGTGAACGTGTCTGTTTCTGGGTCATAAATGTCACCAATGCTCGCTGCAAGCGGTGAGCAAGTTAAACCAGTTACCTCTTCAGCGTCTTCTAAAGTCTCGGCAACTATAATGTTTACTACGATGTTGTCGTTAATTACTGCGAATGTTTGCATTATGCCCACCATCTAACTCGTACCACACCAGGATTACCGTTATTTCCGTTAGGGTATGCACAGGCTCCAGACCCAAATGTTTTTGCCATGTTGTAATAATTTGCTCCCTGACCCCAACCGTCAGTATCGCCGTTACCTGGGATTCCAAATGCTGCACCGTATGAACCTGCGGTTAGCGAACCAGTGCTTGTAACACCTGGGCTTCCGTAATATTGGTAGTTACCTATAAGGGACGTAGTTCCACTTTGCCCTGCGTATCCGGCGTAAACTCCGGTAAAGTAGTAACCCCAACCAGTGCTTTGTGCCACAACCCAACCATTTGAACTAACTACTGCTGGCCCATAACCGCCGAAATTCGCATTAGTTATTGTTACGCCTATGTTTGAAAGCATCTGATAACCACCACTGGTGCTTATCATCGGGGAACCAGGGTGGTTGAAATTGTAGTACGTGCCACCTTTATTGGTTACGGTTGTACCATCAATTTCATAAAGAGTATTTGATTGAATGAAATAAACTTTATTGTTATACGAACCATAATAAATAGTTGCGTCTTGGGTGGTATTTGGCAACGAGAATGTTTCCCAAGTAACACCATCAGTGCTACGCCAGCAAATTGATTGACCAGCCCTAAACGCATAATAATGAGTAGAAGTCGCTTCAATATAAACGTTTCCGCTATTGCTAAGAGTTGATACCACTGACCAGTTGTATCCGTCAGTGCTTTTTGTTATTCCACCGCCAGAGTCACCGATAAGGAAGCCAGCAGGCCCATAAACCGAACCGTACTTATAATACCCACCTGGAATGTTCATTCCCTGCCAAGAAGTCGCATCGGTTGAGTATTCGATGCTTTGAGTCCAAGAACCGGCAGAGAACTTTATGTACACGCCATTGCCGTAAATGATTTTACCTTGCCCGTTTACGGTTGAGTTCATGTATGCCCAGCCTTGACCATTGGGCGAGGTTACGTTGTATCCGTTTCCGTTTCCATAAACAAAAACCCTACCGTTGTTGGCTGTTTTTGCGTATGTCCAACTGTTTACTGCGCCGTACCAAACATCGTAATAACCAGTGTAACTTTGTCCGAGGTTCTGCCAGTAGGAAACACCAGGGGTGCCGACGTCGTACCAAGACCCAGCGACACCAGATGAACTGTAGATACTCCCTGGGCAGGTAATGCTTCCAAAACCTGATGACCCACCAGCAGAGTTCTGTCCACCCCCGGCACCAACAGTTACTGCTACAGATGTCATGTTTGAAACATCTATAACACGTTTATAATATCCGCCAGCACTTGTTGCTGCACTACTGTTGTTTACACCGCCAGATGCTCCAACAATAGTGACCTCAGCAGTTTTTACGCCAGCCGGTTTAGTCCAAGTGCCAGACGCAGTAAAAATCTGCTCATAAGGCTGCAAGCCACCACTAGATTTTGCGGGAACTAAACTAACCGACATTAACTAATCTCGCTTCCGAAAACGTGAAATACTGCAGAACTAGCAATGCTTGTCGATACGTTTAATATAACCCCAGCCTGTAAGGTAATGCCTTCGGTAAAAGCATAAAAACTATTTGCTGGGATTGTCAGGTTTTTAAATAGGGCAGTTTCATCAGTAATAACTGAACCACCTGGCTGTAGGACTCTCACGGTAACAGTAGTGTCTGATGCTGTCACATTTGCTATGTGAATTGTTGAAACCACGGCTGATGTGTTTGCTGGTACTGTGTACATGTTTGCAAATCCAGTGCCACTAGGCGCCCACTGCGCTAAGACTTTGTATGCTGTTGCCATTATGCTCCCATAAGTAAGAACGGATTAAACCCAGTATCTGCTGGGGTGCTATTTACCCATTTAGTTCCATTGTAACTGAGAATCTGCCCAGGTGTAGGGGAAACAATAGTGGTCCCCGATAGGTCTGCAATGTTGTGAGTGTGCGTTGCGTTTACCCAATTCGTACCGTTATAGAAAATACCTTGGTCTGCTGCTAAAGGTGCTGTTATTACAACATCTGAAAGGTTATCTAAGCCTGCCGTGCCAGGAACTGTTGTCCACGCTATGCCATCCCACTGCCACGTATGGGTTCCTGAAGTATAGGAATCTCCGACGGTTGGGTTATCTGGGAAATTAAGCGCCATCAGTAGTCGCCTCCTCAACTGCTAAAGGCTCAACAATTGTTGGAATTACTGGTTCTGGGGCAACAAAAATGTCAGCCTCGGCATCATAAGTGTAGCCGATTCCAGCAAACTTACCCCGGAAGTTATTGTTATACGAGGTCTGCACCCAAGTTCCCTCTAACCCCAAAGAGTTTAGGTAGGATTCACCATCAGCCTCATACTGGTTATCTACTACGACAACGTTAGTTACAATGCCGTCTTCTATTTTTGCAAAGTGTGCCATGACTATCTCCTAAGCCCAATACTTAATAATACAAATACCAGAACCGCCAGCCGAGGCTGCTTTCCCATAGTTGTATGAGCCACCGCCACCGCCACCACCAAAATTTGCTTTTCCTGGTGTTGCGTCTGAAGCCTGATTTGCGCTGTTTCCAGCGTTTAGCCCACCGAAACCCATGCCTCTGTAAGTGTTAGCGTTGTAGGCTCCACCGCCAGACCCGTAGCCGTTCAAACCTGGGCCTCCGCTTCCACCCCAAAGATTTCGAGATGGTGCTGGCTGTCCCTGAACGCCACGCCAATAAGTGTTTACATGTGTACCGTCACTTGCAGCAGCATATAGTGGGAACGGTGCAGAACCAGCGCCACCACTAGCGCCATAAAAAGAACCGTTAAAAGTGTTCATCCCACCACCACTTGCTTTTGGTAGCATAGGGAAAGAGGTTGGCATTCCAGTTCCTTTTCCGCCACCATAAGAAGTGCTGATAGTGCCCAAAGAGTCGTAAAAAACGCTGTCTCCACCGTCTGAACTTACAGCGCCACCAGCCCCGATTGTTATGCCGTATGTTTCGCCAGGGGTCACTGGTAGAGTCTGCTGAATTACTCCACCGCCTCCACCGCCTCCACCGTCGCCGTAGTTGTAAGAACTGTTGTACGAGTTGTAGTAAGAGGCAGAGTATTCGCCTCCACCGCCTCCACCGACAAGGAACAATTCGATACTAGTAACACCGGTAGGGCATACCCATGACTGTGTAGAAGTAATAATTACGGTGCGCTGATACTTGCTGCCACCAGCCAAACTTGCGAATGAAATTGTCATTAACCTAATCTCCAACCGTATGTCGAACCTGTATAAATAAATGCTGCAGCAAACCCGTTAATGTCTAAAGACACAGAATCTAAAACGCCATTAATTTTTTGGGAGTTGTTATCGATGGCTACTGGGTATGTTGCAGCCGTACCAATAGCATCAAAAATCTGCAACTCGTCACCGAATGCTGGGGTTGCGGGTAAAGTCAAGGTACGGGTAGCCGTAGTGTCTATAAAGTAGCGTTTCTTAACGTCTAAAGTAATGTTTGAATTGACTGCAATAGGCGGTAAGAATCCAGATTCACCGGCAGGCCCCTGAATGCCTTGAATACCCTGAATGCCTTGTGGGCCTACAGGTCCTTGAGCACCCGTAGCACCAATGTTGTCCTGCTCAACCCAGAAACTATCGTACCAAATGTACATTTTGCCGGTGTTGTTGTTAAACCATTGCTGGCCTAAAAACGGCGAAGATGGTGGGTTGGTTGAAACTGTAGGCCCAGAACTGACGTTGCCTGGTTCCCATAGTGAACCGTTGTAAATGAGGGCTTGACCAGAAACAGCCGACCCAGCATTAACATTGTGCAGTTCTTCTAACTCGTAGCCGTTCTGCACTTTGACGAAAATTTCGCCATTGTTCTGCTGCACACGAGTAACTACACCAAGGTAAACGCCGTGTGCTGGTTTAGCAGGTGGGGCACCAAAAATAAACTGACCTGCAGTGGTGCTCAACCATACTGATTGGCCCGCAGTGGCACCGTTAGTGTTTAGCCCTGCGATTAGGCCCTCAGTGACTACGTAACCAATGCTCCCCGTAGTCAACTCGGATTCAAGGATACCCATCGTCTTAGATGAAGTAGGTTCAGAATCCGCATCAGCCAAAGACACGTTCATGTTAGTACCGTCGGCAGAAGACACGTAAACTGCACTACCCTTAGGCATGGTCACACCAGTATTATTTTTGACTAGATGCTTAACTTGTCCCGTGTAGTTGTCAATCCAAGCAGTGTTGTAATCTGTGCCGTCAACCTTAGATAGAATCTGGCCAGCCGTACCGCCAGGAGCCACTCCAGGACCAGTAGGCCCAACTAAAAGGTAAGGGTCCCAATAGACTCCAAGAGCAGCGCCAGTAGGTGGGATGGCGTCATTGTTGGCTAAACAAATAAAGTAGTCGCCTTCGTAAACGATAATTTCGCCAGCAACATATTCGTTTTCTAATACTCTGCGAGGGTCGTAAAGGAACGCTGGGAAACCAACTTCACCCTGCTCGCCTTGAATGCCCTGCTCACCTTGAGGGCCAGTCGCACCAGTAGCGCCGTGAATAGCCAAAGGGAACCAATAAGCAGAAGACTCAGAAGGAACCTCTGCTGTTGGAGGGTTTCCAGAAGCGAACCAAGATGAACCCTCATAATAAACAGCGTCATTATTTACGTAGTCAACAGAGTCTGACCATGTGCCCTGCCAAGTGATACCAGTTGCACCAGTCGGGCCGATAGCACCAGTTTCACCTTGAATACCTTGAGGGCCTTGCTCGCCTTGGATACCCTGTTCGCCTTGAATACCCTGTTCGCCTTGAATACCCTGCTCGCCTTGAATACCCTGCTCGCCTTGAATGCCCTGCTCGCCTTGAGGGCCTTGAGGACCAGTAGAACCCTGAGGACCCTGTGGGCCTTGAATACCCTGCTCACCCTGAACACCCTGGTCACCCTTATCGCCCTTAGGTAATACTAGGCTCAGCGTCTGATTAGGGGCTGTACCAGTGATGACAGCGTTAGCCGTCTCCCCAGACTGGACAGTTCCAATAGACAAAGTGTTGGCTGGGCCAGTCGGACCTGTAGCACCCACAAGGGAATTTAACCAATCATTGACGTTGCCGACAAAACCTTCGGCTACTGCGATTTGGTATGCAGATAGACCTGCTGCGCCTTGGGTGAAGTAGGGCAGGCTGACCCAGTTCGAGGTACCATTACCAATCTTGACTTTAAGAGTGTCATCTTCAACACCCATTTCACCATCGGCAAGGATAGGATTAGCGGAAGTCCAAGAGGCTGCTGCGCCACGACGCAACTGAATAATAACTGCCATTAAATTCCTCCGCCATCAAGATGTGGGATAGGTGTATAAATCGTATCAGGATACCCGCCGTCAACATTCATCCAACCACCTTCAATGTCAGTAAACTTGATTCGGACCGAATCTTTACCGTCGTGACTGTGATTACCTGGCGATGCTTGTGTAGGCTTAATACCTAAAGTGTGGTGTTGCGCCTGCGTACTAGAATCCTTATCAGAGTTAATGTGTAAAGCATTAACTTCCTCAGAATTCAAAACAGGCGACATGCTACTATTGTAGCGTAAAGGAGACGACCTTGAGTAAAGCAAAAGACATTGGCACCCGTGCCGAAACGGCAGTCAGAAACTATTTATTATCCGTCGGCTATGACCCGATGACAGCCCACCGCAACGTCCTAAAAGGCTCAGATGACGAAGGTGACGTGTGGCTCCGAGAGTCCTACGGCCTCATCGTCTTTGAAATTAAAGGCGGTAAAATGGCTAAAGAAGCATCCTACGGTCAAGTCGAAAAGTGGATGCAGGAAGCAGAAACTGAACGTGTTAACGCCTCAGCAAAATTTGGTTTTCTGGTTACTCAGCGTAGTGGTGTTGGCTATCCTAGAGCGGGTGAGTGGTGGGCATACGCTAAAGTTCAGGACATTATCTACCTTCGCACTCACCTTGATGTTATTGATGAATCCATTGTTCGGCTCAGACTCAGCGACCTAGTGAAACTAATCCATGGCTAAAGACAAATTCGACCTACAAGACGTCCTCCTCCAACTGGGAGAGGGGTTGTCCGAGTCTGTCCACACCCCCAGCCTGTACGACTACAAAGCCTCAGATAAGCAACTCAAGTTCCACCAAATGCAGCAGAAAGCCCGCCTCTACATTGGTGGTAACCGTTCAGGTAAATCCCTAGGCTCCACCATCGAAGGCATCTACTACGTCACCAAAACCCACCCATTCCGTAAAATGCCTGACGAACCAGTCCGAGGCCGAGTCGTGGCAGTGGACTTCCTAAACGGTGTAGACAAGATTATCCTTCCACTATGGAAACAATGGCTGCCTAAAAAATACTTAATCAACGGGTCGTGGGAGCAGTCATACAGCCGTGAACGACACGTACTAACCCTAAACAACGGGTCATTCGTTGAGTTCATGTCCCAAGACCAAGACTTAGACAAGTTCGCAGGTTCATCCCGCCATTTCATCCACTTCGACGAGGAATGCCCTAAGTCAATCTGGCTGGAATGTTTGGCTCGTCTGGTCGATACTGATGGCGACTGGTGGATGTCCCAGACCCCTGTTGAGGGTATGGAGTGGATTTTTGATGACATTTATCAGCCAGCAAAAGAAGGAACCAAAGACATTGGCATTGTTGAAGCAAGCATGGAGGACAACCCGTCGCTCAGTAAAGACGCTATTGCCCGCTTCATGGAGAACCTCTCAGAAGAGGAAAGGCTCATCCGTAAGAACGGACAGTACATCCATCTTGGCGGTTCAGTCTTTCCAGAATTCAGCCCTGTCACACACTGTATACCTAGGGGGCAGTTCCGACCCACTAGCAGACATCGAATTATTCGAACGATGGATTCGGGATACACCAACCCCACCGTCTGGCTCTGGCTGGCAGTTGACGAAGATGGAACTATTGTCGTCTTCAAAGAGCATTACCAGTCGAAATGGAACGTTGAGCAGCACGCCGAAGTAGTGAACCGTTGGACCCGTGAAATCCTCAAAGACTCCGGAGCCGAACTGTTCCTCACCACCGGCGACCCAGCCATCAAGCAGACTAAAGAGCACACTGGTACGTCTATCCTGCAGGAGTACGCTAAACACGGCATTTACATTGCTGTGGATAACATCCCGTCAGACCGTCGTATTGGGCTTGAAAAGTTGCAGCAGTACATGAAAATCAACCCTAAGACTAAGAAACCTTACGTGATGATTACGGATGACTGCCCGCATCTTATCGCAGAACTTCCGAAATTGAAATGGAAGAAGCATGCTTCTCCTAAGATTGCGGAGCAGAAAAACAAGTTAGAAGACATACGAGATAAAGACAATCACTGCTATGATGCTCTTAAGTACGCCATGACTTTCATGGATGACTTATCACCAGAAAAGCAGTTCAGTGCTTCAAAACGAGACGAATTCCACCGTGAGTTCCGAGAGCATTTCGGCTCAACCGAGAAGTTCAAAGACTACGATGACCAGTCCGAGTGGGGCGACAATTGGAGAGGCGTAGCCTCAGTTAGAGAGTTAGAAGGATGAGACATTTCAATTACTTCGGAAACAGCGCACCATTCCCAGGAATCTGCGTATCCTGTCGAGGCAACGTAGAACTATTCGATTTGGGCATGGAATTACAGTCTGGCGGGCACGCATTAATCTGCCTACGCTGCATCGACGAACTAGCAGCCTTCACGGGCAATGCCCCCAAACAGCCCTACGAAGATAAAATTGCAACCTTAGAGGCTGAAATTGTTTCACGTGAAACAGAACTAAACAAAGTACCTAGCCTAGTAGAAGGATTAATTGATGGAATTCGTAGTACCGTTACTGATTTTGTGTTTGCTGTTTCTGACAGCAGTAGTCCTAGCAGCGAGAAGCCTATTCAAAAATCTGAGCCAATCCAGCCAGGACATGACGAAGTTAGCAAAACTTCAAACAGACACGATAAAGCACCTAAGCAACCTGTTAGCAAGTAAAGACCCACTAGCATTCCAACAGATACAAACAGTCACAGTTGAGCCTGAAACACGGTATACTGGACCATATCTATCTGGCGATGAGATAGAACTATTGGAACAGCAAGAAGCGGAAATGCTCAAAGCATGGAAGTCTCTAGCAGACGACGTGGAATAAGGTTATGGCTAACGACGTATTTGGCAGTGACGGGAACCTTGCAGGTGGTATGCCTGTAGAGGGAGACATGACCGATAGTGCTACTCTCAACAAGTTCAAAAAGCAAGAAGACGCTAAGAAACTAGTTGCTTGGGTAAAAGCCGAATACGAAAAATGCAAGCAGGCCCGTAAGTCTGAAGAGCAAGAATGGTATCTAAACATTTCGTTCTACAACGGGTACCAGTACCACTCTTGGCGCAACGTAGGCAACACCCAGTTGCTACAAGAAGAGCCTAACCCTCAAGGCTTGCCTCGTGTAACAGTGAACCGTATCGAACCTGTTATCCGCACCGAAATCGCTAAGACCACTTCAGGTCACCCTTCAGCCACTGTCGCCCCAGCATCTAACGACGACGATGACCTGATGGCTGCTTCGGCTGCCGAGCAGGTTTGGCAGTCAATCTACGACAAGCACTCTTTCCAAACCAACGTATTGCAGAAAGCCGAATTCTGGCGTGCAACCACAGGTAACGCTTTCGTCAAAACCTACTGGGATTCAGGTGTCAAAGAAATCACCCCAATGGGCGTACAAGACCCATACACAGGCCAGAAGCAAGTTATCCAGCAGGTAACCGCACAGGGCGACGTAGCCTTCGAAGTGGTATCACCATTCCACCTATTCGTACCAGACTTGTCAGAAGAAAACATTGAAGCACAGCCGTATGTATTTAATGTCTATACAAAGTCTGAGCAGTGGGTCCGTTCAACATTCGGCTCAGTGCTACCAAAAGACTTCAAACCAGCGAAAGTTTCAACTAGCGAAATCCTAGACGCAGCCCTCATGGACATGCGAAACGTAGACAACGCTAAGCCAGACGCAGTATTAGTTATTGAAATGTGGTGCAAGCCAAACGGCAACCCACACATGCCAAACGGTGGACTAGTCACAATCGTGGACAACGAAATCGTCCAGTTGGCTGAAAATGGCATCCCATACGCTCACAAGCAGTACCCGTTTGCACACCTATACAGCATCCCTACTGGTAAGTTTTACCGCCGTTCAGTGGTCAAATCTTTGATTCCTATTCAGCGTGAATACAATCGTCTACGTTCACAAATCATCCACGCTAAGAACCTAATGGCTAAGCCTCAGATGATGTACCAAGAGGGTTCTGTAGACCCACGTAAGATTACAGCCCGTGCAGGTATTTGGATTCCAGTCCGACCAGGATTCGCCAACCCAACCCCAGTACCACTACAGCCACTACCAAACTACGTACTCAACGAAGTTCAGCAGTTGCACTCAGACTTCGAAGACCTCTCAGGTCAGCACCAAGTATCACGTGGCGAATCAGGTGGCGTAACCGCTGCTACAGCCATCAACTACTTGCAGGAACGTGACGACGCCTACCTAACTACTGTCTTCTCATCAATCGAAGCAGCCATCGGCAAAGTCGCCAAACAGTCGCTAACCCTTTTCGTACAGTATGTACAGACTCCACGCCTAGTGAAGACTGTCGGTACTGACGGAGCGTTCGACGCAACCGTACTATCAGGTGCAGACATTGCCAGCGGTACAGACATTCGCATCGAATCAGGTTCAGCCCTGCCAACTAGCAAGTCAGCCCGTCAAGCCCTAATCACCGAATGGATGAAACTAGGTTTCCTACAGCCACAAGACGGCTTGAAGATTCTAGACATGGGCATGCTGAAGCAGTTCTACAACGTCATCAAGATTGACGAAAACCAGGCTCAGCGTGAAAACCTAATGATGAAGCGTCTCGACGAGCAGACCATCCAGCAGTTCCAGGCCGAATGGGAGCAGGGCGCAGCAAACGGCGACCCAGACAAGATTGTCCCAGGCCAAGTAGACGCAAACGGACAGCCAGTAGGCCTAGCAGTCCCACCAGTTGTACAGGTCCACTCATACGACAACCACGCCGTACACGTCGAAATTCACAACCGTTTCCGCAAGTCACAGTCTTTCGACATTCTTCCAGACTCTGTGAAAGCAGAATTTGAGAAGCACATTAGCATGCACGAGCAGGCTCTACAGCAGAAGGCTATGGAGCAGGCTATGATGGGCATGGGACCAGAAAACCCACAACAGGCTCCACCACAAGGTGACCAGCCTCCACTACAGTAAGGAAAAACATGTCTGATGAGACGCAGGTAACGCCTGACCAGACTACTGAGACACCAGTAGTAGAAACCCCAGCCGTAGAAGAACCTAAGGTTCACCCAGCCCACGAAAAGTTGTTGGCTGAACTACCTGAGGCTTGGCACTCTAAAGTAACCCCATACCTTCAGGAGCAGGACAAGTATTTCCAGCAGCAGTTGGAAAAGTACACTCCGTTCAAGGAATACGTAGAGCAGGACATTTCACCTGACCTCATCCTCGGCGGTTTGAACCTTGCCCGTGCAATCGAAACTAACCCTCAAGAAGTTTACGCTTCGCTCAAAGACTACCTAGGCCAGCAGGGTCTACTACCTGAAGAGGCTGCACAGGCTGCAGCCAACATCATGGAAGAGCAGTCAGGCGATGAAGTTGAAGACATTTTCGACACTGTACCTGCAGAACTTAAGAAGGAAATCGACGACCTTAAGCAGTTCAAGTCAAAGCAGGAGGAACTCCAGTACCAGCAGGAATTGGAGAAGGAAACTGAGCGTTACACTCAGGAACTTGAACAAGAAATGGCTGGCCTAAAAGGCAAATACAGCATTTCTGAAGCACACGAAATTGCTATGTACGACCTTATGAATGCTGCCCTAGGCGCAGGACGTGAGATTACTTTGGCTGAAGCAGCACAACAGTTGCAGGCTATGGTAGGCCCATTCCCAGGTGCAGGTCAAGCATTTGAGCCAGCACCGACCATTGTTGGGTCGGCTGGTGGTGCAGGCGTAGTAGCCCCAAACTTGCAGGTTCCAAAAGACGACAAAGGCAAGAAAGAAATGCTTGCTAAAATGTTTGAGGAATACAGCAAAGCAAACCAGTAATATCTGCTACGATATTATTGTCTTTCCGATGTTACAGCCCTAAGAGGGTCAGGGACTGAAGATAAATTTAATCAATCATTTATCCATTTCTACTCTTAGGAGAGTGAAACTATGGCTGGTCAGGGAATTCTGACTTTCGCTTCGGAAGCACTCAAGTTGGTCTACGGTGACCTACATGAGCAACTCCGAGACAAAAACCCTGCTTTGGAGTTCATTGAGGCTTCATCGCAGCACATCACACGTAACGGTAAAGAAGTAATCTTCGACACCCACATTGGTCGCAACCAGGGTATCGGTGCTCGTAACGTTCGTGAAAAACTACCAACTGCTGGCGCTCAGAAGTACAAGCAGGCTCGTCTAGAACTCAAGAACCTTTACGGTGCTATTGAGGTTGACGGTCAGTTGTTTGAGCAGGCTGCAGACGACTACAACGCTTTCATTAACGTTGTTGACGCCGAAATCAAGGGTCTAAAGCGTGACCTCGCTAAGGACATGAACCGTCAGATTTACGGTGACGGCTCAGGAACCTTGGCTGTAGTTGCAACCAACCAGGATGGCGTTTCTATCGTTGACTCAACCCACTGGCTAGAGCCAGACATGGTTGTAGACATCCTAGATGGCACTGACCTTACTGATGGTATTCCAACTGTAAAAAAGAATGCTGCAGTTATCGTAGACATCAATGAGACAACTGGAGAGGTCACATTTGACACTCTATTCTCAACCGCTAACGGTGACATCCTTGTTCGTGCGTCAAACGGGACTAACTCATACGGCAAGGAACTAACTGGTCTAGGCGCTATTGTTAGCGACACCGGCGTTCTACACGACATTGACCCAGAAGACGTTGCACTATGGAAATCAACCATTGTAGACAAGACTGACGTTGCATTTAACAAGCCAGGTACCCTAACCGAACTAGACCTAATCAACTTGGTCCAGAAGGTTGACAAGAAGGGTGGCGACGTAGACGTATTCCTAGCATCTCCAGGTGTCTACAACGCTTACTGGAACCTACTTCAGGGTATGCGTCAGTTCACCAACGGCGCAGGCCTAACCGGTGGACAGCGTTCATTCTCGTTCGAAGCACTAGGTAAGCCAATCAAGTTCGTATCAGACTACGCAGCGCCAAAGGGAACCCTTTACGCTTTGTCTTCTAAGGAACTTGTTATCAACCGCAAGAAGGACTGGGCTTGGATGGACCGTGACGGTTCAATGTGGTCACGTGTCGCAGACACAGACGCATACGAAGCACGTCTATACCAGTACTCAGAAATCGGTACTTACCGTCGTAACGCACACGCAAAGATGACAGGTATTGCTGAACTCTAAGCGATAAATAAACTCCCCCGCTATTGTGGTCCGTCTCGCCCAATAGCGGGGGTTTTTTATTACAATAAACATTATGAATTACATAAATTTTGCACAAATTGATGGTCTTTATGATGACCACCAAAGACGAGTTGCAGCCGTAATTAGAGACGTCTACCCGACAGTTCGCCTCATCCGTATGGAGCCAGGACACCCCTCTTTTGACCCTGAACGCCCATTCGCACTCGTCGACGAACCACCGCTACAAGCCCCATACCATATCCGCAATCTACATGAATCAGAGATAGACCATCGCCTAGTTGCTTGGCTGGTCGATAATGACATGCGGAATTCTAATTCTCAAGTAAATAAGATACAATTGTTAGAGATGTCACATGCGCTCATGGAAGCCAAAAAAGAAGAAGAATGGCGTGCTGAAAAGAAAGACATTCTAAAAAGCGCAATGGCATCCAAAGGGACATGGAAGCACAACGGTCAAACACTTAGGAAGTAACCATGCCAGCAGAAGAATTCAGCCACACAGGTTTAGACGTTGCAGACCGTGTACGTTCACAGTTCGGTGACGTTTCAGGTGCACAATTGGCTGATGCTGCCATCATCCGTTGGATAAACGACGGACAACGAGAAATCGTCAACTCAAACCCAATCCTCAGAGCAACTAAAATCACCGACATTGTTGCAGGACAACAAGACTACTCGTTCCCAAACGACAAAGTTTTAGCCATTGAAGCACTCTACGTTTCAGGCTACCCAATCAAAAACGTATCACCACAGGCAGCCCGTGAATACATTATCGCCATCGACCCGACCTCTGCCCTCACCGCAGAACGCCCAGAAGTCTGGTATGAGCGAGCAGGAGTAATCACCTTTTACCCAGTGCCAAACAAAACAATAACTAACGGCCTGAAAATGGAATACGTAAAAGTACCAGCAAACATTGCAACATACTCAGACACACTAGGCATCCCAGACCGCTACTTCAACGAACTCGTAACCTACGTCATCGCCCAAGCATTAGAAATGGACGAAAACTACGACGCAGCCTCATACAAGAACCGCCAATTCCGTGAAGGCCTAGACCGACTCAATTTGAAAGAAAACCTGTCACAGACAGACCTATACCAGAGCATTCTCCCTGACGCATTGGACTACTAAATGTCAGGAATTATTCGTGAACGCTCAGCCACATTACAACGCTTCACCGGTGGTCTAAACAACTACTGGGACCAGTCCTCAATTGACGATACCGAACTCGCCAGTATCATCAACTTCGAATTCACTACTAACGGTGCACTAACATCCCGCCCATCAATCCACGTCGAAACGGCAGGCATCGGTTACGTAGCCACACCACAAGAAGGTGAACCACTAGACATCATCGGAACCTACACCAAACAAAACGGTTCCCGCTACCTAGTATGTGTAACTGATTCAAAAACATGGCTCTACAACATCGAAGCCTATGAATTCACACAAATCGCAGCATTCCGAGCATCAGACTGCACCCAATACGACGACAAAGTAGTCCTCTCATCCACCTACACACACGGCGGATACTGGGACGGCACAGCCTTCACCGTAACCAACATGCCATTCCTAGGCGGTATTGAATTATTCCAAAACCGTTTCTTCGGATACGGTGTAGAAGGCACAGGCACAGCCTCAACACTTTACTGGTCAGACATCACAACCTTCGGCCCATCAGGTGAACTAACCAGCATCTGGGACTGGGTAGACGACACCTCAAACTACTACTACGTAGAAATCGGTACAGGTGACGGTCAATGGATTACCGCCATGGCCCAAGGCTACGGCGACGTCGTAATCTTTCGTAACCGCTCAACCTACCGTTTCAGTTACGGCGACTCACCAGAAACCGGAACCATGCAAGCAATGCAACAAGACATTGGTGCAGAAAACAAACGAAGCGTAATCAAATTCGAAAACGCACACTTCGTCCTATCCGGCGGCATCCTCTACAAATACCAGAACTGGCTCTACTACCCACTCAACGCCCAAAAAGTAAAATTCTCAGGCGTAAACTCAGGCAACAACCGCTTCCAGCATGCAGTCAGCATCATCGGACGACGCTGCCTAGTATGGCACGACGGCAGCCTCTACTCATACAACCTAGACACCGAAACCTGGTCAGAATGGCAAACCGAAACTAAAGCAGCATACTTCGTAGAAATGCCACGCCGTTCAGAAGAAGGAATCGAATCGTTATTCTACGGTGTCAGCGGAATCGAAACCCCATCACCGGCAAACCCAGAAGACTTCTGCCTATGGCGTATCGAAGACAAACCAACAACCGACATGGGCGTAGAACCATTCCAATGCTCACTCCGCACCAAAATCTACGACTTCAACACCCCCGTCGAATGGAAACGGTTGTATTTCTGGGCGGTTGACTTGCAGACTGCTGCACCGCTAAAAGCAGTAGCCTACCCCGTGAGCATTCCAGAAAGCGCCGTGAAAGTAACATGGGATGAACTTTCTAAAGACTTTGAAGGCGAGACAGGTTTTTACACTTGGGAAGCCCTATCACAAGACGACCCAGGCGACTCAAAATACGGCACTTGGGACGCCCCAACCACCCCATCAGGTTCGATTGCGACAATTATTGACGACTTCGTACACGACTACCCTCAGCGTATGGAAGTGAAACTCAACCAGGCTTTACGCTTCAGACGCATCTATTTTGAGTTATACTTGACTTGTGACGGTACGGCGTCCACTTCACCTGTACAGATTTTTAGCATCATTCCACTGATTGGCGCTAAAGCGAAAATTGCTAAGGGAGCGAACTAGTGGCGCAACGCAACAGCCTACTCGGCACTTACTCGTTCAACCCTTATTCTGCTGGTAAGAAAATGTATTCCAACATGTCTGGCGCTCCTACTCGTGGACCTGTAGACATGTCTGGGTATGCTGACCGTGACCGTCGCCTTGCTGCTAAGAAGGCTGCGCTATTGAAGATGAAGCGAGGCATGTAATGGCTGACTACATTCCACCAGTAGGTTCTGCACGTTACAAGGAATACACGACTGCTCAGCAGTTGGGTCAAAAGTACACTCCTGGTCAGGGTGCTGGTACAGCATTAAAAACTGCTGCAGGGACAACAGGCTACAACTACACTGGCCCAATGACTGGTCAGCGTTATACAGAATACGCTGCAGCAGCGAAACTAGGCCAGAAATACACTGCTGGTCAAGCAGCAGGAACCGCACAGGCAGGTTACAACGCTTCACTAGTCCCACAGTTTGAGCAAACTTCAGGTCTCGCAGGTGAACCATCAGCAGCATCACAGTGGACTCTCGAAGGCGACCCAGTATACTCACAGGCTCTTGCAGGTGGACAGTCAGCATTCAACCGTTCACGAGCAAACGCTTTGGCTGACATGCAAAACCAGACCACTATGGCTAACCGTCAACTAGCAGGTATGGCACAGAACGCTGCAGGTGCACGACGCAACCTAGCAGGTAACTTCGCTGCCCGTGGCATGGGCCGTGGAGCATACGGAGCCTACTACCGTGCACAAGACCAAGCAAACGCAGCCGACATTGCAGCACAGACTAGCGTGAAAGACCAGTTGGCTTCACTCAACCAAAACTTCCTAGCCAACTACGGTGCAATCGGAACTGATTGGACTGGTACTACTATTGGTCAGGACTACCGCAACCAAGCAATCCAGCAGGCGCTTGCTGCTCAACTAGCAAGATTCGGAGTATAAGATGGCAGACTACAATCCATACGGAACTGGTGGCGGAAGCACGAAACCAACTTGGCAAACAAAACCAGATAAGAATGATGTTACTAATAATATCCTAAATGCTATTGGCGGATTTTTTGCTGCCCCATTTCAGCCTGGAGCAGGTTCAACAACAAAACTAGGAACTAAATCTGGTGGTATTGATGCTGTTGAAGCACGTCGTCTAGCAGCATTGAACCCTAAGCCAGGAACTAGCACCACTTCAGCAGACGCTTCCGCTAATGAAGCACGTCGTCTAGCCCAGTTGGCTGCACAGGCTAAAACAAATGCTAGTAATGTACCAACTCCGCTTGACTCAAATATTGCTAAAAACCTCGGTAGCGGAACTGGCGGCGTGCAGCAGCCAGCATTTACTGCTGACATGCTATACCAGGACGCTACCAGCGCCTACCAGCCTCTACTGGACATGTACAACAAGCAGCAGGCTCAACTCAACGAACGTTACGCAACTAACGCTGCAGACATCAAAAACATTTTCGGCAACCTAACCACTGTACGTGCACAAGACAAAGCAAAGATTGCTCAACAGTTTAAGACTTCTATTGAGCAGCAGCAGAATGCCCTAGCAGCCCGTACCGCTGAGGCTCGTGCAGGTGTTGCAGCAGGCCAGCAAGGTGCAGCAACCGCAGCAGCAGAAATGGGTACAGCAGGCCAGCCAGTCCCAACTGACTCTCTAACTGCACAAGCAGCCGAGCAGGGTATCGCAGATGCTAACGCCTACCAGACCACTTGGTCAGCATTGCAGAACGTCATGTCTCAGCAGGCTCAGAACGACGTACAGAACGCCGTACAGGGTTACGACTACCAGCAGACCTCCGCATTAGAAACCCTCCGTAATAACCTAGAGGACCGCCTAGCAGCCATCCAGGGCAACATGGCAGGCACTCAGTCCCAGATTGCTCAGGCTAACCTTGGTGGTAAGCAGAACGTCCTAAACGCTAAATACCAGGAAGCACAGGACGCTAAGGCTCAAGCAGCAAAACTAGCAGCAGCCCAAGCAGCAGCAGCAGCCAAAGCAAATGAACCAAAGAACTACTCTAGGGACGTCTATGGTTGGAAAAACCGTGTAAGCGACGCTGGCAAAGACACCACAGGTATTATCAACTCAATCAACCAAGCAGCAACCGCCGAATTAAAAGCGCAAACTGCTCGTGGAGTGCAAAACCCTAAACTAACTAAATCTGTCCTACAAAACCGTTGGCTAGTTATGTTCCAAGGTGACCCATCAACAGAATTTGCTATCGATTACATCAAAAACTACTCAGGCTATGGCAACTAACTAGTAAACTAGATACAATTGATGTAACCCTATTTAGGACGGATTACTTTGCCAACACCAACACCAAAGCCAAAGCCAATTAGCGACGTTGGTGCCATTACCAGCAAAACTACTGGTCCAGGCGTTGGTGCTGCAACAGGCGTAAAATCTGATGTAGGTTCAGGAATCTACCCTAAGAAACCTACTGGAAAAAAATCTGGCACTACCTCTAAGCCAACCGAACCAGGTAATCCTTTAGGGCCAGCACAAGCCGTCATCGACATTCTTTCAATGCCCCTGTACAACATCACAGGGCGCATCACGGCAGCACAAAAAGGAAACTTCGCAGGAGCATTATTCGGTGCGGGTGAAATAAACTCACTTAAATGGCTGTGGGGAGAACGCCCAGACACCGGCGCAGACGTACTAAAAAACGCTGGAATCAAAGACCCAGGATTTTGGGAATCACTAGGCTTAGACATTGCACTAGACCCAACCACCTACATTGGTGGAGCAGCAATCAAAATTCCACTAAAACTACTTACAACTGGAACTAAAACAGTTGCTAAAGCAGGGAAACTAGCGTTCACTGGCGAAGAAATCGCAGCAAAGGCTGGCACTACTGGCGTAGAAGCATCTAAGTCATTCACGCCAACATACGGCAAAGCAAACAAAGGCTACACAAACTGGAAAGGCACTGGTCCAGTACCAGAAATCACTAACGCCACTCCACGCCAACAAGCCATCATAGCGAAACAAAAATCATTACAGGAAACCGCCCAGGAAAACATCCAGCGTTTCACCTACACCACAACCGTCGCACCAGAAAACCGCACACTAGCAAACAAAATTGGTGACACACTATCTTCAATGATTAACGCTGGAGCGAAATCTTCAGCCAGCATCATTGCACAAGAAATTGCTAAACGCAGACTAAAAACCTACGCAGCGAAATCTGCCGGAGCAGCAAGAAAAGCAAGCAAAGCATCTAAGGCGCTTGAGGCTGCAGAAACCACGGCGGTCACAGCAGCCGATGAAGCAGTAAAAGCAATCGACAACATTGTCGAATCGGCATCGTCAAAAGTTGAAGAAACACCTACCCCAGCAGCACCAACCCCTAAAACCGTTGCTAAAGACTTCACACTACAACCACTCGTAGACACTGGTAAAACTCTCCGTGAAACCGCTAAAGACGCTGCACTAGTAAGTGGCAGTGCAGAGGTTAAGGTCGCAGCGGAAGTATTAAAGAACTTAGATAAGGCTGCTAAGGCTGCTAAGGTAACTAAAGTTGCTGAAGGTAAAACTGAAAAAGTCCTCAAAGCAATCCTTGACCCTAAAAAAGACCAGCAAGTTTTCTACATTGAAAACCTGCCACTAGAACTCGTCAAGCGTGCTAAAGATGCCACTGTACGTAAGCAGGGAACTTCACCTTTCGAATTCTTCCGCAACCTAACCGAATCATCATTAGCGCCTAGCCAAGGATTAGCACAAACACTTGGCGGCATCCCAATGCTTGACGCCGACGGTGCGACAAGGACACTTGCTGAACTAGCAAAAAAATACCCACTGGACAAAAACATTCCAACCCCAGTGATGAATCAAATTATTGAAAAATTTGATGTTATCTTCAACAAAATCGGTACCACAAAAGACTTAGAGAAACTTCGCCTACAGCAACTAACAGACCAAATTGGCAAAGACTTTGCAAACAAATACAAAGAACTGACTGCCGGTAAAAAGAAACTAGACATCAACAAACTTATCGCAATGCTCCCAGCAGCAGGCACCGCTGCTAAAGGCAAGTACGGCAGTATTGAATCATTGCTCACCGGACTCAAAACCGGTGACCAAATCGAAACTGATTCACTTAAGAAAATCCTTCAAGCCCTCGACCCAGAAGGCAAACTTGAAGTCAAGGTTGAAAAAGCAATGTCTAACGAAGATGCTTTCAACGCCTACCGTGACCTGCTACTTAAGCAAGTTTCTAGCATTCAAGAAATGCGTCGCCGTATCAACAAAACCGACCCAGACATAGTTTTCAAGTCTAAAAACATCAACGGTGCAGATGTCCTAGCCCCTTACTACATTGGTCGTCTAAACAACGAAATTCCAATGCCGGACCCTGTAAAAATACAGACACGCCAAAAGGCTGCAGAACGTGTTGAATCAAAGCGTGAATCTTACGGCAAATACTACATCGAAAACATTGGCTCACTAGTAGGCCGTGTCATAGACATGGACATTCGCAACATGCTAGAAAAGATGCCATTTCACTCAATTTCAAACCTTGGCGACCATGTTGCACGCTCAATTGAAGGCGACCTAGACGAGTTCAGTAAAGCAAAACGTAAATTCGAATTCAACGAAAACTTTGGCACAGGAATTGCATCATTGGCAGCAGCCCGTTGGCGTGGACGCAAAATGGAGAAAGTTGCTCAAGGCAAATACACCAAAGAACAAATCCTCCGAGGAATCGCAGAAGACATCCACACAGCCAGCGACCTAACCCTCTCAGGCATGGGTGCACGCTTCATCGTCAAAGAACAAGCAGCAGCGGTCAAAGAAGGTGCAGCAGCACACCTAGTATTCCTAGAAGTAGGCGACTTCATCGACGCAGCATTCCTACACGGATTCGACGACATTGCCGAACGAATGATTATCCCATTCACCGACAACAAATACGACAGCGTATCCTTCACGGGTCTAATGGACGCAATCCGTATGGTGCTACAAGGCGTAGACACCAAAAACATGCCGACCGTAGAAACCATCGCAGCACGTATCCGCAGCACTGGACAAACACAAGAAGCAGTCACCGAAACTGTAAACAAAAAAATGTCACCTGCTTACAAGAAAGAAATGAAAGTTCTTTCAGAAAAATTAGCAGTAGAACTATTCAAACCAGAAGTAATCAAAACCTTCCAAGACATCCACTCAACCCGTGCGCTAGCAGACGTTGAAGACGCTTTACAACCAGGCGTCACCATGATGGAAGAAATCTGGGACAAACTAGTAGCAGCATGGCGAGTAGTCAACGAAAACGAAGCCGACAGCCCAGCCGTCAAAGCCGAACAAGTGCGTCGTCTCTTCGCAGAATTCTCATACATTTCACACATTTTCGACCAGTCATACGGGCCAGCAGCAGAATCAGTTTTCCGAGCAATGAGCATGGCATTCATTAAAGACGGTGAAATAGCAGGCATCCAAAAAGTATTACGCCCAGAAGACGAAGAAGCATGGGGACGTTTCCGAATGGAAATCAACTCATACTTCCAACAGGCTGAACTTCGAGGTGCAGCACCAGCAGGCCGTGAGCACCTACCATTCCCAACTAAAGCAGCCAAAGCCACAGCAGAACGCATGTACACCAAGGCTCGCTTAGAAATCGAACAACACCTAACAAGTGTCACCACAAAAACCACTAAACGAGAAATCGCTAACTGGACTCGCACACTTGCCACACTCACTAAAAA
>JACCDQ011998016.1_pt1 | contig 22227 bp, 21 predicted proteins | sample 7446031 | NCBI WGS metagenome assembly JACCDQ01 (sample SAMN15323442, study PRJNA562643) | freshwater metagenome | isolation source: river surface water | place: USA:Blue River Watershed | collected 2017-08-17
ACCAAACCTATCTGCAAAAGTACATTTTTCCTGTTTATCAGCCCATAAATTTTGCGTTCAAATCTTTTTAAAATAACTTGCACCGCATGTCGCGACTAAATTTATTAGCCATCATTGCCTTCTTCAGCGCCTCTTCTCTGTTTGCTCAAAAAACCTATTCCCAAAAAGATAGTCTGCTGTTTAAACAAATCTTTGATATAGCCCTCACTCAGGGTCATGCCTACCCACGCCTTGGTGAACTATGCAAAAATATTGGTCCGCGACTTAGTGGTAGCGATGCCGCTGAAAAAGGCGTTAACTGGGCCTTTGACATGCTATCGTCTTACGGCTTCGATAAAGTAGATACCCAAGGCGTCATGGTGCCTCGTTGGGAAAGAGGGAATACCGGCAATGCCAGCTTCAAAAGCGATGTGTTTACTAAAATGACTGCCAAAGCAGAAAACAGAAAAAAACTCCTATCTGCAATTGCCCGATCTGCCTACCCACATTCGCCTGCACCTGAATTTGAATGCGAAGCTTTCCTCGAATCTGCTGTCAAATCAGCAACATGGACACCCATACCAGCCATTGCACTGGGTGGATCTGTAGGTGGAAAACATAGTGCGAGAGTGGTATCCATTTCTAACAAAAAACAACTCGATAGTCTTGGTCAACTTGGTTTACTAAAAAATACCATCGTGCTACTCAACCGCCCAATGGACGAAACTAAAGTCAGTACCTTCCATGCCTATGGTGGTTGCGTTAACCAACGCGTACAGGGCTCCGACTGGTGCTCGCCTTACGGCGCACTGGCGGTCTTGGTAAGAAGTGTCTCCAACCGCTGCGACCTGCACCCTCATACCGGTGTTACCGGCTATAGCAAAGATATCACACCTATTCCAATGATTGCTGTGGCAACGGCTGCAGCCGATGTCCTGCACTATCTTTCTTTAAACGATACAACCCTTAGAATCAATATCGACTTCAATTGTAAAATGCTGCCAGATCGCCAAAGTGCCAATGTCATCGCACAAACCAATGGACTGCAATCTCCTGAAAAAATCATTGTTTTCGGTGGGCATTTTGATAGCTGGGACCAAGGTGAAGGTGCCCACGATGACGGGGCAGGATGCATGCATGCATTCGAAGCATTGCGTTTATTAAAAGCAGTTGGATACCAACCCAAACATACGCTGCGTTGTGTCTTCTGGATCAATGAAGAAAATGGGGTCAGAGGTGGAAACGAATATGCCAGAGTAGCCGCTGCTAAAAACGAAAACCATATTGCCGCACTTGAAAGTGATAGAGGTGGATTTACACCACGTGGCTTCGGACTGGATTCTGCTTTGCTCATTCACGCCCAAAAATACCTGCCACTGCTTCAACAATATGGCATCTCTGAGCTTGAAAAAGGTGGTGGGGGTGTTGATATAGCACCGCTTAAGAAAGTGTTTCCAAACATTAGTTTTTCGGCCTTGCACCCCGACTCACAAAGGTATTTCGATGTGCACCACGCCGAAACAGATGTCTTCGAAAATGTCAATAAAAGAGAGCTGGAACTCGGTGCCGCAGCAGTTGCTGTAATGATCTATATTATCGATCAGAACCTCGAATAATAATTAGCGAATGCCCGCACCAGGTGCGGCAAACTCAGAAGGCGATACTAATTTTAAACTGCCATCAGAATGGTCGGCCATCAAAATCATACCACGTGATTCAATGCCCTTAATCATTCTGGGTTCTAAATTGGCCAGCACACATACCTGCTTTCCAATCAAAGTTTCAGGCTCAAAATGCAAAGCTATTCCGGAAACTATGGTTCTGGTTTCAAAGCCTAAATCAACTTCCAGTTTTAATAACTTGTCGGCCTTCTTCACCTTTTCGGCAGCGATAATAGTACCAACACGAATATCCATTTTAGTAAAATCGTCAAAACTAACAGGTGGTTTCTGTGCCTCTGCCTTCCATTCTGTTGCCTCTGCTGCCTTAGCTGATTCGGCCATGGCTTGTTTAGTGGCATTGAGTTTAACAATTTGTTCATCGATGATGCCATCTTCAATATTGCTAAATAAATGCACGGCCTCTCCTATTTGATGTCCTGCAGATAATTGTTCAAATGAGGTTTTTTGGTAGTTAGACTTATCTAACTGAAGCAGTTTAAATAATTTTTCAGATGTGAATGGCATGAATGGTTCCATCCACCAAGCCAGTTGAGCTGTTAATTGTAAAGCGTAATGCATCACTGTGGCAGTTCTGTCAGCATCGGTTTTAATGGTTTTCCATGGCTCGTTATCTGCCAGATACTTGTTACCGGCTCTGGCAATGTTCATCAACTCAAATAAAGCTTCTCTGAATTTAAAATTTCTAAAGCACTCATCCATGGCGAGCTTACAACGCTCTGTTTCATTCACCAATTGTTGCTCATTATCTGTAATGGCAACTGGAGCAGGTACCTTTCCTTCATAATACTTATGCGTTAATACCGCTACACGGTTAACAAAATTACCAAGAATGGCTACCAATTCACTGTTGTTTCTGGTTTGAAAATCCTTCCAGCTAAAATCGGCATCTTTTGTTTCAGGCGCAATAGCAGTGAGTACATAACGCATCACATCCTCCTTGCCATCAAATGCTTTGAAATAATCTTCCATCTCAACACTCCATTGTCTGCTGGTGCTCATTTTATCACCTTCCAGGTTAAGGAACTCATTTGCTGGAACATTGTCTGGCACATTATAGTCGCCCGCAGCATGCAGCATAGCAGGAAATATGATACAATGGAAAACTATATTGTCTTTACCAATAAAGTGAATCAGACGGGTTTCTTCATCCTTCCACCATTTCTGCCAATCGTCGGCATTACCAGATTTTACAACAGAATTTTGCGGATAAGAATATTCAGGTTTGCCTTCGGCCAGTTCTTTAAAAAAGGCTTTAGTAGCAGAGATATATCCAATCGGTGCATCAAACCATACATATAACACTTTGCCATCTGCACCATTCACTGGCACTTTCACACCCCAATCGAGGTCGCGGGTCATGGCCCTTGGCGATAAACCACCATCTATCCAACTCTTACTTTGCCCGTAGGTATTCGGTTTCCAGTCGGCTTTATGACCTTCCAATAACCATTCTTTCAACCAAGGCTCGTAATTCTGCAGCGGCAAATACCAGTGTTTGGTAGTTTTCAGAACCGGTGTTTTAGAAGACAGGGTGGAAATAGGATTGATAAGTTCGTTCGGACTTAAGGCTTTGCCACATTTTTCACATTGATCACCATAAGCATTCTCAAAAGAACAATTAGGACAGGTACCTTTAATGTATCTATCAGCAAGGAAAGTTTGCTTTTCCTCATCAAAATATTGTTCACTGGTTTCTTCAGTAAACAACCCTTTATGGTATAACTGTAAGAAAAACTCCTGAGCCGTTTCATGATGAATAGCATCACTGGTGCGGTGGTAAATATCAAAAGCCACACCCAGTTTTTCAAAATTAGATTTTAATAAAGCATGGTAACGATCGATGATGGCCTGAGCAGTGGTATTTTCTTTCTGGGCCTGAATCGGAATAGCAGTACCATGTTCGTCGCTTCCACAAACATACATCACTTCTTCACCGCAGTTACGGAGGTAACGGGTATAAATGTCAGCAGGAATATAAGCACCTGCCAGGTGGCCGATATGCTTCGGACCATTAGCGTAAGGCAAGGCAGCAGTAACAAGGGTACGTTTAAATTTAGACATCGAATTATCTGTAAAACTGGGGCACAGATACTATACCAATCAAGTTTATAGGATTTTTTTTAAATAATCTTTGCTATTTTTTTGGTAAAAAAGAAAACAAAATTTACTTTTGCAGTCCTTTTCGAAGATTGCCCGATCGTCTAATGGCAGGACTAGTGTTTTTGGTGCACTGTATGTTGGTTCGAATCCAGCTCGGGCAACTCTCGGAGAAGACTAAAATTCATCGCAGTGTCAATTCTTAACAAAGTAAAGATTTTCAGTGGCTCAGCCTCTAATTCTCTGGCGATGAAAATTGCCGAATTTTATGGTACAAGCCTAGGGGACATGACCCTGAACAAGTTCAGCGACGGCGAAATGCAACCAAGTTTTAATGAGTCTGTCAGAGGATGCGACCTTTTTCTGGTCCAGTCAACAACCCCTCCTGGCGACAACTTACTTGAGTTGTTATTAATGATCGACGCGGCTAAAAGAGCTTCAGCCAATTCTATCACTGTTGTAATTCCATATTACGGCTATGCAAGACAGGATAGAAAAGACAAACCAAGGGTGTCTATCGGTAGTAAAATGATTGCCGATGTATTGAGTGCTGCTGGTGCTAACCGTGTTATCACAATGGACTTACACGCTCCACAGATTCAAGGTTTCTTCAACATGCCGGTTGATCACTTAGATTCTTCTGTCGTGTTTATTCCTTACATCAAATCATTAAATTTAGAAAAACTCGTTATTGCTGCTCCAGACGTGGGAGCAAGTAACAGAAATAGAGAATATGCCAAAGTATTAGGTGTTCCAATGGTTATCTGCGACAAAGAAAGACGCAAAGCCAATGAAATCGCCAGCATGACCATTATTGGTGATGTGACAGATATGGATGTTGTATTGGTTGACGACCTTTGCGACACCGCTGGTACACTCTCTAAAGCTGCTAAACTGATTAAAGACAGTGGTGCCCGCTCGGTAAGAGCCGTTTGTACTCACCCTGTTCTAAGTGGTAAAGCTTACGAGAATATTGAAAATAGCGTTTTAGAGGAATTAATCGTTTGTGATACCATTCCAATGAAACAAACAAGTCCAAAAATCAGAGTGTTATCTGTAGCACCACTGATTAGTAAAGCCATCAGAAATATCCACGAACACGGTTCTGTAAGTTCCCTGTTCAAGCTTGATAATAGTTTCCAACCCAATTTAATTTAATTTCAAAGTAAAATGAAAACAGTAGCATTAACTGGCGAGCTGAGATCTAATTTAGGATCAAAAAGCTCAAGGGCATTGAGAAACGAAGGTAAAGTACCATGTGTTTTATATGGTGGAAGTGAATTAATTCACTTCTTCATCTATTCACCTGACTTCAAAAACCTCGTTTACACGCCAAACACGTACAAAGTACAATTGACAATCGAAGGTAAGAAGTATCAGGCGATCCTGCAAGACATGCAGTTTCATCCTGTAAACGAAGCCATCATTCACGCTGACTTCCTCCTTGTTGATGACAAGAAGAATGTAACAGTATCTATCCCTGTAAAAGTAACTGGTAACTCTCCAGGTGTTAGATCAGGTGGTAAGCTGATTCAAAAAGTTCAGAGATTGAAGATCAAAGGCTTAATTACTAACATTCCTGATTCTGTAGACGTTAATATCGATACTCTCGATCTTGGTCAGTCTATCAAAATCAAACAAATTAGCATCCCTAACATCGAGATCCTTGATTCTAAAGACAACGCAATTGTTACCGTTAAGATGACAAGAAACGTGGTTAAAGAAGAAGCAGCTCCGGCTAAAAAATAATCTGATTTTTAAATTGTATAAAAGCCAATCTTCTAAAAGAGATTGGCTTTTTTTATGCCATTACTTCCATAGCATGGTTCTGAGTGAACCAATATGGCATCTCATTGATATGCTCAAATGCCCTTGTTACTATGAAACAAGCGCGCTTTCCTACCGTTATACTGCCGTGCGTCGACTCAATACCCATGGCTTTTGCGGCATTAATTGTTAAGGCATTAAATGCTTCCTCCGGCAGTAAGCCGTTGTACAAACAAGCCAAACTCCAAATGAACCAAAGATTACTGCACGGACTGCTTCCGGGATTAAAATCAGAAGCGATCGCCAATGGCAACCCACTGTCTATAATTCTGCGCCCAGGTGTATAGGGAATTTTTAGAAAAAATGAACTTCCTGGTAAGGCTACTGGCATGGTTTCACTGGCTTTTAAACATTCAATCTCCTCCTCACCTATATGCTCAAGGTGATCGACCGACAAGGATTGATTGGCTACCGCAACCTGAACACCACCTGTAATGCCAAGCTCGTTACCATGAATCTTTGGTTTCAAACCATATTTGGCCGCAGCTTTTAAGATATAATCGGTTTCTTCAGTGCTGTAAAAACCTTCATCACAAAACACATCTATGAAATCTGCCAGTCCCTCTGCTGCTATCACTGGCAACATCTCCTCTACAATTTGACGGATATATTCTGTATGATTGTTTTTATATTCCGCAGGAAATGCGTGTGCTCCCAGGAAAGTTGCCTTAACAGTAATTGGCAAACTAGCTTTTAAGCGTTTTATTACTCTTAACATTTTCAACTCTGCCTCAACACTTAATCCATAACCACTCTTGATTTCCAAGGCACAAGTTCCACTTTTAATAGCAGTTTGTGCATAATCAAATGTTCTTTGATAAAGTTCCTCCTCGCTCATACCCTGCAACCTTTTAGCTGAATTCAAAATACCACCACCCTCAGCTGCTATATCTGCATAGGTCTTACCCTGCAGTCGCATAACGTACTCGTTGTGTCGCGGACCCGCAAATACCATATGGGTATGAGAATCAACAAAACCCGGAAGCAACCATTGGCCTTGCAAATCCTTAATGGTGCCCTCATATGAGGGACATTCACTCATTTGACCAAAAGCTTTGATATGGCCATTCTCAACTAGAACATAGGCATTCTTAATCGTATTGATCTTAGATTGATCTGTACCCTTAAGTTGGCTAATACCACGGTCAAGAATACCGAATAATTCGCCTATGTTTGTAAGTAAATAATTGTTTGATTGCATGATAACACCTGATATATTAAAACAAGCTATTCGCAAAGGTAAAGAAGTTTTTATTGCCGACACAGCCAGAGTTTTCGGAAAAATTGAACTGGGTGATGAAGTCAGTATCTGGTTCGGTTCAGTGCTAAGAGGCGATGGCGACAAGATTACTATTGGCAACAAAAGCAATGTTCAGGATATGGCTGTAGTACACGTTGATCCGGGTTTTCCAAGTACCATCGGCGAAGCTTGTATTATCGGGCATGGTGCAATAATTCATGGTGCTACCTTGTCCAATAATGTGCTTGTAGGTATGCATGCTACTGTGTTAAACGGAGCTGAAATTGGAGAATTTAGTATCATTGCTGCTGGAGCACTAGTGCCTGAAGGCATGAAAATTCCAGCTTATAGTCTTGTAATGGGTGTTCCGGCAAAAGTGGTTAAAACCATTTCCGAAGAACAAAAAGTGAAAATTATTAAAAACGCTGAATCCTATGTTAACCTGAGTAAGGTATATATAGAAGCCTTTGGAGAATAGAAATTCAGGTATTATTGACCAAAGAAATTTTGTTCTGCAAATTTCTTAAACCGCTCAGCTTCTTTAAACTTTTTTGGATGCATCACTAAACTAGACAAATCCTTATTAAAAAGATTTAAGATTGCCGGCTTCTTCTTTTCATCTGAATGCAGCAAAGCCCTGGCATCAAGTACTTGTTTGTAGAGATTAATATCGTATGGCAAATATTTATTGAGTAATTGTAAACCGTAATTGCCATTGATATGCGATTGATAGTCTTTTAACCCATTAAGGAACGCATAAAATAAATATTGTAATGTATCAGTCTTAGTTCTGTCTTCTGGATGATAGCTAAATTGCTGCATCGGGCAAACAGGAGGTAAATCAAAATTGAGCAAACTAAACAAAGGTCTGTGCGCTGGAATATCCAGCAATTTACTTTTGTTTAAATCGACTAATAATAAACTCGCCTCAGAATTCAAACCCCTTACTCTGCCAGGCCTACCAAGAATTTCGGCAGTATAATGCAGATTTCCAGTCTCAAAAATGGCATATAACTGTTTGGCTGTATACAATTCAGACTGCAAACTAAGTACACTGTCAATGCCTGCTATTACAACGATTTTCTTAGCTCTAATTACTTTTTCATAATCTTCAATGGAATTAAAAGTAGCATAATAATTACCAGTATTTGCTATGATAAACTTTGCGCCAATAACCACCACTTCCGGATCATCAACGGGTTCAGGAACTTTTATATCGGCTGTATTGACGAGGTAGTTAACAGAATTATGGTTCAGAAAACTTACTTTACTGAAGTTTTTTAATTGCTTATTGAGATGTTCAATACTTGATTTAACATCTGGGCACCAATGCACATTGGCATCATTCTTCTTGACATTCGTTTCAAACTCAAACAGCAGTTTATCCAGGTTTTCTGCTACTTTCCACCTCGAGTAGGTTAATCGCTTTTTCGCCAGTTCCAAATCTGTTACCTTCGATAAACTATGGTTTAATCTTTCAATATATTCAGTATTTGCAGTTATGAAATCCATTCTAAAAAACAATATTATCAATCAACCTAACACCTTCTATCCAAACAGCCGCCAAAACAACATTTTTTCCGCTTCTGAGCCACTTTCTACAAGGCTGTAAGGTATCTGCATTTGCAAGTGCAAAATACTCCACCTCTATGTGATGTGTTTGAAGTATGTGCCTGCCATATTTCACAGCGTCATCAGCCTCTATATGCTTTTTCAGTTCATTGACAGTCTTCAAAGCTTTATAAATATAGGCAGCAGTCTGAAGTCCCTTTTCTGATAGTCTCTTATTTCTGGAACTTAAAGCCAGACCACTTTCTGCCCTAACGGTAGGGCACAATGACAAATTGATTTTTGGATATAGTTGATCGCGAAGTGCTTTAATAACCATGCATTGCTGATAATCCTTTAATCCAAAATACGCTATGTCTGGATGAACTAATCCGAATAGAATATTAACAACCTGTACCACGCCATCAAAGTGTCCTGGTCTTAAAGGACCTTCAAATACATCATTTAACTCCCCTAAATTAATACTGATAGGCTGATAGCTTGACGTGTAAACCTCACTAAAATCGGGTAAAAACAAATAATCGCATCCCGCCTTTTCAAGCAAAGTTATGTCACTCTGTACAGTGTTGGGATATTTTTCAAAATCCTCTACATTGTTGAATTGCTTGGGATTTACAAATACAGAAACAATAGTGATATCATTTTCATCTATGCTTTTCGCTACTAAATTAATATGACCTTCGTGAAGCGCACCCATGGTTGGCACAAAACCAAGTTGATGTTTTTCTGAACGAATTTGCTGCAGAACCTCTTGTAATTCTTTATTAGTTTTTAGTACCTTCAATGCTGTTGCAAAAATACTATCAAGAATTTCACTTTTTGAAACGCCTTAAGAAGAATTAATCTACAATATTAAGTTGTACTTACATTGTGAGTATATAAAAGGACATAATAAGCCTACAGTTTACGGGCTAACTTAAAAAATCTGTCAGCTCTAACCTTGAAAGATGGTGTTGCCTGAGGATATTCTCGCTCTAATAAAAACAATACTTCTTCTTTAATTTCAGGAAAATACCTGAGTAATTTTTCAAGTACAGTGATAGAGAAAACTCTTACCGCCACATCTTGACCGGTATCTGATAGCAGTTTTAATGCCTGTTCTAAAATCTCTAGTCGAATAGCTTCTGATTGTGGCATTGAGAATTGCCATACCCTAATCAAATTTCTTTTTATACCGCCTTCAGAAGTGCTATTGATTACTTTTAGACAAGCATTGTGTGCACTTTCATTGAAAAGATCTGCTTTAAACTCAACAGCTCTGGACAATATCCAAGATGCTATGTACTGTTCTCTGGAAGTACCATTAATTAAGATAGATAGCAATTCCTCCAGAACTTCATCCTCTTCAGTAGCTCTTTTAGCAATTGCCACTACTACTTTAACTTCTCTGATATTTCCTATCGCACTGAGCATAAAAAAAGTCCTGTACAAATGTACAGGACTTCCAATATTTTTTAAAAATTATTAGTGTCTAACAACTAGTCTCAAGACTGCATTGGTGTTAGTACCTTTTGCAGAAACTATATAAGAACCAGCCTGAATACCACCTGTTTCAATTGTAAGATTTTGCTCTCCTACACTTAATGCACTGTACACTTTAGTAAGGATAGTTTTACCAGTAATATCGTAAACTGTTACTGTAATATCTTCAATAGTTTTTGTATTGAATTTCAGATTAGTTTGTTCGTTAGCAGGGTTAGGATATGCTGAGATAATTTGTGCTCCTTTTGAAGATTTCATGTCTGCAATAGATGTTTTGAACTGCTGACATTCGAAGAAACCTCTACCGTGAGTACCTGCATAAATAGAACCTCTGTTTCTACCTGGGAAGATATATTGTCTAAGGGCTAAAGTAGCAACTTTAGGGAAACCATTGCTTGCAGTATTTTGAGAAGTCCATGTAGCACCGCCATCATCAGAAGCATAAACACCGATATCGGTACCAACAAATATTCTGTTAGAGTTATTGACATCGATAAATCCATCATAAACCGGCATTGCAGGAAGATTACCTGTGATGTTAGTATATGTTGGTGTTCCAAGCATGCTTGTACCTTTGTAAACATAGTTTGTAGAACCATAATTACCTAAAGTAATAATTGCAACATTGCTATTGTTTGGATCTAAGTTTATTGAAGTGATTGCTCTTCCACCGGCAGGACTGAATCCAATATTAGTTACAGTAATACCTGGAGGTATAGAAGTTGGGTTAGACCATTTGTAGTAGGTAGCGGTATTTAAACCATCTACACGATAAATAGTTGTGCTATTGCAGAAGAATACACTATTACCATCAAGTGTTGGCTCAATATCCCAAACCTGAGAGTTTCCATGTGAACCTGCGATCAAGTACCACTCTGGTTCTTGTTGGAAATCGGTAACACCAATACCCATCCATAACTGACCATTTCTGGCGATGAACATTCTTGATTGTGAACTATCATATAATGGGTGTTCCCATAAACGGAACTTAGTGTTAAACGGTGCCCATGAAGATGGTAAGTTGTAATCACAATATTTAGCAGTATCTGTTAAACCTGTAAACACTTTGGCAATTCTTCTATCCCAGATACAGCTTTGAGTTTTACCGTAATCTCTTGAACGTGTTAAGTTACCATAATATGTTTCAGCGAAAACAACAGCATTGTTTTTAACTGAAATTTCTGCTTGGAAACCGTCACCACCTTTAATTTCAACAGCTGATTTCTTGGTATTACCTTTTTTGTTAATGTATTGAGTACCGTTATCCTGAGAACCACCTACAACATTACCTTCGTAATCTGCAGCTACTGCATAAAACTGAGTAACATTGAATCCGAAGTTTCTAGGAGTAAAAGTCTTAAGATTGTCTGCACTTACGAAAATACCACCATCATTACCACATATTAAAGTTGGAGGATTGGTGCTCATATCCCACTCAAGAACGTGCTTATCAGCATGCACATAACCAGGATTAGCTCCACCAAAATCATTTAACGATGCAATATATTTTGGATTAGTTCCTACTTTCCATTCTGCCAGATAAACACCACCCATGATGATGTGGTTTTTATCTTTAGGATTAACAGTTAAAACGTTGTTATAACCACCTTGAGGATTGGTTAAACCAGCAACCAGTGGATCAAAGTATGAAGTACCTGCTCCAATAATCATTTCCCAGCTATCACCGCCATCTGTACTTCTGAAAACACCACTCAATCTGCCATCGCCACCTGATGCCATTACATAAACGTAGTTTGGATCTTCTGGTGAAATTGCAATTGAAGCTCTTGATATATCTGAATTTACCGGAGTGATAGAAGCCCATGAAGCGCCTCTGTCTTTACTTCTCAAAATTGCAGTACCTGCCTGCGCATATACAAAACCATTGGTTGCAACTTTAACTTCACTACAGTTACCATTTCTTGATGCAGTCCAGGTAGTACCATTATCAGAATACTTGATACCTCCATTGGTACCAGCGTAGATTCTCTGACCATTGTGCTCGGCGTCCATAGAGTTGATGTTACCGAATGAAGATGTTGAAGTTATTCTGCTAAAAGTTCTTCCTCTGTCAGTAGACACGAAAATACCAGCACCCGCGAATCCAGGAGTACCAGAAGGTGTACCACTAATGAATACGAAATTACCTTCACCAGTTCCGTAGGTAATGATACCATCAGAATTCTGTGCGATACAGTTTACATTTAGGTTTTCCTGAAAATCGTTAACTGGCTTCCAAGAAGATCCTTTAGAAGTTGATCTGAACAAACCACCACTAACACCACCAGCAAACATAATAGAAGGGGTATCTCTATCCTGCAAAAAAGCACGAACTCTACCACCAACGTTATCAGGACCAAGTTCGGTCCATTGAGCACTGATACTTCTTTTAGATTCAAGTTTCAGGGAAGCATTTAAAGCAGACATATATTCTGTCTCACTTACTGTTCCAGTTAAAATATTCGATCTTAACGAACTGAAATACTCAGACATACCGGCTGCTACTTTGCCACCTGGTATCTGGTAAGAAAGCACTTCATCAATTTGAGAAGTTGCTCTTGGCGTGTACACATTAGATTTAAATGACAGAGTACTTACTGTCGCGACTACTGCGCCTACTGCTACAACATAAAATAATTTGATTTTCATATTTGATAATATAAACAATTTTTCAAAGTTAAATGATTTTCCGATAATGTAAAAAAAATTTTTAGATATGCTTTTCAGCGTGGTAAGACGACCTAACCATTGGTCCGCTTTCTACTATCTTAAAACCTTTTGCTTCCCCGATTTCCTTATACATTCTAAACTTTTCAGGAGTGACAAATTCTTTGACTTCAAGGTGCATTTTTGTGGGCTGCAGATACTGTCCAAGGGTTAGAACATCACAACCATGTGCAACCAGGTCGTCCATTGCTTTAAAGACCTCATCTTCAGTTTCGCCTAATCCCAGCATGATGCCGCTTTTAGTTCTTCTGCCGTGCTCTTTCGTACGTTTTATTTGTTCCAAACTTCTTTCGTACTTAGCCTGAGGTCTGACAATTCTGTAGAGACGCTCTACTGTCTCCATGTTATGACTCACTACTTCTGGCTTTTCATTGATTACCATCTCCAGCAAATCCCAGTTAGCTTTGAAATCTGGTATCAAAGTCTCCATCGTTACCCCAGGATTCTGAATTTTAACTTCTCTGATGGTTGCGGCCCATACACCTGCTCCCTTATCTTTCAACTCATCACGGTTAACCGAGGTAATCACCGCATGTTTTACTTTCATTAATTTAATGGCTTCTGCCACACGTTTCGGCTCATCTAAATCATATTCGTTAGGACGACCAGTAGCAACAGCACAGAATGAACAACTTCTGGTGCAAACATTACCAAGAATCATGAATGTAGCTGTACCAGCACCCCAACATTCGCCCATATTTGGACATTTACCATCTTCACAAATGGTGTGAAGTTTATGGGTTTTTACAATTTGTTTTACCTCCGTATAATTTTCCCCAACAGGTATCTGAATTTTAAGCCAGTCTGGCTTTACCCGCTTGCGTTGCTTATCGTTTATAATCTCTGACATTTAGATACTTAATAATTTTTTCCGAGTGCAAAACTAATATAAAAGGAAGAATAAACTACCTTGTTTTTAATTCCATACATAATCTCTGGACGGGTAGGAAAGTAATCTAATAATACCCCAATTTCCAATGATCTGAAATCCGAATTGTAATAACCCCAATTAAAGTCTGCACCCGCCTTAAAAGACAATCCAAGCTGTGGTTTTGTTTGCCCAATGCCTTTGTCAAATGAAGAATACCCATAAATTTTATCTTTATTGATAGTACTTGGATTGTATCGCATTGATAAGGTATAAAAGGCGTTCGGCGTGTTGGGATCTACAGCTTCTACATCAACAAAAATAGGTTTAACCAATCCCAGACTTATGCCTCCAAGTGCAAATACATTCACGCCAATGCTATTTTTACTCTGTCGCTCAGCTACAGTTTTCTGTAAGCCAATCATCGGACGTAAGGCATATAATCTGTTAATCTTTCCAAACACATATGGCGATGGATTGAACATTCTCTGATTCAAAATGGTTTTTTCCTTGACACTCCGAATACCCGTTAAACTGATATCAAAAACTCTGAATTTCTTTCCTTTAACTGGTATGCTGTTTCGGTAAAAGATGCCAGTGCCATTCGGACTTGCGTGTATACCTGCTTTAAAAGACTTGTCTTCGAATGTGATATCGTACAGCTCTTGCGCAAATAGTTTTGAGGACAATAAAAATGTCATCAACAGCAATGCTTTAATCCTGAATTGTTTTGTATTTTTGCTGGAAATATTCAACATCACAAATGAGTACTTCAAAGGTAATATATTTAAATGACTTGAGAACAAATGCCACTCACCTGGCATCAAATTCTACAATTGTTACAGATGCTCCTGTAGATAACCACGGTAAAGGCGAAGCTTTTTCTCCAACTGATCTTGCAGCAACTTCACTGGCAGCCTGCATGATTACAGTGCTTGGAATTCACGCTGATAAAAATGGCATCAACATGAAAGGCACACATGCTGAAGTAACTAAAATTATGAATACTGAAGGTCCCAGACGAATTGTTGCTATTGATGTGAAATTAGAAATAATCACCACAGAAGCAATGGATGAAAAGCAAAGAATAATTTTAGAAAGAGTGGCCAAAACCTGCCCGGTTTCTCTGAGTCTGCACCCGGATATACAGCAGAATATCACAATTAGTTTTTCAACTAATTAAGTGAATTAAGAATAGATTTGATATTGATATCACCGTGACTTGCGGTGTAGATACACTTACCTCCGGATATCAAAAGTATTTGAGGTGACTGATGCTCCACATTCGTTAAATCAGCAATCTCGTTAGAAATTTCTCTGAATTTCAATAAATCCAGATAATAAAATGGCGCTGGAATATCTTGCTGCCACTGTCTTTCCAGTCTGTCTTTAGCCATAGAACTTATAACACAGCGTGTACTGTGCTTAAAGATAACAATAGGCTTTTCTACAGATTGTTTGATTAGGCTGTGCAACTGTTCCGATTCTTGCAACGGATGCCAGACCATAAAATTATGCTATGAAAGTTGACTCTACTGAAATAACTTTGCCAACAGAAGGACATCTGTCTTTACGACCACCACAAGAAGCAACTAAAGCTACTAAAACTACAACAGCTGCAATGAATTTAATTTTTTTCATTCTTTTATAAATATATACAAAATTAGCCCTAAATATTCAGATAACGAAATAAATTTACTCTTTAACGAGATAGAAATACTCGGAAAGGACAAGTTTCTGTACAAATATTTGAACACTTATGGTCAATCTGCAAAAGCAGTCCTCACAGTCAATGAGTTAAGAAAAAGCATCAAAGACAAACTCCCGAGTTTTCATGCCAATAATTGTCTTCTTTCCAAAAAAGCCTTTGAACAATGTACTTCCGAAGATGTGGCGACTTATAAAGCTTCCTTATTTGAGGGAAAATCTATTTTAGTGTTGGCTGGTGGTTTAGGCATTGATGATATAGCGTTTTCGAGAAAATTTAATGAGGTAATTTCTATTGAACCAGATATTGAACTAAATGATATTTGTAAATTTAATTTCAATAAGTTAAATATAAATAATATTACAAGAATATCAGAAAAAGCAGAAGATTTTTTAGCTCATTCCGATCAAAAATTTGACCTGGTTTACATTGATCCAGACAGAAGAGCTGATGACAAGCGTCAAATCCTTCTAAAAGACCACCTTCCTAATTGCATCGAACTGATGCCGATACTTAATAAAATTACTAATTCTATAGTTATTAAATGCTCTCCTTTATATGATTATGAGCAAGCATTTAAAGAATTAGATAATATAAAAAAAATGTATGCGATCAGCAGAAATGGGGAGATGAAAGAACTATTAATCGTTTGCCAATCAGAAACTGTCAGCAGAAATGATTGCCAATTACTGGCAGTTGACGTAAAAAGTGATAAAACTCTGATGGCTGAATTTCGTTTAGATTCGAATTCCAAAAATAATATCTCAACGAATGGAAAATATTTGTATGAAGCTGGTTCATCCGTAGTTAAATTAAGACAATTTCTAAGTTATGCTGAGCAACTTGACTTAGAAATTATTCATCAATCAGTACCCTATTTCAGATCAGATAATCTTATTAAAGATTTTATCGGCAGAAGCTTCGAAATAATTAATGCTTTCGAATTTTCCTCTAAATCTTGCTCTAACTACCTAAAATCCTTAAGTATTGATAAAATTAATTTAAAGGTAAGAGGTATGAAATACTCAACTGAGTCTTTACGAAAATCTCTAAAAATAAGTGAAGGCGGTGAAGAATTTCTGTTTGTATTACCTGGCAATGGTCACGCAACGGCATACCACTGCAAAAAGACCGGTAATTAACTATTCACTACTTTAATGTAAGATTCAAGTGCCTTAACAATTGAAGGATTCTCTTTAGTTGGCGCAGGAATATTACATACCAGTCCGTGTTCTAAAATTGCTTTTTGAGTGCTATCTCCAAATACCGCAAGCCTTGTATCATTCTGCTTGAAATTCGGGAAATTGTCAAACAATGATTTAATGTCGGCAGGACTAAAAAACACGATAATATCATAGAATACGTTTTCAAGATCACTTAAATCTGCAGAAACCGTCTTGTACATGGTAGTTTCTACAAAGTTGAGTTTGTGCTTCTTGAAAAAATCTGGAATTGTAGACTTCCTGATATCAGAGCAAGGAAATAAATACTTCTCAGTTTTGTGGTTTAGAATAAGATTCAGAAAATCAGTTTCCAGATTTGTTTTTGGATAAAATACTTTTCTTTTTCTTAAAAATATATACTTCTGTATATACATGCCTATGCCTTCTGTTAAACAGAAGTATTTCATATCCTGAGGTAATTCGACTCTTAATTCTTCTACTACTCTGAAGAAATGATCCACTGCATTTTTTGAATTAAAAATGATCGCAGTATGATTGAGAATATTGACTTTATTACGTCTAACCTCTCTACCTGGTACTGGATCTACCTGAATGAATGAGCGGTAATCAATCTTAAGTTTAAACTTGGCTGCCAGATCGTCAAAAATCGACTTCTTGCCGGGTTCAGGCTTGTTCTGAGAAATTAGTATCGTTTTAACTTTTCCGTCTTTAGTCATATTCAAGCAAGTGGGTTATCGACTTTACCAATACTAGTAATGGTAAAATTTCGAAGGCGCAAAGATACAAAATTAAAATGAAATTTGACTGGTTTTGTAAAAAGCGACCTGAAAAGATAAATTTGAATAAACTTGCCGCATAAACTAATAAAATATAAGCAATAAGGACAACTATAATGACTATCTCCATATTCCATGAGCCATTATAATAGATCATCATTATGATTGGCAATAATACCAGGGATGCTATGTATGCCTGTATTCTGAAGATTATAGCATAATCATGACTTAGTCCTGGCTGATAAAACGAAAAAGCAAAAACATTCTTTAGCCACTGATTTGCAGTAAAAAGCAGAATAACAGCCAAACAAATTAAGCCAATCAAAGCAAATTCATTCAACTTTAATTCGAACCTCCCTGATTTAATAACTATGTAAACTCCCAATGAAATAGTTAAACTGATAATAAGCCAGGTAAATAATTTACTGCTCTTGAATACTGAAGTCTGAGTATCAAAAAACTCATTGAAACTTATATGGCTATACCAGGCTTTGCTTAGCAATCGGTATTGCAATGGAAAATTTGACTTGAAGAAAATAATCAGTATAACAATTATCAAACCCCACACAAACACAATCCAGTTATTAAGATTTTTTCGAATTGGTGGATTGCTGGATGCAGCAAGTGACTTTCTTAAGTTTGCTTTTGAATTCCTGTAAATTTGCTTGTCGTAAGGCACAAATTTTTCTGGTGTAAGCGTGTCTTTTATGATAAAAGTATCTCCAACTAATTCATTGTATAATACATTATTCATGCTGTCCATCTCATGTAAAAATTGAGATGAATCTACCTGACCATTCACAGAATAGTAAACCAGTAAAACAATCGATATGCAAATATTTTTAAAAATAACTACTTAACCCAAAATGCACCTTCCCGGTGCGAAAATCAAAACTATTTCCCTTTTCCTTTCCTAATGCATAAACCAGCGATAATACACCCGCTCCAGTTTCAATATTGCCCCCAATTCCAAATCCCCATGGCTTGTCGTAAATATCCTTTTCATGCCCGTAACTCCTATCCTCGTAATAGGCGCCATTCCAAAATGCCTTAATATGAGAATTCTGACCAATAAGATATCTGAACTCCAATTCAAAAAGATTGAAATTGCTCGCAAATATACTCTGTTCATTGAATCCTTTCAGCGAATTTATCCCTCCTTCTCTCAATAGTTCATTAAAATAGATTCTGGGTGCCGAAATCTGTGAACTATATACGCCCAGTTTCAATGTAGAATTGGTTCCTAAAGGTATGAATTTATCTACCCTTACTTTAAACTGAAACTGATTAGTTCTTAAAACCGACGAATCATATAGTGTATACTGTGAAGTTCCAAAACGGATTTCGGAAATTTGATTATCCCTTACAATCGATTTTGTTCCTGCAGAAAATACAGCATCTATAAAATACCCCCTCAATGGATTATACCGGTTGTCTAAAAGGTTAAAACCCGCCGTAAATCCATATTGCCGTAATTCTACTGCATTGATAGATGGAAACTGCCTTGTCTGTCTCACTCTCGCCGTATCTACAGAATTTAAATTAGTTGAATTTACCTGATAAAAGAACTTAAATCCATTGATCCCAGATGTGTAATACTGCAGTCCGATTTGCCTTTGAAATGTACTGTACAAAGTGTCAAATTTTACAAAATCCAATGCCACATCCACGCCCACCGGCTTTCCAAAAATATAAGGATAGTTGAAAGCTGTTTTTAACTCCTGTGATCTTGCCCTAAAACTCCGCCAGTTAATGCTCAGCATCTTGGCACTCTTAAACAAATTGTTTAGTCGCAGCGCAAATTCTCCCGTAAACACAACCCTGTTCTGCTGATTAGCAGTGCCTGTTGAAGGCGCTAAACCAATAATACCGTTAATCTGGTCTGATGCCCGCTTTCTCAAATAATAATATGGTCGAGCCTTGCCTCCGTAAATAAATACCATCTGTGGTACTCTCTCGGAAATTAAAAATGGCAACTGATTGAGTTTCTCGTGTGCCTTTCTGAACAACATTTCATTGTATGGTGTACCTGTTTTGATGCCTGTATAAGCTTCCAGAAATTTTTTACTCAGCACCTGGTCGCCATCAATATGGGAAGTATCAAACTCAAAATACGGTCCCTCCTTCACCGTTAAACGATAATTGATGAGGTCATTTCCAGCATCTGCCTGTACTTCAATTTTACAAAATGGGTAACCATTATTATCCATATAGTTTAAGATACTTTCAGCCATCCTGTTACCACTCATCGTGTCTGAAACTGTAGAGCTAAACCTGGAATTTAATTGATTGAATTTACCTTGTGCCGAATCATTAACTATTTTGATATCCCCAATTCTGTAAACAGAACCAGTATATAAATATACATTAACTTCTTTCCTTCCCCAAACGATGCTATCAGTATTGACAGCCAGATAACCTTTGCTCAAATACTGATTTTTTACTCTGTAAATAATCGAATAAACCTGCAAACTATCGGCTTCTTGCGCGTACTTTACTTCTAATGGATTATTAGGAAAAACAATTCTGTAACTTTGTGAGAATACTGTTAAATTCATCAGCACCAGTAGTATTACCAGGCAACTTACAAAGAAATTTTTTGATGAATGAACCATGCGTTACGCTTACAAAAATAACTAATTTAGCCCTATTTTAGTCAGGCTGACCAATTTAGTATCCCATTTGGAAAAGTTTTTCAAGACCAATACTTTATTAACAGATATTTGCGTTGTAAATTATATACCCCTTCTTTTATGAAACATAAAACCATTTTATTCGTCGCTTTAATTCTTACAATTGTTTTCACCAGTGCCTGTGGAGGCGCCAGAAAATGTAACGGTAGTCGTGGAACCTCTACCGATATGGGCACCATGTAATCTAAACCACTGCTTCAATTTTTTCATGTAAATTTGCAATCCGAATCTTCGATATTTCATGAAAGTACTCTTTGTTTGTCTTGGCAATATTTGCCGCAGTCCGCTGGCTGAAGGACTTTTTGCCCATCACCTCAAAACGATGGAACTGGACGCTGTGATTAGCTGCGACTCATGTGGCACCGGCGACTGGCATGCTGGTGAACTGGCAGACCCCCGAATGCGCAAAACCGCAGAGAAAAACGGCATTTCGCTTACCCACCGAGCCAGACAAATTAGACATGCCGATTTTGAAGAATTTGACCATATCTTTGTCATGGACCACAGCAATTATGACAACGTCGTAAAGCTCAGACCCGAACTGGCCCATAAAGTCAACTTACTTACCTATTTCCACGATACTTACAAGAACCAAATCGTCCCAGACCCCTATTTTGGCGGGCAAGAAGGCTTTGATGAGATTTTTAATATGTTGAATATAATTACTAAAGACCTTGTTCATCTCCTCCATCAACCTGCCTAAAGCCGAAGATAAACACAAGCTGTATTTCGGATTTGCTGCCATGGCTTTTATCGCCACGGGCCTGATTCTTCAGCTGATTCAACCTGGTATTATTCATACTGATGGCGGTCTGTTTGGTTCTGTTGCTTACAAAGACCTCAATGGTGGCACCTTGTACCAGGATGCCTGGGAAAACAAAGCGCCCGGTATCTTCTACCTTCTGGAGTTGTTTCTACTAATTACCCCAGATCCTGTCACTGCCATGTTCGCTGCGGCTTTTTCAGGCTTGTTTACCATCAGTCTTTCGCTTTATTATATCTTCTACAAGAGTTTTAAGTCGCTCTCTTTATCTCTTCTGTTTACGCCAATTGCCCTCTTGTTTACCATTTATAAAAACAATGTAGGTGATGGCCTTTACACAGAAATCTTTGGTATGGCCTTTCTGCTTCTAGGCTTTGCCATTAGTCTTAACGACGCTAAAACCAAATATTCGCTAAAACTTTCCCTTATTTTCACAGGCATGGCCTTCTGGTTCAGAGAACCTTTCCTGCTGATGGTAATACCTCAATTATTGCTCATCTATCTCATTCATAAGGATACTATCTCCAACAAATGGATATTCCTTTTTGCTTTACTTCCATCTGCTTTCTTTATTGCCCTCTTAGCCATTAACGGTTCCCTTCAGGGCTTTATAGACATGCTCAAATACAACTTCTTTTACATTGCCAACGACAATGTTGTGAGTTATAAAGTGAAACTAAACGAGCTGTATCAAAATCTTTTTTATAAAATTTTACCGCTGGTCTTTTTCACAGTTTTCATCACCTATCAGGGCTTTAAATTAAAAGACCTCAAAGTCAAAATACTCTGCAGTCTCTTGATTTTACTAGCTTCTTCAGGCCTGGTAATGGCCTCTCCGCACAATTTCGGACATTATTACTTTCCGGTTTTTGTCTATTTCTTTGTCTATGCCGCCTTTGTCTATAGCCTCTTGCAGGGCATTGGTCCGGGACTTAAATTGCCCTTGATCATCTTATCGATATACACGCTGTATCAATTGGATGATGAGCAAAAAGTCCGTTTAAATTTTAAAATCGTTCCATATCAGGAAGATAAGATTGCCACTTTCCTGAAACAAGAAAAAGGCAAAACCTTATTTGTGGATTATGTCACCCGATCAGATTATTACCTGAAAGCAGAAAAAGTACCGGTAAGTTTTGTGCCTGTTGCCCTGCCTATCCACTTTCAAAACAATCCTTATGGATTAAAAAACCGTGAAAAAATTTGGAAAGACCTGAGCACCAAGACACCAGATTACTTAATCACCACTTACACAACGGCCTATTTCTCATGGTTCCTGCCTGAAACCGAATTTTATAACAAGCACTTCGAGAAAATTGACAGCCTTAAAAAACCCGATGAAGACATCATCATTTTATGGCGTCGCAAAAACCCATAGTGTGTTTATAAACAGCCTTTGTATGGTGATGGATAGACGCCAAAATGATATTACCTTTGCCCCATGATTTTTGAGAATACCAGCGCATTTGCACAGCAAGCCGATCAAAACGATGAACTGCGCAGTTTCAGAAACGAGTTTTATATCCCTACTCACAACGGCCACGAGGCCATGTACTTCACCGGCAACTCTTTGGGTCTGCAACCTAAAGCTGCCGAATCTGCTTTGAAAACAGAACTGGAAGACTGGAAAAA
>JACCDQ010267108.1_pt1 | contig 22221 bp, 18 predicted proteins | sample 7446031 | NCBI WGS metagenome assembly JACCDQ01 (sample SAMN15323442, study PRJNA562643) | freshwater metagenome | isolation source: river surface water | place: USA:Blue River Watershed | collected 2017-08-17
GTTAAGCCTTAGCGGGCAGCAATCGCGAATAAATCGGTAATTTTGAACAAAGAAAATTTCAAGTTGTTGGACTTTATATCATGAAAAAAACAGGCGTTCTCCTTATTCAACTCGGTACTCCAGATTCACCAAGCGTTTCTGATGTCCGCAGCTATTTATCCGAATTTCTCAACGACCCACGCGTCATTGACATTCCCTATCTCTTGCGCACCATTCTCGTTAATGGCATTATCGTGCCTTTTAGAGCGCCAAAGTCAGCTAAAATATATAAAGAGCTCTGGACGCTCGGCAATGGCGAATCGCCGCTGCTTACACACAGCCGCAAATTAAAAGAGTTATTGCAGGCTGAATTTGAAGGTCAGAACGTCACTTTTGAGTTGGCCATGCGCTACAAAAATCCTTCGTTAGATGTTGTATTGGAGCGCATGCGTTTGGCCAACTACGATCGCATTGTCATCTTACCCCTCTTTCCGCAATATGCTTCGGCCTCATCTGGTTCAGCCATAGAAAAAGCCCTTGACATCATGCGCAAATGGTGGGTCATTCCAGAAATCAAAGTCATTAGTCAGTTCTACGACAACGACGGCTATATCAACTCCGTTGTAGACAACGCACAACAATTCGATATCCCGAGCTTTGACCACATTCTCTTTTCCTACCACGGCCTACCGGAGCGCCAGGTAGACAAAGTCTATGAAGGCACCGACTTGTGTCAAGACCAACCTTGTGAATCCGAAATCAACGACCACAACAAATTCTGCTACAAAGCCACTTGCTACGCAACAACACGCCTCATTGCCGAGCGTCTTGGCTTAAAGGAAGACCAATACACCGTTTGTTTTCAGTCCAGACTAGACAAAAAATGGCTCACCCCTTTCTCCGATAAAGTAGTAGAAGAATGGGCCAAAAAAGGCGCCAAAAAATTATTGGTTTTTAGCCCGGCTTTTGTGGCAGACTGCCTAGAAACGCTTATTGAAATTGGCGACGAATACCAAGAAATCTTTGAAGAACACGGCGGAGAAAAAGTACAACTTGTCCCGAGTTCCAACACCCACCCCCTATTTGTGAAAGGCATGCAGCAACTTATTGAAAAAGAGCTGAGCTAAACCTTGAAATCGAATAGAAATCAACGTACATTTGCAAACTTATTTGAAGAAATGACTATGAATCAAACAGAAAAAATCACTTATAAAGTGAAAGACATCAGTCTTGCAGACTGGGGTCGTAAAGAAATCAAATTGGCAGAAGCCGAAATGCCAGGCCTTATGGCATTGCGCGAAGAATACGGTGCAGCAAAGCCTTTGGCTGGAGCGCGTATTGCAGGCTGCTTGCACATGACCATCCAAACTGCGGTTTTGATCGAAACACTCGTTGAGCTCGGCGCAGAAGTTACTTGGTCTTCTTGTAACATCTTTTCTACCCAAGACCACGCCGCAGCGGCAATTGCAGCAGCTGGTATTCCAGTTTACGCTTGGAAAGGCATGAACGAAGAAGAGTTCGACTGGTGTATTGAGCAAACGTTATTTGCATTTGAAGGCGGCAAAGCCCTCAACATGATCCTCGACGACGGCGGCGACCTCACCAATATGGTTTTTGACCGTTTCCCTGAGCTCACCAAAGACATCAAAGGTCTTTCTGAAGAAACTACTACAGGTGTGCACCGCCTTTATGAGCGCAAGAAAAACGGAACCCTCGTGATGCCAGCAATCAACGTCAACGACTCCGTTACCAAATCTAAATTCGACAACAAATACGGTTGTAAAGAATCACTTGTAGATGCCATTCGCCGTGCTACTGACGTCATGATGGCGGGTAAAGTAGCCATTGTTTGTGGTTACGGAGATGTAGGTAAAGGATCTGCTGCCTCTTTACAAGGAGCGGGTGCACGTGTTATCGTTACCGAAATTGACCCAATTTGTGCGCTTCAAGCAGCCATGGACGGTTTTGAAGTAAAACCACTTGACAAAGTCATTCACCTTGCAGACATCATCGTTACCGCCACCGGTAACAAGAGCATTGTTGTAGGTCGTCACTTTGAAGCCATGAAAGACAAATCTATCGTTTGTAACATCGGTCACTTCGACAACGAAATCGACATGGCGTGGCTCAACAGCAACTATGGCGAAAGCAAAATGGAGATCAAACCACAAGTTGACCTCTACAATGTCAAAGGCAACGACATCATCGTACTTGCAGAAGGTCGTTTGGTCAACCTCGGTTGTGCAACAGGTCACCCTTCTTTTGTGATGTCTAACTCCTTCACCAACCAAACGCTTGCGCAATTAGAGCTCTGGAACAACAGCGCCAACTACGAAAACGACGTCTACACGCTTCCAAAGCACCTCGACGAAAAAGTAGCGCGTTTACACCTCTCTAAAATTGGTGTTGAGCTCGAAACACTTTCTACCGAACAAGCCGACTACATCGGTGTGGCGGTTCAAGGTCCGTTCAAACCAGAACACTACCGCTATTAATAGCAAAAAGAAACATAAAAAAAGGCGAGCCAACGGCTCGCCTTTTTTGTTGCACAAAAGTGCTGGTTTGAATGGTTTGATCAGATGCGGTAACTCAATGCAACCTGCATCAACGGACCGCCAAGCCCGAATTCACCACCAACTGCAAAGTGATAATCTACAAAATACCTGAAGCCGTAGCAAAGTCTAAAAGAGACAGGTATAACCAAACCTAAGTCGTTCGGACTTTGATCGATCAATATATTGTCCATGTATACATTTCTCTTGCGCATGTTTCCACCAATTCCTAAACCAATGTATTGATCTAAATTTGGATCTAAGGCACCCAAATGAAAATCGACGCGAAATTGGGGTCTGAAACGTTGTTTTTGGATCAGATAAGCATGCTTTTGAACGATCCATTCCCCATTAAAAAAGGAGCTGTCGGAAGTTGAATATTGCGCATTGGCCATGCCATACATGAGATCCACACCAATGCTGACATCATCTGAAGCCATGTACATGAAGCGCAAGCCAGAAGGAGCCAAACCAAAATACGACGGATTAGCGTAACTCGGAATTCCCTCACTTGCAGCCATGTTGAGCCTCAAAAAATTCGGGTAGCCCCCATAGGCATTGAGAATAACGTTACCCCTAAAAAGACCTTGAGCTTGCCCCGACATGCAGAACAAGCTCAAGATGAGTGAAAAAAAGATTTTCATAAAGACGAATTAGGCTTCCATCATTTTGATGAGGTTGAGTGCTGAACCAGCTCTGAACCACTCAATTTGAGAAGCATTATACGTATGATTCACCTTGATTTGCTCCGACTGGCCATTGCTGTGGGTAATTTGCAAAGTGAGTTGGGTGTCTGGGGCAAATGCCTGGAGGTCGATGAAGTCAAAGGTGTCGTCTTCTTGGATTTTGTCGTAGTCTGCCTCGTTGGCAAATGTAAGCCCGAGCATTCCTTGTTTTTTGAGGTTGGTCTCGTGGATACGCGCAAACGATTTGACCAAAACAGCACACACACCTAAATGACGTGGCTCCATGGCGGCATGCTCTCTTGAAGAACCTTCACCGTAGTTGTGGTCGCCGACAACAATTGATGGCACACCAGCAGCTTTGTAAGCGCGCTGAACCGCAGGAACTTCTCCGTATGTGCCAGTCAATTGGTTTTTCACGTTATTGGCCTCGCCGTTGAAAGCGTTTTCTGCACCAATGAGCATGTTATTGGAGATGTTGTCTAGGTGGCCACGGTAACGCAACCAAGGACCTGCCATAGAGATATGGTCGGTAGTACATTTGCCTTTTGCTTTGATGAGCAAGCGGGCTCCTGTAATGTTTTGGCCATCCCATGCTGGGAAGTTCTCGAGTAATTGTAAGCGCTGTGAATCTGGTGCCACTGCGATTTCTACACCGCTGCCATCTTCGGCTGGTGCTTGGTAACCGTTGTCTTCTACAGCAAAACCACGCGTTGGCAATTCGTCGCCAACCGGAGGGGTTAATTTCACTTGCTCGCCTTTGTCGTTGGTGAGGGTGTCTGTGAGCGGATTGAATCCGAGGTCACCAGCGATAGCCAATGCAGCCACCATTTCTGGGCTGGTTACAAAAGCATGGGTGTTAGGGTTGCCGTCTGCACGCTTCGAGAAGTTGCGGTTGAAAGAGTGTACAATAGTGTTTTTCTCTTGTTTTTCAGCGCCTTCGCGAGCCCACTGACCGATACACGGCCCGCAAGCGTTTGTAAAGACTTTCGTACCCATTTTTTCAAAGTCAGCAAGAATGCCATCGCGATCTGCGGTGTAGCGCACTTGCTCAGAACCTGGATTGATACCAAATTCCGCTTTTGGGGTAATGCCGTGTGCTACGGCTTGCTTCACGATAGAAGCCGCACGCGCTAAATCTTCGTAAGAAGAGTTGGTACAAGAACCGATGAGGCCCCACTCTACTTGCAACGGCCAACCATTTGCGGTGGCTTCTGCACGCATTTTAGAAACGGGTGTGCCGCGGTCTGGTGTAAAAGGACCATTGATATGTGGTTCGAGTTCACTCAAATTGATTTCGATGAGTTGATCAAAGTATTTTTCTGGTTCTGCATAAACTTCTTGGTCACCGGTGAGGTGCTCAGCAATGGCATCAGCAGCAGTAACCACTTCTTGACGACCTGTAGCAATGAGGTAACGGCGCATAGATTCGTCGTAACCAAAAGTTGATGTGGTTGCACCAATTTCGGCACCCATGTTGCAAATGGTTCCTTTTCCTGTACAAGACAAAGAAAGTGCACCTTCGCCAAAATATTCAACTATTGCACCAGTACCACCTTTAACAGTGAGGATATCGGCAACTTTAAGGATCACGTCTTTGGCGGAAGTCCAGCCGTTGAGTTTACCTGTAAGTTTGACGCCAATAAGTTTAGGAAACTTGAGCTCCCAAGCCATTCCGGCCATGACATCTACGGCGTCGGCACCACCAACACCAATAGCAACCATACCCAAACCACCCGCATTTACGGTGTGGGAGTCGGTACCGATCATCATGCCGCCAGGGAAGGCGTAGTTTTCTAGTACTACTTGGTGAATGATACCTGCACCTGGCTTCCAAAATCCGATGCCATATTTATTGGAGATCGAAGAAAGGAAGTTGAATACTTCGTTGTTTTGGTTTAAAGAATCTTGTAAGTCTTTGCTTGCACCTACTTTGGCTTGAATGAGGTGGTCAGCATGCACTGTAGAAGGCACTGCTACGCGTTTTTTACCTGCTTGCATGAATTGCAAAAGCGCCATTTGTGCGGTCGCATCTTGCATGGCAACGCGGTCTGGAGCGAAATCGACGTAAGACTTTCCGCGCTCAGAAGCGCTTGTTGCTTCTCCTTCCCAAAGGTGGGCATAAAGGATTTTTTCTGATAAAGTGAGTGGACGTCCAACTACTTTACGAGCAGCAGCAATACGAGCAGGGTAACGCTCATATACGCGTTGAATCATGTCGAGGTCAAAAACTTTCATAGTGCGATATTGTGATTTTTAATGCGCACCAAATTTACGGATTTAAAACTATTTTCACTCGTTCCTGTGGCTAAAAAATAGACAACAAATAAGCGTTACTTTCGATAATTTACCAAAATCGCCTAAATTTATATGTTACCAAGTTCATGTGACAAAGAGAACAATTGTTTAAAACAACACCAGTGAAAAATATTTTAAGAATTTTAATCGGACTGACCTTTGTATCTTCTGTTTACAGCCAGAATGTTGACAAAAATGAAGTTCCCTCATACAACACAGAAATAGTCATCAAAAACAAAGCTGCTTATTCCGAGCATTTTGTTCAAGGACTTAAAGAACTTGGTTTTCAAAAAATAGAATTAAAAGACAGTTTATTAATAATTGACAATAAAGACACTGTTCTATTTTCTAAAACGCCAAAAATTGGTGAATTAAGCGTATATACGGGCAAAAAAGGAAATTTAGCAATAGCCGTTACGGTAAAACGCATCAATTACACGACTGTAGACTATCAAATTGAAATGGTTGAATTTGGCAAGACAAGCCACACGCAATCTGGACAAGCAGATATCATCTCAAGTTTCTTTTTTGGACCAGAATCAAACATAAATGAGCAAACAGGCGAAGGATATTTTGTAACTGAATACACCGACAACAGAGCAGATAATTGCGCTACGCAAATTAGAATTGGTGACGAAAACGACCTTGCAAAAATCATCAAATACTGTAATGGTGAGATCAAAGATATCACACTTGACAACTTTACAACCTTACATAAAAAATAAGCCTCAACTTTTCAAAACGAATGATGAATCAGATTTATGCATTGCTCTTTTTAGTATTTCTTTCAGGAAGCGATAACGTTTACCAGCGCGGAAAAGCCTCTTATTATGCCCAATCCATGAATGGCCACAGAACCTCTTCTGGTGAGCGCTACTGTTCGGATAGCTTGACGGCCGCACATGCCCGTTTACCATTTGGAACAAGAGTTGAAGTGCGCAATCTCAAAAATGATTCGGTCGTGGTGCTGCGCATCATTGACCGGATGTCGGCATCGAGTAGCCGCATTATTGACGTGAGTTGGGCTGCAGCTAAAAAACTTAATTTTGTGCGCGATGGCTTGGCACAAGTTGAGCTCAGGTTAATAGATACACTACCCCGCAAATGAGCAAACTTCCTTTTCAAGACCTCAAAGTTATTGACCTTTCTACGGTACTAGCAGGCCCTTCAGTCGGCACTTTTTTTTCCGAACTCGGAGCGCGCGTACTCAAAATAGAGCATCCACAACACGGCGATGTCACAAACACCTGGCGCCTCAAGCAAGAAGGCGATTTGTCCAAGCAAAGCGCTTATTATTCAAGTGTCAATTATAAAAAAGAATTATTGAAATTGAACTTAGGGCGCGATGCAGATTACGGCATTTTCTTAAATGAACTCAAAGACGCGGATATCTTATTGATGAATTTCAAAAAAGGCGATGACCAAAAGCTAAAGGTTACACCTTCCGAACTCTGGAAAATCAATCCAAGCTTACTCATCGGGAAAATCACTGGTTTTGGCTCCGAAAACGACCGCATTGCCTACGACCTCATCCTTCAAGCAGAAACAGGCTTTATGTCCATGAACGGTACACCGCAAAGCGGGCCGGTCAAGATGCCGGTTGCACTCATTGATGTACTTACTGCACATCAGCTCAAAGAAGGTTTACTCTTGGCACTCTTGCAACGCGAGCAAGGCAAAGGGCAACTGGTGAGTGTTTCTTTGTACGACGCCGCTATTTGCAGCTTGGCCAATCAGGCTTCGAATTTCTTGATGGAACAGCAAATCCCACAACGTATCGGCAGTTTGCATCCGAACATCGCTCCTTACGGCGAAATTTTTCAAACCCAAGATGGTCAGTTGCTCACCTTCGCTATTGGCTCAGACCAACATTTTGATAAACTTGTGACTTACCTTGGTCTAAATGAACTCGCCCAGGACCCTCGTTTTTGCTCGAATATGGAAAGGGTAAAAAACCGAGAGGTACTTTTCACTTACATCGCAAGTGTCATTTCCTTGAAAACTTGTGCCGACCTCATTTCTTCCCTCTTGGAACTCAACGTACCGGTCGCTAAAATCAAAGCACTCGACGAAGTTTTCCAAGACCCAAAAGCCTTGAGTTTGGTCAGAGCGGAACCAATCAATGGCCAAAATACCAAGCGTGTTTCGCAAATAGCATTTAAATTTGAGGCATGATCCGCAGCCCTCAAACTGATGCTGAATGGCAAGCTTATTTCAAGCTGCGCTATGATGTCTTGCGCGCACCATGGGGTCAAGCAACTGGAAGTGAGCAAACTCCGGATGAAAATCTGCACCAACACTTTGCCTATTTCACAGCCGAAAACCAAATAATCGGCGTGGGTCGGCTCGACCGCATTACTGCCCAAACTACTCAAATTCGGTTTATGGCTGTTGCCGACGCTCAGCAGGGGAAGGGAATTGGCAAGGCGCTCATGGAAGAAATGGAAAGCGTTTCCAAAGAATTGGGTATTCAAAAAATTATTTTGCACGCCCGAGAAGTGGCACTTCCCTTTTACCAAAAACTTGGCTATCAACTCGACACCCCTTCTCACCTACTCTTTGGCAAAATCCAACATTTTTTGATGCACAAATTGATTTAAGTCATGACCGAAGACGCATTCGTACTACAAGAATTTTACAAAATCATCACGCCAAACAAAGTCAATATGTTTGAGCGCATCGCCCCGCAGCGCACCAAACACATCGTGGTGGCTTTGGAAAATATCCAGCAAGATCACAACGCATCTGCGATCATGCGCACAATGGATTGCCTGGGCTTTCAAGAATTGCACCTCATCGAAAAAAACAACAATTACCAATTTCAAAGAGACATCGCACTCGGCGCGGCCCGTTGGCTCGATGTTGTGCAACACCAGCAAGAACCCGAACCCGTTTTGGACAGCATTGCGCACCTGCGTCAAAAAGGCTACCAAATTGTGGCCACAAGTCCGCACGTGAAAGCCTCCACACCTCAAAACATCGATTTGTCACGACCCATTGCTTTGTTTTTTGGGGCCGAAAAACACGGTATTTCTGAAGAACTCAGTGCAAATGCCGACACATTTTTACACATCCCGATGCACGGCTTTACCGAAAGTTTCAATTTATCGGTTTCGGCCGCACTTGTTTTGAGTGCCCTACGCACGCGTTTAGAGGCCAGCAAAATCGATTGGCTTATGTCTGAACAGCAAAGTACAGCGCTCAAAATTGCATGGTGTGAGCGCATCCTCAACGGCGGCCCTCAACTTGCTCAAAAATTTCGTGAAGAATTTAAAAAAGTTTGATAACTTTGAGTGTACACGTATCATAAACAAACACTTATGGGAAAAGGAGACAAAAAAACGACCAAAGGAAAACGCTCAATGGGTTCTTATGGCAAGACACGCAAACGCAAAGAAGATGCGCCAATTATCGTCGTAAAAAAAGAAAAGAAAGAAAAGCCCGCCAAGGCTGAACCCAAAGCCAAGGCAGCAGCGGCCACCAAAAAACCAGCTGCTAAAAAAACGACCACAAAAAAATCTGAATGATGCAAAGAGCTGCCTTGGCAGCTCTTTTTTTTTGCAACTTTGCACAGCATTAGCAACATTAATCAACACTTATGAAACACAATTTCGGCGCAGGCCCTTGTATCTTACCCCAAGATGTATTTAAAGAAGCAGCTGCTGCTGTCTTAGACTTCAATGGCTTATCTATCCTAGAGGTATCTCACCGTCACAAAGATTTTGTGGCCGTCATGGACGAAGCAATGGATTTAGTCAAAAAAGCCTTAAATGTACCTGAGGGCTATTCTGTTGCCTTTTTGCAAGGTGGGGCCACGCTTGGCTTTACAATTGCGGCACTCAATATGCAACGCGCACACAAAAGCGCTGGTTACATAAATACCGGAACTTGGGCAAGTGGCGCTATCAAAGAAGCAAAGAAGGTTGGCCTAGATGTCAATGTATTTGCCTCTTCAGAAGATCAAAACTTTACTTACATCCCCAAAGATTTTGTTGTACCTACCGACCTAGATTACATTCACTTCACAAGCAACAACACCATTTACGGCACCCAATTCAAAGATTTCCCAAAAACGAACTTGCCTTTGGTTTGCGATATGTCTTCGGATATATTCTCCAAAGAAATCAACGTAGCTGATTTTGACCTCATTTATGCAGGTGCGCAAAAAAACCTTGGGCCAGCCGGTGCAACGCTTTACATTGTCAAAGACGAAGCGCTAGGTAAGAGTTCAGCACAATTTATGCCTACCTACCTCGACCTCAAACAACAAATTGACAAAGAATCAATGCTCAATACACCTCCCGTATTTAGTGTTTATGTCTCGATGCTCAATTTGCGTCATTTATTGGCAAACGGAGGCGTGAGCGCTCAACAAGCCAAAAACGAAGCCAAGGCCAATTTGCTTTACAACGAGATAGACAACAATCCGTCTTTCAAAGGTGCCGTAGCATCAGCAGATCGTTCCCAAATGAACGTCACTTTCTTACTAACCGACGAAAGCCGCAGCGCAGAATTCGATGCCATGTGGAAAGCGGCAGATATCGTAGGGCTTCCAGGTCACCGCTCTGTTGGCGGATACCGTGCTTCTTTGTACAATGCGCTGCCGTTGGAAAGCGTACAAGTTTTAGTAGACGTAATGAGCGAATTTAACAGAAAGGGATAAGATGAAAATTTTAGCAAACGACGGCATTTCCGAACTCGGCAAATCTTTACTAGAAGCCGCAGGACACGAAGTAAGTACAGATAAAGTTTCGCAAGACGAACTCATCCATACCATTAATCAACACGGTTTCGATGCAGTTTTAGTGCGCAGTGCGACTACCGTTCGCAAAGAAGTTGTAGACGCTTGCCCTGGCTTGCGCCTGATCGGACGCGGCGGTGTCGGCATGGACAACATCGATGTAACTTACGCTCGCGACAAAGGCCTCACGGTCATCAACACCCCAGCGTCGTCTTCTCAATCTGTTGCCGAACTCGTAATGGGCCAGTTGTTCTCGATTTCTCGATTTCTGCAAGACTCATTTAAAAATATGTCGAGCGGAGACTTTTCCACGCTTAAAAAGAATTACGCTAAAGGAGTTGAGCTGCGGGGCAAAACGATCGGAATTGTTGGCTTTGGGCGCATTGGCCAGAGTTTAGCTGCCTACGCGCTAGGCGCCGGCATGAAAGTCATTGCCATTGAAAGACGCGCACGCATCCAACCCATCACGCTCAAAATTGGCGGACAAACCATTGAAATCCCGGTTAAAGTTGTAGACAACCTTTTAGAGACCTTACCTCAACTAGACTACATATCCATTCACGTTCCGAAGCAGCCCGACGGTTCAGCAGTCATTGGTGCCAAAGAATTTGCAGGCATGAAGAAAGGCGTGCGCTTGGTCAATGCTGCACGTGGAGGGGTCATTGATGAACACGCCTTATTGGCAGCACTCGATAACGGAACTGTTGCCGCTGCCGCTTTGGATGTTTATGATAATGAGCCGACTCCGCTCAAAGCACTCCTAGACCATCCAAAAATTGCCTGTACCCCACACATTGGAGCCGCTACTTTAGAAGCACAAGACCGCATCGGTGAAGAACTCGCAGACCTCATTATTGCTTTTGCCAAGGAAGCATAAGCAATTCTTTATTTTAGATTCCATAAAAAAAGCGAAGGTGTTCCCTTCGCTTTTTTTTATTTCAATGCATTTACTATGCCTCTTCAACGATGGTAATGCTGTCAATGCTGTCGCCCTGACGAATCGCATCTAACACATCCAAGCCTTCGTACACTTTACCAAATACAGTGTGCACGCCATCTAGGTGAGCGGTGTTGTTGCGCGAATGGCAAACAAAAAATTGTGAACCACCTGTATTGCGACCTGCATGTGCCATCGACAACACCCCGCGGTCGTGGTATTGACTCTCGCCTGAGGTTTCGCAATCAATTTGATAACCTGGGCCACCCGTACCTGGTATGCCACTAGCGCCCTCACGTGTATTTGGGCAACCGCCTTGGATCACAAAATCGGTCAGTACGCGGTGCCATTTCAGGCCATTATAGAACCCGTCTTGGGCTAATTTGACAAAATTAGCAACCGTATTTGGCGCAGCTGCTGCAAAAAGTTCAGCATGCATTTCGCCTTTGTTGGTAGAGATAATTGCTTTCATAAATTTTTTTGCTGCAAAAATACAGCTATTTTGCCTTATATTTTGTTGAAAACTCCGTTGATAAAGCACTTTTCACTTGAGTTGCAACTGATGAACCGAATGTTAAATTTGTATTGAAGCAAATTTCAATAAGACATGTTTAGCTCCTTCACCAAGAAAAAATTATCCGACAACCAAGTTGCCAATGTGTTTATCAATGGCATCTTTGATAGCGTAGACAAAGGCTTTGCTGAAGTTGCCGCGATGATCAACGAAGACAGCGTATTTGTCACGAGTCCGAATGTCTCTAGTGCCGACTCCGGCCAATTTGGTCTTATCGTTATTGTTGGTAATTTGTCATTTCTAGAAAGCACCTTTGAATCCGAACAAGCAGCTCGAGTGGAGCAACTCATTTTTGAAAAACTAGCGCCTATTTACGAAATGAGCGTCGGTGATTTTCAAAATATGATCCGCGAATACCAGAGCTTTATCATGCGTGTCAACCACCCATCCAAAAACTGGATCTATGGCATGTCTAAAGCCATCTTCCACAAATACGGCCTTTCCGAATTTCAAGACGACTACTTTAAGCGCATGCAGGCACCCAACCCTTTGTTTCTCAAGCGCATGGATGAAGTCATGGTAAATTTCGTCTGGAACTGGGATGCCTTCTTTAAAAAATTCCGCATCTAAGCACCTGCAGCTAGTTCACTGCAACTAAAATTGACTGCAACCAGATTTCTTTATGCCTCTAGCCCAATTTCTTCATGGGCGTGAATGGGCTTTCTGAACACAATTTTACCGTCAAACATATCCATCACTACGTTTTGTGACTTGTCCACTGTTTGGGCAAGAATTGCTCTCGAAAGTTCATTGAGCACTTGCTTTTGGATCACACGCTTCACAGGGCGCGCGCCAAAAAACGGGTCATAACCAAGGGCGAGGAGATGCTCAAAAGCATCGGGCGTCACGACCAAATGTATATCGGCATCCAGCAATTTAACTTTGAGCGCATCGAGTTGCATTTGTACAATTTGAGCCACTTCTTTTCTAGTGAGCGGTAAGAATAAAATACTTTCATCGATACGGTTCAAGAATTCTGGTCGGATGGTTTGGCGCAGGAGTTCGAGCACTTCTGTTCTAGCGGCTTGCGCAACTGCGGGATACTCCTTTTCATTGACCTTCTCAAAGCGTTCGTGGATGAGCTGCGAACCCAAATTGGAAGTCATGATGATGAGCGTGTTTTTAAAATTGACCAAACGGCCTTTGTTGTCGGTGAGCCTGCCGTCGTCTAGCACTTGTAGTAAAATGTTGAAGACATCCGGATGCGCTTTTTCAATTTCGTCTAACAAAATGATCGAATAGGGTTTCCTGCGTACCGCTTCTGTGAGCTGTCCGCCTTCTTCGTAACCGATATAGCCCGGAGGCGCACCGACGAGTCTGCTTACAGCATGTTTCTCTTGGTATTCACTCATGTCGATGCGCGTCATGGCTTGCTCGTCATTGAATAAATACGCAGCGAGTGCTTTAGCCAATTCTGTTTTACCGACTCCTGTTGTACCTAAGAAAATAAACGAACCAATCGGGCGCTTGGCATCTTGAAGCCCTGCTCTACTGCGGCGAATGGCATCGGAAAGCGCACTAATTGCCTCCTCCTGACCCACAACGCGCTTGTGCAATTCTTCTTCAAGGCGCAATAACTTACCGAGCTCGCTCTCTAGCATTTTACCCACCGGGATACCGGTCCATTTAGAAACGACCTCTGCAATTTCAGCGATATCTACAACTTCTTTGATGAGTTTTACTTGCGTTTCGAGCTCTTGTTGCTTGGCTTTCATTTGTTCGAGCGCCAATTCAGCTTCTTTGATTTTGCCATAGCGCAACTCGGCTACTTTCGCGTAGTCGCCAACTCGCTCTGCCGCATCGGCCTCAAACTTGAGCGTTTCAATTTCTTCTTTGGCGCGCTGAATGCCTTCAATCAGGTCTTTTTCGGCTTGCCAACGACTTTGCAAACTCATGCGCTGCTCTTGTAATTTAGCCAAGTCTTCCTCGACCTGCAAGAGGCGTTTTTGATCGTTCTCGCGCAAAATTGCTGCTTTTTCGATTTCTAATTGCATGATTTTGCGTTCGGCCTCATCGAGTTCTTCCGGCTTTGAATTGATTTCCATGCGCAATTTTGCCGCCGCTTCATCGATCAGGTCAATGGCTTTGTCTGGCAAATGTCGGTCGGTGATGTAACGCTGTGAAAGTTCAACAGCAGAGATGATCGCGGCATCTTTGATGAGTACTTTATGGTGGTTTTCGTATTTTTCTTTGATACCGCGCAAAATAGAAATAGCATCTTCGGTATTGGGTTCATCAATGAGCACGGTCTGAAAGCGACGCACGAGTGCCTTGTCTTTTTCAAAATACTTTTGATATTCGTTGAGGGTAGTAGCGCCTACTGCACGCAACTCACCTCTAGCCAATGCGGGTTTTAAGATATTGGCGGCATCCATTGCGCCCTCTCCGCCACCAGCACCGACTAGCGTATGGATTTCATCGATGAACAAAATGATTTCACCTTCGGCGGCAATCACCTCTTTGACTACCGCTTTGAGTCTTTCTTCAAATTCCCCCTTGTATTTCGCTCCTGCAATTAAAGAGCCCATATCTAGTGAAAAAACGGTTTTGGTTTTCAGGTTTTCAGGTACGTCACCCGCTATGATGCGGTGCGCCAAGCCTTCTGCTATGGCTGTTTTACCCACGCCTGGCTCGCCAATGAGGATTGGGTTGTTTTTGGTGCGGCGGGTAAGAATTTGCAGCACCCTTCTGATTTCTTCGTCTCGTCCGATTACAGGGTCGAGCTTTCCATCCTTGGCTAGTGCATTGAGGTTTTTAGCGTATTTTTCTAAGGAAAGATAGGTGGCATCTTGGTGCGCATCTTGTACTTTTTCTCCGTTTCTGAGTTCCATAATTTGTGTGATTAATGTTGATTTTTGTAGTTGCAGGTCTTTCAAATAACTTGCCGCTGCATCTTTTGCGTCGAGTAGTGCTAAAAAAAGTACTTCGTTGGATACAAAGCGATCCTGCAATTCTGTTTGAATTTGAAGAGCGCGCTGCAAAACAGCTTGAAAAGCTGGGCTCGCGTAGGGCTGCCCTGCGCCGCTTACCTTCGGAAAAGAAGCGACGATCGCCTGTGCACCTTTGATCACTTCTTTGGGTTGCAATTGGTTTTTCTTGAGTAAAAACCCAATTACATCTGGTTCGTTTTCTAAAAGTGCCAAAAGCAAGTGCCCAGGCTCTATGGCTTGTTGGCTATTGGCTAGCGCCAAACTTTGGGCCTGCTGCAGGTTGGCTTGTGCGCGGTGGGTGAATTTTTCGAAATCCATTGTATTTGATTTGAAAAGCACTGCTCAAATGCTACACCACCTCTTATTTAACTGACGTAATGGCCGATTTTTAAGGTTATTGTTGACAAAATTTCCGGATTAGCGTAAAATTACGGAATTCGCACCTGTCAATGTAACCATTGTTGCTGCGCTTCCGTTAAGGGCTGTAATTCATGTATGATCCGGGCAACGGACAAAAGGTATTCTTGCAACAATGCCACATGGGGCACGCAAGAATTGTTTGTTGTTTGTTTGAAAGTCTCGCTACGGCGAGACTTTCCTTTTTTACTCTACGCAGTTCATGATGTCTTCAAACCAACGCACCTTGTCTTTGTCTTTCATTGACTCCCCTTTTTGGGCACAAGCGTCCATCATTTCTTGATCTTGTTCGGCAATTGGCTTGGCCAATTCTTTTCCGCAGGTACAGGCATCTGGGTCAATAGTTGAACAACTCGACAAAAAGAAAAGGCTCGCAAAGAATAGAATTTGTTTCATGCCTTAAAGATAAGCATTTCGTTTGCTTTTTGTATTTTCGTACCCATGCGCAAGGTCCTTTTCCTCCTCCTCGTGATAGGCTCAAGTTTTTCTCAGAGCTGGGCTCATGAATTTTATTTCGCCTACGCCGAGCTGGCCTATAACGAAATGAATCAAAAATTTGAAGGAACACTCATCTTTACCACTCATGACCTCGAAAAAGCACTGGAGCCAAAAGGGTCACTGATTGGCAAATTAGAACAGAGTGATGAAAGTTCACCCATCCGAGCGCAACTAGAAAAATACATCAATCAACACTTACACATTTCATATGGTTGTGCACTCGATTCAAATGCCTTTGATGCCGTTTGCCAGACGCAATTTATCTTAGAAGGCATTTCGCCAGCGCTGAATGGCACCATTGAATGCTACATCTCAGCTCCAGCCAAGCTACTCTATTTACCAGCGCACCTCGGACTCAACTACTCAACAATATTGAATGTGCAATTTGATGCCTTATTCGAATCCTTTTCGGGGCAACAAAACAAACTCACCCTCATTTACAGAAACCAAAAAGAAACCCTGAATTTTATTCCGGGTAAAGAAATGCAAAATATCCCCCTCAAGCCATGAAAAAATTACTAATCGCTATTTTGACCCTTTCCTGCAGTACGCTTTTGGCCCAAACCAAATTTGCACAGCTCGACCAAATGTTGCCGACGCCAAACAACTACCGTGCAGCATCCGGCGCACCTGGCCATGCCTATTACCAGCAAAAAGCGGACTACAAAATGACCCTCGTACTGGACGACGCCAAACAGCGCTTGGATGGCGTTGAGACCATCACCTACACCAATAACTCGCCAGACCCGCTGGCCTATCTTTGGCTGCAACTCGATCAAAACATCTATGATCAAAATGCAGATAGCAAAGTCATTGAGGTCGAAAAAATGGAAAACTTTAAGAGCGTTTCTGATTTGCGCAAGCGCGATTTTTATTACGATGGCGGCTTCAAAATCGAACGCATTACCAACATGAGCGGCCAACCGATGAAATACTTCATCAACAAGACCATGATGCGCATCGATTTGGCCAAACCGCTTTTACCGGGTCAAAACATCTCTTTTCAAATCAAATGGTGGTACAACATCAACGACCGCATGCAAGTGGGCGGCCGCTCGGGCTACGAATATTTCGAAACCGACCAAAACTACCTTTACACCATTGCACAGTTTTTTCCGCGCATGTGCGTCTATAACGACGTCACTGGTTGGCAAAACAAACAATTCTTAGGGCGCGGCGAGTTCACGCTTCCTTTCGGAGACTACGAAGTGAGCATTACTGTTCCGGCCGACCACATCATTGGCGCCACCGGCGAATGCCAAAACTACGCGAGCATCCTGAGCTCAGAGCAGCGCAAGCGCCTAGAGCAAGCGCGCAAATCAGATACACCAGTCATTATCGTAACCCAAGCAGAAGCAGAGGCCGCCGAAAAGAACAAAGCAAGCCAAACCAAAACATGGGTTTACAAAGCCACAAACGTCCGCGATTTTGCCTTTGCAAGTTCGCGCAAATTTATTTGGGATGCCCAAAAGCAAACGGTTGGTAACAAAGACGTACTGTGCATGAGTTACTACCCTAAAGAAGGCAATCCGCTTTGGGAACGCTACTCTACCAAATTGGTCGCCCACACCATTAAAACCTATTCAAAATACACCATCAATTATCCTTATCCTGTAGCCATTTCTGTGCATTCCAAATGGATCGGTATGGAATACCCCATGATTTGCTTCAACGGTGGCAGACCTGAGGCAGATGGTACCTATACCGAAGGAGAAAAATACGGCATGTGGGGCGTGATTATCCACGAGGTAGGGCATAATTTCTTCCCGATGATCATCAATTCTGATGAGCGCCAATGGACCTGGATGGACGAAGGCCTAAATACTTTTGTGCAATACCTCACCGAACAAGAATGGGAACGCGACTACCCAAGCCGCCGCGGCCCTGCGTACATGATTGCAGACTACATGCGCGGCGATGTCAGCGGCATTTCACCCATCATGACCAACTCTGAGTCTATCAAGCAATTTGGCAACAACGCTTACGGCAAACCCGCAACGGCACTTAATATCTTGCGTGAAACCGTCATGGGCCGCGAGCTCTTCGATTACGCCTTTAAAACCTATTGCGAACGCTGGGCCTTTAAGCACCCAACCCCTGCCGATTTCTTCCGTACCATGGAAGATGCCTCTGCCGTAGACCTCGATTGGTTTTGGCGCGGTTGGTTTTACTCCACCGACCACGTTGACATCGCATTAACTGAGGTCAAATGGTTTGAACTCAATACCCAAAATCCGGAGCTCGAAAAAGCCTTTTTACAACAAAAAGATGCCCAAAAAGACGTACACATTGGCGTCACGCGCAACCAAACTGCTATCGGGCAAACGGTCAATGAACGCGATCCTCAAATCGATGATTTTTACGGCAAACGCAACATTTACGCTGTAGATGCACTCGACCAAAAAGCCTACGAAAGCTTTGTAGCAAAAACCAGCGCAGAAGACTTGGCTTACCTCAATGCAGGCAAGCAAATTTACGAGCTCACTTTTGAGAACATTGGCGGTTTGGTGATGCCACTGATCATCGAAGCCACTTTTGCAGATGGTAGTAAAAAAGTGGAGCGTATTCCGGCAGAAATCTGGCGCATAGAAGAACTCAAAGTAAGTAAGGTCTTTGTTTACGAGCAAGCGGTTGTATCTTTTAGAATTGACCCGTTCTTAGAAACAGCAGATACCGACCTCGACAACAATACATGGCCGCGCGTGTTGCAACCTACACGCTACCAGTTGTATAAGCAAGAGCAAACCCGCGAAAACCCAATGCAGCGCCAGCAGCGCCTAGAGCAAATGCAACGCGGTAACTAAGCCGGGCTATAATTTCTGGAAACTAACTAACTCTTGTCGGGAAGCCGATTTGAGCAAATAATGGTAGCGCCCTGCATTTAAATTTTGGATTTCAAAAGTCAATAATTGCTGCCCAGCATTGAGCTGGCCTTCAAAAGACTTTTGCAGTACTTTACCGCTTTGATCAATTAAAAAGATCTCTATCAATTCATTGCTTGAAACAAACCTCAACTGATGCTGACCCAAACTCGGGTTCGGAAATACCAACGGTTTTTGGAGCTGAGCAATCGCATTTTCACTGACACTATTGGTACAACCCTGCAGGAGGTCATAGTAAGTAATATTCTGCTCAAACAAACCTTGAATCACCTGCTGGTCTACCTCGAACCAATCCTTGAGGATACTCGCGTAAATATCCCGAAAATCAATGGCCATCGGAACACCCGCTTGGTTATTGACTTGATTGGGAATTTGAGGGTTTGCGCCTATAATTCCGGAACTAATGCAAGCGCCAAAAAGTAAAAGTGGAGCTGCATCGCCATGATCTGTTCCCATACTGCCATTGCTCGCAATTTGACGACCAAACTCTGAGAAGGTAATGCCCGCAACTCTTTGTTCGAGACCCAAGAGTTGTAGGTCGTGCTGAAATGCCCGAACGGCATCGGAAATACGCTTGAGTAAATTGGCATGCACCCCTTCTTTGACATCATTTTGATCCACTTGTGCATCGTGGGTATCAAAACCGCCGACATTGATGATATACACTTTGGTTTGAAGCCCACCGGAAATCATTTGAGCGATATACTTGAGCTGAACGGCTATCGGATTCAAAGGGTCGTAGAGATTGGAAAGCGAATTTCCAGCACTTGCTGCACCACTGATTTGCTGGCCGTATTCATTGGTTTGATTGATCAGCGTTGAGATGTACTCAATTTGACCTCCATAATAAGTGCCATCGTTGGTGACGGACGTGAGCAGGAGGTTTGAGTTGTTGAACGGATCGGTTACCGCATGGCTAAAATTTCCCATCAAGCCTTGACAAGTTGTAGAAACTTCAGCACCCATTGAAATGGCAAATGGATCCGGAAAGTCAACATTTGGGTAAGCATCGGGGAAATTTGGATAGGCGCTGTCAAAATAACGACCCAGCCATCCGCTGGTTTGATTGATGTCTAAAGCACCTGTAGACCAGATATCCATGGACCTGAAATGCGAACGGTTGGGCTCAGGATAACCCACATTTTGGATGACGCTCAATTTGCCTTCGTTGAATAACGTTTGAAGGCCCGTCATTTTTGGATGCAAGCCCACCTCGAGTGTCAGCGGTAATATTTCAGTTTCCGGAACCAAAATATTGGCGCGCTGCACGAGCATTTCGGCGTATTGATCGCGTGGAAACACCATATTCAAGCCATCGTTTCCGCCGTTCATGCGAATCAAAATCAATACTTTATCTTCGGCACTTTTTGGCACCTCAAATAACTGTTTGGCAATCGCTTGCATCGAAAAGCCATTTTGTACAAAAGGCAAAGATAGACTTGCAAGTGCACCATTTTTAAGGAAGGATCTTCTTTTCATTAGCAAACGTGGAATTGAGGCATTTTGAACATGATATTGAGGACCGCCTGCATACGGAGTTCAACCGGCGTATAATAGGCTGGATTTGTAGGATCGCCGAGGTAATCATTGTATTGGAGCGTCCATTCGAAATCAGGCAAACCGCCCGTAAGTATGGCTTTTATGGCGAGTTTATCTGCCGCCGGAATGTCTTTGGGAAATAAAACCAAGCACAAATCTTCTATCACCTGTGGCGCTGTTGCTGGCGCAGAAAGACCATTCAAAAGATCCAAAACCTTGATTTTAAATATGTTGCCATTTACATTGTAATTATTGGACGTCAGTAAGTTGGCAACATCAAAGCGCTTTTTAATGTAGGTAGAGTTGATCCATAAACGATAAAATGCAGGCGCTTGATAGTAGGCCGTCCAGCCCGCAACACTTGGCGGAGCGGCGTAGCCCTGCCCCATTTGATCGGCTAAACCATACATGGCAAGGTAGATTTGATACGTACTTTGCAAATCGAAGTTTGCTGTAGTTGCTGACGTATTGAGCATGGCGCACAGCGTTTCAAAAGGCGAGCGGATAACAGCGCCGCGCACACTGACATCGAAGAAATGCGCACTTGACAAAAGCTCATTCAGGACTGGCGCAATTTCGTAGTTATTGGCTACAAAAGTCTGGGCCATATCGGCAATGATATTTTGTTCTACCCATGAGGTGATATCGCAGTTGACAAAATAGCGATACAACTTGCGGCAAATATGTTTAGCGGTGTCGGTCTGATTGAATAGTACATCGATGTACGTTGCATATTCGGTAGCGCCACCCGAGTTGATGGTTTGATTGGCAAAATGATAGGAGAGGGTTTTGGAGGTGGTGTCGTGGAGCACAGGCATAAATTGACTCGTCACTTGTGCTTGGGTATCACTGCGCACACCTTGAACGACATAACCCGTGAAAATTTTGGCACCTGCAGCAACATCTTGTTCTGTGAATGTGGTGTAGTCTCCAGCAGCTAATTGCGCGCCCTTTCCGACGGTAAAGAGTTCGAGTAATTCACGGGCATAATTTTCATTGGGTGAAAACACGTTGTTGGTAGCGCCATTTAAAAATAAAAGCATGCATGGATCTGTACTGATTTCTTTGACTAACTGCTTGACATTCCCTAAGGCGTGTTGGCGTAAAAGATTGAAATATTGATACATCGCACGCGCATCTCCTGATGTAGAAACACCGAAATGATTTTGCCAAAAAAAGAGCATTTTTTCATTCAAATTCAGGCCCTCTTGATTCAGGTTTTTGGCAAGCCAGGCGCCCAGCGATTTCATACGCGCCCCCTCAGTTTGCTGATTCGCTGTGGTATTCGTAGGATACACCGCAGCCACCCAAGTTTGGCCTTGTGGCACAATTTGCTCAGCGGGGTCATAAGCCAAAGGCTGATCTACAACTGACGGTAAAAATAAGTCCGAGAGCGTGGCATTGAGACCATTTTGAACGGCTGTTTGAATGTCGTTATAAGTTGCCCCGAAAGTGCAGCGCCTAAGCAAATGTGCAGCTTCAGCGGCGGTCCAAGGACCTGTGTATGGCGTCATGATCGTGAAATTTACTGAAAAAGTACCTTTTTTTCCTGAGCAAAGCAACCACTCAGCTAGATTTTCGTTCTCAAATCACGAATATTTAATTTAAATTTGCCTACCTACAAAACCTACACATATGTTTAAGAAGATTATCTTCTCTCTACTCTCCCTCTCCTCTCTTTACACCCAGGCCCAACAGTCCACAACTTTTAACTATACCGGAGCTGTTCAAACCTGGACCGTTCCACCATGTGTCTATTCCATTCAGGTAGACGTTCGTGGCGCAAAAGGTGGTGGTATTCTCGCAAACCCATTCGTTGGCTCGGGCCAAGGTGGTAACGGCGCCCGTGTCCAGCATCCGAGTATTGCCGTAACGCCAGGTCAAGTTCTTGAAATTCGCGTCGGAGGCAACCCAACTGGCCCTGCTGGTGGTTGGAACGGCGGCGGAAACGGCCAAGCTTCTCCTTCAAATACACAATATGAATCTAAAGGAGGCGGTGGCGCTTCCGATATACGCATTGCGCCGTATGCCTTGAACAACCGCATTGTTGTTGCAGGTGGTGGTGGCGGCCGCTCCGGTGGCTCCGGTCAAACCAACTACCAAGCTACAGGCGGCCAAGGTGGCTGTGCTACGGGCCAAGCAGGCCTAGGCTCACCATTTACAGGCTCAGGCGGCGGCGGCGGTACCCAAA
>JACCDQ010577477.1_pt1 | contig 22213 bp, 19 predicted proteins | sample 7446031 | NCBI WGS metagenome assembly JACCDQ01 (sample SAMN15323442, study PRJNA562643) | freshwater metagenome | isolation source: river surface water | place: USA:Blue River Watershed | collected 2017-08-17
CAGGATCATGTTCATGATGCCGATCACGTAGGCCAGGCTCTTTTTCTCTTTGCCGTAAAAGGTGCGGGTTTGCAGCGTTTTCTGGTCGGAGGTGGTCAGGCCCGGCTGGTCTTGCAGGTAGTCGAAGGCTTCACACAAAAAGCCCGCCGAGCCGCAGGCGCCGTCGTAAATGCGCTCACCAATTTTGGGGGCCACCACCTGAATCATGGCGCGGATCAACGGACGTGGCGTGTAGTATTCGCCGCCGTTGCGCCCGGCGTTGCCCATGTTTTTGATCTTGGCTTCGTACAGGTGCGACAACTCATGCTTTTCGGTCTGGGAACGAAAACGCAATTCATCGACCAGCTCGATCACGTCGCGCAGGTTGTAGCCGCTCTGAATGCGGTTTTTGATCTCGCCAAACACTTCACCGATCTTGTATTCGATGGTCTGCGGCCCGCTGGCGCGCTGCTTGAAGCCGTGCAGGTAGGGAAACAGCTTGCCGTTGACGAACTCGCGCAGGTCGTCGCCAGTCATGGCGGTGTTGTGATCGAGCTTGCCGTCTGCGCCCTTGGGCGTGGCCCAGGACTGCCAGCGGTAGGGCTTGTCGATGATGAAGTGGTAGGTCGCACCAATCAGCTCGGCTTCCAGGGCCTTGTCGGCCTCCAGCGCGTCCAGGTACTTCAGGAACAGCAGCCAGGAGGATTGCTCGGTGTAGTCCAGCTCGCTGGTGCAGCCTGCGTCTTTGTGCAGGATGTCGTCGATGTTTTTGAAGGTTTGCTCGAACATGGGGCTGGGGTAACTAGTTGGACAAGCGTGTCCGCGTCGAGATGGCGTCCGGCATGGTGCGTCCCTGGGTGAGTTGTTGTGTTTTATTGCATTCTAGGGCGGCCGGGTGGCCTCCAGAAAAAGCGCTGCGGTAGCAGCCGGCTGTGATCGCATACGGAGCTTACGTCTCCCTATGAGAGATCCTCTCGGATGCTGTTCGCATTCAGATTGAAGCCAAATCCCTTCAGGTGCCGATGCGATCCACAAAGCCTAAGGGTTTTCCATAATTGGTTATACCAATTTTATTTCCTATGCTATGGTACCAATCTACATTGGTATAACCATTAGGAGATCCACCATCATGAAATTGAAAACCTTGATCATTTCCGGCCTGCTTGCCCTGACGGGTACCTGGGCATCGGCCAAAACCACGTTCACCCTGTCCACCCCTGACCCTGACAACGCGGAAATCACGCTCGCGGCCAAGAAATACGCCGAGATCGTCGCTGCCAAGACCGGCGGCGAGGTCGAAATCAAGGTATTCCCCAATGGCCAGTTGTATGGTGGCGACCCCTCTGCAGCCGTGCGTCAGTTGGCGGGCGGTTCCCTCGACATGTTGTTGCTGTCCACGTCCCTGTACGCCAACTTCAACCCGAAGTTCACTGCCATCTCCATCCCCTACCTGTTTGATGACAATGCCCAGTTGCGCAACTATCTGGCAGGTCCTCTCGGCCAGGAATTGCTTGGCGACCTGAACGGCATCGGCCTCAAGGGCCTCGGCATGTGGCAGCGTCCTTTCCGTCAGATGACAAACTCCCGCAAGCCAATCCAGTCGCCGCAGGATCTGGCCGGCATGAAGTTCCGCGTGCCCAACAACCCGCTGTGGGTCGAGTTTTTCAGCAAGATGGGCGCAGCGCCCACACCCATGGCCTTTGGCGAGGTGTACAACGCCCTGCAGTTAAAAGTGGTTGATGGCCAGGAAAACCCGATCAACATTCCAGTGACAGCGAAGTTATACGAAGTGCAGAAGTTCGCCACGATCTCTAACCACATGGCCGATGGCTGGGTGCTGGCGATCAACCCGGGCAAGTTCAATGGCTTGTCTGACAAAGACAAACAGGCCCTGCAGTCCGCCGCGGTCGAGGCCGAAGCCTGGAAAGCAGCCAACGATGCTGCCGATGCCAAACAATCCATCGACTTCCTGGTCTCCAAGGGCGTGGCCGTCAATAGCCTGACCGCTGAGCAACAGAAAGCCTTTGTGGCTGTCGCCAAGGGTCTGTTCCCGCGTTTTGCACAACTCGTGAAAGACCAGGCCTTCTTTGACAAGACCTTGACTTTTGTTGGCAAGAAGTGAGTAACACCCCATGAGTTCCAACCTGTCTCCTGACCAGATCGCAGACCGGCCCAACCTGGGATCGCGGTTGTTGTTATTGCTGACCGATGGCGTGTGTGGCGTTGCCGTCGCAGCCATTGTGCTGGTGGTTCTGGTCCAGGTGGCAGGACGGCTCCTGGATGCCCCCTTCTCATGGACTGAAGAGTTGACACGCGCCTGTTTTATCTGGATGGTTTTTTCAGGTATCGCCGCGAGCATTCGCCACGCGGATGCGGCGCGTGTCACCGTCTTGCTCCAATATTTTCCAGGCTTCATCCGTCGTAGCGCCCTCCCCATCTACGTCATTTGTAGCCTGACATTTTTCGTGTTGACCGTGTGGACCGGCTGGTACATGGTCAGGCAGCAGGTGGTGATGAATGAACAAATCGCCACCCTGAGCTGGCCCAGCTGGGTCATTGGTGTGATCGTGCCTGCCTCGGCCATTTTGTCAATTTTCAGTTTGTGGCAGTCGCTTCGCACCCACCGATCCACCATCGCCGTCACCGACGGCAACACATAAATTAATGGTGCTACCCAAATGATGAGTCTCACCTTGTTAGCCCTGTTCCTGTTGCTGTGCGCCGTGGGTTGTCCACTGGCCATTGCACTGGGACTCTCCAGTGTTGCGAGCATCGCAATCTTTACCAGCACCCCGGTTCACGTGTTGTCAGAAAGCATGTTTTCAGCGATGAATTCCTTTCTGCTGGTGGCCGTGCCTTTGTTCTTACTGGTGGGCCAGTTGATGGACAAGGGCGGCGTCGCCGACCGGATCTTCGACTTTGCCCACGCCACCGTCGGCTGGCTGCCGGGTGGCATGGGTCACGTGAACGTTGCCTCTTCGGTTGTATTCGGCGGCATCTCGGGCTCTTCCGTGGCCGACATCGCCTCGCTCGGCGCGATCGAGATCAACGCCATGGTCAAACATGGTTACGAAAAAGGTTATGCCGTGGGCATGACCTTGGCAACCTCGACCCTGTCGTCGATCATTCCCCCATCGATCCTGATGGTGATTGCAGGCTCGATTGCCAACCAATCGATTGGTTTGTTGCTGATTGCAGGCCTGGTGCCTGGCCTCTTCATTGCTGCCTTCCTGATGGTCTACAACCACATCTACAGCGTGCGCCGTGGCGTGTGCAAACCAACACCGTTCGACCTGCGGCATTTTGCAAAAGCGGCCATGCGCGCGATCCTGCCGATGTTGACACCTGTGATCCTGATGGCAGGCATTCTGGACGGTTTCTTCACACCGACCGAGGCCGCTGCCATTGCAGTGGTTTACACCTTTTTTATTGCCGCCATTGTTTACAAGAACATCACCTGGGCCGACATGCGTGAAATGCTCAAGGAAACCGGCCGCTCCAGCGGTGGCATTCTGTTCATTGCAGCCACCGGAAAATTGGCCGCCTGGGTGTTTGCGTTTGATGGTCTGCCCGTGATGGTGGGCACCTGGCTGGGATCCATCACCAAGGATCCGACTTTGATCATGGTGTTGATCTTCCTGTTCCTGGTGGTGGTGGGAATGTTCATGGACGCGATTGCCGCCATGTTCATCCTGATCCCGATCCTGGTGCCGCCCGCCAGGATGCTGGGCGTCGACCCGATCCATTTGCTCGTCATCATCGTCATCACCCTCACGCTGGGTCTGGTGACTCCGCCTGTAGGGGTTTGCCTCTTCGCAGTCGCGAAGGTCACCAACATGAGCCTCGAAGATGTGATCAAGAGTTCGACGGGACCCGTTTCTGTCCTGGTGCTCTCCATAGTCGCCCTGGTTCTGTTTCCCGTGCTGGTCATTGGTCCTCTGAAATTATTCGGAATGTACTGATTGCCGTCTTTTTCTGTTCCCGATCATCAATTTAACTGGAGTACTTTATGTCCGTAGGAAAACAAGTTCGCATGCGTCGTTTGATGGGCCCGTCCGGGCGCATGCTGGCCATCACCGTTGACCACCCGATCACGCGCGGTGTGTTGCCAGGACTGGAAAACATCCGCGAGACCATGAGAAAGGTGGTTCTCGGCGGACCGGACGCCATCACCATGCACAAGGGTATTGCTGAAAAAGTGTTCGCGCCCTATGCCGGACAGGCCGCAATGATCCTGAAGATCAGCGCCTATTCCACCGAATACCACCCCCATTACGACGCGCCGGTAGGCGATGTCGAAGAAGCCGTGCGTATGGGCGCAGACGCGGTCTCTGTCGGCTGCATCGTGGGCGGGCCTGAGCAGGCACAGCAGCTCGGCTTCCTGGGTCGCATGTCCAAGGAGGCGCAATCCATGGGCATGCCGCTGGTGGCTCACATTTATCCCAAAGGCACCATGATCAAGGATCCCCAGGATGCCAAGGCGGTCAGGTATGCAGCACGTGTGGGCGCCGAGCTGGGTGTGGACATCATCAAGACCCTGTGGACTGGCTCCGCAGAGAGTTTCCGCAGTGTGGTGGAAGGCTGCCCCGCCATTGTCGCGCTGGCCGGCGGTGAGATGGGTGAAACCCTGGAAGACTATCTGACCATGACGCGTGAGGCGCTGGACGTGGGTCTGGGTGGCGTCACCTATGGCCGTTTCGTCTGGTCGCACCCCCACACCAGCAGTGTGATCAAGGCCCTCAACGCATTGATCCATAAAAACGCCAGTGTGGCAGACTCACTCAAAGTCTACGAAGCCGACGTGGCAGCAGGTGCCCAATGAAAGCCGCCGTCCTGCGCGCTCCCAACGTTCTGGAGGTCGGCGAGATTGCGACCCCGGAAGCGGGTCCCGGTGAGTTGATCCTCTCAATCCGGGCCGCCACGGTGTGCGGCACCGACCTGCGCATCCTGTCAGGCAAAAAGACCAAGGGCATTCGCTTCCCGTCCATCATCGGCCACGAGTTTGCCGGGGTGGTGGTTCAGACCGGTGACGGCGTGACCGGGTTCGCCACTGGCGACCGGGTTTGCATGGACCCGGTGGTGCCCTGCCGCGCCTGCGCCTATTGCAAGGCCGGGCTGGAGAACGTGTGCCAGAACCGTCAGGCCATGGGTTACGAGTTTGATGGCGCGTTTGCGCAATACATCCGGATCCCGGCCATCGCCTTGCAGGCGGGCAACGTCTTCAAAATGCCCGAAGGCATGAGCTTTGAGGCGGCGGCTTTAAGCGAACCGCTGGCCTGCTGCATCAATGGCCAGAAAAATGCCCAGGTTGGTCTGGGCGACTCGGTGGTGATCCTGGGAGCGGGCCCCATCGGACTGATGCATGCCGCGCTGGCCAAGGCGGCCGGTGCGCGCCAGGTCATCATCAGCGAACCGAATGCCGCACGCCGCCAAGCCGCGCTGGAGCGTGGCGTGAATCACGCCTGCGACCCGACCAAGGAGAACCTGCTGGACCTCGTGAAACAGAAAACCGATGGCCTCGGCGCCGACGTTGTGATCCTCGCGATTGGTGTGCCGGCCCTGGCCAACGAGGCCCTGAATCTGGTGCGCAAGGGGGGTCGCGTCAACCTGTTTGCCGGGTTCTCGCAGGGCGACATGTCCAGCATCGACGTCAATCTGATCCACTACAACGAGATCACCGTCACAGGCGCCAGCGCCCTGAGCCGCAGTGGTTATGAACTGGCCTTGAACATGTTGTCCAGCGGACAGATTGACGCGACCTCGCTGATCACGCATCGATACGCGGTGGCGGACTCACTGGCGGCTTTTGACGCGGCAGCAAGCGGCAATGCCATCAAGGTGGCGATCCACAATGACTAAAGTTTTTTTGGGCATTGATGCCGGAACAAGTGCCATCAAGGTTTGCGCCTTTGACACCAATGGCAACTTGCTCAAAAAAGTACAACGCTATGTGCCGGTCATAACGCCTTATGCACTCTGGGTCGAAATCGACCTGGAGCGTTACTGGGAGTTATTGCTGGAGGCCTTGCAGGAGATGACGGCCCAGACCGGGCCGGTCAGTTCGATCGGACTCTCCACCACCTGCCCCACCACGATTTTGCTGGACAGCGAGCGCAAGCCGGTGCGCCATGCCATGGTGTATCTGGATGGTCGCGCCGATTCGATCGTGCGCTCAGTGGTGGGTGAAGACACGGTTGCCTTTCGGGACCGCAGTGGCAACCGGGCCAGCACATCCACCTGCTGGGCCGCCAATTTGATGTGGGTTCAACAAAACGAACCCGAGGTCTGGAATAAAGTGCGCAGCGTTTGTATGCTCAACAGCTACATTGCAATGCGCATGACCGGCGAGCTGGCGATCGACCCGACCCAGGCCTCTTATTCGGGCCTGATGGACGTCAAGCAAGCCCAGCCACAGTGGCACCCCGATCTGGTCGCCCTGTGGCAGACACCCGCCGACTACCTGCCTCCGATCGTGCAAGGCTCTGCTCGCCTGGGCAGTGTCACCCCGGAGATCGCAGCGCTGACCGGCATGCCCGCTGGCATCGCAGTGGCCTTGGGCGTGGCCGATACGGCTGCGGCTGCATTTGCCATGCAGTTGCGTGACAACGGCCAGGCCTTTGAATCGGTGGGCACCTCCGGCGTGATCACGTTCTGCATGAGTGAGCCGGATTTCGAAGCGGGTTTTCTCAACCGCCATCACGTGTATCCGAAGCGCTGGCTTGCCCATGGCGCCATGTCGACCTTGGGCGGCTCGTTTGGGTGGCTGCAAAGCAAGGTCTGGCCGGAAGTCAAGTCGCTGGCCGAGTTGGAGCGTCTGGCCCAGGAATCCTTGCCAGGCGCCAACGGGCTCATCTTCCTGCCTTACCTGGCCGGTGAACGCAGCCCGATCTGGGACTCCGAAGCCAGCGCCGCCTGGATCGGACTGCGCCTCGGACACACGCGCGGTGACATGATTCGCGCGGTTTTTGAAGGCACGGCGTTTGGCCTGCGCCAGATCATGGGCCTGGCTGAAAACAAATGGGGTTTGAAACCCAAACGCATGGTGGGGGTAGGTGGTGGTTCCCACAGCCGGTTCTGGGCTCAGATCAAGGCCGACATTCTGTGTCTGGAATATGGCACCACGGAATTCCAGGATGCCGGGGCTTTGGGCGCGGCTTTGCTGGGAGCGATTGCCGGCGAGCATTTTTCGGGTCTGGAGGACCCTGCCTTGCCATCGGTGAAAATATCTTCCCAGTGGGTCAAACCATCGTCGGCGCACAAGCAAGAAATTTATCAACGTCACTTTGAAATCTTTACCCGCCTCTACCCTGTCCTCGCGACGTCGATGCACGAACTCGGTCAAAAGGCCTAGCGCGTTTTTCGGTCATGAATGAAGCCACCGACGACCTCCTGATTCGCATCATCGAAATTGCAATGCGTGTGCGGCCGGACGAAAGTGGCCGTGTGCGTTTACCGACTGAACGCGAGCTGTCCGAGGTGCTTGACGTGCAACGCCCCACCGTGCGCGAGCGCCTGACGGTACTCGAAACGCTGGGCTTTGTGACCCGGCGGCAAGGCAGTGGCACCTACCTGTCGCTGCCCAATGCGCAAGTTCTGCAGTTCTACTTTGAGGTCAGTCTCAAGCTGGGTTTTCTGTCGTTGGAACAAATTCAGAAGGCCCTGGAAATGATCGGGATGGAATTGGCGGTGACCGCATCCATCGATGCCAGTCGGGAAGAATTTGACGCGCTCGATGCGGTGGTCATGCGCATGGCCGAGACCGAAAGTATCGACGGCTTTTCCCAGTGCCAGCTCGATTTCCATATCGAACTGGCGCGGGCTGCCCACAACCCGGTCATTATTTTGATCATCGACGGTCTTACCAGCGTGATCCGGGCGGTCATGACCAACCGGGTACGGATGATTTCGGTTGTCAAGGGCAGTTTTGACCGTAGCGTGGCCACCCACCGTTCGGTGGTGCAGGCACTTCGGGACCGCGAACCCGAAATGGCCCGTATTGCACTGCAGGAATGTTTTTCGCTGTGGCGCCGCGAGTCGTCCAAAATTTCCATGTTGTACGTCACAGAATAAATCCAGATCCAGATCCAGCTCTCAAATCTTATTTTTTAAATTCATGAATACCCCCACGCCATCGATCACGCGTCCACGTCTTCTCATGACAGGCATTCCACCTGAAGATGTGAAAGCCTACGCCCAAGGTTTTTTTGACCTGAGCATCTGGCAGGAAGCCACTCCCATCGGAGCGCAGTTGCTTGAGCGCGTGGCGGGCATGGACGCGCTGGTGGTCATGCCCGGTGACAAGCTGGACGCTGCCACGATTGCCGCCTTGCCGGCATCGGTGAAAGTGCTGGGCACCTACTCGGTGGGCACCGACCACGTGGACCTGAAGGCGGCAAGTGCGAAGAAGTTGCGCGTTTTCCACACGCCCGATGTGCTGACCGAAGCGGTCGCAGATCTCGCCCTGTTTTTGATCATTGGCGCGGCACGCGACACCACAGCCGCCGAAAAAGCATTGCGTGAAGGTCGGTGGGGTCGATGGGCTCCCACCTCGATGCTGGGCCGCTCCCTGCAAGGCTTGCGCCTGGGTATTTTCGGCATGGGTCGCATTGGCCAGGCGATTGCGGCCCGGGCACGACCTTTCGGCCTGTCGATCCAATACCACAACCGATCAGAACTCCGGCCGGACCAGGCCTTGGGTGCAACTTATCACGCCACGCTGGAGGCGCTCATGACGCACAGCGACGTGTTGTGCATTTGTGCACCGTCTGCACCCGAACTCAAGGGTGCGATCAACGCACAGCGCTTGGCCCTGTTGCCGCAAAACGCCATGCTGGTGAACGTGGCAAGAGGTGACCTGGTCGACGAGGAGGCCCTGTTCGCGCACATGGCCACGGGCCGCTTGTCGGGCCTCGCGATGGATGTTTACCGCAACGAACCCAGGATTGATCCGCGCTGGCTGGACTTGCCACACACCACCTTGCTGCCCCACATCGGCAGTGCCACACACGAGGTGCGATCGGCCATGGGCATGTTGGTCGTGGACGGCGTGGCCTCCCACTTTGGCTTGGGGCGCGGCGGCCACTGCGCCAACCCGACCTAGGTCAGACCTCCATGTCGAGCAACGGAATATTGCGCACCGCCCATGTGAGCGGCCTGCTGCGCCGCATGTACGACGCTGCCGTAGCGAGTGCCCAGCCTGATCTGTGTGTGGCGCGGCACCTGCCCGAGCCACCTAAAGGTCGCACCGTGGTGGTCGGCGTCGGCAAGGCTGCCGCAGCCATGGCCAAGGCACTGGAAGCCCATTGGCAGGGGGCATTGAGCGGTGTCGTGGTGGTCCCGACGGGAGCCGCACTCCCGCTGCGACATATCCAGGTGATGGCGGGTAGCCACCCGGTGCCCGACCAGAGCAGCGTCGATTGCGGCAAGGCGCTGATGCAGGCCGTCGCGGGTCTGACGCCAGACGACCTCGTGATTGCCCTGGTCTCTGGCGGCGGCTCGGCCCTGTGTGCACTGCCCGCGCCAGGCCTCACGTTGGAGGACAAACAGGAACTGACCCGCGCCCTGTTGTTGCGCGGGGCGCCCATCAACGAAATCAACACGGTGCGACGCCATCTGTCGGCCATCAAGGGCGGTCGCCTGGCAGCGGCGGCCTTTCCGGCACGGGTGGTGACCCTGCTGATCTCGGACATTCCCGGTGACGACCCGGCGTTGATCGCCTCGGGCCCGACCCTGCCCGATGCCAGCACATGCGCCGATGCACTCGAAATATTGCACCGGTACGAAATTGCCACCCGGCCGTCGGTGCTTCGGGCACTGGAGGCCGGCGCTTGGGAATCAGTGAAGCCCGATGACGCCCGCTTGGCGGGTCACAGCCACCACCTCATTGCCTCAGCCTGGACCGGCTTGCACGCCGCCGCTCAACTGGCGCAAAGCGAGGGCTGGGCCTGCCACATCCTCTCTGACGCCATGGAAGGTGAAGCCCGTGAACTGGCCAAGGCTCATGCTGCCCTGGCGTTATCGGTAGCCCAGCGCAACCAGCCGTTCTCTGCACCCTGCATCCTGCTGTCGGGCGGTGAAGCCACCGTCACAGTCCGGGGGGATGGTCGGGGCGGACGCAACACCGAGTTCGTGCTGGCCATGGCCCTGGCGCTCGAAGGGCGATCGGGTGCCGACCGGATCTTCGCGCTTTCAGCAGGTACCGATGGACTGGACGGGAGATCGGGCGCCGCAGGAGCCTGGATGGGGCCCGACACGCTGCAGGCGGTCAGTGCCACCGGGCAGGCGGCACGTCAGGCCCTGGATAACAATGACAGTGCAACATTTCTTGGTTTGTCCTCCGCCCTCATTGCAGCTGCCCCCACATTTACCAACATCAACGATTTCCGTGGCGTTGTCATCACGTGATTCGGGCTGATCGGCCATGATATTTCTGGCAGTGGCAAGTTGCTTCCAGCTGGCGTAGCTTTTGCACACGCGGGAGCCAGATCCTTCCGGTGTCAGTGACCCGGGTGAAGAGCGATCGGGCGGCCCTGCGACCCCTGGGACATTGCCAACACGGCACCGTTTCTGAGCTAGGATCTGGTCTCTCAAGGTGACCGGATAGATCAAGCCGGTTGACAGCGGACTCTCGGTGATCCAGCACAAACCCTGATGCATCAGATGATGCAGCCAGTTTTTTTTAAGCTTATTGTGCAAGGCTTTTTAAAGGGGCAGCAATGAACATAGCTTCGTCGTACCAGGCACCCGGCACGTTGCCGGAGGTGTTGCGGCTTTTGGCAGCCAAGCCCACAGGTACGACGCCTCGGCCGCTGGCCGGCGGGAGTGACCTGATCGTGCAAATGGGTGCTGGACGTCACCCCAACAGCATGTTTGTTGACCTCAAGCGTGTCCCGGAACTGGTCGGCATTTCGCGCCAGGGCGGAGGCTGGCGTATCGCCGCAGCCACCCCTTGTGCTGTGATGGGCGAACACGCCGAACTGTGCGCTGAATGGCCCGGCCTTGTCGAAGCCGCCAAGCTGATCGGATCCAGGCAGGTGCAGGGCCGTGCCACGGTGGCGGGCAACCTCTGCAATGCATCGCCGGGAGCCGACAGCGTGCCAGCACTGATTGCAGCCGGTGCGATTGCCGAGATCGGGGTCATGGGTCCCGATGGCGCCATCAAGATTCGTGAATTGCCGGTGGAGGCCGTGCCGCAAGGTCCTGGCCGTACCCATCTGGCGCCAGGCGAACTGGTGCTGGCCCTGCGTCTGCCAAGGCGCGCCGAGCGCGCTTCTGACGCTTATCTGCGCCTGATTCCGCGCACCGAAATGGACATCGCCGTCGTCGGCTGTGGTGTCTGCTTGGAACTTGATGCCAGTGGCCGCATTGTGGCTGCCCGGGTGGCACTTGGCGCCGTCGCGCCAACAGCGTTGCTGGTACCGGCAGCGGCGGCTACCCTGATCGGTAGTACGCTCGATGCGAACGCGCTGGCCAAGCTCGCCGCCGCCGCCAGCGCTGCCTGCAAACCGATTGACGACAAGCGTGGCACCGCAGCGTACCGTATACAGGTCGCAGGCGTCCTGGCGCGTCGTACAGCCACCCAAGCCTATCAACGCGCGCGCAATCGCAGCGCACAGGAGAACCGCACATGAGCAAGCAAGCTATCAACGCCGTGATCAACGGCGAACCCATGACTTTCCTCAGCGGGCCGACTCAACGACTACTCGACGTATTGCGCGATGAGATCGGCCTGACCGGCACCAAAGAGGGCTGTGGTAGCGGTGACTGTGGCGCCTGCTCGGTACGTGTTGATGGACGCCTCGTGTGTTCATGCCTGGTGCTCGCCCCCGAGGTGGAAGGCAGGACCGTCGAGACTGTCGAAGGCATGGCGATCAAAGGCGTACTGCACCCGGTGCAGCAGCAGTTCCTGGAACACGCGGCGCTGCAGTGCGGCTTTTGCACACCGGGTTTGATGGTGAGCGCCAAGGACCTGCTGGAGCGGAACCCGGATCCAACTGAAACCGAGATCCGCTTCGCGCTGGCCGGCAATCTGTGCCGTTGCACCGGTTATGACAAGATCATCCGTGCGGTACAAGCGGCGGCAGTTCAAATGCGCAAGCAATCTGCAGCAGAGGTGACACGATGAACGACCAGACAAAAGTCGATAGAAGCGCACTGAAGGTGGTCGGCACCCGGCCGATTCGCCCCGACGGTGCAGACAAGGTGATGGGCCGTGCGAACTTCGGCGCTGATCTGCGCTTGCCGGGCATGCTGGAAGGCCGGGTCAAGCGCAGTCCGCACGCCCATGCCCGTATTCTTGGCATTGACACCACGAAGGCGCGTGCCTTGCCGGGCGTCAAGGCGATCGTCACAGCTGCGGATTTTCCTGATCTGGAGGCGGTTGCCGCCGAGATCGGCGAAGGCGCCGCAACCCTGAGGGACATTGGTCGCAACATTTTGGCACGCGACAAGGTGCTGTATGTGGGACACCCGGTGGCCGCCGTGGCAGCAACATCCATTGAGATCGCCGCACAGGCACTGGCCGTGATCGAAGTGAACTACGAGGTATTGCCACATGTGATCGACGTTGAGGCCGCGATGGCGCCCGATGCACCGGTCTTGCACGCGGACATGTTTACCAAGGGTGTCAAGCCGACACCGATCAAAGCGTCGAACATCGCCCAGAAGATCGGCCTGAGCCGCGGTGATGCCGCAGCAGCCTTTGCGGACCCGACGCTGGCCGAGGTGGTGGTGCAGGGGCGTTATGTCACGGCACCGGTACACCAGGGCTATCTCGAGCCGAATGCCTGCGTGGCATCTGCCGGTAGCGATGGCCAATACACGCTCTGGGTTTCAACCCAGGGTCACTTTGTCGTGCGCACCTTGTGCTCACGCCTGCTCCATATTCCACTGTCAGACCTGCGCGTGATTGCCGCTGAAATCGGAGGTGGCTTCGGTGCCAAGACCACCGTTTACCTTGAACCGTTGGCACTCGCGTTGTCGCGTCAATGCGGTCGTCCGGTGCGCATGGTCATGTCCCGCGCGGAGGTTTTCGAGTCGACCGGGCCGACCTCTGGCGGCGTCACCGAAGTCAAGCTGGCAGCCAAGCGTGACGGCACAATCACCGCGGCCGAAGTACTGATGAAGTATCAGGCCGGTGCTTTCGCCGGATCGTCGGTGAACAATGCCGGCATGTGCGCGCTGGCGTCCTACGATGTGGCAAACATCGCGATCACCGGCTATGACGTGGTCAGCAATCGACCCAAGTGCGCAGCCTACCGTGCGCCGGGTTCGCCCTTGAGTGCTTTTGCGATCGAGAGCGCGATCGACGAACTGGCACTGGAACTTGGCATGGATCCGATTGACTTGCGGCTCAAGAATATCGTCAGATCGGGGTCGCAGACGGTTTATGGCGCGACCTTGCGCGACATCGCCTTTGCCGAAACCTTGGAGGCGATCAAGTCACACCCGCACTGGCGCGCCCCATTGCCTGCCAACACTGGTCGCGGTGTGGCGCTTGGCTTCTGGTTCAACGGCGGTTACGAATCGTCAGCAGCGGTGCACATTGCCGAAGACGGAACCGCAACCGTAGTGACAGGCAGCCCCGATATTGGTGGATCACGTGCTTCGATGGCCATGATGGCTGCCGAAACGATTGGCCTGCCGTACGAGCGCGTTCGCGCGATTGTTGCCGACACCCAGGCTATCGGCTACACGTTTGTGACCGGTGGCAGCCGGGTCACCTTCGCAACCGGAATGGCAGTGGTGCAAGCCTCGCAAAAGGTGATCGAGGACCTCAAGCGCCGTGCCGCCCTCACCTGGGCTTGCGACATCTCTAAGGTCGAATGGCGCGATGGTGCAGCACATTGCACCGAATCGGCAAAGCCTCAGCAAGCGTTGGGCCTGAAGGCCATCGCTGGCAAGGCTGCGCAGACTGGTGGCCCGATTGGCGCCGAGGTGTCCCTCAATGCACAGGGTCAGAGCCCTGGTTTCGCGGTACATGTCTGCGATATTGAGGTCGACCCCGAGACCGGCCGCAGCACGGTGGTGCGTTACACCGCAGCACAGGATGTGGGTCGTGCCATTCATCCCTCTTACGTTGAGGGCCAGATGCAAGGAGGCGCAGCGCAAGGGATTGGCTGGGCACTGAACGAGGCCTACCTCTACGACGCACGCGGTGCGATGCTGAACCCCGGCTTCCTGGATTACCGCATGCCGGTGGCCAGTGACCTGCCCATGATTGACACCATCATGATTGAAGTGGCGCCCAACCCACGTCACCCCTATGGGGCCAAGGGGGTCGGCGAGGCACCCATCGTACCGCCCCTTGCCGCCTGCGCGAATGCTGTCAGCCATGCCATCAACCGGCGCATGCGCGAGTTGCCGTTGGCACCGCCCAGCGTGCTCGCGGCGTTGCAGTCGGACCAGTAAGCGAACCAGAAACTGTCTTCAGACATCGAGAACATGGACATGCCGGCGCGTTGGCGACCGTGTCGTCCTGTCATCCCTGGTTAGGACCTGGCTACCATCTGGTTCGGCTGGCGAACCCTGTTTGTCAAGCTGGCAAACATCGGCAACATGGTGCTGCTTCTCATCTGGCGGCTGCTGCGCATTCCCTCTTTTGTGGGCTTCACGCTCACCGGGGGGTGCAACCGCGTCACGCCATGCCTTCATCGTTGGCGCGCCGAGCAATCTGTCCGTCCAGTTGCAGCGTTCAAAATCCTGGTGACCGCCTTGGCAAGAGAGGTTTAAAGTTACACACACAGCTTAATTTGATAAAATATAACAATCATTAAGGGGACATGATTATGTTTATGAACATTCAAACCAAATTTGCCGGATTGACACTCAGCCTGTGTGCGAGCGCTGGCGTCTTGTTCTCGCCACTTGCCGCTGCCCAGACCACAGGTCAGGCTGCCACGCACCGCTTTGGCGCCTCGCAAGCCATTCCTGATCGCTACATCGTGGTGTTCAATGACAACGTTGGCAACCCCAGGTCCGAAGCCGAAGCCATGGTGCGAGGCAACAACGGCAGACTTCACCATGTCTATACCAACACCCTCAAGGGGTTTGCAGCCACGCTGCCAGAGGCGGCCGTGCAGGCCTTGCGCCAACACCCGAATGTGAATTATGTGGAGCAGGATCAAACCGTCTCGCTCAATGGTTTGCAAGCATCGGCAACCTGGGGCCTGGACCGCATTGACCAGGTCACGCGCCCGCTGAGTTCGACCTATGAGTACAACTACAACGGCGCGGGCGTCCATGCCTTCATCATTGACACCGGCATCCGGGCCGACCACACCGAGTTCACCGGTCGCCTGAAACCGGGCGCCAACTTTATCCCCGAAAGCACTGGGGTCATCGTCAGCGGCAACACCAACGACTGCAACGGCCATGGCACCCATGTCGCCGGCACGGTGGGTGGCACCACCTACGGGGTGGCCAAAGGGGTTTCCCTGATTCCCGTGCGGGTGCTCGACTGCGCCGGTTCCGGCTCGTTCAGTGGCGTCATTTCTGGTATCGATTGGGTCGCGGGCAGCACCTTGCGCCCGGCAGTCGCCAACCTGTCGCTCGGCGGCGGCAAATCCCTCTCAGTGAATGCTGCCGTGGCAGCCGCCGTGGGCAAAGGGGTGACGATGGTAGTGGCTGCCGGCAACAGCAATGCCAATGCCTGCAACTACTCACCTGCCAGCGAACCCAGTGCCATCACCGTGGGAGCGACGACCAGCAGCGACGCTCGCGACACCAGTTACTCAAACTACGGGAGCTGTGTGGACATCTTTGCGCCTGGGACCGCCATCACCTCGGCCTGGAGCACGGGGTCTTCGGCGACAAATACCATCAGTGGCACGTCCATGGCGTCACCCCACGTCGCCGGGGTGGCGGCACTGGCCCTGGCTGCCAATACGTCCGCCACACCTGCGGCCGTGACAGCCTTCCTGAAGAACAATGCGTCAGCCAACCAGATCACCTCACCAGGCAGCGGGTCACCCAATCTGCTGGTGTATTCCTTGGCAGCCGGTGCCCCCACCGAGCCTGTCAAAATCACCGTCGCGGTGAAGTCGCTCTCGGGCTCGGCCACCAAGACGAAGAGAAACTGGACCGCCTACGCCAGCGTCAACATCTACGACACGAAAACCAGCTTGCCCGTCGCCAACGCCACGGTTTACGGCAACTTTGCTCCGGGTGGCGCCAAGACCTGCATCACCGGTAGTACCGGCAGCTGCACGCTGACGAGCAGCAGCATCGGATTGACCACGCTTTCGTCGACATTCACCGTCAGCTCGGTTACGGGGACCAACATGGAATACCAATCCGGGTCAATCCCGACGGTCACGATCAACCGTCCCTGAACACTGACAGGCTCCTGCGGGTGCCCACGATAGGCATCAGGCAGGGGACGCAGGGCTTTAAGAGTCCCGGGGACCGCGGCCACTTGCAGCAGCACACTCGGGCCGGTCTCCAGCACCAGATCGTTCCGGCCATCCCCATTCATGTCGGCAATCGCGATGAAACTTCCCGGGTCCGGGCCCGTGCAGACGCAGGCCATGGCAAATTGGCCCCTATTGGCAGCGGACTGCAACAACACAGAAACCAGAAACGCGCGACGGCACATCAAGGTCTTGATACACCATGGACACCACGGCGAGGTCAGTGCGCCCATCCCCGTTGAGGTCGATCGCGAGCAAGCCATGACGAAGCAGCTGTTGGTGTGTTTTCATTTGCCTTGACCTCCTGCACTTTGAACAGCGCTAAGGCAGTGGGCGCCCTGGCCCCTGCCTGCCTTCGGCACGCGCCGAGAGGTAGGCGTACAGGTCCATGATGTGGGCATTCACACGCGGCTCTTCCTGCCAGGCCGGCATGGTGAGAGCACCCTGCTGGCGCTGTATGACACCTTCTACCAGCGTGTCGCGCCTGACGTTGTCACGGGTTTGGTCCACGGGGAAATTCCAGTCGTAACGCATCAGCACCAGACCCACAAAACGGCGCGGTCCCATGGCACGAACGATGGGTAACAGATCAGGCGCGGCCACGGTCCCGCTGGCGGTCAGGCCATGGCAACCGGCACACCGGTCCTGGAACACACGCCAGCCGGTATAAACCGAGCCTGGCGGCTGTGACAAACGTGCCACTTCTTCCGCGGCCTGCCTGTTCTCCAGTTCCACCGCGCATCCGCCCAACAACAGGGCTGCCACACAAGCGAGGCCGCGCCAGAGTTTGATCGCCAAGTTTTTCATGGTCGTCACCTTTATGGGTCTGTCCGAAGACACGGCTCATTTTGGTTTGATTAACTTCTGTCGGATTGAGATTTCTCATGCAGGACGCAAGGGCCCATGTCTAGCATGACTCCAGCACCAACATTGAGAGATTCACAATGAACCCAAAGAAACTGCTGTTCCACGACGACGCCCGCGCCAAGATCCGTAGCGGTGTCGACGCGCTGGCTGAAGCCGTCAAGGTCACACTCGGACCGCGCGGGCGAACCGTGATTCTGGAGCGCGATTTCGGACCGCCGCAAATCGTCAATTCGGGTGTGCTGGTGGCCAAGTCGATCGAGCTGGAAGACCGCTTCGAGAACATGGGCGCGCAACTGCTGCGCGAGGTGGCGGCGCGCACCAGCGAAATGGCAGGCGACGGCACCACTACCGCCACCGTGCTGGCCCACGGCATGATCCAGGAAGGCCTGCGTTACCTCGCCGGCGGCATGAACCCGATGGACCTCAAACGCGGCATCGAACTGGCTATCACAACTCTCGTGGCAGAGCTTAAGTCCATGGCGCGGCCCTGCGCCACGTCGCAGGAAATTGCCCATGTGGCCGCCATTTCGGCCAACAACGACCGCTCGATAGGCGACCTCCTCGCCAGCGCCATCGACAAGGTGGGGCGCGAGGGTGCGATCTCGATCGAGGACGGCTCGGGCCTGGAGAGTGTGCTTGAGGTGGTGGAAGGCATGCAGTTTGACCGCGGCTTTTTGTCGCCCTACTTCATCAACAACGCCGAGCGGCAAAGCGCGGTGCTGGAAGACGTGGCGATCCTGCTGTGTGAAGGCCGGCTGTCCTCGCTCAAAGACCTGCTGCCGCTGCTCGAGGAAATCGTGAAAGCCGGCCGCCCTCTGCTGGTGATCGCCGAGGACCTCGACAACGACTCGCTGGCGGCGCTGGTCATCAACACGATTCGTGGCACCTTGCATACCTGCGCGGTCAAGGCGCCTGGCTTTGGCGACCGGCGCAAGGCCATGGTGCAGGACATTGCCGTGCTGACTGGTGCCAAGGTGGTCAGTGACGAGTTGGGGCAGACGCTGGGCAAGGTCAAGCTGTCCGACCTCGGGCACGCCACGCGTGCCGAGATCACCAAGGAGAACACCACACTCATCGGCGGCGGCGGCAACCCGCAGTCCATCAGGGACCGGATCGCCACCATACGCAAGGAACGGGAGCTGGCGACCAGCGATTACGACCGAGAAAAACTCGATGAGCGTGCTGCCAAGTTGTCGGGTGGTGTGGCCTTGATCAAGGTGGGGGCAGCGACCGAGACCGAACTCAAGGAGCGCAAGTTGCGGGTCGAAGACGCGCTGCATGCCACCCGAGCGGCCGTAGAAGAAGGCATTGTTCCAGGTGGCGGTGTGGCCTTGCTGCGCGCGCGGCGCGCGCTGGCCAACTTGACCGGCAGCTCGATCGACGAAACCTCGGGCATCAAGCTGGTGCAGCGCGCGGTGGAAGAGCCCTTGCGCCGCATCGTGAGCAACGCTGGCGACGAGCCCTCGGTCATTCTGAACCGTGTTGACGAATCACCTGACCCGGCCTTTGGTTACAACGCGGCCACCCGCACCTATGGCGACCTGCTGCAAATGGGCGTGATCGACCCGGCCAAGGTGACGCGCTTGGCATTGCAAAACGCCGCATCGATCGCCAGCCTGATCCTGACCACCGATTGCATGATTGCCGCGGCGCCCAAGCCGTCTTCCGAGTCGGGAGCGAACCTGCCCGAAAGCAGTTCTGCCCCCATGTTTTGAATGTCACACAACGAAAGAAACATCATGGACAAGACCTGGCTTTTGATTGCCAACAGCGAGCGCGCACGTTGCTTCGAGCGGCATGCCCCGGATCATTCGCTCACCGAGTTGACCGATTTTGTATTTCCGCGCGCCAGCCTGACTGACGTGACTGGCAAGGGTCATGGCCGCACCGGCCATGCCGGCACCCAATTCGAGCGCCGCACCGAGGCCCAGGACAAGTCACGCACCAGCTTTGCCCGGGAGTTGGCCGATTACCTCAACGAGGCGATTGCCGCCAAACGCTACAGCTTTCTGGTTTTAATCGCCAATAGCCCGATGCTGGGGGAGATCAAGCCCCTGCTGAGTCTGGGAGCCAGCAATACCGTGATCCGCTGCGTGGCCAGCGACCTGACCCATCTCACCGGGCTCGAACTGAAAAAGAGCATCGATCACGCGCTGGCGCTGCCCGCTTGAGAACTTCCGCCCGCGCGGCACACCGCACAGCCCTTGAGCCCGAGCTCCGAGGCTTGGAGCAGGACCAGCTCCAGTTCCTGCTGAAGGATGCCCTCGCGTAGCCGAACCGTTTTGTAAACACCGCCATCCACACAGGACTGCACCACCGCCATCATGCGCAACTGATCCTCGGCGCTGATGTCGGTCGAAGTGGCGTCGATACCAGGTGACACCTTGTTGGCCAGCAGGCTGATGTCGCCAGCCGGTGCCACCGCCAGCAGGTGGCTGTTGCGAATGCCGTGCTCGGCGATTGCGTCCTGAAGCTCGTGTGAAAGTTCCAGCACAAACGGGCTGGCGCCGTATTTAAGCTTGTCGTATTCAGGAAAAGCGCCCTTCTCTTTGGCGATTTCGCTCGAGGTCCGGTAGGCTGTGTCACGAATCGTGCCCATGATCGTGCGCGTCAGGTCGAGACTGGCCTCAGCGCCGTAACGCAGCCCCAGCATGGCCAACATGTCGGCCAGTCCTGTGATGCCCAGCCCGATCCTGCGGCTGGCGTGCACCGCCTTTTCCTGAGCTTTCAGGGGGCACAGCGAGATGTCATGGACATCGTCAAGAAAGCGCGTGGCAATGCCCGCCACCGCCTTCAAAGCAGTCCAATTGACCTTGGGATGCGAGCCAAAAGGCTCATGCACAAAACGAGTCAAGTTGATGGAGCCCAGGCTGCAACCACCGTAAGACGGTAGCGGCACTGCCCCACCAGGGCTGGTGGTGGCAAGGCGCTCGCCATACCAGAGGTTGTTGTCGCGATTGATGCGGTCGATGAACAACACGGCAGGCTCGCCAGCAGCCAGTTGTGCTGCCAGCAGTTTGTCCCACAGCAGGCGCGCCGGAACTCGCCGGTGCACCAGGCAGAGTTGGGGTGAGATGTCGCCTGACCACAAGCGCTCACACACCTCGGCACCCACGGGAATCGGGTGATGACCCAAGGGAAAAATCAGCGGCCAGGCGTTATCGTCCGCCACGGCGCGCATGAAGTCGTCCGTCACTGCAACCGACAGCTTGAAATGCGGCAGAACTCCGCCCGTAGTTTTGGCGTCAATGAAGGCCTCGATGTCGGGGTGGTCGCAACGCAAGGTGGCCATCATGGCGCCGCGGCGCAAGTTGTGTGATGCCAGCTCGGCGTTCGCCGCGTCCCAAACACCCATGAAAGAGACCGGACCGCTGGCCACGCCCGCGCTGGCCAGCGCCAGCGAGCCCGCCGGACGCAGGGTAGAAAAGTCAACACCAACACCACCGCCGACCTGCAGCGTCACCATGGCCTCACGCAGGCCGTTGAAGATGCCCTGAATCGAATCCTCAAGCGTGCCAGCCACAAAGCAGTTGAGCAAGGTGCTGCGGTTCAAGGTGCCGGCATTGGCCAGGATACGGCCACCGGGCAGAAATCTGAAGTCGTTCAGGATCGTGCGAAAGTGTTGGCGCCAATCATCGCGGTGATGCGTCTCTGCGCCCGAGACCGCCAGCGCAACACGGTCCCAAGTCGCCTCGACCGACGATTCCGGCACCCGACCAGGCTCAAACCAGCAATAGCGGGTGCGCCAGACATGGTCGGAGGCAGGCTCAAGGATGTGGGTGGTTTGCATGATGCGCCCTCAAGATGTGTCCTGTCTTTCAGCGTATCTTCCGGCAGCCAAAGGGTCTTGATAAAACGCATCCCGGCCTGTCATTGCACTGAAGCCACGGCAAGCCTTAGCTCACAGGTCCGCGATGCGGGAGCGCACGGCCTGCGCCTGCGCACGAATGGCGTCGCGCTCGGTTGACGGCATTTTGTCCAGCTGGCGGTACACCATGCCAATGCGCGGGTTGTGCTGAAAGCGGGCCGCGTGCCGGTCAAAAAAATCCCAGTAAAGCGCATTGAACGGGCAAGCCTGCTCACCCAGGCGCTGCTTTTTGTCATAAGCGCAGCCCTTGCAGTAGTCGCTCATGCGGTCAATGTAGGCGGCACTGCTCACATAGGGTTTGGTGGCCAGCAGGCCGCCGTCGGCGAACTGGCTCATGCCCAGCGTGTTGGGCAGCTCGACCCACTCAAAGGCATCGATGTAGACACCCAGGTACCAGCGGTGCAGCGCCTGCGGTTCCAGCCCGATCAGCAGCGCAAAGTTGCCGATCACCATCAGGCGCTGGATGTGGTGCGCGTGGGCCTGTTCCAGCGACTGGCCAATCGCGTGCTGCAGGCAGCGCATGCGGGTCTGTCCGGTCCAGAACCAGGGCGGCAAAGGCATGTGGTGAGCCAGCGCGTTGTGCTGCTCATAACCCGGCATTTGCGCCCAATACATGCCGCGTACATACTCGCGCCAGCCCAAGATCTGGCGGATGAAACCCTCCGCGGCAGCCAGCGGCGCGGCACCGCTGCGGTAGGCAGCCTCGGCACGGTCCACCACCTCGCGCGGCTTGAGCATCTTGGTGTTGAGTGCAAAGGACAACAACGAGTGGAACAGCCGCCAATGCCCCGCGCTCATGGCGTCCTGATGGTCGCCAAAATGGGGCAGCACCTGGGTCATGAACGTGTCGAGCTGGTGCAAGGCCTCCCGCCGGTTCACGGGCCAGCGAAACCGCCCGGCCTGCGGGCTGCCAAAACTCTTGACACCTGCCGCTTCAATGGTCTGCCAGAGTGCGCTGTGGTCGTGCAACGGGCGGGTATCGGGCGGCTCGGGTGGCGTGCCCTTCCAGGGCTTGCGGTTGTCGACGTCCAGATTCCACTGGCCACCGGTCGGCTTGTCGGCACCGTCGATCAACACGCGGTGGCGCACG
>JACCDQ010811278.1_pt1 | contig 22212 bp, 21 predicted proteins | sample 7446031 | NCBI WGS metagenome assembly JACCDQ01 (sample SAMN15323442, study PRJNA562643) | freshwater metagenome | isolation source: river surface water | place: USA:Blue River Watershed | collected 2017-08-17
CGGCTGGGTTGGCAGCGGGCAGATGATTGGCTATGCAGGCGCTGCAGCGATTGCCGGCCTGTCAATCGACCTGATCGCGCCTGAGGCGGCGCTTCTTGTAGCCGTGGTCATGGGCGGTGGTGCCGTGCTTGTTGCTCTCATGTCAGCGAAATTCACGCCGGTGATTTCAAGCAGCGACCAAGAGGAAGAAAAATAATGTCTGTCTTTGCAGTTACCTATTCATACTCGGCCGATGAAGCCGAATTGGCCGAAATTCGACCAACTCACCGCGAATTCCTCAAAGACCTTTTAGATCAGGGCGTACTTCTTGCAAGTGGGCCCATGGTCGACCGACCCGGCGCTCTGCTAATCGTGCGCGCCGATTCAGTCGAAGCAGTCGCCGAGATTCTCGACCAAGACCCGTTTGACATCGCCGGCTACATCGGCGAGCGCGCCATCGCTCAGTGGAACCCGGTCTTCGGCCCATGGAGCGCTGTATGAGCTTCAGCGTCGACCAAAACCCGCTGATTCAACTCAACTCGGGGCAACTCGTTCCACAACTCGGGCTCGGCGTATACAAGGTCGGGCAAGACATCGCGGTCGACCTAGTCAAACTAGCCATCGACCTCGGCTACCGCAGGATCGACACCGCGGCGCTGTACGACAACGAACAAGAAGTTGGGGCGGGCATCCGAGCCTCAAACGTTGATCGCGAAGAAATCTTTGTCACCACCAAAATCTGGAACGACAGACACGGATACGACAACGCACTCGAGGCAATCGACGAGTCACTCGCGCGGCTCAACATCGGTTATGTCGACATGCTGCTGATTCACTGGCCGAACCCGAAGCTGGGCAAATTTGTCGAGACTTGGAAGGCACTCGAACACGCGCTCGAGAGCGGCAAGGTTCGAGGCATCGGCGTTTCGAACTTTCACCCAGAGCACCTTGAGCAACTGCTAGAGCAGGCAAATGTTGTTCCCGCGCTGAACCAGGTTGAGCTGCATCCCGGCCTTAATCAAGCCGAGATTAGGGCGTTCAATGCCAACCACGGCATTGCTACCGAGGCATGGTCACCACTCGCCCGAGGGCAAAAGAATGAGACGCAGGCGATCTTGGCTGCGGCCGAAGCTCACGGCAAGACACCGGCGCAGGTGATTTTGCGTTGGCACATTCAACTGGGCAATCTTGTGATTCCGAAGTCTTCGAACCCAGAGCGTTTGGCTGCAAACCTAGACGTTTTTGACTTCGAACTCAGCCGCGATGAGATGGCTGCCATCGACCTTCTAGAAGACGGTCAGCGAATCGGGCCAGACCCGAGAACCTTCTAAGACTTAGCTGGCTTCTCTCGAGTGACGAGCAAGCTCGCCACTGTGGTGACAATCAGGGTGCCGATGATCACACCGAGCGACAGCTCTGTAGAAATCTCTGGAATCAAGTAAACGTGCTCTCCACCGTTGATGAACGGTAGCTCGTTCTTGTGAAGGGCGTGGTTTACCAGCTTCACACCGATCCAGGCGAGGATGATCGACAGGCCGACACCGAGGTACTTCAGTCTCTGCATCAAACCGCTCAGCAAGAAGTAGAGCTGTCGAAGCCCAAGTAGCGCGAATGCGTTTGCGGTGAACACGATGTAAGCCTCGTCGGTCAGGCCGTAAACAGCAGGAATCGAGTCGAGCGCGAAGAGCACATCGGTTGCACCAATCGAAATCATCACGAGCATAAGTGGCGTTAGGTAGCGCTTGCCCTGCTGCACGATGGTCAGCTTGGTGCCGTGATACTCATCGACGGTCGGAAAGAATCGCTTGACGAGTTCCATGAGCTTGCCGCCCGGAACCTTGTCATCGTGGGTTTTGGCAAATGCCTCTTTGACCAACCCGTAGGCGGTGTAGATCAAGAATGCTCCGAAGATGTAGAAAACCCAAGAGAACGCTGCGATTGCTGCGGCACCAACGGCGATGAAGATACCGCGAAGAATCAATGCCACGACGATTCCGATAAGCAGAGCCTGGCTCTGAAGTGCGCGTGGAACAGCAAACGATGTAAAGATGATCAAAAAGACAAACAGGTTGTCGACCGAAAGGCTCTTTTCGGTGATGAATCCGGCCAAATACTCTCCAGCGAATTCTCCACCCCAGAAGTGGCCGATGACAAAGGTGAAAGCAAGTGCCACGGCCATGTAGATCGAGCTTTGAATTGCTGATTCCTTGAAGGTTGGCTCATGTGGGTTACGAATCTGGTAAATCAGATCGAAAACTATTACCGCCACCAGCACACCGATGGTTATAAGCCAGACGTTTAGGTCTACATTCATCACAGAGGTCATGAAGTTAGTCAACAATAATGTGCTCGGAATAATCCACCTTCGGCAACATTTAGTAACAGTGAAACCAAAAGAACAGAGAAGCTAAATGCGAGTGCTTATTTCGGGTGCCAGTGGCCTCATAGCCACCGAACTTAAGGCTCAGCTGCGGGCTCTCGGCCACGAGCCGCTAAGTCTGGTTAGGCGTACCGCAAACAGCGCAGACGAGGTTGAGTGGAACCCCGCCACCGGATTTTTGACACCTGGAGTTATTGAGACCGTCGACGCAGTGGTTAACCTGGGCGGCGCGACCACGGGCAAGATTCCCTGGACCAAAAAATACAAAGAAGAACTCATCGCATCTCGCCTAGATTCGACCAAAACATTGGTCTCAGCCATCAACCAAGCGAGCAAAAAGCCCGCGGTATTGCTAAGTGGCTCTGCCTCGGGTTTCTATGGTGAACGCGGTGATGATTTGGTCGATGAGTCGACCCCCAAGGGTGAAGGCTTTTTGAGTGACCTCGCCGCCCAGTGGGAGCAGGAGGCAAACAAGGCTCAAACCCGTGTCGTTCTGCTTCGCACCACGATGGTGATGTCGCGAAAACTTGGCGCACTCGGAAAACTTATGCCGCTCATCCGCTTGGGTATTGGCGGAGCGCTGGGTTCAGGTAAACAATGGTGGGCATTCATCAGCGTGGTCGATGAGGCCAGAGCGATCATCCACCTCATGAATGACAAGAATGCTTCTGGCGCTTACAACATCACGGCACCTGAGCCGGCCACGTGCCAACAAATGGTGGATGCCCTAGCTAAGGCCGTTCGTCGGCCCGCACTATTGCGTGTGCCAGCCTTCGCAATGCGCCTACTGATCGGCGAAGCGGCTGATGAGCTTCTGCTTTGCAGCCAAAAGATGACCGCGACGCGTTTGCAAAGCACCGGCTTCGAGTTCGAACATCCAACTCTAAAAAGCGCCGTGGCTTACGTGGTTGCTGAACCTACTCGCTAACCTGAGGCTGCTTCGCTGGCTCGTCTGGCTTATCTGACTCGTCTCCGAGGGCTTTGATGAACCTGAACGAGAAAACAGCGATCAAGGTGGCTATGGTTCCGCCAACAAAGTAGGGCATTCGCAAGTCAATCTTGGCTAGGTTGCCGCCAATCATGGCGCCGATGGGCATAAGGCCCCAAACCAATGTTCGGCGAGTGCCGTGGATGCGGCCGAAGATCTCGTTTGGAATAAGCGTGTGGTACAGGCTCATGAGCAAAATGTTCCAGAGCGATACACCAAAGCCAGCTACGACCATTGCCGCCATGAAAGCAAAAACGTCGGGCACGAAACCTTGCAGCAAGTCAAAGAAAGTCGTGATCGTGATTCCGGTCGCGAGCGCGGTGCCTCTTCCCCATCGCTTCGAAACCCGCGACGCAAACAAGGCTCCTGCCACGGCACCCACGCCTCCAGCAAGCAGAACCGAGCCAAAAGCTGCCTCAGCGACTCCAAGCTCTTCGACCAAAAACAGCGCCTGGGTTGCATTCGAAAGAGTGAAACACATTCCCATGGCTGCGGTCGTGAGCACGAGACGAAGAAGCTTCTTGTCGTTGAGTAGGTACTTGATGCCAGCCTTCATTTCAGAGACAAATGCCGGACGCTCTTTTTTGGCGAGCACAGAGACAGCGATCATGTCGCGTGGAATCGTGGCGATCACCAACGCGGCAACAAAGAAACCGACGGAGTTGAACAAGAACGGCAACGCGGCCATCAGGCTGAAGAGCACCGAACCCAACGGCGTGCCGATGAAACCGTTTAGAACGGTGTCAGCTGCCTGCATCCGTGAATTGCCTCGCTCAAGTTTTGAGTGCGGAAGCACAGTTGGAATGAGCGACTGAAGGCCAGTGTCTGAAACCACGTCGCAAATTCCAACGACAAAAATCACAAAGTAGAGCAGACCGATGTTGATGAAGTCGAAAAAGATCGCCGCACAAAGCAAACTGGCGACGGATGCTCGCACCATGGCCGTGACAGAGAGAGCAACTCTGCGGTCGATGCGGTCGAGGAGCGTGCCAACCGGAATCGCAAAGAGCAGCCAGGGCAGCATGTACAGCGCGCCGGTCAGTGCGATGAGAAATGGGTCACGCGTTAGCTGAAGTGCAAGCAATGGAGATGCGGCTGCAATCAGGCCGTCAGAAAGTTTTACGAGGGCAAAAGCTGAGAAGAGTCGGTTGAAGGCAGCGCCAAGGCCGTCTTTTGCTTTTTGAATCACAGATGCTCCTTCGCCAACTACCAAAGCCTAACCAAAGAAAAGACCCCGGCGATTACTCACCGGGGTCTTCAACTTTTTTAGTTACTTCTTAGCAGCAGGCTTCTTTGCAGCTGGCTTAGCGGCGGCCTTAGGGGCAGCCTTAGCAGCTGGCTTTGCAGCGGCTTTAGGAGCAGCCTTCTTAGCAGCGGCCTTAGGGGCAGCCTTGGCCGCTGGCTTAGCAGCAGCTTTAGGAGCAGCCTTAGCGGCAGGCTTCTTCGCAGCCGGCTTAGCGGCCGCCTTAGGAGCAGCTTTGGCAGCTGGCTTAGCAGCAGGCTTCTTAGCAGCAGGCTTAGCGGCGGCCTTAGGAGCAGCTTTGGCAGCTGGCTTAGCAGCAGGCTTCTTAGCAGCAGGCTTCTTAGCAGCAGGCTTCTTAGCAGCAGGCTTCTTGGCCGCGCCCTTCATGGCAGCTTCGATTGCGTCTTCCGCAGCGTCGACAGCCTTAGCAGCGGCAACCTTGGTTGCCTTGGTTGCAGTCTTTACGGCTGCGCCAGCCTTCTTCTCGACAACCTTTGCGGTTGCGACGACTTTCTTCTCTACAACCTTTGCGGTTGCGGCAACCTTCTTCTCGACAACCTTTGCGGTTGCGGCGACTTTCTTTTCGGCGACTTTAGCAACGCGTCCTGCCTCTTTGCCAGCCTTGTTGGCAGCAACTTCAGCCTTCGCCTTTACTTCTTCGAAAACTTCCGCGCTCTCTTTAGCGATGTCGGCGGCTAGTTCGTTGGTGGCCTTTGCAATGCCAGGGGCGTTCTTCTTGAAGACCTTTTTAACGCGGTCAAAAATGCTCACAGTTTTCTCCTACATGGAATTTGGGGATCCAGTAAAGTTTACCGCTCAGGGGTTCAAAAGTAACTAGGCAAACCAATTAGCCGTTGGCACGGCGGCGCTTCAGAATCTCATCTAAAGAAGTGCCAGATAAGAGTTGTTCGGTTTTGGCAACCGATTCTTCGCTCGTCGACGTTTTCAACTCAACAACCTCAGCAAATGTGACTTGCTCAATCGAGCCTTCTGATCCCTTATAGAGCGGTCGCGGGAGCCCTGGGGCAGACCATGCTCGAGGGTCTTTATCGACGCCTTTCGCTTCAGAGTTGGTTGCCGGACTGATGCGCTCAGGCAGCGCAACGTTTGCTCTTCGTTGTGCGGCGCGACTTCGGCTAACTCGAGATGAATCGAGAGCACGCAAGTAGGCAGTGTTTGCAGCACGGTTTAGAACTATCGCAACTGCGACCACAACAGCACTTCCTATCGCCCAAAGCAAAACTTCTGGATTAGTTGCCAATATCGCCAAGCTCCAAGACAAAACTGCGATGGCGGGTAAGGCTATAAAAAGCGTTAGGCGCTTCAGACGCAAGGCTCTAGTTGCGACACCCGCAGCTTTTTGCTGCTCGGTTTTTGGCAGATTCGACAGTTCTTCAGCGAGAGTCTGCTTTACCGCCGTGCGGTCCTCACGACTTTTCTCACGTTCGTTTGTGCGCGACATCCAAGAAGGTAAAAACATTAAGAACCAAACAGCTGCGAGTGCAGCGAGCATCAGCCCACCAGACATCGAAGTTAAGTTCATATCTCTAAAGATATGAGCCGAATTAATTCACCCTAGGCATTTGGCTCGGTGTGTTTAGATTTCAGGTCAAATGGATAGGCGATGGCCGGCACTCTTGCGCGCAACCAGCGATTCAGAACTCCCCCGTCAACCTCTTCGCGAGTTAGCGCAAACACATAGTGATCTCGCCAATCACCGTTGATGTGTATGTAGCGTTCCTTCAATCCTTCGTAGCGAAACCCAAGCTTTTGAACGACTCGAAGACTCGAAGTGTTCTCTGGTCGAATCGCAATCTCGACTCGATGTAAACCAACCTGGTTGAACAGGTAATCGGTGACCAGTGCGACCGACGTTGGGGCGACTCCCCGACCTGCGACGTCGGGCGAAACCCAGTATCCAATGACGGCGTTCGAAACCGATCCGTAAAGCACATTCGCCACGTTGAGCTGACCGGCAATCTCACCATCCACTTCGATGATGAACGGAAAACCCCAACCATCATCGGCTTGCCTGAGTAAACCTCGAACCATTGCCTTGATGTCAAAACTCTGCGGAGCGTTGGGCAATGTTGCTTCCCAAGGTCGCAGCCATGCACGATTGCCGAGAATCAATCGCTCAAGCGCTTTTACGTCGCGCATTTTCACGGGGCGCAGGCGAACCGCGTCGTGAGTGAGAGCAAAATTGATGGCCACGATGGCAAGATTAGTCGCATGACCGATTCAGAAGTTACACAAGCCAAGACTGCTCTGCGCACCAAGATTCGAGCCGCGCGCAAATCGAAGCAAGAGGGCCACTTCTGCGAAGACGAGCATGACGAACATTTGGTGATGTTTCTAGCCGACCAGAATGTTCGAAAGATCGCCGCCTACATCGCTCTCGAAGACGAGCCATGCACCGACTTGCTGCTCGACGTCTGCGAACAGGTCGGTATTCAAGTTTTGGTTCCGAGGGTTGTGAACGACGACCTCGAATGGGCGATTTTCAACTGGGATGACCTTACCGAGGGTGAATTCGGAATTCTCGAGCCAACCGGGCCGGCCGAACCTCTTCAAGTAGATGCGGTCTTGGTTCCGGCACTTGCAGTGGATGCAGCTGGCAACAGGCTGGGCAAAGGTCGTGGCTTCTACGACCGAGCTTTGCTCGAGCTAGAGAACCGAGTTCCCATCATTGCGCTTGTGCACGATGAAGAAGTGTTTGAAGAGATTCCGCACGAAAGTCACGATCTGAAAGTTGACTACGTGGCCTGCTGCACGGGTGTGCACAAACTCGACTGACGTAAAATCAAAGAACAGCCTGAATCAAAACCAACGGAGAAACACATTGCCAACTTATTCTTATGCCTGCAAAAAGTGTGGGCACGAGTTTGACGTTCAGCAATCGATGACTGACTCGGCCCTGACAGAATGCCCCGAATGCGGTGGAGATTTGAGAAAAATCTTCGGCAACGTAGGCGTCACCTTCAAGGGTTCCGGCTTTTACAAAACCGATTCGGCAAAGCCATCATCTAGCTCTGACTAGACCTAGCCCCAGTGTGGCGGTTTGTCGCTCTTGAGCCTTGCATCGTTAGATTCTGACCGATCGCCCCAAGCCTCATCTGACTCGTCAAACGCGGGAACATCGAACAGTGCCTGCGGGCGTTTAGTGAGCTGCATTCCTAGCGATTCACCAATACGTATGGCCAAGCCTTCTGGGTCTGCAAAAAGCTCGAAGGTGTGAACCCGAATCACACGCCACCCCATAGCTCTCAATAGCGCAGGGCGAAGTCTGACCCGCTCAGAAATGGATTCGCCAGCCAGGTTCCAGTCAGGCAAAACTGCCGCAGCCTTATTTGCGTAGCTCACCACGAGCGGTATCTGACCACCAAGGTTGAGCTCGACGCGCGCGCCAAGCTTGGCTAGCCGCAAAGCCAAATCTTGAAGCAGTGGGTCATCGTCGGTCTCATCGCTTGGCGACAACTTAGACCCGCTAAGAACTTCAGCCAGCAGATTGTTGATGTTTAGCGGGCCGCCCTGCTGAAGTTTTTCAGCACCGAAACAACTAACCACCGTGATGCTGTTTCGAGCACTAACGAGCAAATTTGCCAAGTGTCGTCGGCCAGTTGGGCCAGCAAGTTCGCCAATTGCTTCAGGCGCTCGCCCTTCACCGTCGGTGCCAAACCCAATCGAGAAAATCACGCGGTCTGCAACACGGTGCGAGAGAGACGCCAACGACGTGACCTCAAATTTTTCGCGACCGTGAGAGTCAAAGAATTCGTCGAGTTCAGGCTTCGATTTCAACGCTATACGCAACGCCTGTTCGATACGGTCGGCATGCAACTTGGATGCTGTCGCAACCAGCAACGAATCTTCAGGTTGCTCGGCAGCGTGTTTGAGCACAAGCGCGATGACCTTATCGACTTCTGCGTCTGGGCTTTCTACGGCACTGGTTCCCTTGGTGCTTGAACCGATTCCCGATGTAATCAAATCGACCACAAGGTTTGATTCACCCAAAAACTCTGCAGCCGTCGGTGCAAACAAAATGCGATTTTGGTAAAACTCGCGGTTGATCAGAGTGCCCAATGCTTGGCCATTTGGTCGCCAAGATTTCTTCAGAACTACAAGTTCGTGACCAGAAGCCACCGCCGAGTGAATCGATGCCACCATGCGCTCGCGCTTGAGTGAAAACTCGTGGCACTCAACTTCGAAACCATCAGGTGCTGCGATAGCTTCATCGCCGAATGTAACAACCTGGTGAACCCTTTGCAGCGCGGCTAGATTCTCGGCGACGGTTGTGCCCGCCGCATCCAAGATCAAAGCAACATCGAATCGATCATCGGTCAATTCGCGACTTACCAAGTAAGGCGAAGTCATGACAACCGGCACCAGTGCGCCATAGACATCTGGGGCGGCGGCCTTGAGAGTTGCAAAAGTTGCCTGTTTGGTGCGCAGTAAAGCCTTCAAGCTGGCAGCCTGATTTGCGTGGTCAGTCAGGGCTTGATTCCAAGTAAGCGAAAGTTCGTGAGCCAACTTCAATCGAGACTCAAGGTTCACTGAGCTATCTGAGGTCGCAAAGTCTTCTTCGATCGAATCTATTTGTTCTGCCGTGTACTTCATCACCGAGGCATCACGAGCCACCAGATATTCAAGCGCTGACTGCCACCAGGCAAGGTCAAGTTCGGCTGCCAAGTGTTCGCGCTTCACCTTGAGATTCGCCAAGTCACGGGTGAGGTCTGCTAATCCGGCCTCTCGCAGCTGCTCGCGCAGCGTATTTCTAGCTTCGAGGTTTTGGAGTGGTTCTCTATCGGCCGCCATCGACGCCAGCGCTTTTGCGAGCTCGGTCAATGGCAATTTCAAAAGTGGCTTAGCCGAGGCGTCATCATCAAGGTGCGACTGAAGCACACCGAGATCAGACACAAAGTTTTGGTAAGCAATCAGTGCTTCATTGATGCCCTGTGGAACCTCTGGCTTGTTCTCATTCAACGAATGCTGCTGCCAAGCCTGTCGCTGTTCATTGGCGGCTGTGAGTGCTACGTGAAGGTCCCCCACGCTCATGCCCGGGCGAATGTATTCTTTAGCGAGTTTCTTGAGGCGACGACGACTCGACCCAGATAGCTCAGACTTGGCCGTTCGAGGCCCCGTAGCCGCAATCAGTTCGTCAAGAGGGCGCTCAAAAACCTCTGGAACAAATCGAGCGAGTGATTCACGGATGCCCACAAAGAGCCTCAGGTAAACGCCCCAGTCTTCGACGGTGGCGGCCGGCCTGAAATGCGACTTGCGAATGAATGAGTCGAGTTGTTCGGTCAGCTCGGGCAGAACGTTTTTCTCGAGGCGTGCGGCTAACTCGAGAGCCCCCTCTACTTGTGTTTGAGTCTCAAACTTGGCCTGGAACCAAGCGGTATCGGCAGCTGAAAAATTAAACTCACCCAGTTCGTGGGCTTGGTAAAGAAGTTCGAGCGCGCGAGCCTTGTGTGAGTCATCGAGCAAATACTGTGGCTTGATTCGCGCGCTGGTCTGCGGCGCTCTAGGCATGAGGCTGAGTTTTGCCAGCGCTACCAAACTCTCTGAGACCGAGAGCCCAACCTTCTCATCACGCTTGTCGAGAAGGTCAAGGTACTCACTAACGTTTGACTCTGACTTTGCACGAAGCTCTAGCGCAGCATCCAAGTTTGAAGCAGCGGCCTTCTCGTTGCGGCTGATTGCAGCGATGACATCGAACCAGGTCGATTCCGACCGCACACCAAGACCACCTAAGCCGAGTGCGGCAAATCGATCGGCAAGCTCGCTCAGGGTTTGACGACGTGGTGCGACCACAAGCACGCGCTTATTGGCAGCAACCAGACCGGCGATGGTGTTGACCACCGTTTGGGTGTAGCCACAGCCGGGCAAAGTTTCGACTGCAAAACTGTCGCCAGCGACCGCGCGCGCCACTACCGTTCTCTGAACAATGTCAGCATCGGTGATGATGAACGCGTCGCTAGGGTCAACGGCGCGAGCCTCAGAGGCGTGCTGAACATCGTCTAAGCCAGCCAATGCGCGAAGAAGAGGCGTCTCAATGCGCCTCACATCGGCGTGCATCTCGATAGATTCTGTCGAAAAAGTTCCCACGGCCAAGATGCGACGTGTCTCAAGATTTGCGTTTGGTCCGGCGAGATTCGACAAATATTCGAGTACAGAAATTGGCAGCAAGTCAGCGCCAGCGCCAAGCAAAGACAGCAGATGTGCTTCATCGACCTTGGCCCCGTAACTGACCTCTAAAGCTTCAACCAGACCTGGGTTCACTCTCGGATGCACTCCGAGTCGCAACTCAAAATCATCGGTCTTGCGGTCAAGGCGCAGTGGCCAAATCAAAATCGGCAACGCGAGGTCAAAGCCGTCATGCTCAAGATTGACTAGACCGCCAACAAGACTGAGGCACTTGATGCCAAACTGCGAATCCAAAATCTCAGCACGCTGTTTGATGCGCTTGGCCGCAGAATAGGCACGCGAAAACGCGAGTGGGTCTCTAAAGAGATTCGAAAGAACACCGGTTCTAGATGCTGCCAGCTGAGCCAATCCACCAGGATGCGCGCGCTCAAGATCGATCTGCCCAACGTTATTCGGCTCGAAGTTCAAGAGTGGGTTGGTGAAACCAATCTCTCTAATTTCGCGCAGCCAAACATTCCAGTCGATGCGGCTAGAACCATTTGAATCCATGGCTACAGACTAACTTTCACAAGGTGTGCAGGCTCGGAGGCTTGCGGTGAGGCAAGGTATATTGGGCTTTTCGGCTCCGTAGCTCAGTGGATAGAGCAGAGGTTTCCTAAACCTTGTGTCGTAGGTTCGATTCCTATCGGGGCCACAAAAAACCGGGTGCCAACAATGTTGACACCCGGTTCATTTTTGGTCTCTAGCTAGACGACTCGCACGCCCTGCTTGTTGGCAAAGTCTTGGTCACTCTGAGTCAAGTAAATGATGCCCTCAATCAAACCGATAATGGCTGGAATGTAGGTCCAGAAAAACAATACGTAAACCACACCTAAGCCAACTTTGCCGAGGTAGAACTTGTGTACACCAATTCCACCGAGCAAAATCCCCAGAATTCCTGCGGTAACACGAGACTTTGCTGGCGCGTATGGGTTAGCCAATGGCTGACCAACAGCTGGCTGACCGCCGAGAGGCTGGCCGACTGGTTGCTGTGTTGCCACTGGGTGGCCACATTGTGGGCAAGCCACGGCCATTGGGCTCACGGCGTTTCCGCAGTGGCTGCAGAAGTTTCCTGCCATTTGAATCTCCTATTCGTTCGGAACGGAGAATCCCCCATTCATGCAATCAGATTAGTACCGCATGTTATGCGGCTTGGGCAAAATTCAGAAACTCGTCCCATTCAGGCTCAAAACGTTCTGCACCTCGAACGGTCCAAGCTATTCCCTGCGGCATTCGTGGTTGATTTCGAAGTTCCCAACCAAGTTCGGCGAGCGTCTTGTCGCTCTTAGCGTTGTTGCACTTCAAGCAGCAGGCAACCAAGTTTTCCCAGGTGTCTTTTCCACCCCGAGACTTGGGCTGTACATGGTCGATGGTGTTGGCCGATTTTTGACAGTAAGCACATCTAAACCCGTCACGCCTAAGCACTCCCCTGCGTGAGACCGGCACGTGACGCGATGTTGGCACGCGTACGTAGCGTTGCAACAAGATCACCGATGGCAGAGTGAACTCTTTCGAAGCGCTGTGAACCTGTAGTTCACCGGCCCCAGCAAGAACGGTCGCCTTTTGGTTCAGTACCAAAATCAGGGCACGTTTGAACGAAACCACTGCGAGCGGTTCGTAACCGGCGTTTAAGACAAGTGTTCGCACGAATCAACCTTTCGAAGTCATCCAGACGGATTTCTGGATTTTCGTTGGGTAGGGCAACCGAGAAACAAAAAACGCGCCGTCAAAAATGACGACGCGCGTTTGCGATGTTAGCCCGGCAGGACTGATGGGGTTGGCGCATTTGGTAAACATGCTTGGCGGGCAGGCTTTGCAAAGTCATCAACTCCTCCTATCCGAGAAAACGATTGCACTACTTGCGAAGAGATTACGCCCACAAAGATTTAGAGCGATGAATGAAACGCCAACAAATAATGACGATTTGGTATCAAAAAACTTGGCTGTTGGGGTCTTAGCCGTCGATTCCCAAACGAACGAAATAGTGCTTCGGGGTAAAGATCGGAGCTAGCTTAACCTTGTCGCCTCGAAGTGGAGCGTGGTAGAACATGCCGTTACCCGCGTAGATGCCGTCGTGGCTGTGGTCGTTCATGATTACGAGGTCGCCCGGCAGGGCATCCTCTGGCTTGATGATTTTGCCCATGCGAGCCTGACCGTTTACCGAGTGTGGAAGCGCGATACCGAACTGTGAGAAGACGAACTTCACATAACCTGAGCAGTCGAATCCAGCTGGAGTTTCGCCACCGAATACGTAAGGAACGCCAACATACTTGGCAGCCACCTGCATAACCTTCTCGGTGTTGTAGGTCGGGAACGGCGGGTTGAGTAGATAGTCTTCGGCAGTTGGCCCGGCGTAGTCGCGGTAAGCCGTAATGGTTTGCTGGCGGAACAGCTCTTCTGCCGAAATGTCTTTGGCCGTACCTCGCTTGTAGTTTTGCAAGCCAATCTGCGTGACGGTTAATCCCTGAGTTTCGGCATCGGCTGCAAACAGACTTGGGTCAAGTGAACCAACACCGGCAAAGGCGGCCAGTTCTGGGCTCATTGCATAAGCGGGCAGCGCCGAAGTCGCCATCATGCCCGAGAAAACCAACATGGTTAGATAGCCGCGAACGGGTTTGAGCCTGGCGGTCAACGTTGTGCGCACGGCCGGAACAACAAATGTTGATCCGGTTATGGCATCTTGGGTTACGAGAACAGCTGCGGGAGAATTCTTGGCCGCCAAACGAGCAGCTCTGCGATCGGCGCGACGAATCGAGCGTTCTTGCTTTGCAAGCAATGAAGCTTCGACCGAACTACGACTGCGCAACTCAAACTGTTCGAAGACATTAATCTTCACGTTTGCGCGTCTGCGACCACCGGGCTTTTGGGCCAAGGCAAACCTCCAAGTTTCAGTAACTCTTCGAGCCACTCTCGTATCGAAACTCATCGTTTAGAAAATCTGAATTACGAGAAAAGAAACAATTCAGATTCGACTGCAAATTCAGGTTTGTGAATTGCAATACCTAAAGTTTACCCGCGGTTTGCTTCAGCGCGCCAAACCGTCTCTGTGAATATGCCGACCATCGAGCGGTTGCTCAAGCCTTAGCGCGGTGTCTCGACGAACAAGTGGGCAGCGAGATCGTGGTCTAGCGCGAGCCCGGCGTCTTGCCCGTCGAGCGAAACAAAGATGCGGCCATCGATGTGGTCGGCGCTAATGACTGCACCTGGCACAAGCCCTATGCCTTTGAGTTCACCCAAGAACTCAGGGTCGATCTGAATTGGCTCACCAATTCGTCTCAAAATCAAACCGGATGCTCGCCCCGCGCTTGCCAACACTGCAGGTATCGACACCACGCCGTCAACGAACAGAGGGTTCGGCGAAAAACCGAGCTCTTCAAGGTCGGGAATCGGATTTCCGTAGGGGGATAGATCTGGCGAAGAAATAAGGCCAATGATTTTGCGCTCGACCTGTTCACTCATCACGTGTTCCCAGCGGCAGGCTTCTTCGTGAACAAACTCCCATTCGAGGCCGATAACGTCAGCCAGCAAACGCTCTGCCAAGCGGTGCTTTCGCATTACTCGAACTGCTTCGAGTCTTCCTGTTTCGGTGAGATCGAGGTGGCGATCGTCGGCGATTGTCACGAGCCCGTCGCGAGACATGCGGTTTACGGTTTCAGAAACGGTGGGGCCGGAATGACCGAGACGCTCTGAGATGCGAGCTCGCAGGGCAACCTGACCCTCTTCTTCTAGTTCAAGAATTGTGCGCAGATACATTTCGGTTGTATCAATCAAGTCGGTCACGGTTCACCTCCAAAAGCTCTTTTCCCTATTATCAAGCAACTACGGCGCGACCCCATACAAGGGCTAACAGGTGGTGGCGGTAAACTTGCCTCATGCCCGAGATTCTGATCCCCTCCTCCCTACTGCCAGCCGACGGACGTTTCGGTTGCGGACCATCTCGTTTGCGCGACGCGCAACTTGAGGCATTCGCATCAGAGGGCGCAAAACTCATGGGCACCTCGCACCGACAAGCGCCGGTCAAAAACTTGGTGAAGCGAGTTCAAGATGGGCTTCTCGATCTTTTTCACAACCCTGCCGGCTACGAGATTGTTCTCGGCAACGGTGGTTCGACAGCTTTCTGGGATGTCGCGGCCTACTCGCTCGTTAGCCGCAAGGCTCAGAACTTGGTGCACGGCGAATTTGGCGCGAAGTTCGCATCGGCTCTCACCAACCCATGGCTAGAGAAACCAACCGTGATCAACGGCGAACCAGGTTCTCGCCTTGAGATGGTGGCAGAAGACGGTGTCGATTCTTATGCATACGCGCAGAACGAAACATCCACTGGTGTAGTCACCCCCGTAAAGAGAGTGGCCGGCGCAGACTCTGGCGCTCTGATGTTCACCGATGCAACCTCGGCGGCAGGTGGAATCGATTTCGACCCACTTCAAACCGATGTCTACTACTTCGCTCCGCAAAAGAACTTCGCATCTGACGGCGGTTTGTGGTTTGCGCTGATGTCGCCGGCCGCCATTGCCCGCGCCGAAGAAATCGCGGCATCAGATCGCTACATTCCAGAGTTTTTGAGCATCAAAACCGCGATCGACAATTCGCGACTGAACCAAACTTTGAACACCCCGGCCATCGCCACTCTGTTCTTGCTCGGTGAGCAAATCACTTGGATGAACGAAAACGGCGGCCTCGCGTGGGCAGCGGCACGAACCAAAGCCGCTTCAGACCACCTTTACGAATGGGCTGAAAACTCGAGCTTTGCTACACCGTTCGTGAGCAACCCAGAGCATCGTTCGCAGGTTGTTGTCACGATCGACTTCAATGAGTCAGTTGACGCTGCTGCGGTTGCCAAAACATTGCGAGCCAACGGCATCGTAGATGTTGAGCCTTATCGAAAACTTGGCCGCAACCAGTTGCGCGTAGCCACCTTTGCCGCAACCGACAAACACGAAGTTCAGCAACTCACCGCAGCCATCGACTTTGTCGTGGAACAACTCGGTTAGTTTTTGACCATGAAGTTTTTCGTCAAAGAAGAAGAGCGAAAGCCAGACCCGGCACCGCTCAAGACGAACGCTCGAGCAGTGGTTGTGGTTGGAATCGTTGCGTGGGCTTTGGTTCTAGCGTTTTTTGTTCTTGTTCCGACGGCGACCCCAGCGGGAAAACAGTGGTGGCTTACCAGCTGTATCTTCGGAATCGTGCTCGGCGTCTTCGCCTGGTTCAAGGTCGGTCGTCGCTAGCTCATCGACTGCAGAATCGTCTGATTCGACAGCTTCGGGCTCTTCCTCTGCCTCATCGTCTTGATCTTCGGCTGAATCTTCGTCTTCATCGACTTCAACGTCTTCGAGTTCATCTGACTCGTCTTCATCTTCGTCTTCGCCCTCGGCATTTTCTGCCGCCTCTTTAGCGTCAAGCGCAGCCTGGGCCTCAAGTTCGGCCTGAAGGGCCTTCCAGTCGGCAAGTCGCTCTGACCAGGGAACCCAAGCCGGCGCGAGAAGCGCCTTTTCACCAGGCATGAGAACTACTTCAGAAATTGTTGGAGCTTCGTCGCCACTGTCGAAAAGCGTCACCGACCAATGCCAGCCCTTGTAACCCTCGAGTTTGGCATCGAAAACGAAAGAGTACGCGCCGTCGCCCTCATCGATAACTTCGATGAAGCTAGATACGGCTTTATCTCCTGCGTTTTCGACCGCAGCAGCTCGAGCTACGTCGAGAAAACGCTTTGGGTCTGGTTTAGTCATCCAGTTCGTCTGCCACCTTGCGCAGCAAACCTGCGATCTTCTTAGCAGAAGCCGATTCCGGCTGCTTGCCACGGTTCAAGCCAGCACCAAGGTTGTCTAGCAAACGAATAAGGTCTTGAATGATCACTGCCATTTCGTCGGCAGGCTTGCGCGAGCGGCTGGCAAGGCTAACAGGCGCTTCTAGGATGCGCACCGACGTAGCCTGCGGGCCTCGTTTGCCATCAAACAAGCTGAACTCAACGCGTGAGCCTGGCTTCACGCTGGTGATGCCTGCAGGAAGCGCGCTCGCGTGCAAGTAAACCTCGTCGCCTTCGTCGGATGCGATGAATCCGAAACCTTTAGCGTCATCAAAGAATTTCACTTTGCCGGTTGGCATGGGCCACCTCTTTCAATCAATCAGCCATCAGTTTACCTTCCACCGGGCTCAGCGCTGAAGGTATCCTAGAAGGATGGCTAAACCTCAAGAACCATCAACCACCTCAAGAGCCGAAAATGTATTGGCCTTCATGGCTATCGGTGTCATTGGGCTATCGCTGCTAACCATCGCGGCGCTGCTAATCGCCTATGCAACCGGAGTAACCAGCCTTCCGGTGCTCTTGCCACTACTACCTTTCATCGGCTTGCCCATCGGCATGCTACTGATCATTGCGCTAGCAATCGTTGGCGCAAAGCGCCGCAAACGCGAAGGTAACTAACCCATCGAGGTTTACGGTCGATGAGCGACGTTCTTCGAGTTGCAGAACAACTGCGAGCGCTTAGCGATAACGACATCGCGAGGCTCGTCAAGCGATGCCAGATCAACGCCTCCCCCGCCAAAGATTTCTTCGACCTCGCGGCCAGTTTTTTACAACCCAAAGCGCAGGATGCCTGGCTAAACTCGGCAAACCGAGACACGCTTCAAGAACTCCTGTTGAGCTTGCAAGACGATGGTCTAGCCCAGAAAGCGCCGACCACAGACCCTAACTTCGACCTAGCTCTTGCTCGCATCAAGACCGACGCCAAACTCGCGCAGCTGATTAGCGAGCGGTGCACGCTGGCCGAGCATCCGCTTGCGACCAAGGTAACCAAAACCACGTCTACCCAAGACCTTGCCGATAGCGGCATCCGCGCGTTTTTGACGGTGCTAGCGATCTCGGAGTTTGGCTATGAGCTCGAGCATCGTTACTTGCGCGAAATTGGCAAACAAGGGCTAGCGCTACCCGAGGTGAAGCTGTTCTCGGCCCATCTCGGAATCAATGGCGACCAAGTGAAACAGCTCTGGGAAATCGCCAGACTGGCGGGAGTTGTCACATCGGTCGACAGTCGCTGGGTGCTTGGCCCAAACGCCGCCATTTGGTTTGGCTCGAGCATCGAGGATCGCTGGCAAAGCCTGTCTGACACGTGGCTAGCCTTACTCGGCGCAGACGCAAACGGTGACCTCAATGCCCACTTCGCCGACCTAGATTCGGTCTCGTTGACCGACAGTCTTGCCTGGATCTACCCGCTCAGCGATACCCTGGGCGCTTCAAAACAACTTCGACTCACCGACTTTGCCGAGGCAATCGGGCTCACCTCACATGGCATGCCCCAACCTTGGTTTGCAGATGTGATTTCGGGCAATGCAAAAGCGGCGAAGAAACAAATCAGCGGGTACTTTCCGACCACCTCAAACCGCATCATCGTTCAAGCTGACCTGTCAGTGATTGCACCCGGTCCGCTGACTCTTGAGATCGAGAAAAAGCTTCGAACTTTTCTCGACGCCGACAAAGTTGGGCTTGCAAGCCATTTCAGAATCAGCGCGCTTAGCCTGAGCTATGCACTCGAAACAGGCCTAGATGTAGATCAAATTCGCACGACGCTCGTCGAGCTCTCAGGAAAGAATCTGCCACAACCGGTTGAGTACCTGCTTGCCGACGTGGCCCGAAGATTTGGTCGCCTGCGCGTGGTCGCCGACGATACTGGTGCTGCGAGTTTCATCGAGGTTCACGAACCCGCCTTCGCGATTGAGCTGGCCAACGATCTGCGCCTGCGCAGCCTAAGCCTTCGTCAGATTGAGCCTCTGCGCCTGTTCACCAAATTCAGCGCGGATGTCGCCTACTACACCCTGCGCGAAAACGGGCACCTCGCGGTACGGGTAACGGCGAAAGGCAAGATCGTTTCGCCAGAAAAGATTGCGTTTGGTGCCCAGCCCGTTTCGCCGGTGAATGCCATCGAGGTGACGCTGGCGAAACTTCGAGCCGCCGACAGTTCCGCCGGATCGAGCGACGATGAAACCAAGTTGCGCCAGGTTCAATTGGCGATCAAGAACAAGGCGAACATCCGAGTGGTTTATGTCGGTCGCGATGGCGGCGAATACGAATTTGTGCTCGAGCCGATTGGTTTGGCTAACGGGCGATTGCGAGGTCGAGACCGCAAGGCAGACATCGAGCGCACCTTGCCGCTGGCCAACATCACAACGCTAGAGCTGACCTAGGTTTTGCATGTCGGCGATAGAAACTAGGCTAAAAGGATGACTGGACCACTGATTGTTCAGAGCGACAAGACCGCTCTGCTTGAGGTTGATCACCCCGACGCGGTTGATGCCCGACACGATCTGGCCGTCTTTGCCGAGCTCGAGCGCGCACCCGAGCACATTCACACCTACCGAATCACAAAACTTGGCCTCTGGAACGCCCGTGCCGCCGGGCACGATGCCGACTTTGTTCTGGGCGTTCTAGATCGATACGCGAAGTTCGCGGTGCCAACCTCGGTGCGCACCGACATTGTCGAAACCATGTCTCGCTACGGGCGCTTGGTGATTAGGAGAGCAGAAGATGGTGGGCTCGAACTCACTTCTGACAGCCCAGCGATTCTGGTTGAGGCCGGCCACCACCGAAAGATGGCCGAGCTGCTCGGCGGGCGAATCAGTGAAACGGCTTTTCGCATTCAAGACTGGGCGCGCGGTGCGGTAAAACAAGAATTGCTCAAACTCGGATGGCCGGCCGAAGACTTGGCGGGCTACACCGAAGGCACCCCGCACCCCATCGACCTGACTGAAAACGGCTGGACTATTCGCGGCTACCAAAAGCTTGCGGTCGAAAAGTTCTGGGAAGGCGGCTCTGGCGTCGTCGTTCTGCCTTGTGGTGCCGGAAAGACCATCGTGGGTGCAACGGCGATGACCGTGGCGAAAACCAGCACGCTGATCTTGGTTACCAACACCGTCTCGGCCAGACAGTGGAAGGCCGAGCTGCTCAAGCGCACGTCACTCAGCGAAGATGACATCGGTGAATACTCAGGTTCGGTCAAAGAGGTAAAGCCGGTCACCATCGCCACTTACCAAATTTTGACTACCAAGCGCAAAAATGAATACGCACACCTAGCCCTGCTGAACGCCAAAGACTGGGGCCTAATCGTCTACGACGAGGTTCACCTTCTGCCGGCACCGATTTTCAAAATGACTGCAGACCTTCAAGCCCGCAGACGCCTAGGTCTCACCGCCACATTGGTTCGTGAGGATGGCAAAGAAGGCGACGTCTTCTCACTCATTGGTCCGAAGCGTTTTGATGCACCTTGGAAAGAGATTGAAGCTCAGGGCTACATTGCGCCGGCTGCCTGTTTCGAGGTTCGCGTTGATCTGCAAGACGAAGAGCGTCTCGACTACGCAATGTCTGCCCAAGATGACCGCTACCGAATCGCCGCCACCTCACCGGTGAAGATTAAGGTGATGCAAGATCTTCTGGCCAGGCACGTTGGCGAGCCAACCCTGATTATCGGTCAGTACCTCGAGCAGATTTATACGGTGGCCGCAGCGCTGGGAGTTCCTTTCATCACCGGTGAAACTCCCGTTGACGAGCGAGAGCGACTATTTCAGGCCTTCCGAGAAGGAGTCGAACCAACCCTGGTTGTGTCGAAGGTGGCCAACTTCTCGATTGACCTTCCTGAGGCCTCGGTTGCCATTCAGATTTCAGGCTCTTACGGTTCGCGACAAGAAGAGGCACAACGTCTTGGGCGCTTGCTCAGACCGAAGGCCGATGGTCGCAAGGCGTCTTTCTACACAATCATCGCCAGAGACACGGTTGACCAAGACTTTGCCCAAAACCGCCAGCGTTTCTTGGCCGAGCAGGGTTACAGCTATGAAATCTTGGATGCTGAGCAGCTGTAGCGCTCCGCTCAAGTAAATCCCCACCGACTCAAAGGTGGCTCACAGCAATCTCACAGGCAAGATTAGGATGCTGGGCATATGGCAAATGAACCCATCAAGGTATTAGTCGTTGACGATGAGCCGAACATCCGTGATCTGCTCACCACCAGCCTTCGCTTCAATGGTTACTCGGTCTATGCGGTCGGTAACGGAAATGACGCGGTTGCTGCTGCTGAAAAGGGCAAACCAGACATCATTCTTCTCGACGTGATGTTGCCAGACCAAAGTGGTTTTGCCGTCACCAAGAAGCTTCGATCGATGGGAATCGACGTGCCGGTCTTGTTTCTTACCGCACGCGACGAGACCGAAGACAAGGTAACTGGTCTTACTGTCGGTGGCGATGACTACATGACTAAGCCATTTAGCCTTGATGAAATCATGGCTCGCATCAGTGCCATCTTGCGTCGCAGTCAGAAAGTCGAAACCTCTGACAGCGTCATCGAAGTTGGAGAAATTTCGATGAACGAAGATGCACACGAAGTCTTCGTAAACGGCGAGTTGGTGGAGTTCTCACCGACCGAATACAAACTATTGCGTTTTCTCATGTCAAACGCGAACCGCGTTCTCACCAAGTCGCAGATTCTTGACCACGTTTGGGAGTATGACTTTGGTGGCGAAATGGGAATCGTTGAGTCTTATGTGAGCTACCTGCGAAAGAAGCTAGACCCACTAACCAGCGAGCCAGTAATCGTCACAAAGCGAGGCGTTGGCTACATGTACAAGAGCCCGAAGAAAGACAAGTAGTTGCGCGAAAAGGGAACCGCAGTTTGGGAGCGCATTTCACTGCGCGCTAAACTGACGACCCTTTCGGTGGCCCTTATCGGGCTTCTACTGATCGTTTCTAGCGCTGGAACCATGGCGCTGCTGAGAACCTACCTGCACCAGAATCAAGACACCGTGCTTATCTCGACGGTCGAGGTAATGCGCCAGCAGAGCCCTCTGACGGTTGAGCAAGACCTTGCCACCAGACAGTTGCGCCTGCCGAACCTTCCGAGTGGCTACTACATCGCCTTTTTAGATGCCTCGGGCTCGCTGGTGCTCGCCTTCTCTTCATCAACCACCGCGACCGGTCAGCTGCCAAACATTTCAAACTTCGACTTGCAGTCGGTTCTTTCAACTAGAGGGCTGCCATTCGAAGTTGACACTCTCGGGCGTTTTGTTCAAGAGAACGAAGGCGCTGGTTGGCGATTGATCGCCGCTCCTTCGCAGGCGTTTCCTGGTTCGGTGATCGTAGCCCTGCCGACCGATGCCAATAACGGACTTATGAATCAGTACCGCAACGTTGGTCTAGTTTTTGGAATCTTCTTGCTGTTTCTTAGTGGCATGGCCATTTGGTTCACTATCACTAGAGCTCTGCGTCCACTCAAAGAGGTTGAGCGCACCGCGGCGGCCGTTGCAGCCGGTGACACCAGCCAACGCCTTCTGCGGCTCGAGGGTCAGACCGAGATGTCGCGGGTAAACCGTTCGCTAAACACAATGCTCGACTCAATCGATGATGCCTTGGATGCCCGTGGCAAAACCCTTGAGCAAATGCGCCGTTTCGTTGCCGACGCC
>JACCDQ010686365.1_pt1 | contig 22192 bp, 16 predicted proteins | sample 7446031 | NCBI WGS metagenome assembly JACCDQ01 (sample SAMN15323442, study PRJNA562643) | freshwater metagenome | isolation source: river surface water | place: USA:Blue River Watershed | collected 2017-08-17
ACATCAACGAGGAGAACAATATCCTCAAGGTCATTCCGGGTAAGAAGAAAGTCAACGAAGCCAAATACCCAAATATCTACCAGTCATTGTTGTCAGAGTTCAACGAAATTCGAACGGACAAGATCACGCTGCTGTTGAACCCGCGCGACTACGCCAAATACCTGGATGAAAAGACCTTAGCAGAAATACAGAGCAAACATCTTTGGTTCTGTGGATATCTACCAGACAAACACATCGTCGTGATGGATGAAAATGAAAACTTGTACGACTTCACGGAAAACATGGCGCAGTTGCGGAGGTTGGAAGAGTATCTGAACATCCCATTAGAGAAGCTTCCTAAATCGTTCACGATGATCAAGATTCTGGGAGATAATCTTCCGCTAGGGATTTGCCTGTCGTACTACTTGGGATTAGGGAACTTGATCGCGGTGACCAAGACCCAATTCAAGACCATCGAAAGCAACAAACTCTATCGACCTGAAGCCAACGAGCTGGTGTTGAAGTTCAACGATTTCAAGTTGATCTTGACCACGGACACGGCTGAGAAAGCCTTATTGTTCAACGGCTTCTTGTTCTACAAAGACTTTATCAAGACTTACAACCTGTCAGACTTCAAGACCAGGAACATTTACTTGAACCTGTTGGAGTTCCGTGACGCGGGATTGATCCATATCAAAGAGCTGAACTTGTTGGAAGACATGTTCTTGGACCCGATCACTGTAGACGTGTTGAAGTCTATGAATGAACCCACTGACTTCTTCCGGCTTTTGTTGCGCGCAAATGAAATGCTGAAGGATCTGTCCTATATCGACATCAATGACCCCAGACAGATGCGTTTGCGAGGTTATGACCGTATCCCTGGTCTGATGTACCGTGCTCTTGCAGAAAGCGTTCGAGACTACAAGATCAAAGGCCGACGTAACAGTAAAATTGAACTCGATCCGTACAAGGTGTGGAACTACATTGTACAAGACAGTACAGTGAAGATCACTGAGGACATTAACCCTCTCTTGGATATCAAGGAAGGTGAAACGGTCACCTATTCCGGGATGGACGGGTTGAACAAAGACGCAACTCCGAAAATGCTGCGTCGATACCACAAGAACGACATGGGGTTTATCTCTGAAGCCACCGTGGACAGTTCTGATGTGGCACTGAATACCTACTTAACACCTTACGCCAAAATCAAAGACACCCGTGGGTTGGTGGACAGTGAATCTGACGCACACATCAAGAACCCTGCTAAATTGTATTCGACTTCTGTGCTTTGTGCACCGATGAGTGAGTTTGACGATCAATCGGTCTCTGCTTGTAGTGATGCAGGTTAGAAATTCTCCTTAATTGCTGGAACCCCCTGAGAGTCCTCCTACCACAACGTCATTGGAAACGATAAGCGTGACGGTTCAAAAAAGCGAGGAATTGGGTAATCAGCAGCGAAGCTCCTACATATTGTCGTGAGACAAGATATGGAGAACGTTCAACGACTATGGCCTTGTCAGCCAGTAGAGCCAAGTGGTGGGCGTCGCCCTTAAATCGAAACAGGAGACATCCCTAGAAGGATGAAGATATAGTCTCGACATTCACCGAAACGGTGAAGCAGTGCGTATGCACGGGGAACATTTCACGAATGTTCTTGAAGATCCCGCCAAAACGGATCAACTTCGTGTCGATCCAGAACTCACACACCATCATGACGGAAGGCTCGGTTCAACCTACCGTGCGAACGGGTTATGAATACGTGATCCCGTACAAAGCAGGTAAACTGTACAGCGCTATGGCTCAGCAAGATGGCCAAGTCACTGAAAAGACAGACCGACTGCTTACGGTAAAATACAAAGACAACACCACTGAAACAATCAAGATCGGTACGCTGTATGGGCGTATGGAAGGCTCGGTTTACCCTCATGAACTGATTACCACACTGAACAAAGGCGACAAGTTCAAAGCCGGTGATCCTTTAGCGTACAACAAGAACTTTTTTGAACCGGATTGGTTGAATCCGAATCGACTTGTTCTAAAGACAGGTTCTACTATCACAGTCGCTATGGCACTCACCAAAGACGTTTACGAGGACAGTTCAGCGGTCAGTAAACGTGTCAATGAGCTGATGACCACTCCGGTTGTCAAAGAACGCATCTACATCATCGATTTCAGCAAACACATCATGAACGTGGTTCCAGAAGGTTCGCAAACTACACCCGACACGGTGTTGTTCACAGCGGCGGATACCGAGGCCGACTACGGTAACTTGTCCGAATCTACTATCAACATGCTTCAGAATCTGGCAGCACTGACACCTCGGGCCAAATACAACGGTGTAGTAGAACGGTACGAAATCAAATACAACGGTGAATTAGAAGACATGTCGCCTTCTCTTCGTAAACTGGCTAACCGATTGGATCGCCAGCTCTACGACGAAACGCGAGGCACGGAGTACGAAGCCAATCACAACCGTGTCACTTCCGAGTATCGGTCGGAAGGCAAGAACCTCAATCTGGATACCGTAGAACTGAAAGTCTTTATTCGAATCAATCTTAAGCAAAACGTTGGTGATAAGGGCGTTTTTAGCAATCAGATGAAATCGGTGATTTCTGATGTGTTTGAACACTCAATCACTACGCCTTCAGGCGAAACTATTGACGCTAAATTCTCTTATAAGTCAGTGATTGCCCGTATCGTCGGGAGCCCGGTTTTGATCGGAACCACAAATCGACTGTCTCGACACGCCAGTAAAATGGCCGCCGATATCTACTTCGGAAACTAACCCAAACCACCACTGCTCACGGGCAGTGGTGGTATTTTTTGGTTCAATATCCACCCACAAGGAGTTCTTATGGCTGTCACTTACCCTCTGGATTTGTCAGGGGTTAGTCCCGCTAACCTGGTTCCGAATGAATTGCACGCGGTCAATGAAGCCCACTTCAAGGACTACTATTTCATTGTCCCGAACTTTGCGCCTTTCTATATCGATAACTTTCAAGCTTCAGTCATTGTCAACGGCGTCACCCGACCGTTGACTGAAGATGTTGACTTCTCCTTCGCTTTGCCGTATGTCACTGGAACACGGACAACCGGTAAAGGGATGTATGGAGCCATCACTCTGAACAACTTGGATCTGAACGGTCTTATCAAGATTAACTACCAGACAGTGGGCGGTGATCAGATAGCAGATCGACTCACGGTTCTGACCGTGTTGGCGGACAAAGCTTACAACCCCAGGACAACCATTTGGGACATTTTAACCAATGTACCGACGGCTTTCCCGCCAGTACCTCACTACCAAGACTACGACAACTTCTACGGTCAAGAACAACTGGTTAATGCGCTCATTCAGATTAGAGACGCTATCTTAACCAACAGTTCAATGACCAGTGAAAAACTGGCAGAGTTCCTTAATCTGACCACGACAGGTACACTGACAGGGTTTGTAAACAAGACCGGTGACACAGTCACAGGTACTTTACAATTGTTACAGTCTCCCGTCAACCCGCTGGACGCTGTCAACAAAGACTATGTCGACAACCATACAGTTTCAGTAGAGACTTTCACTTCCACTATTGCTGAGTATAAACCAGCGGCTGAAACGAATACCGAACTCAGCAACAAACTGAATGTCACTGGCGGGACGATGACCGGTCCTCTCACACTGAACGCCGACCCAACTCTTGATTCGGAAGCAGTGACCAAACGTTACGTCGACACAATTAAGACTGAACTGGTCGGTACCATTTCTCAAGCGCAAGAGTTGGTGAACCAAGCCACGACTGGTCTGGTGACCAAGCAATACGTCGATGATCGGTTCAATGAACTGATGATTGTGATCCAAACTTCCATGCGTTCTCTCATCTAAATTCCACGTCACACTTGATCGAAATGGTCAAGTGTGCATATTTTTTTAATGTAGTGAGGTTATGCCTCTGATCAATACAGGAATAGTCCTGTGACTGTGTGAAAAAAAGGAGTTTTTATGAAGCTGTCAGATAAAATTATTATGACCATCCGCGACCCGCAGGTCGCGCTGGAGGCAGCCAACAAGCGTTACGTCGACAACCTGATGACCGGTCACACGGAGGACATGAGCCTCCACCTGACTCCGGAACAGAATGCTTGGCTGGACGCAGTCACCATCAGCGTTGACGAGATCAACCGACTGGCAGGTCTGACTTCTAACGCTCAGACTCAACTGAACGCCAAGGTCAATCTGTCCGGCGGCACCATGACCGGTCTGCTGGTTCTGTCTGCTGATCCGGTTGCTGACCTGGGTGCTGCCACCAAGCAGTATGTCGACAGCACACTGACCAGCCACGCTGAAGACATGTCGCTTCACTTGACGGCTGAGCAAAACACTTGGCTGGATGCTATCACCGCAACTTCGGTTGAAGTGAACCGTCTGGTGGGTGTGACCTCGAACATCCAGGATCAACTGAACGCAAAGTTGAACAAGGCCGGCGGCACCATGACGGGTGCTCTGGTTCTGTCCGGTGACCCGACCGTGGATCTGGGTGCTGCCACCAAGCAGTATGTCGACAGCGCTGACGATCTGAAGGTCGACAAGGCTGGCGACACCATGACCGGTCCTCTGACCCTGTCGGGTGATCCGACTCAGGATCTGCAAGCCGCTACGAAGCAGTATGTCGATGACGCTGACGCTCAGAAGCTGGATCTCGCTGGTGGTACGCTGACGGGTTCCCTGACTCTGTCTGCTGATCCGATCCAGGACATGCAGGCCGCTACCAAGGGTTACGTGGACGACAACCTCGCCGCTCACGCCGAGGATGACACGCTTCACCTGACTTCCGATCAGAACCAGTTCCTGGACGCAGTGACGGTCACTTCGAATGAAGTCAACCGTCTGTCGGGTGTCACGGCCAACGTTCAGACCCAACTGAACAACAAACTGGAACTGTCTGGCGGTACCCTGACCGGTGACCTGACGATGGACGCCGGTTCCACCATCTACGTTTCGAAGGCTCCCACCGCTTCGACCGAACTGGTTAACAAAGACTACGTTGACAGCCTGGTCAAGGCCCAGCTTTGGGAAGATCCCATCCTGGACTGTAACCTGGTCAACGACACAATCTCGACTCCCCCGAACCCGGTGGAGTTCTATGACGTTTACATCGTCGGTCCTAACGCCACCGGCGCCTGGATGGGTTTGGAAGGTCACGCTGTTTACTTCAACGGCACTGACTGGATGGATTTGCTGAGTCGCCCTGTCGCTGCTGGTGACCGCTTCGGTATCACGCTGTACAGCCCGTCGACTGCTGGCGGTAGCTTCGTGGGTGACGGTGGCAAACTGATCACCATCACGGGTGGCGCGGTGGGTGCTATCGAGTACACTCTTGATACCATTGCCACGGGCAGTACAACGCTGGTCTACGACAGTGACTCCCAATTTGTCGGTACCGCGTTCACGCTGTCGGAAAATGCTGGCTGGGTGATCACCAACACCTCGGTCAACCTGGCGGCCGGTGATGGTCTGGAACTGCTGGGTCACACCCTGAATCTCCAACTCGGTGACGGTCTGGTGCTGGCTGACAACCGGGCTTCTGTTAACGTTGACACGGACACTGGTTTGGCTATCATCAACAGCAAGATCACGAACCTCTTTGATGGTGGTTCTATTGTTGGCAGCAGCGCGGGTATCCGCGTGTCCCAGCCTGTGCTGGACGATATCGCTGACCGTGTGTCCAAGACCGGCGTGACGGTGGTCTCCACCGGTGACGTGACTTTCTCTTCGAGCGCCAGCCTGAAGATTGAGTACACAATTACGAATGACCAAGACGCGGTCAACAAGGGTTATGTGGATGCGGCTGACACCACGCTGCAAGACCAGATTGACCAAAACACGCAAGACATCGCTAACCTGATGTCCGACCCCAGTACCAAGACCTACATTGACGAGCAAGACGCCAAGAAGGTCGACAAGGCTGGCGACACCATGACCGGTCGTCTGACGCTGTCGGCTGATCCGGTGAACGATCTGCACGCTGCTACCAAGCAGTATGTGGACAACAACCTGGCTACCCACGCAGAAGACGAAACCCTGCACCTGACTTCCGACCAGAACCAGTTCCTGGACGGCATCACGGTTACCTCTGCTGAAGTGAACCGTTTGGCTGGTGTGACCTCTGATGTTCAGACCCAACTGAACAGCAAGGCAAGCCTGTCCGGCGGCACCATGACGGGTGCTCTGATTCTGAACGGTGACCCGACTCAGGCTCTGGGCGCTGCCACCAAGCAGTATGTGGACGCCGTGGACACCGCCAAGGTCGACAAGGCTGGCGACACCATGACGGGTGCCCTGTACCTGTCCGCTGACCCGGTCGGCGACATCGAAGCCACCACCAAGCAGTATGTGGACAACAACCTGTCCGCCCACGCCAACGACGATTCCGTCCACCTGACTTCGACTCAGAACGACTGGATCGACGCCATCACGGTCACTTCGACTGAAGTCAACCGCCTGGCTGGTGTGACGGGCAATGTCCAAACCGAACTGAACACCCGTCTGAACAAGACTGGTGATACCATGACCGGCACGCTGCTGCTGTCGGCTGATCCGTCGCAGGCCATGCAGGCTGCCACCAAGCAGTATGTGGACGACCACGACGCGCTGAAGCTGGATCTGGCAGGCGGCACCATGTCGGGCGACCTGATCCTGAACAGCGATCCTTCGCAAGCCATGCAGGCTGCTACCAAGCAGTACGTGGACTCGCAGAACAGCGCTGACAAGGATTACGTTGACACCGAACTGGCTACCAAGCTGAATAAGTCTGGCGGCACCATGACCGGTGCTCTGTTGCTCAATGCCGACCCGACCTCGGCTCTGGGCGCAGTCACCAAGCAATACGTCGACAGCTCGTACACCAGCCTGAAGGGCTATGTGGATGAAGCCGACTCCTACCTGCAAGACCAACTGAACACCGCTCGCGGTGATCTCGACGGTCTGTTGGCTGACCCGACTACCCAGGGCTACGTGGACACTCAGCTTGCTGCCAAGCTGAACCTGTCTGGTGGCACCATGACCGGCAACATCACGCTGTTTGCTGACCCGTCGCAAGCTATGCATCCTGCCACCAAGCAGTATGTGGATGCTATCGCACAAGGTCTGCGTATCCGTCCGTCCGTTCGTCTGGCCACCACCGCTCACGTGGCAGGTACCTACAACAACGGCACTTCGGGTGTGAACTCGACTATCACAGGCACCGTCAACGGCGCTCTGGTGGTGGACGGTGTGACTCCGGCTATCGGCGACCGCATCCTGTTCCGCAAACAGAACTCTGCTCTCCAGAACGGCGACTACGTGGTTCAACAGGTGGGTAACGCCTCGACCCCGTTCATCGTCAAGCGTGTCACCACGATGGACGAGTCGGACGAGATCCCGGCAAGCTACTTCTTTGTCTACGACGGCGCGACCCTGAAGAACACCGGCTGGGTGTTCACGGTGGACACCCCGATCACCTTCACCATCGGTACCGACGGTATTGACGTGGTCCAGTTCTCTGGCCAAGGCAATATCATTGCTGGCGACGGCATGACCCTGGACGGCAACACCCTCAATGTCAACTCGGCTAACACCGGTCGCATTGTGGTGAACGTTGATAGCATTGACCTGGCTGTCACTGGCGTGACTCCGGGTACTTACACCAAGCTCGTGGTGGACGGCTATGGCCGCGTTACGGGTGCTTACAGCCCGACCACCATCGCGGGTTACAACATCACGGATGCTCAGCCGCTGAGCACCAACCTGACCAACCTGACCAACCTGGATTCCCAAGGTCTGATTGTTCGCGATATCACCAACGGTATCACGACCAAGCAAATCACGGTGACCGGTGGTGGTCTGGATATTATCAACCCGACGGGCGCAGGCGCTGGCAACATCGAGATCACCTCGAACGCTACCGACGCCGCTACTCCGAACGCTCTGGTCATCCGTGACGAAAACGGCAACTTCTCTGCCAACGTCATCACGGCTGCTCTGGTGGGTAACGCTTCGACTGCGACGACTCTGGCCAACAGCCGGAACTTCTCGGCTACCGGCGATGTGACGGCGGAAGCTGTCAGCTTCAACGGTTCGGGCAACGTCCAACTGTCGATGGTGATTGCTGACACGGGTGTGACCGCTGGCAGCTACACGAAGGTTGACGTCAACGCCAAGGGCCAAGTCACTGGCGGCAGCAACCCGACCACTCTGGATGGCTATGGCATCACCGATGGTGTCACCATTGACTCGCTGGCCACTCAACTGGCTGATCTGAAGAAGGCTTACCATGAACTGTATCTGTTCGTGATGAGCCGTATGTGATCTGACTAAAGCCAAGACCTCCCTGGTTTTCCAGGGAGGTCTTGGTGTTATTGCGGTTGGTTACCGAAGTTAATCAGGAAAGTCGACAGTTCTTTGTAAGCGGCGTAGAAATGCATGATCTGTGCGTACATATACGACACCGTTTCAACTTGTTTGGCAGAGATGTGAAGTGCTGCTACCAGTTCCTTCTTGGCTTCTTCATTCCGTGTCAAAGCGCCTGATTTGGCGTTCTGTTCAATAAGACTGTCTACCAGACTAGCTGCCTCTTCCGCGATCTTGTTGATCTGTTTAACGCTGTCAATGGTCAGGACTTTGGCAATCGAATGAATTTCTTCATGGATGGTCGGAACGTCGTTGAACGTTTGGAGCAAGTCCCCGATATGGGCTTTGACGGAGTTGTTGCTACCAAAATACTTGCTGAGTTTGTTGGTGGTGTCTTCGGTCACTTGACGCGCCATGTCGAAGTACTCCACCCCGTAAAGTGTAAATACCTCATCTTCACGGTACTCGTTGATGAACGACGCGATGGTCAGTTTGAGGGTGTTCAGGGTGGAGAAGGTATTCTTGACCAATTCTTCGGCGCAGCTTGCTGTGTCTTTCAAGTAAGCCACATATTTGCCTTTGAAGTTTTCAGGCTTCATGACCAGATGGTGACGGACATCGTTGAACTTAATCCGTTTGATAACGTGTTCCAGTTCAAACTGGGTTTTTGTCACGTCGATTCCAAGTTGGTCGTACTCACCTTTGAACTGGCTGGTGATAGAGTGAAACTTGTCTTTGATCTTGTACAGGTAGTCGCTGATGTTTTCGGTAGAGATAACTTGAGCAGTCTGATAGTATGCCACGAACTGTTCGGTGGACAGTTTAAGTTCAGGGGAATGGTCTTTCTTATTGAACAGCTTCACAACAAACTCCTTGTATAGACAATCTAAAATGGACCAAAAAATACTCCAGGGAACCGAAAGGCTCCCTGGAGTTCTGTGTGCTTAGACGTAATACAGCGTATGCCAAATACGCGTTTCATCGGACTCATCCGCATAAGCAATAAAAGAATCAAAGTCGGTAGACACTTCCCGGTTCATCTGCATAACCCCGTAACCGCTGGTAGTGGTGACCGGGTCAACAAAAGACAACTTGTACGTCACCGCCATGTAGTCAGGTGCTTCTGGGTCAAGCTTGATCCCGATATACGCTCCGTCTTCAACAATATCTGCGTCGGAAGGCACATAAATGTTGAATTCCGTCACTCCACCATTGCTGAGGAATTGACCATTTTTGTTGGGGAACAGAACCACGGTGCTGTCGGGTTTGTAGAACTCCCAGTAGAACGTCGTGCCTTCAGGATAAGCCGAGGTATTTACAAAGAACCGAGCCACTTGGCCTTTGATAAACTGATCTTGGTCAACGTCTACGGAAATGTCGGACAGCACACCGTTTCGAGACAAGACGTACAAAAGCGCGTCGTGTTGAATGGCGTTGGTAGTAGGGATGACTTGAGCCAGTTGAGATCGGTCAAAGGTAGACATTAACCCATTGACAATCTCCATCACCACTTGGGTTTGACCCAGGGTGATGGCTCGTTTGATGCGCTCTAGGTAGTCGACAATCGGTTCAAAACCATACACGTCATCGAGCAAATGGCGATGAATGGTCGGTGTGAATTCCGTAGGCTTGTTGAAAACGTTTGTCCAGTCTACGGGACGGTTGTCACTAATAACGGTTTGGTAAAGTCTAGCGATGGATTCATCGCTTCGAGCATAATGACCGCCTAACGCTTGGTAATCGATTGTGACGTTGGTACTGATATTGGAGTTGATGACCAGAATAACCGTGGAGATTTCTTTTCCGTAGGTCAGTGTGGCTTCTTGATGCAGTTCAACGATTTGGTAATCTTGTCCTCGTACCAGTTCATAAGTCCCGTCTTTAACAACCAGACTGGTCGCGAAGAACGCCCCGTAGTTGGGCGCTATACTTCGAGTAGGACGGTCAGACAGTACATGAGGTTCATCTTTGATGCGGTTGTTGATGTTCAACCCGGTGGGGTCTAACTCCAGCCGAATTTGGTTATACGACATCTAAGTTTCCTTTGTCATTCTTCACAAATATAGGGAATTTCCCCGTGGACATCACAATCGACTCCACCAAAGTGTCCGGAGTTAGTCCAGCGTCCTCAGAACCCAGTAACCCGATTTGGTTGTAGAACACGGAACAGAATTCCGAGCAATAAAACTCGTTGTTGGAGTTGGACCACTTGAACAGCGACCGAACCAAATCCCACAAGCTGTATTTCTTACCCAGATCACTGAGTAAGAAATCGATGTGTTTGTCGTTCAGTTCTAGTTCCAACGGCACGTAACCAAAATCACCCGACATGGACAAAGGGAACAATCTCACTGCTGGAGGTGTGGCTTCGACCACAAAAACCCGATTGCCTTCTTTTAATACCAACCCAACGTGTGCGTAAATGTCACCTGTTATTTTTTGATAGATATAGTGCGCCAGACCTGAGAGGGATTTGAACCTCGAAGTTTTCCAAATCAGAAGATCACCTGTCTTCAGTTCTGACCGTATCTTTGAGTAAAGTGGGGTCATTGACTACTCCTTTCTATGACAGCATCCACACAATTCCTCGGGGGGTTTCCTATGTTTCGCTGGGTTTTTGGGGCATTTGTTGTCCTTTTTTCGTTAGGGTGTTGGGGTAAAGATTACATCCCGACACAAGCTTTTCAGTACAAACCCGTTATCCAGAAAGAACTGGATGATGGGTTTTCTGCTATCCCGGATTACAACTATCTGCCTTCGTTGATTGAACATGAAAGCTGTATTACGTTGACCCATCCCAAATGCTGGAACCCTAAGTCTCGGTTGAAGACATATTGGGAAACCGGGAAAGACCGTGAAGAAGGTGCTGGGTTAGGTCAAATCACCAGGGCTTGGAAAGTAGACGGGGTGGCTCGATTGGACGCATTAGGCGCTATGAAGTCGTTGTACAAAGCCCAACTGGGTGAACTGAGTTGGGGGAACGTGTATTTGCGTCCAGACTTGCAGATTCGTATGATGACGTTACAGACCCGTGATATCTATAAACGGTTGTACGGAGTCACGAATGGCTTGGTGCGGTTGCAGATGATGGACAGTGCTTACAACGGCGGTGAAGGGGATCTGGTAAAAAGCCGCCGTGTGTGTGGGTTGGCTAAAGGTTGTGATCCTCAGTTTTGGTTTGGTCATGTGGAGAAGTACAACGTGAAGAGCAACAAAGTGTTGTATGGTAATCGTTCCGCCAAAGACATCAACAACCACCATGTTCGGGATGTATTTGAACACCGACTCCCCAAATACCAACAAGGTTACTTCACCCTGAAAGACAAACATGAAACGAGATCCTAAGTTCATCAGCTCGCAACTCTACGAGAAGGATGGAAAGATTTACACCAAACAGAAGACCATCATCGAGTTTCCTAAATGGTACGCGGACAAAGACTTGGCAAGCTTACAGGAAGTCTCGTATGTGTATGGGTTGTTTGCGATGATCATTGGGGACAGCTACAGCGTGAGTGTGATTCCTACATTGTGCTCTACGGTGCCTATCTTGGTGAACGAAGTTGAACGGGACGGGGAGTTGTTTACACAGTTTGTGTATGGGAAGGATGATCCGATTCTGGACAACACCAAGGTCATCAAGAAAGAGCTGCTGAGCTACAACTTCTTTGAAACGTACTTTATGTATGCACGGATTCCGTGGTTTATGACTCCTGACGACTTGGTAAAGGCAATGGACAACTTGCCTCGGTACGCTAAAAGTAACGTGGGTAATAACTTTATCGCGAACGAATTGATCGTGAGTTTTGTGACTCGGGACAAGAATGACAAACGGGTGTTTTATCGACAAACGGACGGAAAGGGTCAATACTCGTACGTGGACTTGATGAACGTGTATTACTCGGCTTTGAGTACCGTGTCTAAGATCGGTGGTAACTATTTCACACGCGGGATTGTGTCTGCGGTGATTCAAAAAGAAAAAGAACCCAACAAGCTGGAAATCCATTCTGGACTGTAAACACCTCACCAGTACCGGAAGGTACTGGTGAGGATGGATTACTTAGTATTTGATGTAGTAGTAGTTACCAGCAGACTCTTTGGTTGAAAAGTCTGGTAAACTGAAGGACCCGGAAGGTGCTCCTAACACATATCCAACTGTTCCGTTGTAGTATGGTGAGTAGTCATTTACTCCTTTATCAATGGGTGCCGTGTAGACGGTAGATACGGAAATACTTCCATTATCTCCTGCTAACAAGTACACCCGGTTAGACGTGACGATGGCTTGTGATCTACGTAACGGTCCAGGTAAACTGGTTCCTGTCGTCCACGCGCCCAATGTCCCGTCGGCGTTAATCGGAGCGGTGTAGACGGTAGATACGAGACCTTCCCCGTTAATCCCTCCTAACAGATACACCCGGTTAGAGGTGACGATGGCTTGTGACATCCCTAACGTTACAGGTAAACTCGTTCCGGTGGTCCAGGACCCCAGTGTCCCATCGGCGTTAATGGGTGCCGTGTAGACGGTAGATACGAAAATACTTCCATTATCTCCCCCTAAAAGGTACACCCGGTTAGAAGTGACGATAGCTTGTGAACGGGCTAACGCTCCAGGTAAACTCGTGCCTGTGGCCCACGTACCCAGTGTCCCGTCGGCGTTAATAGGTGCCGTGTAGACCGTAGCCACGTAACCACTTCCGTTAATCCCTCCTAACAGATACACCCGGTTAGAGGTCACGATGGCTTGTGAGTAGGCTAACGCTCCAGGTAAACTCGTCCCGGTAGTCCAACTACCCAAGGTACCATCGGCGTTGATAGAAGCTGTGTAAACAGTCGACGTGTATCCAGTAGATGATGGAAGGTACCCGCCTAATAGATGGACCTTGTTAAAGGTGACAATAGGCTGACTGTAAAGAACGGCGGTTGGTAAGCTGGTTCCTGTAGTCCAAGTTCCCAGCGTGCCGTCAGCGTTAATGGGTGCAGTGTACACCGCTGGCGTGTATCCAACTCCACCCGCAGCAAATCCGCATAACAAATATACTCGATTGGATGTAACGATAGCGTTAGAATCACTAAAACCCACAGGTAAACTTGTCCCTGTGGTCCATCCGTTCGAGGTAAAATCAGTGGTAAAAGGCGCGGTATAGACGGTAGCTACGTAAGCACTTCCGTTAAACCCTCCTAACAGATACACCCGGTTAGAGGTCACGATGGCTTGTGAGTAAGCTAACGCTCCGGGTAAACTCGTGCCTGTGGCCCACGTACCCAGTGTCCCGTCGGCGTTAATGGGTGCCGTGTAGACTGTAGATGCGTAACCCCCGTTATGTCCTCCTAACAGATACACCCGGTTAGAGGTGACGATGGCTTGTGACATCCCTAACGTTACAGGTAAACTCGTTCCGGTGGTCCAGGACCCCAGTGTCCCATCGGCGTTAATGGGTGCCGTGTAGACTGTAGCTACCAAACCACTTCCGTTAATCCCTCCTAACAGATACACCCGGTTAGAGGTCACGATGGCTTGTGAGTAGGCTAACGCTCCAGGTAAGCTGGTTCCTGTTGTCCAAGTACCTACATATTGAGTGTTGGTGGTGTTGATGTAGTACTGCTGTCGCCAGGGTTGGCCAGAACCCACACGAATCATAGGAGTATAACTGTCTCCCACCAAACTGTACATGCTGGAATACGTGGTCTTGCTAACTTGGCCTCCATTGCAACGCAAAAACCCCGTTGGCGTAGTGGTCGTCGGACGAACAATCACGTCGCCTGTGGAATACCCCACAATTGAACCACCCACTGCGTTGTCAATATAGCCTTTGGTTGCCGCGTGACCCGTGTTTACTGGCGTATTGTTTACCGTGATGTTACCGGTAACCGTTCCGCCAACAAGCGGTATTCCGTCAGTGATACCATAACCATCCGTCGTGGTAGGTTTATTGGTGAACTTACTCCAGTCCAGCGCTGGAATATCCCCAGTCGTCAACGAACCACCCGACAACACTCGACCTTTAGCATCCACGGTGACTTTGGTGTAAGACCCAGCAATCACCCCCGTGTTACCCAGTGTGAACACCCCCGTCCCGGCACCGCTGATCACATCCCCAGTATACCCAGGGATGGTCGACACGTTCAACGTATCAACCAGGTTAGAAATACTCAACGCCGTGGCTTTACTGTCCGCGTAACTTTTGGTGGACACTTCCAAAGGCTGCGTGGGATCACCTGCTAACGTCATGGTTCCAACCACCACCTCCGAAGCGGAAGTGAGGTTGCTGATAGCCTGGTTAACCCCGGCTTGATTGTACACGTTTAACCGCATTCTAAACTCCTTGTTCCGAAAGTAGACTCACAAAATACCCCAAAGCCTCAGTCAGTCGTGGGATGTCCCACGACTGACTGATCAGTAGTTCTTGGCTTTGATGCAATAAGAAAAACCAGGAAGGTTGTGTGACCTGAAGTCAGGAATCAAAAACTCAGTCTCAGTAGCAGCACCGTAGTTGCTCCCGATGACCGCGTACAATTCAGGGTAGTCGCTGATGTTTTTCAACGACCCATCACACACCAAATACCCAGTAGGAGCTACAGTCCCAGCTCGACGACTCACGTCACCAACATCCAAGCTGTCTCCTGTGTCGCTCAACGTATCTACATACGTTTTGGTGATAGCGTGCAAGTCATCCGTCGGAATGACGGTTAAAGTCACATAACCAGATACTGTGTCTCCTGATTTACGAACACCGTCAACAATCTGATAACCGTCCAACGTGGTAGGATGATCCTTGTTGATTTTCAACCAACTCAATGTCGGCAAGTCGTCCGGGGTGATACTCCCACCACCAGTCACCAACCCTTTCCCGTTGACGATCACCTTGGTGTAATCACCCGCCGCGACACCTGTCGGTTCAAGAGACAGCACTCCCGAACCCGCGTCACTGACCACATCGCCACTGTAAGCGGGAAATAACGACACGTCAAATAAACCACCACCTACATTCCCAGCAGGAATGAATGTGGCTTTGTCATCGACGTAGTGTTTGGTGACTGCTTCTAAGTTCTCCACCGGGTCAGCGTACAAGTACACTGGGGTAATAAAGACCCCCCCAGCCGAAGCCAGTTGGGTAGATCCGGTGATTGATTGTGGGGTACTGATGTCCATACCGAAACTCCTTGTTCAAAGACATAATCACACAATACCCTTAGCCAACTTGGGGTTTATACAGCCCTTGACATCGTCTGAACTCTGAATCCGACTATGAAATACCTTGTCACGTCTGACGATCATCTAGGTCATCAGAACACCCCCACTTCACACATCATCAAATCGTTCAAGAAGCACATCCTGAATGACAAGAACAAAGATTTGGACGTCCTCTTCATTGCAGGCGACTTACTAGATCGATTGATTGATCTAAAGTCCATTGCTTCCCATGAAATCATTGCTTTCTTCCACTACCTGTTAGATTATTGCTGTGAGAACAATATTCTGCTAAGGGTGTTGGAAGGTACCCCCAGCCACGATTGGGAACAGTCTCAACATCTCGTCACACTCAACCAAGCCCGTACCCGTCGCGCTGATCTGGTGTACCACAAGCAACTGGAGATCGAGTACATTGAGCGCATTCAGAAGTACGTGCTCTATATTCCAGACGAATGGGAGAACTCTCACGACGTCCTGGAAAAACAGATTCAAGCCAAGCTGTACCAACTGAACATCAAGCAAGTCGACATCGCAATGCTGCATGGTCAATTTGCTTACCAGTTCGCAGGTCGACCGTACAAAGGTTTCCACTTCAAGGAAACCTACTTCCTGTCTTTGGTGCGTGGGTATATCCACATTGGTCATTATCACGTCTACAGTCAATTCGACCGAATCATCGCGAACGGTAGCTTAGAACGATTAGCCCACGGAGAAGAAGGTCCTAAGGGTTTTGTGATTGTCAACAACGATATTGCTACGTTCATCGAAAACCCTGACGCTTTCATATACAAGACCCTCAACATCACTGCTAATTATACGGTTGAGAAACTGGACAAACGGATCTACAGTTACCCCAAAGGCAGCCACATTCGCCTCAGGGTCAAGTCAGATCATCCGTTCAACACCACCTACAAAGAACTCAAACTCCGGTATTTGGACTACCACCTCAAAAAAGACATCAAAGACGATACATCAGAATCGGATACAGGTACATATATAACAACTGACAACCAATTGGAGTTTGATGATGTCTTTGTGCTTCAAGCCAATATCCACCAAACGTTGTCGAACATCATCCAAACCAAGTATTCCTTGAACTCTGTCGAAGAACGGAAGATTCAGGACTACATGTCTATATTTAAGGAAGTCAACCATGAAGACCTCGCCACTGGCTAATCGAACCATGTCCGGCTTTCCTGTCAGCATAGGAACCGGATTAGCATTAGAAACCTTGTTCACCCCTATCAAAGAAGTCTACGATGAGTCTCGGGTGTTTGAGACAATCCCGGACTTGTCCGTCTACGATGCCTTTATCTTCAACACCGGTACCTTGTTGAGGAACATCCTCAACAGCACAACCGCTGACCTGGTTTCTCTTGACAAAAAAGAGATCTACGACACGTTGTTGGAAGAGATTGAATTCCTGACCAACTTCTTCCAGTCCAATCAACTGAATATCCAGTTCTATGTTCACAACTACGCCTACGTCAAATCCACTTATGAACCCAAAAACACTTTAAGAAAAAGCTCCACCACCAAACAAATGCTCACGGACGGTATCCTCACCTACTGCTTGAATCAACTCAAAAATGAAGACGATGTCACCTTGTTCACCAAGGACATCCATTACGGGAAAGAGGTGGGTGGATTGATCTTTACCCATGTTCCGTTTGACTTGTTGAGTTACGACAAGTTCAAGAAGCTGGAACTCCTTGAGTCTCATACAGGTAAAGTCAAAACCCGGAAAGAATGGAACACCAAATACTACCCAGTCCCAGGTAAAGACATGTCGTTCTTACCGTTCATGGAGTATCTGCTCTGTGAGGTGTTTGGGGATAACATCATGTTCAAACCTGCACCTTTGCCTAAACGGATCGAGGTTCATGAAGTCATGCGTCGAAAAGGGGTTAACCCACTTACGTCTGAATTCAGCATGTCGTTCATCCGAAACTGAGTTATCTACCACCACCTCGTCTGAGGTGGTGGTAGATTTAGATCGTCGAGGTCATGCCAGGGATACGAACTTGAGACAGCTCAGCCATATCCACCGCAGCCATAATCTGTGTACGAATGGCGTTGGCTTCATAGAACCGTTCGGTGAACGTGTTCATGATGGCGTGCGCCAAAGGTGCAAAGTCGTCAATGGAATTCAATGCGTACGGGGTGTTGTCCGCTGCAATCCAAGCGGGTGGCAGGTAACCCAGTTCACGGTATGCCACAAAGGTCTGCGTGACACGGTCACGTGTCAGTGCGTTGGCCTGGAACACCACACCGTTGAACTCGATGTTTTGCTCTTGCAGCCATTCCTTGTACTCGTTCAGTTGCTGAAGAGTTTGAGCTTTCTTTGTTTCAAAGGAGATCACTTCCTCAGGGATAGGAATTTGAACCCAACTGTTTCCCACCACAGTAACGTAGTGGCCTTCCAACGCCTCAGGTCGAGGCTCAACCGTCGTATCAGGAGGAAGAATGGGTTGATCGTCTAAACCAATGTCCACGGTGATTTCGGTGATCACACCACCGACATTCCGAAATGCTTGCATGACAGGCTCCTTAGTGCAAGAACAAAGCAATATTTTTTTACAGTCTGCGTCCATTCGTTGGTCCTTTTCCAACAAAGACGCCTGTAAAAACCCAAAGAATACCCCGTAAAGGAGGGTCCAATGTCTCAACCGTACATCTATCAACGCTACTTCGATCTCACGCGAATCGTGCTTTGGGGTGACAAACCAGAAACCACTGGCGACGAAAAAACCCCTAAGCTTCAACTGGGGTTTCGCGATGGCAACCCCCGGTTCATCGTGAACACCGGCGTGATGGGTCTGGAAGGAATGATCAACTTTCCTTCCGATATCCCTACCATGGCAAGCATCCTTGTCATGCTGCAAGAAGTGGCTGAAGGTGAAGCTGGGAAGGAAAAGTACTGTGTCGACTCGCTCGCACCAGTCTATGTCAACGACAAGCCCACCAATGAAAAGCGGGTGGTGTCCAAGCTGTACGTCGGCAAGTCCAAAGACGGAATGGTTTACCTGTCCGTGATCACTGAAGGTAAACCCAAACTGATCTTTACCATCAAACCGACAGCTTACCACGCGTACCGTGACCGTGACAACAACAAGGTCGCTGACAGCGAGATCAGTCGGGTGATGGCGATTGGTCTGTCTAAGATCATGCTGACCGCCATCAGTCAAGTCATGGTCCAGTATTCCATGGAAGAATACGCCCACAGTGGTCGCAAACAAGGCACGACCAACAAGAACGCTACCACCACTACCACATACAACAAACCGAAATCTACCATGAAAGACTCACCCGTTCTTGATGACCTCGACGACATCGCTCTGTGATGTCTTTACCGCCAGAGAGTAACCCTCTCTGGCGGGTGCTGCATTGGGGTCAGATACAGTCGCATATATAATATCTGACATTACCCTGAATGTCACAATAAAAAGGAGTTTGAATGCAGGCATTGTTGAAAGTGGAAGTTGCGACTTCCGAATTTGGACTGAACGTCCTTCACGTCTCTTACCCTGGGGAGCAAACCCTGGAAATCGATCTTAACGATTTCTACAAAGATGAAACCTACCTGACCAATCTGTACACCCACATCAATCTGTACCTGGCTACGCTTCCGGAACACCATCAACGGGATATCTACGACATCTACTATAAAGTGTTGCAGACGGGTGACTACCAAGCCAATTACAGCGACCACAGTTACGTGGTGAAGTTGGAAAACAACATTGCTAAAGTCTGTGAGTTGTTGGGGTACGAGAACTTCAAAATCTGGGTGGCTCATCGGGAGAACGAGATCCTGTTCCCGGACAACATCAAGGATGCTTACATCCATGATCCGGATATGAACACCACCGAAGAGAAAACGTACGTCAAACACGAGTACCGTGACCTGACAGCGTTGATCCTCTTTATCCGAATGGTGTCACCGTTGTACATTGGGTACTACAACTACATCAAGAACATCACCAACCACCATTACTACAAACTGTTTCTGCTTTTCATTCGGAGCAACGTGTACACGTCTCCGGAGATTGAGAAGCTGAAGCGTTATATCGAGGTCAATCAACAGACCTTGATCGGCAACAGCCGCAATGAACACCTGGTCATCTCGGCTGGGTTGTCGGATGACGATGTGTTGGACTCCTTGGTCTCGGAGATCATCTTCAACAAGCTGTTGACGATTGATTTCTTTAACAAGAAGTGTAACATTGTGAGCTTCATCTTTCAGACCATCCGTTACAAAGGCAGCTTTGCGACGAGTGAGTCGGGGATCATTCGAAGCAAGGGTGTTGCTACCGATCCGAACAAAGACGACATCTCGTATTTCGAGGACTACCGGAAGACGTCTGCGGTTCCTATAGGTACTGCGGCTGAGATTCAGCACGCGCTTAGCAATCTGGATCAACTGGTTACCTCCATGGGGTATGGGGAGTTTGACTACCACCTGTACTTCCAAGAGCTGGATCTTCACAAGAAGGCTCTGCTGGCTCGTCCGGTGGAGAAGGTGAAGATTTATCTGCTGGGATGGTTCTTGAACCGCGTGATCAACCCCCGCGCGTTGTTCTACGTGGAAGATACCAAACTGGTTGAACTGATTCTGATGGCCAAGGTCATCTTGCTTCAGAAGAAACATTCGTTCATTGGGATGCTGTTGAGTTCGTACCGGACAGACGCAGGGTCTTATGTGAACATCATTTCCCGCAACATCTTGAACAGGAACCTGATCAAGCAACTGACCAAACATTACCACTTTGTCGTCGAAGAAGGCAAACCCTCTGTGATTGAACAGACTGTGTTGGAAGTCTCTAAGGAGATCGTCAACAACATCTGGGTTCCTATCGGAACACCGGAACAACTGGCTTTGGTGGTCAACCGCGAAGGCTATCTGGCTATCCCGAACACCATCAACGATATCGTCTGCAACTACGTTGACTTTGTTAATTCCTGAATCACCCGTTCTTTCACCTCAACCCTACCATGCAAGCACTTACCATGAACAACGCTATGTTTCAAGAAAATTTCATCATCGAAGACCTGATGTACATCCCCATGGGTCGCCATCATCCCATGTTGACCCGTCCGTACATGATCACCGCTTCTCATGAAGCCATCCAGACCATCGCTGACCGTTATCACGGTACCCAGTCCAGTAAGATCACCGGCAACATGATCAACGACATCAGCACGCAAATGATCCAACCGAGTGCGGTGGGTATCGAAACCCTAGTCAACAACGACTGGGTCAACACGGGTCGCTATCTGTTTATCATGAAGGTGAGCTGGATCGACGCGTACGGGACACACATGATGTCCTACCTGCAAGGTTTCACGGAGTACGACGGGATTGGTCAAAACGGGAGCATCGACTTCAATATGACCCACTACGTCAATGCCATCATTGAAACCATTCGGATGGACATTCCTACACCGATGGGAGTTCACCGCCAGGAGAAACTGCACAAGTTCTACAACGTGATCGGTTCGAAATCGTCAGTGGGGGGTAACTACATGTTCACCCAGCGCCCGATTGACGTGATTGAAAACATCGATCTGTTGAACAGCCGCAATATGATCGAACAAGGCGGTGGCAACAATTATCAGTATTACAACATGAACAACTTCATGTCGGGTATGGAAAACAAAATCGTCGGCAGCCAAGTCGACAACGCTGTTCCTACCAAGTACCTGGCTAAGATCCTCAACACTGGTGTGTTGTCCAACAAGAACCGCGACATGTTTGCCAGCAGCTACAGTGTGACGGACAACTCGGGGGTGGAAGGCAAGATCCCTGAGCCGTCGCTCAACGATAACCGGTTCATGAAGTTCCTGTCTAACGTGATGGGGAGTCGGTCGGTGCTGAACGTGTTCAACTTTGCAGCGCTGAACGGGTATGACCAGACCCTCTACAACCGTTTCAAGATCATCAACCTGAACAAGGATATGGGACTTCACCCGAGCCTGGCCCAGACCCCGGAACTGGGCGATTACTGGAACGGTTCTGACCCGGTCACACTGAAAGCGTACAGTCTGCTGGAATCGGCTGTCGCCACAGCGACACGTCACGGTTTCAGCAAAATGATTTTCACCGCGAGCAACATGATCAACCCTATGGGAACTTGCGAGATGATGATCATGAGTTACGGGACGCTTCTGAGTATCCAAGACAGTGATCAGGTCTTCCTGATGGAGATGTTCAAGTCGGCTTTCGAAATCGACGTGTTCATGTCCGAATCCATGGCATCCAAAGTGCCTCTCCATGCTGAATTCTACATCGATCTGATGGGAACCAGCAAGGTGTTTCTCCAGTACGCTGGCTACCCTGGCAACTGGTACACCGCCCCCACAGGAGCCAACTCCTTCTTCAACCCGGTCGTGACGTATGACCAGAATGCACTGGACTACTCCACCCAAGCGGTCATGAACGTGATCGACACGGTAACCAGTGAAATGAAACCCACTCCGACTTTCTATTGATAAAGGAACATCATGCAACTGAACCCCACTATGGAGGGGTTTTACCTCTCCATCCTTCACTACGCCGGCCTTCAATCCAAGGAAGGCGTAATCGTAGACACCAACGAGAAGATCAAGGACTTTAAAGTCGCCGGGAAGAACGTCGCTTTGCCGTACTTCTC
>JACCDQ012154198.1_pt1 | contig 22191 bp, 25 predicted proteins | sample 7446031 | NCBI WGS metagenome assembly JACCDQ01 (sample SAMN15323442, study PRJNA562643) | freshwater metagenome | isolation source: river surface water | place: USA:Blue River Watershed | collected 2017-08-17
CCTGTTTGGCGAAGGATCTCGGTTGCGGGAAGTGTCCTTCGCCGGTACGCCGCTCTGCACGCTAGAGGCGAACGCCGCCAATGACGACGGCATGGCCAATTATTTGGCGGGAGCCGGACTCACTTATCTTGCATTTTCGCTGGCCACGCGGCGCCAGGACAAAGCACCCCTCACTTTCGGGGAAAAGCTGGAGGTACTGGATTTTTCCGGATGCGCGCTAACGCGCAGGCAAACACACCATCTGGTCAGTTCATTGCCATACGGATCCAACCTGACTCACCTGAATCTCGACAAGAACGACATCCTGTCCTCGGACAGCGAAGCACTTCAGCAAAAGCTGTCCAAAAATAAGACGAAGCTTTTGGAAGAGGGGACGAACGCTTTTCAATGGCTTATTTCTCAGAGCGTGAATGCGCCGCCAATCTGGCCGCGCGATATCAGCAGGACGTTGGCGATGCATACGCCGATTCAGGATTTGCTCTCTCTGGGAGAAATCTGGGAGCAGTTGCGGAGCGAGCAGTCCAGCTCGTCGGGTACGGACGTGGTCAAGGCTGAAGACCTCCCGACGACCACGACGGACACACGCCTCACCCTGACAACCACTACGGCGACAAGCACGACAGCCACGACAACGGCAACCACGTCAACCACGTCCACCACGTCCACTCAACGCGAAGGCGACGAGCATAGACAGCCGGGCGCCTGAAGGCGGGCTGGCTTGATTCAAGGCGCGGGACGTTCCCGCGCCATTTTTTTGTCCTGCGGTCGATGGCATGGCAGGCCGTGCGAGGTCGATCCAGTGCCGGCCAAGTTTTTTATCTCTTTCGCGAACCGGTAAAATGCCGGCTGCATTAGCCTTTCACCCAGCCGTGACCAATAAGACAACTCCTCCTTCGCGTCGCCTGTCCGTCGCCCCGATGCTCGACTGGACAGACCGCCATTGCCGGTATTTCCATCGCCAGATCACACGCCATACCTGGCTGTATACCGAGATGGTCACGACGGGTTCCATCATCCATGGCGACCAGCAGCGCTTCCTGAACTTCAGCGAAGAAGAGCACCCGGTCGCTCTGCAGCTGGGCGGCAGCGAGACGGATGATCTTGCGACTTGCGCGAAGCTTGGCCAGCAATGGGGCTATGACGAGATCAACTTGAACTGCGGCTGTCCGTCCGAGCGCGTGCAGCGCGGCGCGTTCGGTGCCTGCCTGATGATGGAGCCCAGCCTCGTCGCCGACGGCGTGAAGGCGATGCGCGACGTGGTCGACATCGACATCACCGTCAAGCATAGGATCGGCATTGATGACGTTGAGTCCTATGACTTCGTGCGCGACTTCGTCGGCATGGTGGCCGACGCCGGTTGCCGTACCTTCATTGTCCATGCGCGCAATGCGATCCTGAAGGGACTATCGCCAAAAGAAAACCGCGAGATACCGCCGCTGAAATACGACTATGCTTACCAGCTGAAGAAAGACTTCCCCCAGCTCGAGATCATCGTCAACGGCGGTATCAAAACGCTCGAAGAGATCGACGAGCACCTGCGGCATGTCGATGGCGTGATGGTCGGTCGCGAGGCTTATCACAACCCCTGGCTGATGTCGGCTTTCGACGAGCGTTATTACGGCGATGCGCCATCGACCAGGACCCGGCTGGAAATTGTCGAGCAGATGCTGCCCTACATCGAGCGGCAGCTGGCCACCGGCGGCCCGCGCCTGAACAGCATCGTGCGCCACATGCTCGGACTGATGGCCGGCCTGCGCGGCGCACGCGCATTCCGTCAGACGATGTCAGATTCCAAGCTGCTGGCCAGCGGTGACGCCGGCATCCTGCTGCACGCTGCACAGTCGCTGCCACTGGCTGCCTGAGTAACTTCCATGCCCTTGGCATGGAAGCTGCAGTACCTCGCCCACGGTCCTTTCCGGCGTGGCGATCATGAGTGAGCAGAACTTCCCTCCGCAGCAGCAAGCGCATGCCCCGGGTGTCGAGACGGCGATGACGCCACGGCCGCAGATCGAAGGTAAAAATTACCGGGCGGCCGGTAAATTGCAGGACAAAGTGGCGCTGGTCAGCGGCGGTGACAGCGGCATCGGCGCGGCCGCGGCAATTCATTTCGCCAAAGAAGGCGCGCATGTCGCCATCGCCTACCTGGAAGAGCAACAGGACGCCGACCATGTGCGCGGCCTGGTCGAGCAGCAGGGCCGGCAATGCGTGGCGATCGCGGGTGACATCGGCGACGCAGCCTTTTGCCGGCAACTGATCGCCGACACGCTGGCCCGCTTCGGCAAGCTCGATATCCTCGTCAACAACGCAGCTGAACAGCATTCGTCATCGACACTGGAAGACATATCGGACGAGCAGATCGAGCGCACCTTCCGTACCAATATCTTTGCGTATTTTTATCTGACCCGCGCGGCACTGCCGCACCTGCAAGACGGCGCGCGCATCATCAACACCGCGTCCGTCACGGCCTATCGCGGCAGCGCGCATTTGCTCGACTATTCATCCACCAAGGGCGCGATCGTCAGCTTCACACGCTCGCTGTCACAGCAACTGGCGCCGCGAAGAATTCTGGTGAATGCGGTCGCGCCGGGGCCGGTGTGGACGCCGCTGATACCGTCGAGCAGCAGCGCACAGCACATCCCGCAGTTCGGCATGGATGTACCGCTCGCACATGCAGCGCAGCCTGAAGAGATTGCGCCCTGCTACGTGTTCCTCGCCAGTGAAGACAGCGGCTACATGACCGGGCAAGTGCTGCATCCGAACGGGGGCGAGGTCATCAACGGCTGACGATATCGCCGCGACCGTCGTCAGCCGCCGTCAATAGTCCTTCAGCCGGTTATACAGCGTCTTCACGCTGATGCCGAGCGCCGATGCCGTCAGCCGCTTGTTGCCGCTGAAGTGACGCAGTGTCGCCATGATCAGCTGGCGCTGGGCGTCGGCCAGCGCGGTGCCGACAGCGAAGTTCAGCGCGCCCTCCGCGAATACTGTGCGCTGCCCCGCGCCGGAGGGGGCTGCATCGATCTGCACGATATTCGCCGACAGGATATACGCGCGCGTCACCAGGTTTTTCAGTTCGCGCACATTGCCGGGCCAAGGACGATGGCGCAATCGCTCAAGTGCCTGTCGCGACCATTGCTTGGCTGTGTCGGTCTGCGCATTCAGCGCCTGCAGAAAATGCCGCGCGAGCAGGATCGTGTCGTCGCCGCGCTCTCGCAGCGGCGGCACTCGCACCGGAAATACCGCAAGACGGTACATCAGATCCTGTCGCAGGCTGCCCTGCTGTACCGCTTGCAGCAGCGAGCGATTCGTGGCTGCGACCAGACGCACATCGACCCGCACCTGATCGCTGCCACCGATACGGAAGAAGCAACCGCTTTCAAGTACGCGCAGCAGCTTCACCTGCATGTCGCGCGGCATCTCGGTGATTTCATCAAGGAACAGCGTGCCGCCGGACGCGTGTTCGAAGTAGCCGGCCTGCTGCCGCAGTGCGCCGGTGAAGCTGCCTTTTTCATGGCCGAACAACGCAGCTTCGATCAGGTGCGCGGGTATGGCACCGCAATTCACGGCGACAAATCGGTGCGCCGCGCGGCGGCTCGCAAGGTGCAGCGTTCGCGCGATCAGCTCCTTGCCAGTGCCGCTTTCGCCTTCGAGCAGCACGGTCGCTTCGGTGCCAGCGACACGTTCCAGCTGCTGATACAGGGTCTGCATCGCAGTGGAGCTGCCATACAGCAGGCCGAATCGCTTCAGAAGCTTCTCGCTGGACATCGCTGCCTGGTGATGAAACAGGGATTGGACAGGCGCTGGCACGATCCGCGCCGGCCGACGCACGCAAACCTGTGTCGCGTCAAAGGCAGGTGCCACCGCCGCGTCAATATCGCGTCTGCCGAGCCGCGACCATCCGCCCGCAAGGTTTGCTGCGACGCAGAGCGTGCATGCGTGTGTTGAAACTTATGCAGCATCACCCAGTCAAGACGGAAGGCGACGACAGCGTTGTCAGCGCCTGTCTCGTCAGGCTGCCGATGATGTTGTGTCTCTTTGTCTTACCGACCGACTGTCTGCGTCGACGCGGGTTGCCATCGACCTGGCGCGGCAGGTTCTTAGCTGAAAGGAAGGGAAATGAATCCAGCACTGCATGCTTCGAGGATCCTGATACTGCTGGGCCTGCTGGTGGTGAGCGTCACGGCTTGCAATAAGGGCGGCGCTGACAAGGCGGCCGAACAGTCGGGCAGCACCTCCGGCAGTACCGGCACATCGACTGCACCTTCGACGACACCGCCATCATCAGCAACGCCGGGCGCTGCGCCACCGCCGTCCTCGTCGGGCACGTCGCCCGGCAGCACCGCCCCACCGGGTGCCAGCCCGTCGGGCGCAGCGGGCGAATCCGGTACCGGCACGCCGGGCAAATCGGGTACCTCAGGCACCTCGGGTACGTCGGGCACCTCGGGTACCTCGGGCATGTCGGGTGGTACCAGCAATTACACCGGTACGGGAAGCAGCGCCGGCGGATCGACTGGCGGTGACACCGGCAGCGGCATGTCGTCGGGCGGTACTTCCGGAAGTTCAGCGGGCAGTCCAGGCGGTGGCAGCAGCAGTTCAGGCAGCGCGAAATAAGCGCAGGCCAACGGTTTTCAGCCTCCGTGAGATTGACCGAATTTTCTGATCAGGAAAACGCAGATGAACAAACGACTGCAGCAATGGCTGGCACTCGCGATGGTGCCCGTGCTTTTCTCCGGAGGTCTCACTGCCTGCCAGCGCGCCGGTGAAGATCGCGGTACCTCATCCGGTACAAGCAGTGGCGGAAAATCGCAGTCCGGCCGGGGTGAATCATCGGGTATGAGCGACAGCGGCTCGTCTTCCGGCGGCACGTCGTCGTCCGGCAGTTCGAAGTCATCCGAGGGCAGCAAGTAAACGTGATCCGGCACCTGACCGACCGCCGGGGCGCTCTTGTGTTGTGCTGCGGTTTACGGCCTTATGTCCCATGTACTGATCGTCGATGACGACGCGCGCAGCGCGGCCGCGTTGCGCGACTGGGTGAGTGCCGCAGGCAGCTCCTGCACGATTGTGCCGCAGTTGCGCGCTGCACTGATGCAATGTGCGCTGCAGCTGCCCGACTGGATCCTTGCGGCCGAGCAGCTGCCCGATGGCCGCGGCCTGGACCTGCTGGACGAGATTGGTGGCGATGACGTCAGCCTGGTACTGATGACGGATCGTCCGTCGCTGGAACGCGCGGTCGAGGCCTTCCGGCGCGGTGTTGCGGACTATCTGTGCAAGCCCGTCGATACGGTCCGGCTTTCCGAGCTGCTCGGCGCACGCGCAGCGCGGTCGAGGCCGGACGCAATGCGCAGCGATCAGGCGCCGCCGCTGCTTGGCGCGTCGGCGGTGATGCATGTCCTGCGCGACCACATCGCGCGTGTTGCACCCACCGAGGCCAGCGTGCTGTTGCTCGGCGAGAGCGGCACCGGCAAGGAACTGGTCGCGCAGAGCATTCATGCGCTGTCCCGACGCCATCGTCATCCTTTCCTGCCGGTGAATTGCGGCGCGATTTCGCCGCAGCTGATCGAGAGTGAAATCTTCGGTCACGAGAAGGGCAGCTTCACCGGCGCGGACCGCCAGCACAAAGGCTATTTCGAGCGCGCCAGCGGCGGCACGCTGTTCCTCGATGAGGTAATCGAAATGCCCATCGAATTGCAGGTGAAGCTGCTGCGCGTACTCGAGACCGGCAGCTTCATGCGCATCGGCAGCAATCAGGAGCTGCATACGGATGTGCGCATCGTTGCCGCCACCAACCGCGACCCTGAGTCGGCCATTGCCGACGGGCGCTTGCGCCTCGACCTGTTCCACCGGCTGAACGTGTTTCCGCTGAATGTGCCGCCACTGCGCGAACGCGGCGACGACATCGGCCTGCTGGCCATGCATTTCCTGGCCGAGCTGAACGCGGCCCACGGTACCGCCAAGCTGCTGTCGGCCTGTGCGCCGGCCCGGCTGCAGGCTTATCACTGGCCGGGCAATGTGCGTGAGCTGCGCAACTTCATCCAGCGTGCCTATATCCTGTCCGACCACACGCTTGAAGCGCCGACGCTGACGCCGGAACCGTTTCGCAGCGCCGCCACCAGCCTGACGCTTGCCGTGCCAGTCGGCAGCACACTGGCCGACGCCGACCGCCGGCTGATCTTTGCCACTCTGGCCTTGTGTGGCGGCGTAAAGAAGCGCGCCGCAGACCTGCTTGGCATCAGCCTGAAGACGCTCTACAACCGGCTGGAAGAATATGGCAGCAACGCTGACCACGCGCGTACCGACAGAATGGCGGAGGAGGCGGGCTGGGAAATTTCTTCTGCAGCGTCGGGGTCTGAAGGCAGGGCTTTTTGAGTGGCACTAAATGGTCTCTGCCACAGTCCAATCGAGTCTCTGGTCAGTGCGCGGCATGCGTGTTGGCGAGATCAACCGGACACTTCGAAAGGACAGAACATGAGCCTCTCTTCCAACATCCCTCAGGGAACACCGTTGCAGCAAGGAGCGCAGATCGTCCAGCGCCATGCCGGCGACCAGAGCGGACCGGGACCCAACGTGATGGCCGCCGAGACCCTGCAAGGGGACGACGTGATCAACCTGCAGGGCGACAAGCTCGGCAGCATCGAGGACATCATGCTCGATGTCGGCAGCGGCCGCATTGCCTATGCGGTGCTGTCCTTCGGCGGCCTGCTCGGCATGGGCGACAAGTTGTTCGCCGTGCCGTGGAGCGCGATGACGCTGGATGCCGACCGCCAGTGCTTCGTGCTCGATATACCGAAGGACAGACTGCAGGCCGCGCCCGGCTTCGACAAGGATCACTGGCCGGCGATGGCCGACCAGACCTGGGCGTCGCAAGTCTATGCGTATTACAACCAGCAGCCGTACTGGCAATGAGCAGCGCGGCTGTGCGCAGGTGCATGCCGCTGCGAGTTTCTGCATCATGCCGGCGTGCTGACGTGTGATGACCCTGCAGGGCATCGACTGGGCCGGGTTATACCGGTTGTCGGTGCCCGTTGCGGAGCTCATTCTGCGCGGCTCGATCGTCTATGCATTTCTGTTCCTGACTTTTCGTTTCGTGATTCGCCGCGATGTCGGCTCGGTGGGCATTGCCGATCTGCTGTTGCTCGTGCTGGTCGCCGATGCATCACAGAATGCGATGTCGGGCGGTTACACGACCGTCAGCGAAGGACTGGTGCTCGTCTCCACGCTACTTGGCTGGAACCTCCTGCTCGACTGGCTGGCGTTCCGCTTTCCGCGTGTGCGCCGCTTCATCGAGCCGACCACGCTGCCGCTGGTGCGCAATGGCCGGCTGCTGAAGCACAACCTGCGGCGTGAATTCATCACCGAGGAAGAACTGTGGACGCGGCTGCGCGAACAGGGCATCGACGACCTTGCACAGGTGAAGGCTGCTTACCTCGAGCCGGATGGAAATTTCAGCGTGATCCGGCGCTGACGATCGCCGCGGAAAAATTTCCTCAGGCAGTCGTCGCCAGCATTTCGTTCACGGCAGCGAGTATGTCTCCGGCCATCCCGCTGTCCGCCAGCGCCACCTCATCGTGCCGTCCTTGTGAAGGAAGACCGCGCGCTTCACGGCCAGGAAGTCTCATGCGTCGGCAGGATCGTCACTTCGGGCACGACGGTGCCGGCCGGCAGTTGCAGCAGCTCGCAGATGGCCAGCGCCACGCTGGCCGGATCCTGCAGCGTGCCGCGGTCGATCGCCGGAAGGCGGTCGAGCAGGAAAGGCGTGCTCATGCCGCCGGCGATCACGGCCATCACCTTGATGCCGGCCGGTCGCAGTTCCGCGTGCAGCGCATGCGACAGCGCCAGCAGCCCGGTCTTGCTGGCGTGATAGGCCACAGCATTCGGCCATTGCCGCTTGGCGGCAGTCGAGGTGATGTTCACGACCTGACCCGAACCACGGCCCATCATGTAGCGCGCTGCTGCGCGTGCCAGCACAAAGGGGCCATGCAGATTGGTTTTCAGCACGCGTTCCCAGTCGTGAATCTCCAGCTCGGTCAGGCTGCAGGTCACGTCGACGCCGGCATTGTTGACCAGGATGTCGATCGCGCCGAAACGGTCGATGGTGTGGCGCACCGCATGCTCGGCCTGTCCGGTGTCGCTGATATCGCAGCCCAGCGCTTCGGCCTGCCGCCCGTCGTCTGCCAGTTGTTGCGCCAGCGCTTGCGCAGCCTGCTCGTGCAAGTCGGCAATCATGACGCGCGCACCGCGTTCGGCCAGTTGCGTGCAGAGTGCCGCGCCCAGGCCGCCGGCACCGCCGGTCACCAGCGCGACCTGGCCGGTCAGGGGAATCATGTGGGGTCGGGTCACAAAGCCTCCTGGGGGCAAGGGGCCGGCGGACCGGCGAACCGGTGGACGACCTGACGTGGAATGCTGAATGGACTGGTGCCGCATCGCAGTGTTCCGCGACCTTGTGTTTGGCATGTTTGCTGCTACCGCAGCTTTGCCGTGGATCGATACACGCGCATTGCCATCAAGGAGCCCAGCATGAGGATCAAGGAAATCGCATTGCCGCTGATGATCGCGGCCAGTCTGTCGGCCGGCTGCCAGGGCATGGGCGGCGACTTGTTCGGCAGCCGCGAACCGACGCAGAAGATCGCGGCCAATGTCAACGGCACCGGATCGATACAGGCGATCGACCTGGTGCCGCGCTCGCAGGGCATCGGCCTTGGCACACTGGCCGGCGCCGCTGTCGGCGGACTGCTTGGCCATCAGGTGGGCGGCGGCACCGGACGCACAGTCGCCACCGTCGGCGGCGCCGCCGGCGGTGCCTACATCGGCCATGAAATGGAAAAACGTCGCAAGGAGGGAGAAATTTACAAGGTGACGATCAGGATGGACGACGGCACCACGCAGTCCTTTGCGCAGGAAAACGCACCGGAACTCAACCCCGGCGACCGCGTGCGCATCACGAGAGGCGTCCTGACCAAACTGTGAAGCACGGACCGGCTTGCCGGTCCGCTTGCTTTGATGCGTGCCAAAGTCGCCGGAATTTTCGGGTCCGCCGCACTCCAACCCCAACGAACCACGCAAGGAGATTTGCCGATGGCCACCATACATCTCGATACCGGCGCCGCTTATCCGGGCGGCACCCTGATCTCGCAGGAAAACATCGTTCGCCGCCCGCTGTTTCCTGCCATTCGCTGGGGTGCCGTGCTGGCCGGCGTTGCGGTCGGCATTTCTGTGCAGCTGGTGCTGACGCTGCTCGGCATTGCCAGCGGCCTGTCCATGACCAGCGTGCAGCAGGGTGAGGCGCCCGGTACCGGCGCCATGATCTGGGCCGGCATATCCATGCTGCTGGCGGCCTTGATAGGCGGCTATGTGGCCGGCCGCATGTCGGGCCTCAAGCGCAAGATTGACGGCATTTTGCATGGCGTGGTGTCATGGGCTGTCACGACCTTGCTGTTCGTGGTGCTCGCCACGTCGGCCGGAGGATCTTTGCTGTCCGGCCTGTTTTCCAGCCTGGGGCAGGGCGCGACCACGATGGCCCAGTCCGGCGCCAGCCCCGGCGGCATGGCGGCGATGCTGAACCGTCAGCTCGGCATCAACGTCACGCCGGAATCGATGCGCACGCTGCAGTCGCATATCGCGGCCGGCCGGCGCGACCAGGCGATCGATTACATGAGCAGCAGCATGGGCGTGCAACGCGATCGCGCCGCCACGGTGGTCGACCAGGCGCTCATCATGTCCGGTTCGCCCGAACAGGCATCGCCGCAGGGACGTGCAGCTGCGGATCGCGCGATCCGTGGCGCCAGCACCGCCGCCTGGGTGGTGTTTGCCGCGGTGGCGCTGTCGCTGGTGCTGTCCTTCGTGGGCGGCCTGCTGGGCGCGATGGGCGCGCGCCGCACGACCTGGAATGAAGCCGGCGAGACGGCCGCCGGCACGGCAGATCTTGGTCGCAGCTGAAGCGGTGGGCGAATTGACGCAGCCTGTCCGTGCGCCGGTGCACGCTTGAGCCGCCCCTGCGCAGGTGAACTCGCCGGATCAGTGGATTGTCTGAATCCTACTCATCGGAGAGTGCGCAATGCTGAAGAATTTCGAAGGGGGAAGCGGTGCTGCAAAGGCACGTCGGCGGCGCTTTGCCTGCATGACGGCCGGACAGTCGTCGGCGACCGAGTTGCTGCGCTCGTGCCCGGTCGTCACCGCGACCGGGCAATCGATGGGGCGTGTGAAATCCGTGCTGGTTGACGTACGCAGCCGCCAGCTGCGCTTCGTGGTGGTGGCATCGCAGGGGGGCAAGGCGCCGGTGGTGATTCCGTGGCAGGCGCTGTATTTCGATTCGTCGCTGGTGCGGCTGGTGTACTACACATATTCCTGAACCGATCCGCTGGCAGCTTTAGCGGGTCCTGCGCGCCAGCGGTTCGGGGCATCTCCGCTGCGAGACTCACCTGCTGCGGGAACGCGGCTTGCGTCGGCGCGGTCTGCAGCGAATGGCATCGCGCAAGGAGCACAGATGGCAAGCATCAGGCAAAGCGTCGAGGTTCGTGTCCCGCTCGCCGCCGCCTACCACCAGTGGACGCAGTTCGAAGACTTCCCGCGCTTCATGGAGGGCGTGCGCGAAGTTCGGCAGATCGACGACGCGCATTTGCACTGGCGCGCCGACCGGCATGGCCGCACCGTCGAATGGGATTCCGAGATCACCGAGCAGGTCCCGGACCAGCGCATCGTCTGGCGCGACATCGGTGGTCCGGGCAATCACGGCAGTGTGCGCTTCCAGCCGCTGCAACAGGACCTGACGCGCGTCGACCTGGAAATGGAGCTGGCCGCACAGCTGCCAGGCACGGATCACGCGCAGCATGAGAGCGAACTGCGCCGTCGTGTCGAGCAGGACATGCTGCGCTTCAAGCAGTTGCTCGAAACGCAGGGGCAAGCGGCGGGCGCATGGCGCGGCGAGATTCGTCGCGACCCCGGCCAGCCGGGCGACGGCTCGTCGGCGCACTGACGCCGGTGTGTGCAAATTTTTCCGCGGATTGCAGCAATTACCTGCGCCGCCGGCTTGCACGCACCGCGCACCGAAGCAGGCGCTGCGCCAGTGCGCAGGCATGAGGATTGCTGCCATCGATCGACTGGCCGTCTCGGCCTTCTGAGGATGAGCACAGATGCAGAGAATCGCTTTCATCAGCGAGCATGCGTCACCGCTGGCATCGCTGGGTGGTGTCGACAGCGGCGGGCAGAATGTGTACGTCGGCAATCTGGCGCGCGAGTTGGGTCGGCTGGGCTATCTGGTCGATATCTATACGCGGCGTGACGATCCCGCGCTGCCGCAGGTCGTGGACTGGCGCGCCGGCGTGCGCGTCATTCATGTGGACGCCGGGCCCGCATGTGCGCTGCCCAAAGAAGCCTTGCTGCCGCACATGCCGCAGTTTGCGCAATCGATGCTGCGTTTCATCCGCAGCGCGACGCTGCGCTATGCGCTGGTGCATGCGAACTTCTTTATGTCGGGCGTGGTCGCGCAGCAAATCCGGCGGCAGCTCGGCTGGCCGTATGTGATCACCTTTCATGCGCTGGGCCGCGTAGGTCGACCCTGCGAGGGCGAGGCGGACGGATTTCCCGATGTGCGCTGCGATCTCGAACAGACGCTGATGCGCGATGCCGATTGCGTGATCGCCGAGTGCGAGCAGGACCGCTGCGAGATGCTGTCGCTGTATGCCGCCGACCCGGCGCGGCTGGCCGTCGTGCCGTGCGGTTTTGATCCGGATGAGTTCTGGCCGGTGCGCGACACCGCGCGCGCTACGCTGGGCTTGCCGGAACAAGACTTCATCGTGCTGCAGCTCGGCCGCCTGGTGCCGTGCAAGGGTGTCGACAATGTGTTGCGCGCGCTGAGGCTGCTGCAGGACAGTCAGGGCATCGACGCGCATTTGCTGGTCGTCGGCGGCGAGGGCGGAATCGATCCGCGCGCTACGCCGGAGATCCGCCGCCTCATGCACCTTGCCGACTCGCTCGACATCGCCGGGCGTGTGCAATTTACCGGCGCACAGCCGCGCAATCGACTGCGCGAGTACTACAGCGCGGCTGATGTGTTCGTGACCACACCGTGGTACGAGCCCTTCGGCATGACGCCGCTGGAAGCGATGGCCTGTGCAACGCCGGTGATCGGCAGTGCCGTGGGCGGTATTCTCAGCACGGTGCTGGACCGGCAGACCGGTCTGCTGGTACCTCCGAACGACCCGGCCGCACTGGCGGCGCAGCTGGCGCTATTGCAGAAAGATTCTGCGCTGGCAGAGCGTCTGGGCTGGACCGGCTTGCGCCGCGCGCACAGGCATTTCACCTGGGGTCGTGTCGCGATGCAGATTGCCAGCGTTTATCGTGCGGTGCTGTCGCGTGCGCCTCAGGCCGACTGCGCTGCCGTCGCTCGTGCCGCTATCGGCGTGGCGCATTGATATGCGCGCGCGCTTCGCCTTCTGGTTGATGCTGGCGATGGTCATCGCCGGCAGTGCCGGCCTGCGTGTGCGGGCAGGGCGCGCGCAGGCCACTGACTGGAAACCGGCGATTTACAGATATCCGGCCGATGGCATGCCGGCTTGCGCGAATCTGGCAGGGCGTCTGCCTGGCGCGCCGCTGGAAGCCGGGCGCTGGTCGCGGCTGCGTTTGCCGCAACCGCGTCGGCCGTCCGCGCGCGGCTGCGTATTGAATGAAGTCGTGCCGCTGTAACGGCTTACATCTTGTTCTGGGTGTTGGTCGCGGCATCCTGCACGCGTTCGCCTCCGCGCTCGACGTCACGACCGAAGCCGCGCAGGGTATTGCAACCGGTCAGCGCCAGAGCGACCCACAGTACCAGCATCCATTGCCATTGCGTTCGCATGATGTCTCCTTGTATCGAAGCGAGGTAAGGTGGCTTTCCGTCGCGCCAGCGGTGATGCCGGTAGCGGTCAGTAAGGTCGAAGTCGCCGGCGCTGCCGCAGCCATTGCCAGAGGCTGCCGGCGAATTTTGCGGTGGCACGCATGCGTGTCGGATCGCGCAACAGCAGGGCAGCCACGGTAAACAGCGCGCGCAGTGTCCCACCGCCAGCGGCTGCCGCAGGCCGGTTCGCCGCGCCGTGTCGTGCGGCGACGCGCTTCTTGCCACCGACGATGCGCGGGGCCAGCAGTACCAGCAGTGCGACGCCGCCAGCCACCCACAACGGATGCGCAAGCAGCCATTGCAGGGCGCGGCTGGGTGAATACGTGCCACTGCTGCTTGCATGCGCCGGAGCGTGCGCGGCACGAAAGCCCGGCTCGCCGGCCAGCATGCGTCGGTAGACTGCGCGACTGGCCTCGATTTGCTCCAGCAGCGCGCGCCGCTCGTCTTCCAGCGAAGGCTTCACAGGCTCTCCCTGACCAGCGCGGCATCGCGCCTGATTTCATCGCGTAGCGTGCCCAGTCCGCCGGTCCTGCCCGCATGCCGGCGCGCGAGCATGAGGCCCGCCGTCGTGCCGCCCGCATACAGCGCGACCACGGCCCAGGCGGCCAGCGCGCGATATTCACTTTCCCAGAAGCTGACGATGATGGCGACGCCCAGGAACAGCAGTACAAACAAGGCGCAGACGGCGGCGCCCAGATAGCCGAACAGCTGCATGCCGATCTCGCGTCCCTGCATCTTCAGTTCAATGCGCGCCAGGGCGGCATAGTCGCCGAGCCGGTCGATCGCCATGGCGGCCAGCTTCTTTGCCTTGTTGAGGGTATTGAGCACGCGTGAATCTCCGTCGGCTGAATCAGCTGCGGCGCAGGATGGCTCCGATCAGCAGGCCGACGCCGGCAGCCAGCGCGACCGATTGCAGCGGCTTGTCGCGCACGTAATCCGCGGTGATGTCACGTCCCTGACTGAACTGCCGACTGGCCTGCTCCGCAAAGCCGCGCGCTGCATAGCGCATTGAAGTGACGCGCGCCAGTATGCGGTCACGTGCCTCGCGCAGTTCGTTCTCATTGAGCGTGGACGCATGCGACATCAGCGCATCCAGGTCGCTCTTCAGATTCGACAATTCCTCGCGCATGCGCACTGCCTTGCCGCCCATCCCGGTGGTACTGCCGGCAGACGTTCCTGTATCGCGAGGCATGCCAGTGGACTCGGTGCCGGCGGTCGGATAATTGGTTTCCATGGCTGTCGCCTCCTACGGTTGCAGTGGTGGGAAGACCCGGCCCGCCGTGCAGCGGGCAAGCGCCGCACACCGTCGCGCATCACCGAGGCGGACAGACAGCGCATTCATATCCGATAGGCTCGTGGCGCGCCGACAAGTTCTGGTTTTTGATCCGTATCGTGCCAATCTGACGGGCGGCAGCGGCGGCCCTTGATCCGGTCGAGCACGGCCGGCGATGACCGCTGGGAAGATGCTCGGACGGTGACGCCTTGTACGCGGCCGGTCGAATTTCGCCATGCTAAGATGTTTAGCTGCATTGATCCTCATCTATCAATAACAAGGGAGACTGAATTGAAGATCCGCAAGCTTTCCTGCGCCGTAGCGATGGCCGTCATGGCCGCCCCCGCCGCTTATGCGCAAGTGTCGAATGACACCATCAAGATTGGCTTCATTACCGATATGTCCGGTGTGTACGCCGACGTCGACGGCCCTGCCGGCGCGGATGCGATCAAGATGGCCATTGCCGACTTCGGCGGCAACGTCAACGGCAAGAAAATCGAGTTCGTCTCGGCCGACCATCAGAACAAGGCCGACATCGCCGCCAGCAAGGCGCGTGAGTGGTTCGACCAGCAAGGCGTTGACATGCTGATCGGCGGCACCAACTCAGCCACCAACCTGGCGATGGCGAAGGTCGCGGCCGAGAAGAAGAAGCCGTTCATCGCGATTGGCGCCGGCACGTCGCGACTGACCAATGAAGAATGCACGCCGTACACCGTTCACTACGCGTACGACACTGCGGCGATGGCGCGCGGCACGGCCGCGGCGCTGACCAAGCAGGGCAACAAGGAATGGTATTTCCTGACCGCCGACTATGTGTTCGGCATCTCGCTGGAGAATGACGCGTCGCAGATCGTGAAGGCACAGGGCGGCCACGTGCTGGGCTCGGTGCGCCATCCGCTGGCGGCGTCCGACTTCTCGTCGTTCCTGTTGCAGGCGCAGAATTCGAAGGCGCAGGTGCTCGGCCTGGCGAATGCCGGCGGCGACACGGTGAACTCGATCAAGGCGGCCAATGAGTTCGGCGTGAACAAGAAGATGAAGCTGGCCGGCCTGCTGATGTTCGTCAACGACGTGCATGCGCTCGGCCTGAATGTCACGCAGGGCATGTACCTGACCGACGGCTGGTACTGGGACACGAATGACGAGTCGCGCGCGTGGGCGAAGAAGTTCATGAGCCGCAACAAGAAGGCGCCGTCCATGCTGCATGCGGCCGATTATTCGGCCACCACGCAGTACCTGAACGCAGTGAAAGCCATCGGCACCGACGATGGCGACAAGGTGATGGCCAAGCTGAAGTCGACCAAGATCAACGACGTGTTCGCAAAGAACGGCGTGATCCGTCCGGACGGTCGCATGGTGCACGACATGACGCTGATGCAGGTGAAGTCGCCGTCCGAGTCGAAGTATGCGTGGGACTACTACAAGGTGATCCAGGTGATCCCGGGCGACCAGGCATACATGACCAAAGCCGAAACCAAGTGCGCGCTGTGGAAGTAAGCACGGGTGCGTGAGGTCGCTGGCATGCCAGCGGCCTGAACGCACTCAGTCGCACGACGGCGCGGTGTTCCGCGCCGTTTTTTTTATTCATGGCGTTTGCGCCGACAACCAGAATCAAGGAGTCTTGCAGGTGAAGAAGTGGTGGCTTGCTTTGTTGTTTTCTCAGTCGCTGTCCGTGCCGGCACTGGCCGATACCTTGCCTGACGGTTTTGATGGCCTGCGCTGGCAGGCACCCGTCGCGCAACTGCCGAATGCGCAGAAGGTGAAAGACACGCCGTATTACCAGTGCTTCCGCAGCGGCGACGGTAGTGCCATGCTGAATGGCGCGCCGGTCGTCAACAAGCGCTTTTGTTTTGCCAATGACCGTTTCTATTTCGTGCAAATGGAATTCAGCGGCCAGCCCGCGTATGAAAAGATGCTCGAGTACGCCCGTGCGCAATGGGGCGACGGTCGTCCTACCGAGCGCTTTACCGAAACCACCCTCTGGGGTGGCCGGGAAGCGCCGGTGTATGTGGAACTCGAGTTCAGCAAGGCCGACCAGCGCGGCACGCTGGCGCTGGTCTATCTGCCGATCTATCGCGAGACGCAGGACGCGAGCCGACAGGAACGCGCACGAGCGCGTCCCGGCGCCGGCTTTTGAGGATCTGCCGATCTAGTCAAACAGTGCGCGCAGCTGGCGTTCGTCCGGCGCATGCACGATGCCGCGCTCGGTGACCAGTGCCGTCACGAGTTCGGCCGGCGTCACGTCAAACGAAGGATTGCGCACGTTGACGCCGGCTGCGGCCCACTGCGCATCGCGGAAGCCGGTCACTTCGCTGGCCGCGCGCTCCTCGATCGGGATCTGGTCACCGCTGGCGATGGACAGATCGATGGTCGACAGCGGACAGGCAACGTAAAAAGGTATCCGGTGACGTGCTGCCAGCACGGCCACCATGTAGGTGCCGATCTTGTTGGCCACGTCGCCGTTTGCCGCAACACGGTCGGTACCGACGATGACCGCATCGATCTCGCCCTGCGCCATCAGATGGCCCGCCATGTTGTCGGTGATGAGCGTCAGCGGTATGTTCTCCTGCACCATTTCCCACGCGGTCAGCCGTGCGCCCTGCAGAAAAGGACGGGTCTCGTCGGCGATCACGCTGATGCGCTTGCCCGCAGCGACGGCGGAACGGATCACACCGAGCGCCGTGCCATGGCCGGCGGTGGCCAGTGCGCCGGCATTGCAGTGCGTGAGTACGCGTGCACCGTCCGCCAACAGCGTTGCGCCATGCTCGCCCATCCGGCGATTGATCTGCAGGTCTTCCGCGTGAATGGCTTTTGCTTCGTCCAGCAGGGCCTGCGCGATTGATGCGCGGTCCGCTTGCGGATGGGCTTGCCGATGCGCGGCGCGCCGCTGCTGCATGCGCTGCAGCGCCCATGACAGGTTGACTGCCGTCGGCCGGCTGTCCGCCAGCACGCGCACGCCGGCATCGAGTGCCGCATCGAATTCGGCAGGTCCCTGCGCGGGCAGGGCATTCAGCCGCAGCGCCTCCAGTGCCACGCCATAGGCGGCCGCAACGCCGATCGCCGGCGCACCGCGTACCACCATGGTGCGGATGCCATCGGCGACTCCGGCGGCCGAGTCATAACGCAGGTAGTCGAAGACGGCCGGCAGCCGCGTCTGGTCGATCATCTCGAGCCGGCCGTAGCCAGGCGCGTCCAGCCAGCGCAAGGTCACGACGGCGTCGCCGGCAGAGACTGCGTCAGTCGCTTTGCTCATGGCAGCGCTCATCTCAATGCCCTTCAAATGCGCACAGCGTAAAGACGCTCAGTCCCAGGCTTTCGAGCTTGGCGCGCCCGCCGAGCTCCGGCAGGTCGACCACGAATGCGCATTCGCTGACGATGCCGCCGAGCTGGCGGACCAGCGCCAGCGCGGCCTGCGCTGTGCCCCCCGTGGCCAGCAGGTCATCGATCAGCAGTACCCGTTCGCCGGCACTGATCGCATCTTCGTGCATCTCGATACGATCATGGCCATACTCGAGCGCATACTCGTAACTGATCGTTTTGCCGGGCAGCTTGCCCTTTTTGCGCGCCGGCACGAAGCCAATGCCGAGCGCATACGCGAGCGGCGCGCCAAAAACAAAGCCGCGTGCTTCAATGCCGACGATCTTGTCGATGCGCTGGCCGCGATAACGTTCGACCAGGCTGTCGATGGTTGCCTTGAAGCCTTGCGCGTCGTTGATCAGCGTGGTGATGTCGCGGAACTGGATGCCGGGTTTCGGATAGTCGGGAATGGTGCGTATCAGTGACTGGATATTCATGGCTTGGCCGGTGTCTGGGCATTCCTGCCGTAGGTCTTGAATTTGTCGATGACGAGTTGCATCTCGTCGGCCGACAGCAGCGTTGGCTTGCCGGCCTGGCGCGCCAGCAGGTATTGCTGGCACAGCGACTCGACTTCGACGGCAATCGCCATCGCTTCGTCGAGGTCGCGGCCGAGCGTGATCAGGCCGTGGTTGGCCAGCAGGCAGGCCTTGCGGCCGTCCAGCGCGTCGACCGCATGACGTGACAGTTCGTCGGTGCCGAACAGTGCATACGGCGCGCAGCGTATCGAGTCGCCGCCGGCCACCGCGATCATGTAGTGGAAGGCCGGGATATCTTCGCGCAGGCAGGCGATCGCGGTCGCATGCGGCGCATGCGTGTGCACGACCGCACCGATATCGGCGCGTGCCTGCAGTATGTCGCAGTGGAAACGCCATTCGCTGGATGGCTTGCCGATGCCGATCACCTTGCCGTCATAGCCGACGGCAACGATGCGGCTCGGCGTGATCTCCTCGACCGGCACGCCGCTGGGCGTGACGAGGAAATGATCTTTTTCGCGGCAGCTGACATTGCCGGAGGTGCCGCGATTGAGTCCGCTGGACTCGAGCTTCTTGCAGGCGGCGACGATCTGTTCGCGAACAAGGGCGCTCATGCCAGCATCCTCCCGGCGACTGCCGACAGTTTTTCCATCATCGCCGGATCGCGTGCGTCGGGCGCGGTGATCAGCGCGTGTTGCAGCGCGCTGCGGCACGCACAGTCGGCGGCGTGCGCATCGTCTTTCAGGTGAGGCACCACGTGCTTCACAAGCGAGCGGCCCTTGTCCGCATTGGCGACCAGCACCGCGATGATCTGGTCAACGGTGACATGCGCATGGCCGGGATGCCAGCAGTCGAAGTCGGTCACCATGGCCACGCTGGCGTAGCAAATCTCGGCTTCGCGCGCGAGTTTCGCCTCGGGCATGTTGGTCATGCCGATGACGTCGCAGCCCCATTGCCGGTATAGCTGCGATTCGGCCTGACTGGAAAATTGCGGTCCTTCCATCGCGAGGTAGGTGCCGCCTCGCACCGTGTCGATGCCGGCGGCGGCGGCGGCCTGCTGCAGCCAGTCGCCCAGCCGCGAGCAGACCGGGTGCGCCATCGATACATGCGCGACGAAGCCTTTGCCGAAAAAGGATTTCTCGCGCGCGAAGGTACGGTCGATGAACTGGTCGACGATGACGAAAGTGCCGGGTGCCAGCTTTTCGCTCAGCGAGCCCACGGCCGACAGCGACAGCAGGTCGGTCACGCCGAGCCGCTTCAGCGCATCGATATTGGCGCGGTAATTCACTTCGGAAGGCGGGATTTTGTGGCCGCGGCCATGACGCGGCAGGAAGGCCATCGGCTGGCCGCCAAGCGTGCCGGTCAGGATCTCGTCCGAAGGCGCGCCGAACGGCGAACTGACTTTCACCCACTGGCGGTCTTCAAGACCATCGATGTCATAGATGCCGCTGCCGCCGATGACGCCGACGAGCTTGCGTGCTGAACTGCCTTGCATAGGGAGATTTCCGGAGGTGGGTTGGCAAGACATTGACTGTATCAAATATCGTTTATCGCATCTAAGTCACTTCTGAAAGCGGGTATCCCTGGCCCGCGAAGCCTGCGTTCTGCCAACCCCTTCCCGTTGAACCTCGGGTACCGATCGCGGGTTCGATGTCGGCTGGCGTGCCGATCAAGAACACCGCGCGGCTATCAACGAAGGTCGGGAAATGCCGGCGCAGCCGGGCGAGGGGCTTGCTTGGCGAATCCATAGAAACGGCAAATCAGAATTCAATAGTCAATAGAATTTATAAAAACACCTTTCCTGACGAAATGCTGACAGTTATTATTAATGATAATTGTTCTCATTAACATTAAGTCAGATTGGAAAGGAAATCATGGCTTACGCCCATCGCCTCCATCCTCCCGCCGGTTTCCGCTTGTCCCCGGTTGCTCTCGCGATCCTGCTTGCGGCAGGAGCGCTGCCGACCTCGCACGCGCAGGAAACGGAAGCTAGCGACGTGCGCGTGCTGCCGCGCGTGGACGTGATCGGCAACGCTGCCGAGCTGAGTGAGGCTGCCGGCTCCGCGGCGGTCATCGACGGCCGCACGCTCGAAGAAAGCCGGGTCTTCAACGTGAACGAGGCCCTGCGCAAGGTGCCGGGCGTGAACGTACGTGAAGAAGAGGGCGTCGGCCTGCGGCCCAACATCGGCATTCGCGGCCTGAACCCGACGCGTTCGACCAAGACGCTGCTGCTGGAGGACGGCCTGCCGCTGTCATTCGCACCGTATGGCGACAACGCAAGCTATTACCACCCGCCGATCGATCGCTACGACGCGATCGAGGTCAGCAAGGGCAGCCAGGTGATCCGCTTCGGCCCGCAGACCGCCGGCGGTGTGATCAACTACCTGACACCCGAGCCGCAGCAGGCCTTCGGCGGCACGGTCGGCTTTGCGGCCGGCACGCGCGGCTACCTGAACGGCCACGTGATGTTGACCGGTAATGGCGTGATCGCCGACATCTATCACAAGGAATCCGACGGCGCGCGCAACAACATGCACAGCCGTCTGGATGACCTGAATTTCAAATGGGCCGGTCAGCTGAATGAAGACCATCGGCTGGTGCTGCGCGCGACGCACTTCCGTGAGGATTCTCAGCTGACTTACTCGGGCCTCACGCAGGCCGAATATGCGAACCTCGGGCCGCGCTACAACCCCTTCAAGAATGACTTCTTCGAGGCCAGTCGCACCGGTCTGTCGGCCACGCACGAATGGCGGCTGAATGCGGATGCGAAGCTGCTGACCAGCGTTTACGGCGCCTATTTCGATCGCGACTGGTGGCGGCAGGCGTCCGACACCGGCAGCGGCGGACTGAACTGCCAGTCGGTCATTCGCAACGCGGGCACGGCGCTGACGGATGCCGATCTGGATGGCTGCCGCATGCAGGGCCGGTTGAGGCAATACACGACCACCGGCATTGATTCGCGCATCCAGATGCGGCATCAAGCGTTCGGCATGGCCGGCGAGTTCGAAGCCGGGGTCAAGTATCAGCACGAAGTGCAGGATCGTCGCCAGGAGAACTACAGCAGTTACACGAGCTATCGTGCCGACCTCGGCATGACGCTGGCCGAGAACCAGCAGCGCCGCACGAATGCGCTATCCGCTTTCGTCGCTAACCGCTTCCGCGTCAATGAACGTTTCGCCGTCACGCCGATCGTTCGCGTTGAGCGCATTCAGCACGAGCGGATCAACTTCCTCAACGACACGCGCGGCGAATCCTCGTTTACCGAGTCGGTGCCGGGGGTGGGCGCAAGCTATCAGCTGAGTCCGGAGACTCAGCTGTACGGCGGTGTGCACAAGGGCTTCAGTCCGCCGCGCGTGGAAGATGCGATCAACTCGAACGGCGCGTCGGTCGACCTCAGCGCCGAGCGCAGCGTGAACGCTGAACTGGGCGTGCGCACCTCGCCGATGAAAGATGTGTCGCTGGATCTTGCTGTCTTCAGAAATGATTTCAGCAATCTGGTCCAGGTCGGCAGCATCGCCGGCGGCAGCACCGCCTATCAGGAAGGTAAGGCGCTGTTCCAGGGGGTGGAAGTGGCCGGCCAGTTTGACCGGCTGACCAAAGCGCTCGAGGGCAACCTGTTTGCGCGCGTGTCCTGGACCTGGCTGCCCACCGCCGAGCAGAAATCGGCATTCAGCAGCAGCGCCGGCAACGGTAGCATCGGCAACCGACTGCCGTATGCGCCGGAGCAGCTGCTCAATCTGACGCTGGGCTATCGCGCGCCGACGAACTGGAATGCGCGCGTCGAGTATGTGTATGTCGGCCGGCAGTACAGCGACTTTGACAATACGGTCACGCCGGCACCGAACAGCAATGGCCAGGAGGGCCTGATCGCCAGTTATGGTCTCTGGAACGTGGTGGGCAACTACACGCTGGGCAAGGCGACCATCTTCGTCGCAGCGAAGAACCTGACCGACGAGACCTACATTGTCGATCGTACGCGTGGCATTCAGGTGGGCATGCCGCGGACCTTCCAGGCAGGGGTGAAGTACGCGTTCTGATGGGATGAGCGACGCTGGCGATCCCTTGCGATCGTCAGCGTCCCTGATGAACGGATCGCGCCCGCCAAAGAAAAAGCACTTGGGCATTGCTGCGCCAAGTGCTTTTCAAATTCCTGGGGTGGCCGATGGGACTCGAACCCACGACGACCAGAATCACAATCTGGGACTCTACCAACTGAGCTACGGCCA
>JACCDQ010745775.1_pt1 | contig 22183 bp, 19 predicted proteins | sample 7446031 | NCBI WGS metagenome assembly JACCDQ01 (sample SAMN15323442, study PRJNA562643) | freshwater metagenome | isolation source: river surface water | place: USA:Blue River Watershed | collected 2017-08-17
CTCTGAGATGTCATATTCAATCAGTAATGATTGAGTATGACTCGAATACAAAACAGTAACCATACCTAAGTTGGTATCATACTTTTGTATGTTTCGTCAACTTATATGATTTACTGAGGCGCAGGTTAGAAACTAAGTCAACCAATAAGAAAATATTCAACGTAAAGATTTAAACCTCAGAAAACTTTCTGAAATTAGAAACAGCGTATCAAACAAAATAAATGTCAACGACGCAACTACAAAGTTCTTTTAAAAAAACATTTGGCGTAATAAATAACAAAATATCTTGTTGCATAAAATATTTGAAATGCAATGAATTGGAGATAATAAATTGTCCGACTGCACAAATTTATGCAGCGGGTGAAACAAGATAACTTTCTCTATTACATTGAGAATAACGATTTTGAGCTGCACAATATTGTGCAGCTCAGAAACAGAACATAGTTGTATTCAAATAAAGATTTTACGCTACGGAAATGTTCGCAGCGTAACGAAATGACAACTTTATATTTCTTCAAAGTGCATTAATGAATCATTCATACGCTGCACAATTTTCTGCAGCGTAACCATAAAACATCACACACGCTACTATTGAACATGTAAAGCATAAATTATTTGAAGACGTGACTTATATTCTGAGCTGCATAAATTTATGTAGCTCAGAAACAGAACGGAGTGTGAACTAGTCTTTCTTTCATACATCAAGAAAAATAAATTTGAGCTGCTGAATATTCAGCAGCTCAGAACGCAGTACGTAGTTGTGATGAATTATAGAGTTAATGTAACTAGAGAGTCAACTATTTTGCTCAGAATGTTTTCTGAGCAAACTGATTCTAAATCACGCGGCGTTATTATTAAACATATTAATCGATCAGATGTTGAGCTCAGAAATTTTTCTGAGGTCAGAGACAAAAATCAGGTGAATGCACTGCTCAGAATGTTTTCTGAGCAGAGTGAATCTAAATCACGCGGCGCTAATTACTAAACGAATTAATAGATCAGATATTGCGATCAGAAACTTTTCTGAGCTCAGAGACAAAGACAGGTAAGTGCACCGGCTCAGAAATATTTCTGATCCGGTGCACAAGGCGGAGTATCAACTTTAAAGTGTTGATATACTTATAAATGAAACACTTAGATTGTATATCAACTAAAAGTTTCAACCTGCAGAATATTCTGCAGGTTGCATTTGCGTAACTAAATGTTGATATAATCGTAACAGACAAAGACTTAGATGCAGTTGATAGATAGTAAAGATTTCACTGCTACTGAATATTCAGCAGCAGTGAGAAACTGATTCGTGATGTATAAAGTAATCTTCACAAACAAAAGAACTATCTTATGCAAAACATGAAGATAACCGGCTGCTGAATATTCAGCAGCCGGCTACTTTGACGGCGAGTATTTAAACCTCAGAAATATTTCTGAGGTTAGAGAACGACGCTATAAGAAATCGTCTGCGAATACAAAAAGCCCAAAATTGCACGCGGAGATACATAATATATCAGCAACGGTACTAAACACGCTTATAGACTCTATCACTGACATTCTACATCATGGTGAAGGTTGCTTCAATCACTGAATATACTCAATCTCTTGTCAATGCTTTTAAGAAAGTAGACTTGAAAGAGTTCATGATGAAAGTCAAAGCTATCATTCATCCTGAAATGGATATGTCATTCATGGATTACTTCTTGGAGTTATCTAAAGAAGAGAACGATGGGCAGTTCATTGTTCATCATGATAGGATGATCAAGTATGGGGTGACTATCAATACTCGATGCACTGATGTTCGAGACCGCCTAAAATCACTTGGGTGTATTGAAAGTGAAGATTATCAGCTTCGGAAATTTCCGAAGCTGTCAGAAAATTCACGAGGAACAAAATATGTTCACGTTTATATGCTCACGCCTAAAGCATTTAAAAAATGTCTGATGAGAGCAACAAAACACAAGACTCATACTACCAACGTTGAAATTTATGCTGATTATTATCTCTTCTTAGAGAAAGTGATTACTTACTACACAAAGTATCAATTGGAGTTGGCACATGCGTTTTCACGATGCAAAGATGATAGAATTGAAACTTTGATGGAGGAGCTTAATAGCATCAAAGGCGATACGCAAAAGATCATCTCACAGAATACGAATCTATCGGATCAGGTTGATGATCTATCTGAGCAAGTTGAAGATGTAAGAAATCAACTTAGCAAAGCAAATCTAAGAATTGAATCATTCGTTGGCATGATCGCTAACTTAGCGTTCACACCAAAGATCACGAAGGATCTCATTCAGCTTTACTCTAACGAAGATGGAATCATCTTTGAACATAACAAACCATGGAATGGTATTGATGAAGTCAAGATGTTCTTCATCTTCGGTTGGATCAATACTGATCACAATGAAATCACTATGCAAGTCGCATGTCGTAACTTTGCTCAGACTACAAAGCGCATCATGGAGATTGTCAATCGCATGAACACGTCAAATGGTACATTCATCGGATGTAAAGCAATCGCGATTGTTGATAAAGATGTCAATGAAGAAAAAAAGTTGATTGACAATGTCTTTGGAACAACGATCAGTAACAAAGCTACGTTCAAACGATTTGGTCAACAAGTTGATGGATTGACTGACGCGCAAGAAACGTTTGCAAGATATGTTCAGCAGCTACATCATGCATTCAGAATGCGGCACCAACAAAACATTGTTGAAGTGATTCGCAATGAAGGTGAGAATGCAAATGGAAAAGCAGCTAAGAGTATTGAAAATCATTTCTTATCTTTCAATGCTGAAGCTCTTGGTTGGTGCCAAGAGTTCATTGACGCTTATATCATTGTGAATGATGATCGTGTAAACGTAGCAAACTTAAGAACTATGAGTAAAGACTATACTGTTGATGGCGTCGTCGCTCAACAAGGCAACTTGATTCGCATGAATCGTTGCGCTTACGCAAAAGTTCAGTTGAAAGCATGTGTCCGCAACTTTGATCAGAGCATGAGTGACTTCATTGAGAATCTGAGTGACGATTCATGCGAAGATGAATTGAGTGAAGAAGAAGAGTCATGACTGATTTGATCTCGAGTGGTAGCGACCACAAGGTTTCTTTTTTTATTCAGCGTCGAATAAACTATCCAAAATTGCATTCGGAGATACATAATATATCAGCAACGGTATTTGAACTAAAAGCAAGGAAACAAACGTATCTAATATTATGAGTGACGCGTGGTATTCAGAGTTTAAACAAACATATCCTGAGATATATAACATAATTAAACCATACACTGATAGGGTTGATGAGATTGAAAAACTAGTCGATGAAATAAAAAATCTTATATCAAATGATAAATGCAAAAGTCACAGCGAAGATTGCAAAACATATAAACGACTTGTAGAAATTAAAATTGAACTTGGACTATTAATTACAAGAGATAAGTACTTTAACAATTACATACTTAATCACACATGGTATTTAATGATCAAAAATGGCAAAGTATCAGATGTGATTACGAGTGATGAGATATCCATTGATCAATACTTATACAGGATTTCTGATATTCATTCTGCTGACATTGAAGACAAAAAAAGAACTATCAGTTTTAAATCCTCTGATTCTTATTTAGAAGCTATGGATGAATTCATTACTTTGCTTAAAGGTTTTTTACCAACTTATCATAAAATGTTAGTATTAGAATTAGGATATTCCTCAGAAGATCAACTGAGACATATTAACGAATGGTCATCGCATCGCTATGCAGCAGACATATGGCTTGCATCACTTATTCGTCAACAAGATAAAGCAAAACATGAGAAAGATATCCAAGAGTTACAAAATCAAGTAAATGAACTAAATGAGAAAGTTGTTCAAGCTTCATCTCAAATCACAGATTTGAAAGAAGAGCTTTACATAATTAAATGCAAGTATGCACCTGAACTCCCACAGTATGATTACGATGAGATCAAACGTCGTCTCAATCCAATCAGAGCTGAGTTGAAGAAAATGCATCGTATCATTTCACGTACAGTGCAACTTACATACGACACTCCAGTTGCGTATGCATTCTCGGTTGAGAAGTAACTACATCAATGCATATTTGTGTAAATATCTTTTTTTGTTTGTACTGTGATGGTAAACCATCCAAAATTGCATTCGAATATTCTAAATATACACTTCACAGTTAAACGCGTATATTACAACAAAATCAGGATATCATGAAAGTCTACCAGATGCTAAAATCATTTGCAAAGATTTTATTCTTCTCGTCGCCAGTCAACGAATACATTAAAGCAAAGATGAAAGTCAAAAAGACCACGCAGGATACATATACATCACTTAATGATAATGATGATAATAATAATAATGATAATAATGATAATAATGATAATAAAGATAATAATGATAACACAGATGAGAATAACGAGAATGGTGAGAATAGTGAAACAGGGGAACAACCACTACCTAAATCTGATAAAGTAACAGCAGATGCGATTGCAATAGCAGTTAGAGTTGTATTTGTTGCTTGTACGTTGCAACCGATCATGTTTGACATGTTATCTGATTCAGCAAAGAATTCTAATTCATTCGCAGATAAATATAAAGATTACTTTAGTATTATATCTGCGCTCGTCATTATGGGCTTTGCAAGCATGATGGAGTATATGTCATCAAACGTATTTAAACAAAATCGTGATGAGATTGTCAGGATAAAGAAAGAAGTCAAATCACTTAAATCTAGCGTAGAGTTCGCGCAACGTATCGCGAACGAGAATAGAAAGTCGATTAATGAACACAACTCCAGAATCACAAACAATACGACGTCTATCGGTGAGAATAGAAAGACTGCAGAATCAGCTAAAAAGGCCGCGAGCACAGCGCAACAGACTGCAGACTCAGCTAAACAGACTGCAGACACAGCGCAACAGACCGCGAACAAGAACACGAAGTCTATTGATGGACATGATACCAGAATTACAAAGAATTCTAACTTTATCCAAACAAATTTTGACTCTATTAATGAACTTAGTGAACAGAAGAAGCTTTACAAAAATCTTGAAGAGTTAAAAATTAGTATTATGACTGCAGATGACTCAGACTCTGACTCTGTTTAAGTTCTCTGAGTTAGAGTAATACTCAGTAAGAGCTATTACAAAAAATCAAAGATCATTTGATCTTATACGTAATTGTCTTTGCGATGCATCATGACTAGTTTACATATTCGATTTCAAACTTAATACTCCATTGTGTGTTGAGTTTAATGTGGCGACCAGATGATACCTTTAGGTAGAAATTAATTTTTTTATCATCAGCAAGGTTTTCATTATACCTCTTAGCCAACATGGATGCATGAATTCTTACTCTATGTTCTTCTTCAAATGTAGGTTTGTATGAAGCATTTACTATTTCGTTGACAGGTATTGTAAATATACTTTCATATTGCGAAGCATTTCCTGCTGATTCAGATACAATGAGACTTGCATCATAGTTGTATTTGATTAGATCACTACACACAAAGAGATACTCACTAACATACGCATTGTCAAATATTCTTGCTTTGTATAGACTTGTGATTTGTTTATAGCCAAGGTATATTTGTTTGTTGAATCCTAATTGTCTATGAAGTGATCCATAATTGTTTGTGCCATTGTTTCTATCAAATCTAAATCCAATTCCAAATCTTACGTTCTTATCATTGCTGATTGTAAATCTATATGTGAGCATATCAAACTCAACTGTGAATGTTGGATTATCATCAAAGTAACTGTTTGAGTATCTATTTAACTCTGTTTCGATCAACTTGATGAACTCTCTAATACTTGTGATGTATCCATTTGCAATTGGTAGACTTATTGTTGCATCACGCGGATCAAGGTGATTCGGTATAAGTATATCGTTACTATCATACAAGTTCATCTTACACGCGATATCAGTTTCTTTATCGTATTCAGTGAATATTGGATCATACGCTTTGTTCGACACATGAATAGATTCATATGCATATATTGGCGGTATGTTACCACCTCTATACGATGAGCTTCCTTCATATGTTTCATTTCCGTATCCAATCAATGGTCCTAATGATTTCTTTGACTCAAAGCTTAGTTTGAAGTTGGCGCCATTACTTGTGAATATAGTGTATGCGCTTAGTAAGTCACTATTATCTCTGTATATGTCCTGATTAGCAATGACAATCTGATCAAAGAATGTTTGAAATACCGTCGTGCCTAATGTTGTGTTAATACTCGATGCTATCAGTTGCGCGAGGTCACTATCAGTCTTTACAATATATGAATTTGTTTTGTCTATATCTAGAGTTACTTTCGTTGGTGTGCTTGTCTCTGGGTATGTAACATAAAATTCATTGTTTGAGCTACCAATGGTTTCCGTTGCATAATCAATATACATATACTTCATATTGATTGATTCAACCTTTCCGCTGAATATATTATCCGGCAGGGTCACGGTCACATCATTATTCAAATCACTAACTTCATCTCTGTGTAAATTTGATACGATGAATGTTCTTTTATCAGTTGGCATTCTTCTATATTCATTGATGTAATTACAAAAAAAGAATCATACTGATGATTCATCAGTTATATTTTCTTGAAGAGTTTTGCATATTGTTGATAACGTTGTTTCCAATCAAACATAGTTTGAATTGTCTTTGTATAAGCTTTACATTCTTTGACGCTAAGCTCAGCGTATTCAGTCATCCATCGTTTGATATACTTATACTCTGGATCAAATTTTTTTATCATGTCATTGTCAATGCGCATCATTCTACCTGTAAGCGCACTTGAACCTTTTTGTGCAAATCTTCTTCCTGAAAGATCTAAGTCACCAATCAGCCACTGATGATTAAGTTTGTTTTGCGAAGCCGAACAATCAATTAATAGTTTACTAAACCATACTTGTGAACCATACTGTTTGTTAAGCGGCGAGATTAACATATATCGAATCCAGAACACACCGAGTATTAATCTGCATCTATTGTTTATGTATCCTGTTTGTTGTAGTTCTTTCATGATTGCATCTATCAGAACAAATCCAGTTTCCGATTTGATGAATTTATTCCATTCATGCTTGTTCACACTTGGCCAATCGACTTTATCATATCTATCATCAATGTGTCTTGTGTAAGAGTTTGCATACGGCTGATTCTTAAAAATACTTAAAAAGAAATCTCTCCATGTCAGTGAGCGTATTGCATCCTCATCAAATTGTTTAGTTTTGAATGACCAATAGACTTCACGAACAGAGATACATCCGCAATTAAGATACGGGCTGAGATGCGACGTTTCATTGGATATATTATCACTTGATGGTAGATTCTGAAGTTTGTTCAATCTCTTTAATGCTTCTTTGCGCCCACCAGTAAGAAAATTGTTTTCAATTGAGTTGATATGAGCATTCTTAAAATGTTTTGCTTTCGTCCATGTCACTTTGCGTTTCATAATTTGTTGAGGCTTCTGTTTAGCGCATAACTTGTAAAACGGCCCAAACACCATATAAGCAGATGAATCTTGCTTAGTGATGTTGCATAGTGGAAGTATTGATTGATCGTCTTCGTTGATAATGCACTCCACGTTGAATCTATCGCATAGAGATACAATTTCTTTATCACGCTTCAATGCATATGCAGTGAAGTCAGCATTGAAAGACAATGTTTGTGGTTGAATTATTTTTAGCAGAGATTCAATGCAGACAATAGGATCGCCTGATAGCATGAGAAGTTTTTCATCGCATTGTTGATTAAGATCATGAACAGAATCTAATATAAACTGAGCTGCTCTTGGCGAGTAGTAAGCTTTGTTTGAAGGTGTTACAAAGAACTGCTTAGAATCAAATATGAATACGCCGATTACTTTATCAACTACTTGTGATAACTGATTCAGTGCATAGTTATCAACAACGCGTAGGTCTTTACGAAACACATGAATGCCAATTCTCATTCTTATATTACTATATGTCAATCAATCGATAGAAAATTCTTTTTGGATTCTGCTTTTGTTGAATCGCTTTTGCACTCTCAATGATACCATTTATGATGTCTTGCTTCTTATCTGATTCTATAAATTTAACTTTTAACTTCTTTGCAATGTCAATCAAATCTGGTCTCTGAAGAAATGCCATTGTAATGCCTTTTGATTTTTCATCATTGAGAAACTTTACTTTGTGTACGATACTCATGCCATTCTTCTCTTCGTAAATGTAAAAGTCATAAAGATACTTTACATTATCGTTTGGTTTAACTGAATTTAGTTGCAGCCATGCGGTTTCATCTGGTTGATAGATTTTTATTGAATCATCAATAAAGTGTGCAATAGGAAATGCAGACAGTGATGGTTTCGTAGTTTTACTAAACCAACTCGACGATGAAATAGTATTATACTTTTTGTATTTGCTTTGAAGGATTGTATCATGCAAATCAGCAATGGTGAATATGAAACCCCTTGACTGATAGTATTCAATAATATAACGAACCATATCGAAGAGACTGATCTTTTTATTTTTGAAAACATACTCGGCGGCTGTTTGAATCGCCCACTCAGCAACTTGCGCGTGAACATTTATTGGAAGCTTTGATAAAGTCTTGTCAGTCACTGTCGTTGAAGGCCATTGAGTTTTTATATCATTGATAATTTCCGTAACATCAATCATCGTTGACCATTTATCTGAAAGCTCTTTCAAATCAATCTTTACATCTAGATTGATTGTGTAGCGTTGACGAAATGAATTTATTATAGTTGATTCAGAATCCATCAATGAATAAGCATCTTTACGAATCAGATACGAATCTAAACATAGCGGATCACCTTCGCATATGATATAATATTCATTGCCATAGCGGTCAAGTATTTTTGGTGACTGATCATACAATGAGTCAACCATTGATACAGACACATTTGAAGATACAATCCGCAGTTGATCTGACTTAAATGTGACTTTGTAGATAGCACATGAAATGGATTCATCACTAATGAGTTTTGTATTATACTCAACATGGAATGGTGGTTCACGAATCATATCTCGTAGTTGAGAAATCTTTATTACTGGTTGATGATCCATTACTATTCGTTTAATGATGTGAATCACAAGTCGCACTTCACCTTCAAAATAAAATACATTGAAACGTGTGGTATGAATCCCAGTTAAAGAATATCCTTTCCGTAAGTTTTCATAGATTGATCTCATATCATTTTCATACTCAGTATATAGCTCATTATTGAGAGGGTATGCACTTCCAAGAAGCGGCGGTGTTTCTCTTAGTTTGAATCTAAAATTTATTAAGTAATCAATTGATACATCATACATAATCCGTTCGATAAAGTTTATTTGTTCGTATTGCAAAACTTTATAACGATAAGACAGCTCTTCATTGATTGCACTTTGTGATTGTGCAGTAGCAATTGCATCAAGGCATGTTGTGAGTATATGTATCTTCACCATACGCATTTCAGGTGGTAGATCAGAATGTACGTGCTTTCGTACAGCTCTTCCTATGATTTGAATCATCTCAGATAATGAGCTTGGTTCGTGTGTAATGAAAACATGTCTACATGTCTTTAGTGTATGACTTTCACGCATTGCTTTTGAACCAACGATGATCTTTACTCTCTCTCCATATACATTTTGCACGCTGTTGTATGCGTCTAATCTTGAAGCTACTGTTGATTTCGCAATAGTCCCATTTATATAGATGAATTGAACTGAGCAAAACTCATGATCTTTATTTTTGTGAGAACCATACTTCACGTCGCAGTTCATACAAATACTGTCTCGCTGAGGTTGCTCTCCATACATTATGAACCCATTTGCTAACAGAATGCTTACAATCATATCAGTGCCTGATCCTTGCACAAACGGATGGTAGATAAATATCTTTCCATGTTCTTTCCCTTTCATTGACAAACACATTTTGATAAGCGTAGCGTATTTACATGAGTATTGAACAAGATTATTGTAAATGAATAAATTCGATGACATGATACCATCATCTCCTTTATAGACAGCTTCATTCTCGGATAAATTTGAAAGCTCGTTAATGTGTCGGCTAAATACAACACCATCTGGTTGATCGTTCGTCGCGGGTAGAATTATATCTTTGATCATATTACTTCCACGGTCAATGGATGGTGAAGAGTCTTTTGTAGTCCACTTCTTAATTCCATTCAACTGAAACTTAATTGGGTGTGTTTGTATGAAGCGTAGATAATTAATCCCTGTGATAGTCTCACCTTCAAATGATGAACTTGGATACTCTTTTGGATTATCATCCATGATGTAACTAATACGACCATAAAGTGATTGGCGAATAAGAGATGATCCAGCAGAAGTTAATTGATCAACGCCGTCTTTGTTTACGAAGACTTTATCAACTGTGTAAGCTTTACCCGTCAATAATGCTATCAAAGGTAGCGCTTCAGTAGCTGACGAGGTTAGCGGCGTTGCAGATAACAGAAGCAGTCGAACAGATGCATAATCCATATCATTTTCAGGTAGTGTTTCGTAGAAATATTGAATTGTATAATAGATAGCTAATCCATAAGTGTTTAGTTCATCATGCTTATATAGATTATGAACTTCATCGCAGATAAACAACGATCGAGCAAATCTTCTTATGAACTCCGTGTTGATTCTTACTTTACCGCTTTCAATCCATGATTTGATTACTTTACTATTTATATCGAGTAGACCATCATCTGACTGATTATTATCTTTAACCAAACGTTGAAGATCTTCAATGTTAATTATTTTATTTGCAAACTCACGGTATCCATAGAACTCATAAATACCATGAACTTCTTTACGGGTGATACGCCGTAGATACTTTCTTTTTTTTAGTAAATACTGTTCGTTCATAGCTGCAGAATCAAGAGAATATTTTTCTAAGCTCTTCAATGATTTGACTTCATCCATGCTTACAAAAGAAAATTCCGGATGAGATAACAACTCTTTCTTGAATATATCCTTTGTGAATCCTAACACAACGATGGATGAAACAGTTTTTGAATTCTCACGATGTTGTCGAACATATTCAGTTGCAGTTGACAATGCAGTAATAGTTTTACCAGTGCCGGTCATATGAACTAATAGCAAGGCGCGCAAGTCACTCCGAGGGTTCATCACATTTGTAATAAAAGCTTGATAAGTGTTCAACTGAAGGCGACCAGACTCATGAATGAGGTTGTCCGTAATTGTTGATACGCCTTTATTGACATCAGCAAATACTTCATTCGTCTTATCATACTTTATGTTTGATTCCATCTTTAATATACTATACTAACCATACTTGATAAATCATGAGTGTATGTGCATTGAACAAGTCAAATACGGCTGAAGGCACATGTTTAAATGATGCACAAATAAAGATTATTTCAAAATATGCAAAGGCCGACACTATCAAAGATATAAAAAAAGAAACGAAATGCGATGACGATATATGCATTTTAGATGCAATAAACATTCCGCTTCAAATTAAAGAACAAATCAAAAGAGAATCTTTGAAAGCGCCGGCTGGTGGATTTGATCACAACTATTGGTTAAACAATACTGAGATTGATACGATCATGAGTCAATTTAGAATTCAGTTCGATGGGTTTGCTCATGGATGGATTCATATGTCAGATTTAGTAGCGTTCGCGCCTTCAAACATTAAAACATTTGACTATGATGTGTTTGATGCAAGAGAGACTGATTTTGCAAGTGAGCTCAAATACTCGTTTATACAACGCGGGATTATAAAAGATGACACATTCAAATACACACCAAAGCTTAGCACATATAAAAATAAGCCGCTTACTGCGTATGGTATTGTTTGTAATACTGACTCGTCAAAAGGTTCTGGTCAACATTGGTTTGCGATATTCATCTCAACCGATCAGTATGATCCTGATAACTCAAGCAAACCATGGATACGTATTGAATGTTTCAATTCAGCTGGTGGCGGATCAGATAATCAAGCATTTGATAAGTTTTGGAATGAGCAAGCCATTCAAATATCAAAAGCAACTGGGCTGAAATGCACGTACGATACAATCACAACTATTCAACATCAGCGATCGGACACTGGCAATTGCGGATCGTATAGTTTGTTTTACATATATGCAAGACTCCGCGGGGAACATCCAAGTGAATTTAACAATCCACGTCGCATCATTAAAGATGAAGAGATGAAACGATTTCGTAAAGTATGTTTTAGAGAAGATAAAGATGATCCATTAGTTGTATAAACTCAATGTAAGCTATGATGCTAAAATAATAGCTATACAAAACAATTATGAGTATAATCAGTTATATACTTAGCTTAGTTGGGATATACTCGATTGTGTTTATGGTCTCTGGAAAAATTAATCCAGATGATATCAAACAATATGTATCAAAAGTTATTTATTCATCAGTTTTAATCATCATTCAAGCTACGTTATTTCTATTTGTGATTGATCCAGTTTGGACTTTACAGATTGTTGGTAGTATCATTTGTACACAAAAAATTGAATATATAATAAAATACGTAATTTGGCTATGTTCGTTATATGGAGTTGACGCCATAAACATATGGTGCATGCTGAAAAAAAAATTCGAACAAGCAAATGCACAAGACGCAGAACATGCGCATTTGAATACGTAAACAAATAGCAAAGCAGTTAATAGTTTAATCGCTTTGTATCAAGATATCATTTTTTATGATTGATTCATTAACATGTTAACTCTTAGACTCCGCCTTTGCTTTGTGATACTTTACGCAGTATGATAGAAGCTTCTTAAATGCTTTCTTGATATGGTTCTTCTGTTCTTCGTCGTAGTTCTCCCACAGTTGGCGAAGTAGACCAATCATTCCACGTAGAGAGTTGTTGTCAACTTCATACATTAGCGCGCTATCCTTCTTATCAATCTCCTCCTCCCAGTTTTTGTAAATCAGCTCATCGTATCGTCCTTCAGCAATATTATCACGATATAGTAGCATCTCTGGGCTTGTCTCCTCAATGATGTATGTTCGGTCAATCGTCAGTGCAACTCTAAACCGGCGGTTAATCACGTCAACGAGTGGATTATTTGGAAGGTCAGCACTAATCATGTTGAGTAGTTCTCGAATTTGTGTATTGTATTTTTTTACTTGCTCGTCCATTGTCAAACTACGTCTATCTGAGGGTTCTATTCAATATGTATAGAAAAGGTTTAGTTTATACTGTAAAGGCTAATACATCAGAATCACGATATGGCAAAGGGTAAGAAACAATACAAAACCGTCTCATCAGTATCTGATGTTGATCAGACTCAACTACTAGAAATGTTCCAGCAACTCACTGGTGATCCAAGTAAGCTTGACCCCAACATTATTGCTGATAAGTATGAACGCCTGAAGAATGATATCATTCGTTGTAACAAGCTGGTTCTCAAATTCAAAGAAGCTATCCTTGATCGTCTGCATACTAAGATTGGATGCGATCCATTTTTTGATCGTGAAGTAAACTGCCTCGTTGATTTTGTCAAACAAGTAGATGAATATCTTGATGTTGAGATCACGGACAATCTTGTTCATATTTACCAAGCACTGAAAGATTCATTCGTGATTGAAGAGTATTTGAAAGTATGCAAAGCTCTTCGTCAGGGCGAAGATTGTATTAAAGATCGTTGCTCTCTATCAGATAATTTTATTAAGCGCTGTGTTGGTGAAGAATTTTACATTTTTGATTTTGCTAAGATCAACTTCAAACATCTATTCACTCATATCCTTGAAGAGAATTTTCCTGAGAAAGATGAACTCGATGGATGTAAGCAATATATTCTTGTCATGTGTAACATGCTCTACATCACCACTCAAGATATTTATAACATCGTAACTACCCCTGATGTGGATATTGAGAAACTATCTGAGCTGATCATCAAAGCAATCTCCGCAGCAAAGAAGCAAGTTCCGCGTTGTGATAAAGCGTTTCGTCTTATCGAGAACAGTGTTGACATGCTCAAGAATGGCATGAGCACATATTATAAAGACTTCGTTGCGTCTGGCAATCCTGCAGTCATCTTTGAAAATTTTATCAATGACATCAGCAATGACTTACACATTGATACGCAGACAATGAGTCAATTCAAACGAATTATCTTTCATTTCAGAAAACAAGCTAATGCAATGCCGAAGAAGCACGCGAAGCTTGATGGAGTGTTTAGCACACTTGATAAGATCATGGAGATCATGGAGAATGAAACAAATGGCGATACTACATAATCACAATATTAAACATGTTGATCATTACATTCATATTAAATGTGATCAGTCAATAAACATATTTTTTTAAATATAAGATGGGCGATCGTACGCTGCAATCTATCAAAGACTATCTACAAATACCGAATGTTGTTGAGTCAAACATAGATTCAATTCATTCTATTGAAATGAAAAACGGCAAACGCGCAAAGCGAGTCATTGATATGTCACGAACAAATCAGAAATATTATAAATCTAAAAATGTTCATCAGCCTCTTCTCGATCACTATGAGAACGTTGATTGGTACGAGAGAGACACTACTCATGACTTTGATCGTTACATTGCGCGGATGTAGATAATTTGTATTTGTACATTTTTATCAATTATATTTTTTTGTTATCAAATAATTGATCTATATGTATGGGTAACATGTTTTGACGCATAGAAAAGTAAGTTGATCTTAAGCTTTAGTTGTATGAGTATATAAATCCGTAACAGCGCAGTTAATCAATCAGTTTAGCTTCGTTAGTCATAAGCATTGAAATATATTCATCATGGTCCGTAAGAACGCTAAGCAAGTAAGCACTTATGAGAGTGTCTCTGCTGAGAAGATGAATGAGATCATCATGGCTACAAGTGGCAAGATCAAGGATAAGGACTACGACCCTCGCAAGATTGTCGGTTCTATTCACGTGAAGAAGTATCTTGCTGATACGAAGATCAATGGCAAGGTTGAGTCGTGGATTGCTGTTCTCAAGAAGCTACTTACTCCGGCTGAAGATGGTCAGGCCCCGCCTGAGCTTACTGCTGATGAGTTTGATATTCTTGATGAGTGTAAGAAGCAAACGAAGGTATATCTTGAAGACGATGCGTCTGAGGCTCTTAAGGCAAAGGTCGCTGAGAGTAGCGAGGAGCTAAAGAACCTGAAAGACATTTCATCGAGTATGAAGTATAAGTTTAGTCGTTATGCGTATGAGGCTGTGACTCATGCTATCAATCTTATGGTTCGTGAAATTATTGTGAACACATGCAACAACTGCGCGTCTCAGAAGGCAAAGCTTACAAAGGTTGCGCATATTCCGTGGAGTGATCTTCAGACTCAGCTCATGGCTGGTCTATACATGAACACTCGCGTTGTGTTTGATAGTGTTCATCCGGTTGTTCAGGATGTAGTTGATACTGTTCAGGAGACTGAAGAGGTCACTGAGGAGGTAACTCAAGATACTGATGAGACGGCTGATGCGCCCGAGGATGTGAAGGTATCGAAGCCGCGTCTATCTCAGTATATCTCAAACACATTTAAGGAGATCATTACTCGCGATGAGCGCTTTAAGGGTCTACTTCTTGGCAAGGAGGTTACGTCACTTCTCAATGATGTAATCTATCAAGTTCTTGATCGCTATGCTAATATCATTAAGTCGCTTCTACAGACGGCAAACAGTAAGACAGTAAATGAGCGCCTTGCTCTCATCGCCACGAAGATTATTCTACAGGATCACATTCACTCGAATGACGAAGATGTCGCGGTCATTCTCGATGTGATTCAAGCTCGCCTAGATGAGCTTAAGACTCAACCTGAGGAGACCTCTGATGAGGTTACTGACGCCGTTGAGGAGCAGACACCTGCGCCGGTGGATTCGAAGTCAGTAGCTAAGAAGACCACTAAGAAGAATTAGAAAAAATACAATACGTCATATATGATGATTCTTTTTTTTGTTGGCTCTTACATACACGAATCAGACCAAAATTGACGATGTAATATTTAATTATAAAGATGTGGGTTGATAAAGTAAACAATGAACGAAACATTCATCTGTTCATCGATGAAGAGTTTCTACTGGAGAACATTCCGATCGCCGATACAACCGAGTTGAACTGGATGAAGATTTTTAATTCAAAAGTAAAATTAAGTAAGTGTTTCATTATCAAATACATTGATTGCATATTATGGGAGTGGCTGATGCGGCCGCTTGATGAAAGTATTATATTTCGTTATCAACTTCGTGTAAAGCAATGGAATGTTCAACTTTATGGAGAGACAAGAACATATGAGTTTATAAATCATTTTAAAGATAAGTTTGATTGGAAGATGATGAGCATGTGCCCACCTTCATGGTTTAGCGATGTACACTTTGACATGTTTGGACATATGATGGACTGGACATACGTAACTAATCATATTCATAAAATGTCTATAGTGACTGTCAATAAATACAAGAAAAAAATAAATTGGTCGTGGGTGACACGTCACCATATCAGAGATGAAGTCTTTGCATACAAGTTCAAAAAATATATTGAATGGGATGATCCACATCTTCATGTTCTTAATCTGAGCACCGAGTTCTTATATGAAATTTACGAGATTCGTCAGATAGCATATGATCTCGCGCAAGGAAAAAAATATTCACCGGCGAATGATAATCTCATGTGCCTTGCAAATAACTTTCACAAAGAAAGAAGTAAGCGCATTGGTTCAACCATTACATTTGATTTCTGGATTAAACACAAAGAAAGTTATGATTGGGTTGAGCTAGATAACAAAGGGCTACTTACTCAAGAGATGATGAACAACATTCAAATCTTGTGAATGCACATTTACATTTTCTATTCAATGTGTGATAGCTTCTTCCAATCTACTTCATGAATATTTTTTTTGATAAAGTCCAATGTAATAGATTTGTTTAAGCAAATATATTTCGCGATAGGCTCAGTCACATTTTTTTGAAATAATGATTTGTGTTGCATGATGGCGTCGAGATCAATTGTACTGAGAAGCGCATACCAATTCCATTCAATATGCGGATGTGATAAAACAAAGTCCATTGTAATAGACTTATTCATTGATAGACCAAGGCTATCCCATTGAATTTGATGAAAGTTTTGAATATCAGTGATTGAAGCATTGGTGCTGATAGAGAAGAAGTTCCATGGCTTATAAATATTCTCAGCAACATATGATGTCGGTAGATTTGGATTCGCGGATAAGTTTTTGTAATCCCAATCAAACTTTGATTTTAGTGTTGACTTGAGAATATCCTTTGAAGTGATTCCTCTATTAGATGATACTAAAGGTACGTACCAATCAAAGTCAGATCCTTCATTGAGAATAAAGTTTGATGTAAGATTTGGATTAGATGATAGATATCTGTGATTCCACTTGTAATCTGAATATTTAATAATATCGATCATGGTTACAGTAGGATTCGCGGATAGTGACGCCCAATCGACTCTATGTAGTGCGCATTCTTTAATAATAGTACGATTGATAAAGTCAAATGTGATACTTGGATTTCCACACAATGCATCATACGACCAATTAATCTCTGGATGATTGATAACATCTTCATCGCTGATATGTTTATTCATTGATACATAGTGATAGTTCCATGGCAGATGTGAATTTGCTAAGATAAAATCAAATTTAACTTTTGAAGAGAGTAATCTCCAATCCCATGGCGCATCAGGGTATTCTAATACAATATCTTCAATCATGATTATATACTACAATCAGCTAATACCAAATCTATTATCAGCATAAAATTGACGCCATCGTTGATATTATAATCAATCATGATTGACAAACTCTATCACCTCAACAATCTTTTCTACTCTCTTGGAGTTGAACTTCCCGCCAATGCCAAAGCGGCGGTTCTTCATGACCTTGATTGTAACAGCTACCCGAACAAACATTATTCTTTCATCATTGATTTGAAGACGAACAAACTGCTATGTTACGAGTTCAACATTTATTTCAACACGGATTCGTTTCCTTTCTCAGTTCATGCTGAGATTCAATCTATTGTGAGATACTACAAATCAAAGACAATCAGCAAAAACAAAAAGCTACTTGTTGTTGTGAAAATGTCACGAAGCGGATTGATAGGTAATTCAAAATGCTGCTTGAATTGTATGAGGTTTATAAGGAACAATTGGGATAATTTGAATTTGAAGAAAGTATACTACTCAACTGATGAGAACGTTCTTGTAAGCCTTAACAAAGACGAACTTGTCGATGAAAACTTTCGCCCGAGTAAAGGATACAATTATCGTTCACGGGCTCTGCTCGGGAACACAACGAAGTAATGTGCCGTTGTATTTGATATATTGATTTGCATCATCGTTGTTTGCATCACTTGCATAACCTTTGATAGTTACACAACCTTTGTATAACTGCCATTGCGGTTCATGAAGCGCCAACCAATAAAACGAAAGAAGACATTGAGGTGCTTTGCATTTTTTGTAATCAACATTAATGATCGCAGGATACGATTTATATTTTGCGGCACAATCAACTTCATTCATGATTGGTGTATCGTCAAACCAAATTTCACATGGGCCTGAGTGAGACGATATGAAGCCTTCTCTGTATTGATCGTTCTGCCAATGAAATGAATCAATGTTTGAAACGTCGACAACATTATCGATATTATTTTTTGGACAACCATTCACATATGAAATGAATAATTTTTTTAATGTTGATGTTTTATTCGTTTGTAATAGTATTTGATATTGTTCACTATTTTCTTGCGGAGATCCATTCCACTTAATTCCATTAAACATTTGATTTGCATCAATCGTTGTAATATAATTCGTCATTGTAGATGGATCTTTATATGTAGCCTTTGGTTGACTGATATATCCGTGACCTTTCACAAAAACTGCAATGATTGCAAATGTGATCAGAATCATTGTGAAATGATTTATATAGAAGGTTGTATATATTTTATCGAAACAATGATCATACAGTTGGATTGAAGTAAACGATGTGATCAGAGGTATCTTCCACCATGGCGTCAGTGAAGTCAATCTTTTGAGCATTAGGCGTTGCGGTCGTTTTGCGTCGTTTGGGATCCGACCGATTGAGATCTTTTGAATGCAATGGCAAAGACTCAAGCTCATTCCTCAATCTGCTTCATCGAGATCACATCGACCAAGATGCTCGCGCGAGTAACTCAAGAAGAGATCAACGGCCGCACAACGCCTTTGATCAACGAGTACGCAAGCACGGAGGAGGAGACGGAAGACGAACACGACGACACGGTCGAGCCGATGGACATTGGCACCGACAACGAGTACACTCAGCGACCGATGCCTGAAGACGAAGCTGATATCGAGTACGAGCAGCGCGATCTCGTTTCAGCCGGAGAAGAGACCGAGACGGACGACGACATTTTCAAAGAAGCAGACGCGACGCCAAGTACTCAAGATGAAGATGAAGATGAAGATCACGGTCCGTTCGTCAGCGCCTCGATCAAGTTCGAAGACGAGTTCGATGAGCATCAAGCGCATGAAGAAGCCGCGTCTCAGTACTCTCGCCTGTACTCGCCCTTCGGAGAAGAAGAGCTCGAGCATGACTTCGTCGGCATCAACCCGCGCGGTCGAGGTGCTTCTTATCGCACACGCAGTCGCTCTCAGAGCATCGACTCGTGCTGTATCAACGAGCGCATCGACACGCGCAGTTACGATCAACGTGTTCGCAACACTACCGCGCCACGTCCTCGTGCCGTCGACCCGCGCATCCACGCCACCGCCCCACGCATCCAATCAGCAGCTCCGCGCACTCGAGCCGTCGATCCACGCACTCATCCAATCGACCTTCGTCTTAACGCTCGCAAACTCGCCCGCAGTATCGGCGATCGTAGCCGCTCTTTCAGCAGGGCTACGTCTTTTAACGGCAACGGCATCGAGTTCAACGGCAGCGCGTTCGACTATCTCAGCCCGCCCGTCACCTCAAGCACGAAGCGCAGATTCATGGAGGAAGAAGAAGAACCAGACGTGATGGTGGAGCAGATGACCGCGAGAGCGAGTGCGATTCTCAACAACGCCGGATCGGATGAGCTCTTCGACGAGACCTTCGGTGAAGCTTCGGAAGCCATCGGACATCCTCATCCTATACCAAGAGGCGCGCTACAAGTCGCGCACCGCTCGGCGAAGCAGACATCCAGCCTTCTCGAAGAAGCAGGCAAGAAACTTGCTCGAGGGGTATCGGCTCATGATCTTGCAGACGACGTGATGCGCGCAGTGGAAGAAGCTCGACGTCTCGTTCGTCTGAGTGAGAGCGCGTGGCAGTTCATTCTCTTTGAGATTGAGTGGCAGCAGAAGATGAAGAACTAAGCGTAGTCTTCATTTATCATTTATACAATATATTCATGCATAATGAACATTGATCTGAAGTCTGCTCTTGAAAGCAAAAGCAACTTGTTACTTTTGATCAAACAAATATGTCAAACATATCGGCTTGATCCAAATCTAAACACAAACATCATCAACATCAAATCATTCTTAGCGCCGCTTCAAAGTAGTATTATTCTTAAGAAAGCAAATACTATTGATCAGGCAAATTCATACATCGTTAAATTGTATGGAGAGACTATCAATGCAAATAGATCATCTATACCTGATGATCTAAACAAAACGAAGCAATACATGGTGAAGATGATTAAAACCCCCGGCGACGATGCGAAGCAACAAAAATCAAAGTATAAAGAATCGTTCGGTGAAAACAAAAAAGAATCATTTGATGGGATTGGATCATTACTTGATTTGACTAATTCACAAAAAATTGAGCTCGTAAAGTATCTAAACTATTCATCACTATTCAGAGATGAATACATTACGATAGATTCACGGTATCAAAACAAAGTAAATACTGATCCAACCAAAATGGTTTTCTCATTGATTGCAAATTCAAAAACAAAGAGTGACCACGGAGGAATCATACTTGGTGGAACGATCAAAGATATTATTGAGATTGAGGTATATCCATTTACAATCCCATATAAGCCTGTGTATGTAAGTTACTATAATAAGATCACACTTGCGGTTAACGAATGGTTAGCGAGTTCTTATGAAGCATACGAAGGGGGGCAATTTCATTTCTGTTTTGATATTGAGAAGGTTGATAATAATTTGATTTACTTGAAACCTGTAAACTCATCGTATAGATTTGCACGGCCTGTTAATCACATTGATGACTTCACATTAACCTTTGGTGCTGTCTATCCAAAGATATCTTTTGATCCTGACCGAATGATACCTTCATCAATTGACTACACAAACGAATATGGATTGTTCACGTTTAGTCAACCTCATAATCTTGTCACCGGCGATTTAGTTTATATTACAGGGTTTGATACACCCGAACCTGCCCGAGATGTTGATACGATCACACAAATAAATAGAGCTGAAGGGCACATCATCGTTAAGAAAAATAATTATTCAATCATCATCAATGTTGATATCTCAAAGGTTCGTCACGAAGATCCACCTGATAGTCAACGATATCCTATTGAATCATTTACTCAATCAGTTTTAGTATACTTTGCATCCAAGCGAGTGCAAATACAAATGAAACTAAAATACTTGACAACCTACACTTGAATTATATTTTTGTGTGTATCATCTGAATTTGGATTATTGGCGTGACATTAGATATTATTTAGATGACGCATGGTTGATGATCGATACAAAGAATTTGGTTTGAACAAAACTCGGAACAAAATAATGTTCCGAGTTTTTTATTGACTCAAACAGTGTCTGAGATTACACAAAACTGGGGGGTTTCTAAACCCCCCAGTTTTAGCTCAGGATTTAAATGACCCTGAGGTTCAAATACAAACTCGGAACATTTTTTTGTTCCGAGTTTTGTTTACTCAAACAGCATCTGACATTGAACAAATAATGAAAGACCAATCTGAAACTCAGACGGATATATCCGTCTGAGTTTTTCGTATCAACTCAAACAGAATCTGATATTAAATAAAAATGAAAGACCAATCTGAAACTCAGACGGATATATCCGTCTGAGTTTTTCGTATCAACTCAAACAGCATCTGATAATAAACAAATAATGAAGGACCAGTCTGAAACTCAGACGGATATATCCGTCTGAGTTTTTCGTATCAACTCAAACAGCATCTGATAATAAACAAATAATGAAGGACCAGTCTGAAACTCAGACGGATATATCCGTC
>JACCDQ010287718.1_pt1 | contig 22180 bp, 21 predicted proteins | sample 7446031 | NCBI WGS metagenome assembly JACCDQ01 (sample SAMN15323442, study PRJNA562643) | freshwater metagenome | isolation source: river surface water | place: USA:Blue River Watershed | collected 2017-08-17
GACAAATAATCCATTGTCAGATATTCAGGAACATGTACGCCTAGACCTTCCAATAAATCTACAAAATACTTAGACCACGAAATTGCAACAGCTACATTTGAAATTGCATATTCCAACAGTAAATTCCACCCCAAAATCCAAGCCACAATTTCACCTAAACTGGTGTAAGCATAGGTATAGGCACTACCTGAAATAGGCACAGTAGCCGCAAAACGCGCATAACAAAATGCTGTAAACATACATGCCAATGCCGTAAAGACAAATAACATGGAAACCGCCGGACCTCCATTGGCAGATGCCTGACCAATAGCTGAAAAGATACTTGCTCCAATAATTGCGGCCACTCCCATAAAAGTAAGATCTCGCACGCCCAAATTGCGCACTAAATGATCTCCAGCCAAATTTTCCATTTCCAATTGATCCGAAATGATTTTATCAATTGACTTCTTTCTAAAAAAGGAATTCCACATATATTTCATTTGTTGACTAAGCAACAAAAATACATCTTTATCAAAGAAATTCTAATTAAACGAAAACACTTACCTTTGTTGCATGTCGATCGCAGTTGTCATCCTGAACTTTAATGGCCAACATTTCTTGGCAAAATTTCTACCGAAAGTACTCGAAACAAGTACAAATGCGGAGGTTATTGTCGCTGACAATGGGTCCACGGATGACTCCGTGGTCTGGATGAAGCAAAACTTTCCACAAGTAAGATTAATTCTATCTGACAAAAATGAAGGATATGCTGGTGGCTATAATACTGCATTAGCACAAGTAGAAGCAGAATATTATGTATTGATGAATTCCGACATTGAACCTAAACCAAATTGGCTCGATGGATTAATGACATACATGCAACTTAACCCAACAGTTGCAGCAGCCCAACCCTACATACTTTCATACGACAACCCGTCAAATTTTGAATATGCAGGTGCAGCCGGAGGATATTGGGACTCATATGGCTATCCATTTTGCCGGGGAAGATTATTTGACACGGTCGAAAAAAATGCAAGCCAATATCCAACTAGCCTGGTTAATTGGGCAACAGGAGCTTGTTTACTCGTGCGATCGAAAGCGTATTGGGAAGTGGGTGGCCTAGATGCTGATTTCTTTGCGCATATGGAAGAAATAGATTTTTGTTGGCGACTTCAACGTGCCGGATACCAAATAGCAGCTATTTCAACAAGTGAAGTATTACATGTAGGCGGCGGGACACTCCCACAGGGAAATCCACGAAAGACCTATTTGAATTTCAGAAATAACTTGATTTTGTTGTATAAAAACTGGGATCCAAAGACAAAATGGCAAACCATTTTTGGTCGCATGTTATTGGATGGAATAGCAGGATTACAATATACCATCAAAGGGGATTTCAATCACCTCCTTGCAATATTAAAAGCACACCGTGACTTTTATGGTTATTTAATTAGCCCTAAAAAGAAAAATAATTTGTCACCTGAGTTGCAAAAGAATTGGATTCAAAGTTATTCGAAGTCAATCATTTGGGCCTATTTCATAAAAGGAATCAAATCCTTTCAATCGCTCAAATTCTAAATATCCCAAACAGAAGGATTGTTTCGTTGACGTAAATAACGACGAATATTCATCCAGAATGCTAAAATCAAATAGATAATAATAGGTGATCCTAATGTCAGAAACGACGTGTAAATAAAATACAAACGTATGCTACTTGTCGAAATTTTAAACTTTTCACCGATATGTGTACAGACGCCAAAGGCTTGATTTTCAACGAAGTATTTCAATCTGTTCATAACATCTAAAATTTGAATTTAAAATTACTCGAAAAAAAAGGCAAAATCAGCAACAATTTTATGTAAATAAAAATAATTATATATTTTATTGGATTAGTTAAAATTAATTTTAAAATAACTGATAATTTATTTTAAATAGCTTGCATACAATTTAATTTTTTATACATTTGGACACTTAAAAGATTTAATTCAGCCATAGCTCAGACCTTCCCTCTCTAGTATCTTCCTCTTTCATTAGTTTTTGATTCTACAGTTTGCAAAGTTTGACTTGATCGCAGAACGGTTTATTTAAGTATTAATTTTTAACATTTTTTTTTATGCAAACTGGTAAAGTAAAATTTTTCAACGAAACTAAAGGATTTGGATTCATCGTTGACGATCAAACAGGTGAAGACATCTTCGTACACGTAACTGGCCTTTCAGGTGTTACAATCCGCGAAAATGATTCAGTATCTTACGAAGTTACTGACGGAAAGCGTGGAGCAAACGCAATCAACGTAAAGAAAATCTAATTTTTCTTTCGGATTTTTGATTAGAGCAAATCAGTAGATTTCAATATATATTTATTGCCCCATTGATCTCTAGTTAAAGAGAAATAAAAAAAGCCTTCTTTCGAAGGCTTTTTTTATTTAACCAATCCAAGCTATCACCTCATCTTTCGTAGGCATTGCAGCTTCTATTTTCAATTTCTTACGCATTCCACCTAAATCATTAAAAACTTTATTGGGATTAGCTTCTTTCAGCGCTTCCAATGTCAAGATCCCCATTTTTTGCAAAGCCGGAATCCATATCTCTGGAACACCCGCCTGAACAAAATCTGAATCAGATGAAACTTCTTTAATTACTTCAGGACGCATTTGAGGGAAAAATAACACTTCTTGAATAGATGATTGATTCGTCATCAACATGGTCAAGCGATCAATTCCTATCCCAATTCCAGATGTAGGAGGCATCGCATATTCCAACGAACGCAAGAAATCATAATCCATAGCCATCGCCTCATCATCACCCTTTTCAGCTAATCGCAATTGATCCTCAAAACGTTCTTTTTGATCAATCGGGTCATTTAATTCCGAATATGCATTCGCAATTTCTTTTCCATTCACAAACAACTCAAAACGTTCCACTAAACCTGGCTTAGAACGGTGCTTCTTAGTCAAAGGCGACATTTCAACAGGGTAATCAGTGATAAACGTAGGCTGAATCAAATTCGCTTCTACTTTTTCTCCAAACAACTCATCAATCAACTTACCTTTACCCATTTGCTCATCCACTTCCATACCTAAACCTAGGCAATGTGCACGCAATTCGGATTCTGACATCGCATCTACATCTACTCCCCCATACTGCAAAATGGCACCAGAGATTGTTAATCTAGGATATGGACCTGCAAATTCGATTTGATTTTCGCCAACTTGTATATTGGTTTGACCATGTAAAGTTTGCGCAACTGTCTGGAAAATAGTTTCAGTCAAATCCATCATCCAGTGGTAATCCTTGTAGGCTACATAGAATTCCAACGAAGTAAATTCTGGGTTATGCGTCCGGTCCATACCTTCATTACGAAACATTTTACCGAACTCATACACGCCATCAAACCCACCTACAATCAAACGCTTCAAGTACAATTCATTTGCAATGCGCAAATAAAGAGGCATATCAAGCGTATTGTGATGTGTATTAAAAGGGCGAGCAGCGGCACCACCATGTACAGCTTGCAAAACAGGTGTTTCTACCTCTAACCATCCACGAGAATCAAACATACTCCGCATCGTTGAAACGATTTTCGCACGTTTGATAAAAATATCTTTTACCTGAGGATTAACAATTAAATCTACATATCGTTGACGATAACGCATTTCTGGATCAGAAAAAGCATCGTACGTTTGACCATCCGCCTCTTTAACAACAGGTAGTGGGCGCAATGCTTTTGACAGAATTGTAAACTCACGAACATGCACAGAAATCTCCCCTACTTGGGTTGTAAATGCATATCCTTTTACACCAATGATATCGCCGATATCCAATAACTTTTTAAATACCGTATTATATAAGGTCTTATCCTCCCCAGGACACAAATCATCCCGACGGAAATACAATTGAATACGACCTTCCGCATCTTGAAGCTCAGCAAATGAAGCATTTCCCATTATACGGAATCCCATCAATCTGCCGGCTAAAACCACTTCTTGATAATTATTCGCTTCCGGTTTATATTGAGCCAAAATTTCAGCCGAGTGTACATTAACAGGATATTCAGCCGCTGGATACGGGTCAATACCTAATGCCATCAACTCATTTCGCTTTTGTCTTCTTAATTGTTCTTGCTCACTTAAAATCATGCGGATATTCGTTGGGTAAAATGAAGCCACAAAAATAGCCAATTCCGTTGGCAAATAAAAGTTGATCCAAATTCTTAAAACTTGTTAACAACTCAATATGCAAACCATTTTTGCGTTAAATTCGCAAATCATTAAACAAGTTTAAAATGGAAATGAAAAATCAGTTAAAATCCTATGTAGTCATTGCCCTTTTATCTAGTGGTGCCACCCTAGGGGCATACCAATTATTCAATTTAGGTTCATCCGCTACTATCAGCGATGCTCCTTCGGCATTTACAAGCAACGTTTCTAATATCAATACACCCGGAAATCCAGGTGAATTTACTTACGCTGCTGAAAAAACAACACCCGCAGTAGTTCACATTAAAACAAAAATGGAACAACGTGCTCGTCAATTCTCAAGTCCTTTCGAAGATTTATTTGGTGGATTTGGCGATCCATTTGGTGGTGGAGGTGGTCGCCGACAAGCCCCTCAACAACAAGAAGCATCCGGCTCTGGTGTTATCATTAGTTCGGACGGATATATTGTTACGAATAACCACGTCGTAGCAGAAGCCTCTGAAATCACGGTTATGCTTAATGACAAACGTGAATTCAAAGCGAAAGTTATTTCAACAGACCCATCATCAGACTTAGCTGTCATTCAAATCAAAGCATCGGGTTTACCATTCTTGACATTTGGTGATTCAGATAATTTGAAAGTAGGCGAATGGGTACTCGCGGTAGGCAATCCATTTAACTTAGAATCAACTGTTACTGCAGGTATTATTTCGGCCAAAGGTCGTCAAAATATCATTGACCGCGATGGAGACGGCGCTGCAAATCCATTAGAATCCTTTATTCAAACGGATGCCGCAGTAAATCCTGGAAACTCAGGCGGTGCTTTAGTCAACCTGAAAGGTGAATTGATTGGTATTAACACAGCTATCTATTCGCGTACTGGCCAATTTGCCGGCTATTCATTTGCTGTTCCCGTAAGTATCGTCAAAAAAGTATCTGGTGATTTGATCAAATACGGAAACGTACAACGTGGATTCCTTGGCGTAAATATCTCGGAGGTCAACTCTAAATTGGTCGACGAAAAAGACCTTAAAACGACAACAGGAATATATGTAGGTGGATTCTCTGAAAACTCAGCAGCGAAAGATGCAGGCGTAAAAATCAATGACGTCATCACGAAAGTAGATGGAATTGAAACGAAATCAACTGCCAAGTTAATGGAAATCGTAGGCAGCAAACGTCCAGGTGAAACGGTACGCGTTACTGTAAACCGTGATGGTCAATCAAAAGAATTCACGGTAACACTAAAGAACAAAGATGGAAACACTTCAATCGTCAAAGGTGAAACAGGAGAATCCTATAAATCAGAATTCTTAGGTGCTAAATTTGGCCCAATTACGAATGCCGACAAAGAGAAATTCAATGTTACTTCGGGCGTAAAAGTAGTGGATGTATTGCCAGATGGCCGACTAGAAATGTATGGCTTATCAAAAGGTTCGATCATCACCAAAATCAACGACAAAGTTGTAACAAATCCTAAAGAAGCAGCTGAGTTACTTGAAGCGCGTAAAGGAAGAACGAAACTAGAAGGTGTCGATGTAGATGGATCTCGTTTCATTTATGTGTTATAGTCGTAAGTGGTCAGTTGACAGTCGCTAGTGACCGATAATAAAAAAGCCCTACTTGGAATTCCAGGTAGGGCTTTTTTATATTAAAATTATATTTCAGCGACTAGTGACTGACGACTTGTTGACTACTTCCGATACGTTACCGTTTTCACCGCTGCAATCGTACGCTCCACACTTGGTAAGATCTCATCGATTAACGTAGGAGCATAAGGAAGTGGCAAATCACGTGAGTTTACACGAACAACTGGCGCATCTAAGTAATCAAATGCCCAACGTTGTAAATGATATGTAATTTCAGAAGAAATTGCCGCTAATGGATTTGCTTCCTCCACAACAACACAACGATTTGTTTTCTTAACAGATTCAACAACGGTTGCGTAGTCAATTGGACGTACCGTTCTTAAATCAATTACTTCAACACTGAAACCTTGTTTCTCTAATTCCTCTACTGCTGGCATAACGACACGTGAAAGCATTTTACCAAATGTCACAATCGTTACATCCTTGCCTTCCTTAACAACAGATGCTTTTCCAATTGGAATTAAGTATTCTCCATCTGGAACTAAACCTTTATCGCCATACATCACTTCAGATTCCATGAAAATAACAGGGTCATTATCACGAATAGCCGATTTCATTAAACCTTTCGCATCAGCTGGATTTGAAGGTACAACCACTTTCAAACCGGGCGTATTAGCGAACCAATTCTCAAAGTTTGAGGAGTGCTGAGATGACAATTGCCCTGCATTACCTGTTGGCCCACGAAATACGATTGGACAAGAATATTGACCACCTGACATGGACATTAATTTAGCAGCCGAGTTAATTACTTGATCAATTGCTACTAACGAGAAATTGAATGTCATAAATTCAACAATTGGACGAAGTCCATTGGCAGATGCACCTACAGCAATACCACCGAAACCTAATTCAGCGATAGGTGTATCAATAACGCGATCTGGACCAAATTCATCCAACATCCCTTGTGAAACCTTGTAAGCACCATTATATTCAGCAACTTCTTCTCCCATCAAAAAGACCGTGTCATCACGTCTCATTTCCTCTTGCATTGCCTCACGTAAGGCTTCTCTAAATTGAATTTCTCTCATAATATGTTCTTTGTTATGGGCTTACCCAAGCGGGAACAAAATTAGGCAAGAAAAAGCATTCCACAAAACCAAAATTCAGGTTACAAATCACCCATTTTGCATAATTACTCGTATTTTTGAATTTAAATCGAAATATTTCGCTTATGTCTGTTCAAATCGGCCCCATATCTACATCGCTTTCTCGCTATTTAGCAGAAAACTCTTATTCACATGTAGCCATTTTGGTGGACGAGTTTACAAACAAACATTGCTTGCCGTTAATAAGCCCACTTCTCCCTGCCAAATTCACTAAAATATTGATCAAATCAGGTGAAGACCATAAAACACTTCAAACCTGCGAACGAATTTGGGATTCCATGACAAAAGCCAATATGGATCGACATGGCCTTTTAATCAATTTAGGTGGTGGGGTCATTGGCGATATGGGTGGTTTTTGCGCATCCACTTACAAACGTGGAATTGATTTTATTCAAATACCTACCACACTTCTAGCACAAGTAGACGCGAGTGTTGGTGGAAAATTAGGTATCGACTTTCAAAGTTTCAAAAATCACATCGGCGTTTTCCAATTACCCAAAACGGTATTGATTGACCCGAACTTTATTAAAACGTTACCTGAACGTCAAAAACTATCAGGCTACGCCGAAATTATCAAACATTGTCTGATTCGTGATGAAGACAAATGGGAGGAGATTAGCCACAAAGGATTTGATGATATCGATTTTGCCGACCTGATTAGCCATTCAGTTGAAATCAAAAAAGCCGTAGTGGCTGAAGATCCCAAAGAAGCAGGTCTACGAAAAATATTAAATTTTGGTCACACGCTTGGACATGCGGTGGAAACCTATCTATTAAATCTCAAAAAGCGTCGGATATTACATGGAGAGGCGATTGCCGTGGGAATGATCATGGAAGCCTATCTTTCTTTTTCACGCCATTTAATTAGCCGAGAAGAACTTGAGTCTATCGAAATCTACTTGTTTGAAACGTATGGACGAGTAAAGCTTTCCGCAGATGAAATTCCTGCCATCATTAAATTGACGGTGCAAGACAAGAAAAATAAAGGAAATGAAATTCGGTTCTCTTTGCTGACAGGCATTGGCGATTGCGGATATGATATCCCTGTCAGCACATCTGAAATGAAAAAGGCAATCGCCTATTACATCGGATAATTATTCGATTACTTGAGGAACTTTAAAATACTTCTCATTTGTGTCCGGTCCCAAAGCAAGTGCCTTGGATCGGTGTAAACCATCTTTAGCTACATCTTCACGGAAGTGATTCAACGAAGTGGTCATATGAACCAAAGGTTCCACATTTGTAGTATCTACCGCGTTCAACGCCTCCATCCAGTCTAACACTTTATTGATAGAATCCTGCATTTCACCTACTTGCGCATCCTTCAGCTCTAAGCGTGCCAAGTGCGCAATCTTTACCACATCATCCTTCGTTACTTTCATCTTTCTTTGGCTTTAATTTTTTATCCTCGGGCATTTCTTTATCCAAAAAGGTATTAAGAACATCTCGATTTAACGTCGTCGTAATTTGACCAAATGAATCAATATTCATTTCAAAACCCGCTAAATCGGGATGCACTTTGGGTCCCTTAGGAGCTGATTTAGATTTGCCTTTCATTATGTCAGTTTTGGAAAAGCGGACAATGCCGCGTTTAACCTTTCAATTGATTCTTCTTTTCCCCACAATTGCATGGATATCATTAAGTCAGGTCCAGCGCCATTTCCGCTTAAAGCAACACGTAACATTTGCATCACTTTTCCCATCTTAATTCCAGCTGCTTCTAATGAAGCATGAATGGTGTGTTTGATCTCCTCTGCTTCCCATGAAGAACAAGTGTGCAAATTTTCAGCAATCATCTTTAGTCCATTTTGCGCTTCTAAATTCCATTTATTGGCTAAAACGGCCTCATCGTAAATAAGGGGTCTTTGAGAAAACTCATGAACCAGTTGGCTAATTTCATGTGGAAAGGTCACTCGATCCAAAAACAAATGAACAAATGCTTCAGCAGTTGGAGACGGTAACTGTGGCAAATATGTTTGCGCCAATTCACCTATATCCGATTGTTTTAAATATTGTTGGTTAAACCATTTCGCTTTATTCACATCGAATTTAGCTCCCGCTTTATTGATGCGTTCCAAAGAAAAAGCATCCACCAACTCTTCTAAACTGAATAATTCTTGTTCTGTCCCGGGATTCCAGCCTAAAAAAGCTAAGAAATTCAAAGTTGCTGCAGGTAGATAACCTTCTTGTTTAAATCCCTTGGAAACTGCACCCGTTAGAGGATCAGTCCATTCCAAAGGAAACACGGGGAAACCTCCTAAATCAGCATCTCGTTTTGATAATTTGCCATTCCCTTCTGGTTTCAGCAATAAAGGTAAATGTGCAAATTGAGGAGCTTGCCAACCAAATGATTGGTATAATAAAATATGTAGTGGAGCAGATGGCAACCATTCTTCACCTCGAATGACATGCGTAATTTCCATGATGTGGTCGTCAACTACATTGGCCAAATGATAGGTAGGCATACCGTCCGATTTCATCAAAACCTTATCATCCATGCTCGACGTATGAACATGTACCCAATCCCTGACACTATCTTGAAAACGAATTTCACCTTTAGCAGGAACCTTCAAACGAATGACATATGGTGTATCTGAGGCTAATAAGGCATCTACCTCAGCAGGTGCCAAAGAAAGCGAATTCCGCAATTTAACGCGCGTTAAAGCATTATATTGAAAAGCAGAGCCTTTGCTTTCATACATAGTTCGCATGGCATCTAATTCCTCTGAAGAATCAAATGCATAATATGCTTTTCCTTCTTGAATTAATTGATCTGCATATTGCTTATAAAGTCCTTTTCGTTCGCTTTGTCGATAAGGGACATGTGGTCCCGAAGCGCCAACACCTTCGTCCGGGCTGATTCCCAACCAAGCTAAACTATCCAGAATGTATTGTTCAGCCCCAGGAACAAAACGTGTCTGGTCAGTATCTTCAATACGTAAAATAAAAGTACCGCCTGTTTTACGAGCTAATAAATAATTATATAAAGCAGTTCTTACTCCACCAATATGCAAAGGTCCTGTAGGACTTGGGGCAAAACGAACTCGTACTTTTTGAGACATGATTTATGATTTATAGGCAATACAAGAAATTTCTACGCGCACGTCTTTGGGTAAGCGTGCCACTTCCACTGTCTCACGAGCAGGAAAATTATCACTAAAAAACGAACCGTATATGGCATTGATTTGAGCAAAGTGACCCATGTCTTTGACGAAAATGGTGCATTTTACTACATTTTGATAGGTATAACCTGCTGCAGTTAAAATATGACCCATGTTTTTCATTACTTGTTCTGTTTCTTCTTCGATCGAAGCACCAGCTTCAAATGCCGCTAGGGCAATTTGGCCTGAAACATATAAGGTGCCGTTTATCTCTACTGCTTGAGAATAAGGACCGATAGCGGCCGGGGCATCAGGAGAAAAAATAATATTTTTTGTCATACCTTTGAAATAGAGATGCAAGTTACCAAAATTTGCTCGAATCCCCGAAGAGCCAGAGACTGATTTTTCATGCGCAAAGACTTCAAAAATCGAATTATTTCAAATAAAGGAATTGGCTACATGCTGATTTCTTCCTTGTGCTTTGCCGTTATGTCGGCCATTGCAAAATCCATGAGTACTCGATTTGGTTCTGTGGAACTCGTATTTTTTCGCAGCGCAGTAGGACTACCTTTTTTACTTACCAGCTTGTACCGAAAACCAGCCGTACAAACGGGCGGAAAATTATACTTCATTATATTACGTGGCTTACTGGGTGCATTTACCCTTTATTGCCTATTTTTCACGCTGGAGCACCTCGGACTTTCCCTAACAAATACCTACGGACAGGCCTTTCCACTTTTCATCGCAATCTTCAGCTTTTTTATTTTTCCAAATGAGCGTCTATCCTCCAAACAAGTCTTATACCTATTGGCCGGATTTTTCGGAATTTTACTCATTTTTCAACCAGAGGCTCAAGGCCAGTTGGTACACCACGCCACCGGCATCATCTATGCCATGGGTACAGCCTTAGGCTACTTAGCCATCAAAGAGGCCCAAAAATACTATGATTCCCGTTGGGTAGTCGTCTCCTTTATGGCAGCTGGATTTGTGGCTTCAAGTATATCCCTCGCGTTAGGCACATGGGGAGATTGCCCGAACAGCTTTTTTACAGGGCGATGGATCACACCTGTAGGTATGGAATGGGTATGGGCCTTGATTATGGGCTTGTTGGCACTGGGAGTTCAATATTTCACGACGCAAGCCTTATTAAATGAACAAACCAGCATTGTGGGGGCGGTTGGGAATAGCGCTGTTCTGTTCTCCATTATGATCGAAATTATATTAGGAAATGGATTTCCGTCTGCGATCGTATGTTTGGGAATGGGGCTGGTCGTTTGGGGGAGCTATCAAGTAAGTAAAAAATAAGAGGTTGGAAGTTAGACGCTAGACGTCAGACCCTAGACGCTAGAAATTATATTTAATAATTGTTAAGCCGCAAAGTCCTACGATTAACGTTCAAAAAAAAGCCCCAAGAAAAATCTTGGGGCTTTTAAATTTAATCGTTCGATGATTAAGCTGTCGCAGAATTCATTACTTCCGTTTGCTTACGGATTGATTCTAGGTGCACCAACTTAAATAATTCTTCTACAAACTCAGGATATAGGGCTAAGCCTTTAGCCTGATTCGCACGATCATTGTGCAATTGCTTCCAACGATCTAATTGCAACACAGCTACATTGTTATCACGCTTGTATTCGCCTAATTTCTCAACTACCGACATACGTGCTGCTAATACTTCTAACAATTCACGATCGATATTGTCAATCTTCTCACGAAGACCAGCTAATTCATCAGAGAAATCTGCACCATAATTTGCATTGCGAACTTCTAATTCACGCAACATTTCGCCTAATTTCTCAGGAGTCACTTGCTGTGAAGCATCAGACCAAGCAGCATCCGGATCACGGTGCGTCTCAATAATCATACCATCGTAATTCAAATCTAAAATACGTTGAGATAATTCCATCAACAACGCACGCTTACCAGCCATGTGAGAAGGGTCACCGATCAAAGGCATTTGTGGAAACAAACGCTTTAATTCTACTGCCATAGCCCACATAGGTGAATTACGATATTTCGTTTCTTGTGCATTTGAGAAACCACGGTGAATCGCACCTAATTTCTTAATACCAGAACCTTGTAAACGCTCAAAAGCACCCACCCATAAAGCTAGATCTGGATTAACCGGGTTTTTAACTAATACTGGGATATCAACACCTTTCAAGGCATCTGCTAAATCTTGTACGTTGAAGGGATTAACTGTTGTACGAGCACCGATCCACAACACATCAACACCATATTTTAATGCTAATTCAATATGCTCAGGAGTAGCAACTTCAATTGCCAATGGCAAACCAGTTTCTTTTTTAGCCTCAACCAACCATTTCAAAGCTGGTTCTCCCATTCCTTCAAAACTACCTGGACGTGTGCGTGGCTTCCATACACCTGCACGCATGATGTGTGCATAACCTTCCGCTTTAATACGGCGAGCTGTTTCTAATACTTGCTCCTCAGTTTCAGCTGAACATGGACCCGCAATAATTAACGGTTTTCCTCCAGTCTGAATCCACTCTTGCATCGGTATAATGTCTAAATTGGCATTCATATTTTTTGGATTAACAAGGACAAAAGCCCCCTACTTTTTTGTTTATTTATTTCTAAAATTTCCGAAAAACGGAAGATATATTCTCTTATATTTGCACCCTACTTTTGAAATAAATGAATCAACCTTCGTATTCAAAGACCTTGAATCAATTATCCTTCGAAGACACAAAAATTGCCTTCTCATCAAAATCTGATTTTAAACTCAGCAAATCCTATTGGATTTTCGCTGCCATGAATCAAATTTGGATTGTAAAGTTAGGGACTTTTTTCATCAAATTGCTCCTTTTCTTACATTTTCCCATCAAAAAACTGATCAAATCAACTCTTTTTGAACAATTCTGCGGAGGTGAAAGCATTGAAGAATGCAATAAAATTATCGCAGAGCTACAAGCAGGAAAGATCGGAACGATCCTTGACTACTCAGTTGAAGGCGAAGAAAGCGAAAAATCATTTCAGAAAACTAAATCTGAAATCCAAGAAACCATCCGTAAAGCCCACCAAGAATCTGCCATTCCTTTCGCCGTAATCAAAATGACAGGGATATTTCAAATCGAACTCTTGGAAGAATTTCAAACTGAAAATGGTTTGTCAGAAGAAAATGAAGCTGCTTTTCTGCATAGTAAGGAATTACTATTGGAAATATGCCAACTAGCCGCGGATCTTCACGTTAAATTATTCATTGATGCTGAGGAAAGTTGGATTCAAACCACGATCGATGTGTTAGCTTATGAAATGATGGAAAAATTCAATTCGGATGAGGCCATTATTTTTAACACCTTCCAAATGTACCGCGTAGATATGTTGGCCAATTTAACCCAAGCTATCTCAAACGCCGAAGCGAAGCAATACCACCTTGGAGTTAAACTTGTTCGTGGCGCCTATTTAGAAAAAGAAAGACAGCGCGCGCATGAAGATGAATATTCGGAACCGTTGCACAAAGAAAAAGAAGCCACAGATCATGACTTCAACGAAGGCATGTTACTATGTTTGAAGCACATTGATTCAGTCAACTTCTGCATTGGAACACATAATGAGGCTAGTTGCATTCAATTAACGAAAGCGATGCAAGAGGCCAATATTGAAAAAAATCACCCGAATGTCTATTTTGCCCAGTTGCTTGGGATGTCGGACAACATCAGTTACAACCTAGCTGCTGCAGGATACAACGTGGCCAAATATGTACCATATGGCCCTATTGAATCTGTCATGCCCTACCTGTTCAGAAGAGCTGACGAAAACAGCTCTATTGCGGGTCAAACATCTCGTGAATTTACCCTATTACAAAAAGAAGTTCGCCGTAGAAAAACTGCCTAATGAAATCTAATTACCGTTATTTTCTGCTTAGTCTGCTAATCATTTGCCTAGATCAATTGATTAAAATAAGTGTTCATTTTTTCATGGAACCAGGCTATTTTGGCCAAATTGAATTAATTGGGTCATATTTCAAATTACATTACACATTGAATCCGGGTATGGCATTTGGTATGCAACTAGGGTCTGAGTATGGTAAATTGATTTTAACCTTATTCCGAATAGTGGCCATGTTTGGCATAGGTTATTTCTTGCATCAATTAACCGTTAAAAATAACAAACCACTTCTATTAACCTGTGTCGCTCTCGTATTAGGTGGCGCAGTGGGAAATCTGATTGATTCCATCTTCTATGGTATTTGGTTTGATAATGCGCCATTAGAATCACCTATTCGACTATTCCATGGTCAGGTGATTGATATGTTTTTCTTCGATTTCTGGGAAGGGATTTTACCTACTTGGATTCCTGTTTGGGGTGGAAGTTATTATTCTACACCGATCTTTAATTTTGCTGATGCCGCTATATTTTGTGGAGTAGTAACTATCTTACTCTTTCAGAATAAACTCTTCCAAAAAGAAGATTAAGCAACATGGGCGACTATTCGCTTTTCCTTTTACTTGCATTACTTGCGGAAATCATTGGCACGATCAGTGGCTTTGGTTCTTCGATTTTATTTGTTCCTATAGCTTCCTTTTTCCTTGATTTCAAACTCGTACTTGGAATTACTGCTGTATTTCACGTATTCAGCAACTTGGCTAAAATCTATTTTTTTCATGATGGTATCGATAAAAAAATAGTAATGAAGCTGGGCATACCAGCCGTCATTTTTGTAACCATAGGTGCTTTATTAACGAATTACATTCCACAAAAGTCAATCGAACTTGGCATGAATGTGTTAATTCTATTCATAGCCATCTATCTGATTTCCGGACATAGCAAATCACTTAAAGAGACAAATAGCAATCTTTATCTAGGTGGAACTATTTCAGGATTCTTAGCCGGCTTAATAGGAACTGGAGGCGCTATTCGAGGAATTATCTTAACGGCGTTTAACCTAGAAAAAAATGTATTTATCGCAACTTCAGCTATAATCGATTTAGGTGTTGATTCCTGTAGAGCAGCCGTCTACATCTCCAATGGATATTTTAGTAAAGAGCATTTAATCCTGATACCCTTTTTAATTCTAATTAGTATTGTCGGTTCGTATGTTGGGAAGCGAATCCTACAATACATTCCAGAAAAAGCCTTCCACTATGTGGTACTTGGTGTAATCGGCGCGACCGCGCTCCTTCAAACCATCAAGTACTTCTGGTAGCAAAGTTTAGACGCGACACTTCGCGTCTCTACAAAACAAAATAGACGCGAAGTATCGCGTCTCTACAAAACAAAAAAGCCCTGACTCACGTCAGGGCTTTTTCAATTTAACAAGCTAAGCTTATTTCTTTGCTGGTGCAGCTGGAGCCGCTGCAGGTGCTGCTGGCTTTGGCGTAATGCCCATTTTCTTCAATACCAAATCAGAAATGTTTGCCTCTGTTGGGTAGTGCAATAAAATTGGCGCTGTTCCCATACCTGCATCATAATTGAATACATACGTATATTGGTTTTCATTTGCCACAGCGTGCATGTTCTCTTCCACTTTCTTCAACAATGGTTGCAACAATTGCGCTTGCTTCTTTTGTAGAGAAGACTGAGAATTTTGTTGGAACTCTTGAATCGAAGTTTGCAAGTTTTGTAATTCCTTTTCTTTGTCTTGCTTGATAATATCAGCTGCTTTTGGATCTGCATTTAACTTCTCGAATGCCGCTAATTTATCTTGAAAGTCTTTTACTTTTCCTTGATATAAAGTTTCGTATTGTTTCTGCGTATTTTTCAAATCTTCCTCCACTTGCTTTGCTTCAGGCATTTGGCTTAGGATGTAATCCGCATTAATAAATCCAATTTTAACTTGTGCTTTTGCTGGTAAGATAGCCATACCAAACACAAGGCTCATCGCTAAGAATAGTTTGTTTTTCATAAAAGTTTAATCTAGTTGTTTTTTGTTTTTTTGTTAATCTAATTCTGTGGCAATTCGCCTTATTTTACTTTTTAATATTGGGGTCTATTTCTAATCCTAACTCTTCCAACACATAATCAGAATAATCATGTACTGGATTTGTATAGATCATCGCTAGGCCTTCACTCGCTTTATCAAAGACAAAATCCAAACGCTTTTGACGCACAACACGCTCAACTGCCTTTGAAATCTCATCTAATATGGGCTTAAATCCATTCAATTTGGCTTTGAATAACTCGCCCTCCGATCCAAAAATCTTATTTTGAAAGTCGGTAGCCTCTTGGTTTTTCAATCGAATCTGCTCCAATCGTTGGCGACGCAATTCATCTGTCAGCAATAATTCTTCCAAATGATAGTCTTTCTCCAACTTCTTCACTTCTTCGTTCTTCACCTCTATCTCCTTCATCCACGCCGCCGTCATTTGGTCAATTTTAACTTGAACCTTTTGATACTCTGGCATTTTGGAAGTAATAAATTCCGTGTCGATATATCCAAATTTCTGCGCATAGGTCCGTTGACCTAGCAAGGCAAGCCCCAAAATTAAGAAAAAAATCGACTTTTTCATGCTTATCTAATTTGCTGACCAATCGAGAACGTAAATGCTTGTCGGCCAAAATCCGAATCTCCCGGACGTGGCTTATCCAACGCAAAACCATAATCAATACCAATCATACCAAACGCAGGCATAAATATACGTGCTCCTACGCCGGCCGACTTGTATAAATTAAATGGGCTGTACTCCTTCAAGGACGCAAAATTATTTCCTCCTTCAGCAAAGCCTAATACAAAAATCGTTGCAGATGGATTCAAAGAAACCGGGTAACGAGCCTCAACAACAAATTTGTCATAAGCCACACCACCATTACCATACGAACCAGATGGCCCAATCACACGATCCTTATACCCTCTAAGTCCCACAATATCTCGGTTAAACGAGAATCCTTGTACCATTCCTGAACCACCCAAATCAAATCGTTCAAAGCGCGTAGTCTCACGATTCCCATAGGCACCCAAGAAACCTAGATGCGCACGTGTATGTAATACAAGTTTGCCTATTAAAGGTGTAAACCAACTGGCATCAAACATCCATTTATGATATTCAATTAATGTTCCTGTTTTGTTACCTCCTAATAAAGAATAAGGTGGTGTCAATGATGCCGTCAATGAGAAACTAGAACCGCTACGCGCGAAAGTGGGGTTATCAATACTATTTCGCGAGAAGTTAGTCATAAACGTCACCGAAGTAGATACCCCTTGTGGATATGCCCAAGTATAGTAACGATCTACATCATAAGAAGCGAATGAGAGTGAGTTACTCAACGAGAAGTAATCATCAGGCCATTTCAATCGTTTACCTAAACTGAAGGTAACGCTTGTTACGTTGAAGTGGGCCGACAATAACGAATCAGGTACCGAATACGAGCTATAACCACTACCGTATCCACCATATCCGCCGTATCCGCCATATCCACCGTATCCGCCACCATAACCTCCTAAGCCTCCGCCGTAGCCTCCAAGCCCGCTACCGTAACCACCACCATAGCCTCCGCCATAACCCGTCGTTCTAAACTGATATGGATAAGAAACACTTCGATTTAGTGATACTGAGAATGAATTAGGCTTCTTGCCACCTAACCAAGGCTCCGTAAATGTTAAACTGTAATTTTGGTAAGCAGCACCATTCGCTTGAAAACGCACCGATAATTTCTGACCATCACCCGCTGGTAAAGGACGCCAAGATGACCAATTAGTCAAATTCTTCGCAGAAAAGTTATTAAATACAACTCCCAAAGTTCCTACAAATCCAATGTAACCACCCCATCCACCAGATAATTCAATCTGATCCGATGGCTTCTCTTCGACATTATATTCAATGTCAACAGTTCCATCAGGACGAGGCTGCGGATTTGGTGTGATTTTTTCCGGGTTAAAATAACCAATGGTAGATAATTCACGAACGGTACGAATGATTGCCGACTTATTAAATTTCTGCCCTGGAAGCGTACGAATTTCACGCATAACCACGTGATCAGAGGTTTTCGTATTTCCATTCAATATTACTTTATTGATGGTCGCTTGTTTTCCCTCACTAATTCGAATCGTTAAGTCAATTGAATCCCCTACAATCGCCGTTTCAACAGGCTCTGCATTGTAATACAAATACCCATTATCCATGTACACCGAACTTAAATCTTCGCCTGGATTTCCAGCCATCTTCTTATCAAGCTCCTCTGTGTTGTAAACATCCCCTTTTTTAATGCCTAGCACATCATGCAAGACAGAATCCGGATAAATGTAATTGCCTTCAAAGTTGATCGAACGATAAAAGTATTTTTTTCCTTGAACCAAATTAATGGTTAAGTTTACCGATTCGCCATTATGTCTAGAAACGGAATCCGACTCAATTTGAAAGTCACGGAATCCCAGTTTATTCATCGCTTCCAAAAGCTTTTCCTTGTCTTCATCCCATTTCTTAGGAACGAATTTAGAAGGCTTGAAAATTCGACCGAAGCGCTGTTGCTTCGTGTTTTTAATTTTACGCAATATTAATGCACGCTGGCTAGGCTCAATACCGTTTAAAATAATCTTATTTACCTTAACCTTCGGACCTTTATCCACCGCAATCACCAACGTAGCATTATTGCCACGCAATGTATCGACCACAATTTGAGACTTGGTTTTGATGTTCAAACGACCTTTCTCTTGGTAGTATTTACGTACCACTAATTCTAAGTTTTTACGTAAAGTTTCAGTAATAATCTTCCCCTTATACGTCTTAACTTTTTCATTCAAACTCTCCGTTTCACCTTTACGAATTCCCGTATATTTCAAGGCGAATAAACGTGGACGTTCTTTCAATTGAATACCTAACCAAATCTTAGTACCCTCCGTTTTGGAAACATAAACTTCTACATCATCCAAAATACCTTGATCCATAATCTTGCGAATTGCAGTCGCAATCGCATCTCCTGGGACTTTGATCTTATCACCAACCTGTAAACCAGAAATATTAATCATGGAATTCCCATCATAGAATTGAGAACCCGTTACTTCGATACCAGCTACTTCATATTCCTGCGGATCCGCGAAAGAAAATGTAGGCCCTGACGGGGTAGCAGAGGGAAATAAACGCCCTCCTCGTATTTGAGCAAAACTTAACTGACTGCTAAAAAGAATCAATCCCAATACGAACAATTGGAAGATTTTGACACTTTTAGATTCTTTTTTACACTGCATGCAATTGATATTTTTCATGGATAGGCTTAACCCTCGCGTTTAACTTGTTCACTTGTTTTTCCAAATCGACGTTCCCGCATTTGGAAATCTAAAATTGCCTGATGCAAATTCACTTTTCTAAAATCAGGCCAAAATAACTCTTCAAAAATATATAACTCCGCATAGGCTAATTGCCACAACATAAAATTACTAATTCGGTGATCTCCTCCCGTCCGAATCATCAAATCCGGATCCGGCATTCCTGCCGTAGACAAGTGTTGATCAATTACTTCAGCTGTTACATCAGTAGCAACTATTTCTCCTGACGCTACCTTTTCTGATACACGCTGGGTGGCTTGAACCAAATCCCATTTACCCGAATAAGATAAAGCCAAAACCAAGGTAAGGCCCTTATTCTCAACTGTTTGTTCAATGGCAGCTTGTAATACTTTTTGCGAATTTCCTGGCAACGTAGATAAATCACCGATCGCTTTTAAGCGAACTTGATTCTTCATCATCGTAGGCAATTCATCATGAATCGTACTAATTAAGAGACTCATTAATGCCTTCACTTCCGCTTGAGGACGATTCCAGTTTTCGGTAGAAAAAGCATACAGCGTTAAATAACCTACACCTAGTTCACCGCAACCCTCAATTGTTTCCCGAACAGCAGTTAACGCATTACGATGACCAAAAATACGATCTGTAAATCCTTGCTGTTTAGCCCACCGACCATTCCCATCCATAATAACGGCAATGTGAGCCGGCAGATTGCCTAGGTCTATAGATTCTTTTAAATTCTGATTCACAACTAACTAAACTTACACATAGGTGGCAAAGGTAGGGATTATTCCCGAGGACAAAAAACCGATTTGATTACATAAGTCAAGGTAATTGAACTCTGTAAGACCTGATCGGTTTGTTGGGTCGTAAAGTGACTCCTTGATAGTGGATCCGAAGGTGCATTATCCAACACATCCGTAAAAGTTTTACTCGTTCCAAACTCCCACTGAAGTCCCAAACGAGGTGTCAACTGATATTTAACGCCAACTCCATAAGGTATCGCCCAGGTAAAAAATGGCGTAGTCGCTCCAATTCCTCCCCTAGGACTTACAAATAAGTAACTAATACCACCGTACAAATACGGCGACCAATTCTTAATCTTCTTGTCTGTTTGATAATCTAAAAAATTATAATCGACCAAACCTGACATTTCCACTAAAGGTGAAGTAAACGCGAGCGAATTAAATGTGGGGTTTGGACCAGGATTATTTATACCAGCGCCTGATATCCTTCCAATACTTACTTGCCCACGATAGGCAAATGCCTGAGTCCGCTGATACCGAACATTGAACTTAACTGCCGTAGAGATAACTTTCAATTGATTTAAATTGGGCAATAATTTCCAATCGCTAATATCTCCTTTATAGAGATTCATTCCGGAAGTTGCAGATAACGCCCAACGCTGTGCATGCAAATCAGAGCAAGCAAAACAAAGCATTAAACCCACAAAAATAGGAAAGCGATTCAACTTTTTACTTTTTAGGTATGTGATAAACCAATTGAATTTGCGTCGTAAAATATTGATCTACTCCCCATGAATATTCAGGAGCTATGTTTGGATTTGTCATATTGCGAACCGCTAAGGTGTTAGGTGCAACACTCAACGTAGATCTATTCGTATAAAAACTAGTCGCCGCAGGTATATTATTCCGATTATCCGACACATCATCCAAATAATCACTCAATGAAACCCGATGCATCATTTCAAAAGCTACATCAAAATCATCTGTTAATCGGTAACGAACGCCTAAACCTACGGGGATCGCTAGGCCAACTAGCCCATAGGTATTCCCCTCGCTGGGTGTATTTTGACCATGTAAACTAATCCAATCACCTTGTACCACAGAGCCATTGACGATACGCGCATCTTTTCGAGCCAACGGATCATGCGAAAATGCGACGATACCTGCCAATATATACGGTGAAACCAATGATCGTTTGCGAATGAATTCACGGTTACCCATCAATTCAAAAACACCCAAAACCGAAAATTCTTTAAGATCATTTTGAAAATGAAGGTTGCGGTAATAACTGCCCGCATAATCACCCGTTTGATCAAAATAATTATCATCACCTGCTAGGCGAACATAATTCATACCAAACCGCGCACTGAAATTTTTAGAAAAATGACGTGTAAAGTGGGCGCCTACATTCCAACGCATCGACTGAATTCCTACTTGAGTTAATCCTCCTATGGGAGCTAAATCACCGATGTAATTTGAAGAACCTGCGCCAATCGAAATGGAAGAGTGCGCATCAAATTTATTGGTATACTGACCATCACGCTGACCCAAAAACCAAAAGGGGTTTTGAGCCAAACTCGGTAAACTAATGAACAAACTGCATGCCAGCACAAGTAAACGCATCGTATATTGAATTTGTTGATTAACGATCCAAATGTGGAATTGTTGCCTTCATTTGAATCATCAAAGGTAACAATTAATGTTTGGCCATAAAAAATTAATCCCGTTGAATCTGGATACTGCGCGTCAATCGACCTCCACGGCGATCCTGCAAACTCAAGATGTAATGACCCGACGCGAATAAAGACGCCTCTAAAGTCACCGCATAGGAACCGACTGCTCGCTTACCCTCAAATAAGGTTTGCATCAATCGACCTTGCATATCATAAACAGCCAGTAAGATATCTGTCTCAACAAAAATACCATATTGAACCAAGGCTGTTTCACGAATTGGGTTAGGCCAAGGAACCAATAATTCCATAGTATTCTGCTCAGGAAGTCCCTCAATCGAATTTTTATACAGCGGCAAACGCTCAAACGTGGCGTTGAAAATGCTAGCGGTTCTTACATTATCTAATCCCAAATGATCCCTTAATATGGTACTATATACCTGACGGTAATCGTATTTGAATTTTAAATCTCCATTCGAATCCACCAATTTTAAATCTGGATTTGAACCGATAATACCTCCACGAACAGTCTTCCCAATCACAAACA
>JACCDQ011344686.1_pt1 | contig 22179 bp, 19 predicted proteins | sample 7446031 | NCBI WGS metagenome assembly JACCDQ01 (sample SAMN15323442, study PRJNA562643) | freshwater metagenome | isolation source: river surface water | place: USA:Blue River Watershed | collected 2017-08-17
CAAGCAGTTCTCAGGATGACTCGATTAAGACCGAAGCTAATTTATCTTTAATCTCAACTTATCAACCAAATGCTATGAAAGTTATTGCTGTTTATCACAATAAAGGTGGCGTGGGTAAAACGACCACTGTTGTCAATCTGGCGGCGGCTTTGTCTAAACAAGGTCAGCGTGTTTTAATTATTGATATGGATAGTCAAGCCAATACAACCTTTGCCGTCGGTTTAGTTAAGTTTTTAGACGAAGCAAATGACGACATTAAGGGCAACAATATTACTCAGGTGATTAGCTCTAAGGACTCTTATGTGATAGAAGATGTGGTAAGAAAAACGACTTTTAGCAAATTTAATATTGATGCGATTCCTGCTCATATTGAATTAATGGAATGTGAATGGAAGTTAAATGAGATTGATGCCTCAAAAGCAAGATTACAGAAGAAGCTCGACAAAGTAAAAGATAAGTATGACATTGTTTTAATAGATACTCCTCCATCTTTAAACTTGTTCGCAAGAATTGCATTAATTACGGCTCAATATCTCATTATTCCGTCAGACTTAAAACCCTTTTCTCATGAAGGTCTAAATAATGTGAAAAATTTTATTGAAGAAATTAAAGAAGCTAAAGAAGCTTTTTCGTGTGAGCCATTGAATATCATTGGTGTTCTTCCTTCTAAAATTTCCACAAACCCTAAATTCATTTCTAGTACCTTTCTCAAAAGAAGAGAATTAGTTGTCAGTAAATATGATTTCCCTGTAATGGATAGTATGATTTGTGAGCGCGAGGATTTAGCAAAATGTTTAGAAAATTCAGTGAATTTTGGTGATGATACAATTCCAGATCCCCGTTCTATTATGGATTTTAAACCTGATTCTATATCAGCAAAAGAGTTTGAATTTTTAGCATTAGAAGTCCTAGATAAATTGAAATAAATTATAACTTATAAATATTTTTAGTTATATAACAACAGGTATTATTATGCTCAAGAAATTACTTGATTTTCAGTTAATTGATATTGTTTCAACTCAAAGTCCAGTATCAAGAACAGAGTTTTCTGTAGAAAAAATTGAAAACCTTGCTCAGAATTTTCTGCGTTCAGGCGGCAACATTAAACCCTTAATTGTTAAAAGAATTAATCCTGAAGAATTTGAGGTCGTTGAAGGTCATTTTGAGTTTTATGCGGCGAAAAGAGCAAGGGAAATTGATAAATTCTTTGAAATGGTTCGCGCTATTATTTTAGATACTAAAAATCAGGAAGGAGTATTAGAGCAGATTGATTTATTAAGCTCTGATAAACTTATCAGCTCTGATAAACTTATCAATTCATCAGATAATCAACACTTAGGCTCTGAAGATACGAATGGTGGTTTAGTTCAAAAAGTAGATAATTTAGAGCAACATTTGTCAAGAGCGATTGATGAGCTAAGACATCAAATTGAGCAACAAAACCAGTTAATTAATCGTCTAGGAAAAACGGAAAATAGTTTTTTATCTTATCTTGATTATTTTAATAAAAGCTCCATTGTTGAATTGGCTAACATTTTAGATCGAAAAGCCGGTCTATCCGGCAAAGAAGCCAACTCTATTGCTGAATTAATTGTCAACACTCGACAACAAGGGGCATTTGTCAGTTTACTAGATATGACTGAGAGAGTTTTCAAAAAAAATAAGACAAAAACAGGAAAAAATATCCGAGCAATTTCTAAAGATCGGCTATTGCAAATGATTGATTCATGGTCTCAAGCTGATTCTAAGGGTTAATCTAGTCAAGTTTTATTCAAAAGGATCACATTATGTTAAGCCTCCATAACTTTGAATGGGAAGGAGAACGCCTCGTTCAAGTCGAAACCCAACCCCATCACCTTGCCGGTATTTTAGCCGTTATTCAAGAGATCTTAGCCGAATCAGATTGCGAATGGGACGACCTTTATGCCGCTTACTATGAATGTGAAGAAGATGCCACCATTACCTTTTATGAATCAGAAGTCGTTGATGAAGGTAATCCCGGTATTTGGACGTATGTTGTCTATGACTGTGCCGTTGGGGAAGAAGAAGTCGTGACCAATCTCAATATTGATATTTACGATCCAGCCTTACAATTACAAAAAATGCTGGCGAGTCCCTAGAAAAATTCTGAATTTTCAAGACCCAGAAAGAGCCGCTTGGGGCCAAATTAAATCATCTAATTCAGCATAATCGGGTAACGTCGTGTCAATTTTGATGCCCTGACGTAATACCAGGCGATCGCCCTGGGGACGAGACAATAACTCACTAAAATATCGGGCAGAAAAAATAATCAAATCAGCCGGTAAACCTTCCTGAAAACGACCGAAATGGGATAATCTCATCAAATCGGCTGGGGTTTGAGTCACCGTTCGACACCAATCCTCGTAGGGCGTATCCAAATGACCAATCCGTACCGCCTGGGTAAACACCTCTAACCCATCGTGATCACCAAACCCAAAAAACGGATCTCGACAATTATCACTGGCAAACGCTAACGGAATCCCCAGATCATGAATTTGATGAATGCGTGTTAACCCCCGCCAAGCCGGAATATGGTGCTGATGACGACCCTGTAAATATAAATTACACATGGGTAAACTAATAATGCCGATACCCGCCGCTTTTACTAACCCTAACGTCTCCTTTACTTGCTTTAAAGATTGCACCCCTAAACTACAACAATGGCCACACAAAATTTGCCCCGTAAATTGCCTTTCCAGAGCCACTTTTGCCACTTGATGTAACACTTGAGAGCGGCGATCGCCCGTTTCATCAACGTGTAAATCCAGGTCTAAACCCCGGTCTTGCGCTATCTGAAAAAGCTGATGTAATTGCGTCAGTAGTTGGGGATTTTCATAGGCAACTCCCCCTAAAACCGTTCCTAACTGAGCCATTTTATCCGCTAAAGCAAGGCCCGCCGGGGTCTGATAATAATCAATCGCAACTAAACAAACCGCTTGTAAGGTAATTTTATCCCGCCAGACCTTTTGTAAACTTTGAAAAACCTCAAAACCAATGTCCCCCTGTTGCCCAAACGCATCTACATGGGTTCTAATGGCCGTTGTACCATGGGCATAACTACACCTTAAACCAAACTCCCACCGCCGATAAACATCCTCCGCCCGGTAATAACTGGCGACATCTTTTTTTACCGCCGCCAAAGCCGCGTCAAAGGTTCCTAACTCATTCGGCGATCGCTCCCAAATATGCCCCTTGTCTAAATGGGTATGACAGTCCACAAACCCCGGAAAAACCAGACGTTTTTGCAGGTCAATCACGGCCCCCGCAGTGGCCGGTATTCCCTCAGCCGTCCCTTGTAATTGGGTAATACGCCCTTGGTCAATTTGCAAATTAATGAGAACTAACCCTTCCCGCGTCGGTTGGGGCCAAGACCGCTCCGACAAAAGACAAACCGGCACATGGGCATTGAGCAACCAATAGGACTGGGTTGGATTAACGTCAAATCTCACCGTTTTTTTCCTGCAACTTAGGAGCGAAGTCTGACCCGACTTTACCCAAACCTAGAGACCCTTAAGCCGAAAACTCTTCCACCTCAAATTGGGCGATCGTCATCGCATCAAAGGCAAAGGCCAACACCAAAGGCATTGGATTTTGCAGAAAAAAGGACAACAGTAAACCCATGCCCCCCGCCGTCCCAGCCAGGGTTAACCATAACTTTTCTTCCGGACATAACCCCTTTTTAGCCTTAATAATTCGCAGAGTTTTAAAGGGAATTGGCTCCGGCATCACCGCATTCGGAGGAAAAGCCCAATAATGGTTGTAACGTTCCCTAAATAAATCTGTCCAACCGTTATCTTGGCACCATTCTTCAATCCATTCATCGCAAAAGTGTCGCATGGGGAAATTCTCACTAACATAAAATTTTTAGGGCTGTGAGAAGGGACTTAGGGTTGTCCCCTCTTTGGCAAACAGAAATAGTCTGAAATTAGCCCACAGCCAACTCTGCCAAAAGCTAGAGCTTTCAAGATTTTTTCATCCTAGCAAAGGAAAGAAAAGGGGTTAGTTCCCGTCAATAAAACTTAATAATTGAGTTAAATCATCGCTCGAACTTCTCCGGAGCGACTGTCCCCCACGTTGGAGGCCGGGGCAAAATAACGTTCGTTGGCAAAATAGCCAGGGTTTAATCCCGTTTAAAGATGTTAAAGTGAGCTACAAACTTTACACGATGACCTCGGCCTTAACCGTCCGCCATTTTTATGACTAACCACCGCTTGACCCTGCCCTTCCTCAGTCGGGTTGTTAGTATCATGCTCCTCTTACCCGGCTGTTACTTCGGGAAAATGCCGACCCTTCAGGCTCAGACGCAAAATCTCCCGATCGCCCCCCAGGAAAGCTATCCTGGAGTAACCGACCCCTATACCCAGGCGATCGAAGAATACAATCGGCAAATGCAAATGGGTTATGCGGCCGCCCAGGCTAAAGAATACGGGGCAGCGAAACAGGCCTTTGAAGCGGCATTACAAATTCGTCCCAACGATATTTATGCGAGACAGGCTTTATTTAATATAGATACCTACCAGGTACTTAACCAGCAGAAACCGCCCACAATGCCCTTACTGTGGCTGTTTTTGGGAACCTTGACCCTGGTGATTCTGCTCTGTGGACTCTTCTTTTTTCTCTTTCACCAATCCCAACAACACTTTTTACGGGAAGTATTCGAGCGTCGTCAGCAATTTGATGTTCTGCAAAATTCCCTGCGGGAGGGTCTTTTTCCGACAACTCCTCCCCCGGCCTTAGCTCCTCAAACGATTGTGACTCCGGCGATCGCCCCAGAGCCTTCCCCCCAGCCTGACCCCCAACTTCCCCCCGCCGAGGATAGGATAGCAGTCTTAATTCAGGAATTAAAAGTCAACGAGCCACAGCAACGCCGTCCAGTCATCGGAGAACTGGCGAACATAGGGGATTCACGGGCGATTAAACCCTTGGTGGACTTAATGCACCGCAGTAATTCCCAGGAACGCAGTGTCATCCTCGAAGCCCTATCCCAAATTAGTACCCGTACCCTGCAACCCATGAATCAAGCGTTAACTCTATCCCTTCAGGATCCCAATCCCCAGGTGCGACAAGATGCGATTCAAGATTTAACCCATCTCTATGAGTTAATGTCTCAGATTAGTCAGCAGTTAGCCTTGGCCGTAACGGAGCAGGAGGGGAAAAGCCAGGAAACTCCCCAACAGACGCTGAATCCCCTCAATTTCTCTCATCAAACTTCAGCCTCCTTACATTTTCTGAATTTTCAGACCCCTCGTTCCGGCAACCAGAAAACCTGAGCCGGGGAGAGTTTTTTTTACCCTTAAACTCTCAACGCCAAGCCTCAATCCATTCGTGAGACGGGCCTTGTTCATTCATTCATCATCCCATGGGAAAAATTTTATTAGTTTCCACTCCCGTCGGTGCTTTGGGATCCGGCATTGGCGGCGGCGTGGAATTCTCAATTCAAATTGAGGCCCGGGCCCTTCTGCAAAAAGCCCATCAGGTAACGATTTTGGCTCCTGCGGGTTCCATTGCCCCCGGTATTGATCTAGAAACGGTTCCCGGCGATTGGCAACTCTCGGCCCAGACCCTAGATTGGGATAGCCCGATCACGATGACCGATAACGGCGTTTTAGCGAATTTATGGGAACGAGCGCGATCGCTACAAACTCAGTATGATTGCATTATTAACTATGGCTATGATTGGTTGCCCTTATATCTAACACCCTTTTTTCAGACCCCGGTCGCCCACTCCCTCAGCATGGCGGCCTTGAATGCCACGATGCAACGAATGGTACAAAACATTCATCGCCAACTTCCGGAGTGTTTAAGGTTTCTGAGTCATGCCCAGGCGGCTACCTTTGGTCTCACGAGCGGTTATCGGTTGATTCCCAATGCCCTAGACCTCGATTTGTATCAATTTTGCCCCCAGCCTGCGGACTATATAGCTTGGGTCGGTCGCATTTCCCCGGAAAAGGGTTTAGAAGATGCGATCGCCGCCTGTCAGAGCCAGGGATACCCCCTCCGGATTTACGGCAAACTGCAAGATCCGGGCTATTGGCAGAGCCTACAAACCGAGTTTCCCCAGGCCGATGTGCAATATTGTGGCTTTTTAAATACTGAAGCCCTCCAGCAGGAACTTCGTCAAAGTCGCGCTCTGTTGATGACTCCCCGTTGGCTAGAAGCCTTTGGTAATAGTGTTATTGAAGCTTTGGCCTGTGGAGTACCCGTTATCGCCTATGACCGGGGCGGGCCCGCCGAAATTATTCAATCGGGTCTGACCGGCTGGTTAGTGGAACCAGATAATGTTCAAACCCTGGGTCAAGCTCTGCAAAACCTCGACCAACTGGATCGTCAGGCCTGTCGTCATCAGGTTGAACGCTTTTATTCTTTACCGGCGATCGCCGAACATTTAGACAGTTGGCTTCAGGACATTTTAGTACCATCCCAGAGAAGTTCATAAGTTGATCATGATCCCCGGTTTGAATTACCCTCGCCCCCATTAGACATCACAAAACGGGTTTTCAGTAATTCTTGAATAGTGATATCCAACTGCCGAAGCTTAATGGGTTTACTGAGATAACGGTTAGCCCCTGCCGCTAAACAACGTTCCTGATCACCCGCCATTGTCAAAGCCGTTAAAGCAATGATCGGGGTATCACCGACCGTCTCCTGTTGACGAATACACTTCATCGCTTCTAAACCATCGAGGATCGGCATTTGAATATCCATCAGAATCAGATCAGGATGATGAATCAAAGCGAGATCAATGGCTTCCTGCCCATTATTGGCAAATAATAGACGATAGCCCTTCTCTTCCAAATAATAGGAAATAGTCAGTACATTATTTGGGTTATCCTCGGCTAATAAAATTAAGGGAGCCGGCGGAGAATCCCACTGCTGACGGGGGGCTTTCAAGGGAGAGTATTGAGCGGCAGACGAATCCTCAGCTGGGGCTGGGAAAATAACAGAAGCAGTATAGGGGAGATCAATGGTGAAACAACTCCCTTGTCCGAGTTCACTGGTTAGCCCCACTTGGCCACCGTGTAGTTCCACAATTTGTTTGACTAAGGCTAATCCTAATCCCGTTCCTGTCTGTTGACGATTTAGCGTACTATCAATTTGGACAAAGGGTTGAAATAATTTGGTGATATTTTCCGGAGAAATACCCATTCCGGTATCTGTTACCGCAAAACGCAGATAGACTTGCTCGGAAAAGCTTTGCTTCTGGGTAAAAAGGACAACAGAGAGGGTAATTCTGCCATTGGCTGGGGTGAATTTTACGGCATTGGTCAACAAATTTAGTAAGGCCTGTCTCATGCGAATTTCATCCACAAATACATCGGGGAGACCGCGAGAAATCAAGGTTTTTAATTGAATACTTTTCTTGAGGGCCTGTTGTTTGATGAAGGCCAGACTCGACTCGCAGAGATACTCAATGGAGACTTGACGACGTTCTAATTTCATTTGCCCTGATTCAATTTTGGCAACATCTAAAATGTCATTGATCAGGGAAAGAAGGTGGTTCGCGCTACTTTCGACAGTGCGGAGGGCCTTGACTTGCTTTTCGTTAACGGGGCCAAAGATCGCCTCTTGCATTGCTTCCGTCATTCCCAGAATGGCATTGAGGGGGGTGCGGAGTTCGTGACTCATGTTGGCCAGAAATTCATCCTTGAGGTGGGTAGCTCGTTCCAGTTCTACATTGGTACGACGTAATTCCATTTCCTTGGCTTCGATCGCCGCTAATTGACTTTTGAGTAGGAGTTCGTCCTGACGACGGACTGTCACATCCTGCATGACGGCCAAAACATGGGTTTGTCCTTCGGCGGTTTTTAACGGGGAGGTGGTAATCGAGAGAATACGGTTAGAACCATCCCGGTGTCGGATTGTCCACTCCTCACCCAGGATATGATCCCCTTCACGCATGGCCGTCATCCGGGCGATCACCTGGGCCTGTACCTTGGGATCGGGATAAAGAGTTTGATACCATCCCAGTTGATTAATTTCTGCTTGAGTATAGCCGGTAATCACCTCCATCTGAGGATTCCAGACGGTGAACTGTACAAAAGGATAGTCTGGGCAAGCATGACAAACGCACAATCCCTCTGCCAGATTTTCCAAAATCATTTCCCGAAAACGGTTTTCGGCTTGAATGGCTTCCTGGCCCAATTTATAGTTAGTGATGTCTGCCAGCATGGCGATCGCCCCCACATACTGCCCGTCCGGATCAAACATTGGACTTGCGGAAACTAACACCCAGAGAATAGACCCATCTCCCCGCAGGATTGGCACTTCATTGGTCTCCGCAATGCCCGACTGTCGCCGTTGGAGTAACTCTTGAATGTGGGGATGGAGTTCCGGCGCAAAAAAATCCATCAAGGAACGCCCTTCCATTTCCATTGCTGTTCGTCCCAACATTTGTAATAGGGCCGGGTTCCCAAATTGGTGCTTGGCTTCCGCATCAATTATCCAAATGCCTTCGTGGGAGATTTCAATGAGTTGCCGATATTTTGCTTCACTGCTTCCCTCAGCTTCTTGCAACTGTTGGACACGCTGATGGAGTCTTTGGTTTTGTATGGGTTGTTTCAGGGCCTCATAGGTGATTAACCCGACTAGCTGTTCTTGATCATCTATCAAGATTAAATAGGGGGGAGGATAGGGAGCCAAAGATTCCAAGACCTGAAGCGAATCGTTTAGGGCAGACTCTGGTAAGGTCATCACGGCGGAGTTCATGGCCTTCTGCACCGTGATTTCTGCTAAAGATACCTGGGTAGCCCATAAACGAACCAGATCCGATTCTGTCACCAGACCGATCACTCGATGGTCTTTCAGAACGACAACACAACTGGAACGACGGGTGGACAAAATTGCTCGCTCTTCATCGTGTTGAGCTTTATTCATTAAGGCGATCGCCTCCTGGATGGGCCGATCCGGTGCAATCGTCAGGGGATCTTGAATCACCAACGCCCTTAGTCTCTGCTCAACCAAAGCAGTTTTCTGGGAAACATTTGACATTAGCTTAGACTATTCACAAATAGACTGACTGGCAGATGAGTATATCTACCAACAGACATTACTTTAATAACTCAAATTTCAAGCAAAAGCAATTTCACTATATTGTGATCAAGCTTTTTAGCATTATAGAGCTTTTTCCCTTAATTTGTATCGGCTTGAATAGTTTTTATCATGCCGACCGATGCCATTCTGTCTATCTATTTTTACCTTACTTAGTAATACTTATCGCAATTTTTTGGAAGAAAATTCTTAGTCAATCTCTGTCACACTTAAGGGATTTAACCAATCCATCTGCGTAAATTGCGTCCCTAATGCCTTTAACCATTGCGTATCTTGACGGCGATCGCAGGGAATTTCTAGTAATTGCATCCCTGAACTTGGTAGAGTTTGAATCTGAGAAATTAACGCTTCTTGAGTCGTCACTAACTGATAATTGACCCCATAAACCGCACAAAGTTGGGAAAAATCTACCCTTTGAGGCGTGGCGAAATAACTTTCAAAAATATCTCGATCCTCTAGGTCGGCGATCGGTAACATTTCAAAAATCCCCCCCCCCTGATTATTCACTAACAAAATTGTCAAACTCCCCTGAAATTGCGGCCCGATTAAAAAGCCATTGGTATCGTGCAACAAGGACAAATCCCCCGTTAATAGCACCGTTGGACGAGACCCCTGGGCAATACCGAGAGCCGTGGAAAGCGTCCCATCAATGCCATTGGCTCCCCGACTAAAGTAAGGCTGATAATGTCGGTTATTTTTCTGCCAAAACCATTCCATATATCGAACTGGCATACTATTGGCAATCATTAAGGGGGTTTCGGGGGGTAAATACTGAGACAATAACCAGGCAATTTTGCCTTCTCTTAAGGTTGTCTCCTGGGGCAGACAGTGATCCAAACAGTATTGGGCTTTTTGGTCAAGTTCTCGCCAACTGTTGACATAACTTCTGCTCTCCAAAGCCTGCGTTTTCGGCGTATCGGCAAGGCTGTCTAAGAGGGTTTTCACCCATGCCCCTAAAGAACTACGGAGATGATAACTATGGGCGTGTAAGGGATCAAAATTTTCCTGGGAGTTGGTGATAATGTAACGGGGACAATTCAGATTAGCTAACCAAGAACGTAGCACCTTACTGGTGGGTAGTTCCCCAATTTGAATGACAATTTCTGGGGTTAAAACCTCTGCTAAAGCCGCATTTCTGAGACCCCAATCGTAATGGGTAATTAAGGGATAATCTCTCCTAAAATCGTTTCGCAATGGGGATAAGGCTTCTCCTAATACGGGATAGGATAACGCCTGGGATAATTGTTGAATCTGGCGACAATATTCTTCGGGTTTCTCACCCTGGTAAAGACCGGCAATAATAATCCCCTTGGTTGGCAAAGTCGGTAGCTCAGGACAGTGGGACAATCCTGGAGACGGAAAGACGGGTTGCACGGTCGAGAAAAAATCCGCTTCCAGTTCCAGGGCGATCGCCGAAGCCGTATCACAATCCGGAGAAATCGGAGCCAAGGGTTCCCGAAACGGACAATTCAGATGGACGACTCCCTTTTGGGGATACAGACTTCGTTCCCAGGCATAGACCACCGTTTGCCGGAGATAGCGCAAGGAGAGAAGATCAGCCGAGGGGGTTGCCAATTCCGTTTGCCATTGGGGATAATGCCCATAAAGTTTGACTTGATCAATGGTTTGCCCCGCATGACAATGGCGTAATTCTGGGGGGCGATCGCCAGTCAAGACCATTAACGCCACTTGACTTTCCTTCGCTTCGATCAAGGCAGGTAAAAAATTAGCGGCGGCCGTCCCAGAAGTACACACTAACACTACCGGCTTCTGTGAACGACGAGCAAGACCCAGGGCAAAAAACGCGGCTGACCGTTCATCCAATATAGCCAGGGTATGAAGGCGAGGATGTTGGGCTAAGGCTAGGGTTAAGGGACTCGACCGCGAACCAGGACACAGCACCGCATACTCCACCCCTAACCGGACCAAAGTTTCTGCCAACACGGAAGACCAGAGTGTATTGACCGTCCGATAATCCAGCCGATAATCCATCATGGAGAAGGGGGGGTAAGGGGAGGAGATGGGATCGTTTGCGGGGGAGCCGGCGGGGTCGTATTCCCAGGGACGGTGGGAGGAGTTGGAGGGAGCGGTGGTTCCGGGGTGAGAGAAGGCGGTGGTGGCGGCGGTGGTGGTGGACTTAAAAGACTCCCTAAAGAATAGAGGGTAAATCCCCAAACTCCAATACCAATCACCAACAGTAACCAGAATTTTCCCTTATCCCCGGAGAGATCCACCCAGCGACTGAAGTCAAAACCCTTCACTTCTTCAAAATCGGGAGTCATACCATTATCAGGATTCGGGGGGACAGGACTTCCCAAAATCGGGGCTGGACTGGACTGGGCTAGGTCGGTGAGGGGCAAGCTGTCTTGAATACTCTCGTAACTCAGCGATTCAGGGGTTTTCGTCGGTGGGGTTACTGTGACGCGGATCAAGGCCACCGTTGAGTTATCGTGACCATTCTTGCGGTTGGCTAGGGCAATCAGGCGATCGCAGGCGGTTTCTAGTTCTACCTCTTCTTTTAAGGCGGGTAACAATTCCGTATGCCAATACTGTTCTACTCGGTCAAAATCACAGAGACCATCGGAACACAACAAAAAGAGGGAGGTTTGTGGTACAAACAGACGCGCTAGGGCGGGGTGTAAATTAGCCGAGGGGCCCATCCCGATCGCCTGGGTTAAGGCACCGGAGCGGGGAGTCAGGACAGCTTCTCGATACAGGGCATACCCTAGCCGGGCCTCCCTAGTCGCCACATCATCATCCAGGGTAATCTGTTGACAACCTTCCGCCGTAATCCAATAACAACGGGAATCCCCCACATTACTCAAATAGGCTTGATGACGCTCGGCCAAAATCATGACCAGGGTCGTTCCCATGCGTCCCCTATTTGACCGTTTTTCCTGATCATTGCGGTAATTAATGCGATCATTGACATCACTAATGCACCGATGCAACTGGGGTAACAGAGGTTGAGAGGGATTTTTTAAGGTCGGTAAAATCCGGGATTTGATCACCGTCGCTAGGGACTCCACCGCCAGTTGAGAGGCAATTTCCCCCGCCTCTTGGCCACCAATCCCGTCACAAACAATGACTAAGGTACTGTTTTTTTCCTTGGTGCCGCTGGGCTTTGTCGCCACTGCAAAAAGTTGCGTCTCTAGGTCAGAGAGAAACTCCCCCATCGGAACAGTTTCCAATTCCGAATTTTCTAAGGTTTCACTTTCAGGAGTCGGCAGAGTTTCCAGGACAACGGCTTCACTCTCCGATAACACCTCTTCTTCGGGGACGTTTAGGGGAGGGGCCGGGGTTGCCGGCAAAAGCTCGATGGCAGAGTCAAGGGACGGAGCCGGGGTTGCCGTTGGTGGCTCTGGGGCGGATGTTTCTGCGAGAATTTCTGTTGGCGTTTCTACTGGGATTTCTGTGGAGGGAGGAGACGTGGTTTTGGCGGATTTGGTAACAGCTTTGCGGCGGGGTAGGGGATAACAATAATCTTCGTTATGTTCACGGGTTGGGCCCACATGGGTTGCCGTGGCCACTTGATAGTGAAAATGATAATCGTTGGCCACCTGGGTCAGGGCCTTTTCGAGGAGACGAGCCAAGTCGTCGGGAGAGTCAATCAGACCGCGATTTAAAGACTCAACCATTTTCTTGAGGAAAGCCGCAATCTGGGGCTGACAAGTAGCCGCTAACTCTGCGAACTGGGGGCCTAATTCGTGAATTTGAGGGGTGTTGGGGTGATCCGTTCGTAATTCCAGCAGTTGCACATTCAGACTATTGACCCGCAATAAATCGGCTTCTAAGAGACTAGAGACCACTCCATAGGTTTGCAGGGGATTCCAAAGACGGACAATCTGCCAGAGCCACAGTAATTGTTGGAGGGGGGTTGCGTCGCCCCAGACCTCCGTTAGTGGGGGTAAAATCTCGCTATAGCGCAATAGCCCTTGGTCATCCAAAGGAATGGAGCCGTATTCCAACAACCAAATGGGGTCCTCGGTTTCCGGGTCTTCGCCGGGAATGTAACCATAGACCTGGGGTATATGTAACCGTCCGGGTAGCAGTTTTAAATAGGTTTGCATGACTTCCGGCACTTCTTCAGGACAGGCCGGCATTTGAGACGGTTGGGTATCCAGTACCACCCTCGGCCCGATCAAAAGATAGCGATCGCCGATTAAATCCCTGGGCCCATAATTTGCCACGCGGTCGCCCACTGTCCAGAGATAGCGTTTAACTAGGGGAGTTTGACAGGCTTGACAGGTTTGACCGTCCAAGGGGTTAGCCGCCTGACAGCTAGAAATCGAGCAGTAGAGGGTGGACACTACGGTTTTCTTAAAAAGCGGATTCTCCCTAATTTTAGAGAAAAAGGACAGTTTGCCAACATCAACTTATTAGAATGCTGGCCGGTGGAGAGTTGTACTCCTGTCTGAAGGAACTTGGCACCTGGGATAGTAGCCAAGATGGGTTGTTAAAAGGCGATTCCCGGCTGGGTTAGGCCCTGGACATTTCCCGATAGGCGGCATAAACCCCTTGCACATTGTACCAATTTAAAAAAATCCGGGCAATTTCTAGGGCTAATTGGGGGCGATTTTGGTCAATCAACCATTGCAGTAGGGGAGCCAGGGTTTTTTCGTTGAGGGTTCCCCCTAGGGAGAGTAGTCCCCACAGCAGGCGATGAATCCAAGTCATTTGAATCATTAGACGGACTTCCCAGGTGGGATGTTTTTGATAAAATAGGACTCCCATGCGGCCCCGCTGGATTTCCTGGTCAATGAGTTTGGGAACTTGGGTCAGGGCAAAGGGAGGATGCCAATGATAGCCGATCGCCGCCGGGCATTTAATGAGTTTTAAGCCTAATTGTTTTAAGCGCACGCCCAATTCCAGGTCTTCCCAGCCGTAGAGTTGGAATCCGGTATCGAATAGGCCGGCTTCGAGTAACCATTTTTTGGCGATCGCCACATTGCCAGTAGCAAAATAGGCGGCGGAAAAGTCGGTCAGTTTATAGGGTTCGCTGGTCGGAGCGTCGAAATTACAGGTATTGACTACGGCTCCGTAGGTAAAGAGGCGATCGCTCTGGAGAGTTTGTTGACTTTGGGTAAGAGCCTGGGCGTGGGATTGCAGAAATTGCGGGGTAACGACGAGATCACTATCAATAAAAATAATGGTATCGCCCTGGGCCTTTTCCACTCCTAAGTTGCGGGCGGCGGCGGGGCCTTGGTGTGCCTGGGCATAGGTGACTACCTGGGGTAAAGCCGAATGATGGGCCGCAATCCAATCTAAAGTGCCATCGGTGGAACCATCATCCACCACAATGACCTCATAACCCGTCACCCGGTCGTCGGTTAATTCCTGTTGATGGAGAGCGAGCAGACATTTTTCTAGGATGGGTAAGCGATTATAGGTAGGAATGACAACACTGAAAAACATAAACAACGCCCTCGAAAGTCTCTGAATTATCTTAGCGAAGCTTGGCCTTGCCCCGTCACCGCCAATATTAACAACCTCGGCGATCGCCATAAAGCTAATCCTAAATTTTTCAAGGCTTAACTGACAATAAAAGCCTTAAAATCCTAAAGTCTCAGCATCACCTAACTGGAGCGCGCTTGCCAAGTTCATCTTTCGATCAACATGATTAAGATCTATACCCAAGAACTTCTAGGGCAAGCCTGGTTAAAGCGTTATCAAGGCTGTTGTCCCCAATTGATTTGTCTCCTCGGATTTACTGCAACCGGGCTGATTCCAGGCATTTCGGCGGCAGGGGCAACTCCCCAGGATCGGCAATATACCGCGATCGCCGATGCAGAATTTTTAGTGAAAGGGGTTCAACCCAATCCCCACTATGCTTTACCGCCCTTGACGGTGGGAGTTTCTCCGGTGTTAATTACCCGTGCTGTGGTGGAAAGTTTGCAAATCCCTGTGCAGATTTTTAATACAGGATTGCCGATCGCCCCGGTGATTCCCCATCAGGACTTGGAGGGATTACCAGCCAATTGTTTATCTACGGGTCAAGCTTTGCCCTTATCTACCGTTGAACATTTATTTTCCCAGGGATTAAAATGGGGTCAAATTCTAGCCGAACAAACGCCTAATAGTTATTTAATTCTAAGTGAATGTGTGGTGGGGGGAACAACGACTGCTTTAGCGATTTTAGCGGCTTTAGGGATTAACGCTTTTGGGAAAGTGAATAGTAGTTTTCCCCAATGTAATCATCGGCAAAAGGAACAGTTAGTTCGGGACATATTAGCCCAAAATTTACCCATGGCTAACCCATTACAAATCGTCGCGGCTTTAGGTGATCCCATGCAAATTGTTTGTGCGGGAATGGCGATCGCCGCCAGTCAGAGAGTGGGGGTGATGTTAGCCGGTGGAACCCAAATGTTAGCCGTTTATGCCCTAATCCAAGCTTTAGTCAAAATGCACGATATTCCAGTGGATTGGGAGCAAATTATTGTCGGAACTACCCGTTGGGTTGCCGAAGATCCGACCGGAGATACCATTGGTTTAGCACGGTTATTAGATCCGGTGAGTTTAATGGCCACCCAGTTATCTTTTCAGCATTCTTCCTACCCTCAATTGCAGGTTTATGAACAGGGCTTTGTGAAGGAAGGGGTGGGGGCCGGAGGAGCGGCGATCGCGGCGGCTTTATATCAAAATTGGGATCATCAAAAGTTAGTGAATGAGATTGAATCCTTACTGGTCAAACTACAAACCGTTCGTGCTAAGTCGGGCAACTAAATTAAGCAGAATTAGGTTTTATGGGGATTAAATTCTGTTAAATCCTACCGTGAGAATTTTCAAATTAAGCATCCCAAAATTGAATCCCTATTTCTTTGAAGATTGACGAATGAGATCAGCATATTTAGGACAAGTATCTAAAACAGATTGACGCATTTGTTGACGAATTGTTTTATAGTCCGGCTTATCATTTTTCCCCATTTGATCGGTAAGATAATCTGTTGCAATTTCTTGAGCCTCAGCCACACTTTTTTTCTGGTCTAGGGCCTGACAATACAGCCGAGCCGCTTGTTGAATATCTTGAGGAGTCATTGTGGCTAAACTGGGCCAACTCCAAAGTAGGATCGCCGCGATCGCCAAACTGTTTAATCCAGGATATTTCATGCACTTTTCCTTAATAATATTTTGCTATTATAGCAGTTAGGCAAAATTTCTAGCTGGTGAGAGTCTTGGTCTATGATAGATAGCGAGAATATTGTACGAAGGAGCCATGAAACAAGAACGTTGGTTAGGCATTGATCCCGGTTTAGCGATTATTGGTTGGGCGATCTTAGACGGCGTTGAACTGGGAAGTGTCACCTTATTGGATTACGGAACGATTGAAACTGATAAAACATTGCCAACTCCTGCCCGTTTAGTGGAAATTGAACGGGATATGCAAGCCTTACTTCAGGAATTTCAACCGGAGCAAGTGGTTATTGAAATGCCTTTTTTTAATCGGCAAATTAAGGCGGCGGGGGGAGTCATGCAGGCGTTAGGAGTGATTACGTTAGTGATTTATCGGGAACAACAATGTTTACCAATTTTTTTGCATCAGTCAAGTTGGAAATGTCATTTGGGTCGCGGGAATGCCACGAAAGATGAAGTTGCGGAAGTGTTACAACAAATTTTTGCTCTGGAAAATTTACCGATTGATGATAGTGTGGATGCGATCGGCATTGCCTTGGCGGGATTAAATGGGGTAAGAAATGAGATTAAATAAATGGATTAAAATTCATTCTGTGGCTCTCCGGGAATTGGGGTGATAGGTTTATCTTATGTCATTCAAGGGCGAACGCAATTCGCCCCTACAGAAGGGTTTTAGGAGATCATAGGGGCGCGAAGAAATTAGTCAAAATCTTATGGAGGAAGTCTCTCCCAATTTACCAGGGAAGTTGAGAACCATCCCATGAATAAAAACAACCACTATCTTGGGGGGTTAATTGCTCCATGACAGCTAATAATTGCCGAACCGTGCGATCGCTGTTGAATAATTTTTCCGGAGGAACAGAACGTTGAAACGGTTTCGATAATTCGGTGTCCGTTGTGCCGGGATGTAAACACACTAAAATAGCTTGGGGAGCATACCGTTGATATTCGATCGCCGCCGTTTTTATCAACATATTTAAAGCCGCTTTCGAGGCCCGATAACCATACCAGCCGCCCAATTGATTATCAGTAATACTGCCAACTTTAGCCGAAAGATGGGCAAAAATACTGCGTTGAGGATGGCGAAAAAAAGGCAATAAATGTTTCGCTAACAGGACGGGGCCAATACTATTTACCAGAAAATAACGCTGAAGTTGTTCGGCATTCAGATGACGCAAACTTTTTTCCGGGGAAAATGACCCTTCCTGTAACCAACCAACGGCATTAACCACCGTCTGTAAGCTCTGACAGGTTTCCCGCAGTTTAACGACCATCTGAGCAATTTGCTCTTCATCGGTAATATCCAACCCTAGAGTCTGTAGGCGATCGGGATACTCTAACTGTAATTTTTGCAACGCTGGACTGGGACGACGATAGGTGGCAATCACCTGATTTTGAAGATCTTCCGCTAAAAACTGCCGTACAAACGCCAAACCGATTCCTCCGGAACCGCCGACTACCAACCGATGGCTTATCGGAACATTCATCGCTCACCCCTCAACGTCAAAAAGCACTCAGGAGTCTTGCCGTGTTTCGACCCTAAGTGCCTTTTGTTTAATTCATTCCTCACACCTGCCATCAGTATAAATCACTATTTGGATTTGTCAAGCCTTTTTTGGAAATATTTATCAAGCGAGGGTTCCAAAGGCGCGATCGCCGGCATCTCCTAGACCTGGCACAATATAGCCCTGGTCGTTTAATGCCTCATCAATCATGGCTACATAGACCTGGAGGGTGGGATAGTCAGCACTAAGTTTTTGCAAAGCCGGCGGAGCCGCAACCACCCCAATAATCCGGATGAGAGCCGGGTCAGCCCCACAATCGGTTAAAAGTTTTAAGGCCGTCATAATGGAATTCCCCGTAGCCAACATGGGATCTAACAAAATAATGTGGGTGTTGGGCCGAAGTTGTTGGGGCAAACGATTCAGGTAACAGGTCGGCAGGAGGGTCTGCTCATCGCGGACTAACCCCAAATGGTAGATCGAAGCCAAGGGCAGTAACGTCTGCGCTCCTTCCAAGAGACTTAACCCGGCTCGTAAAATTGGCACAACGGCGATCGCCACTTCCGGATTAATTAAGGTTGCTGTTGTCGTACCCAGGGGAGTCTGTACCGTCGTATCAAAAGTGGGAAACCAATAGCGAGTCGCTTCATAGGTCAACCAACGCCCCAATTCCGTCATCGCCGTTTTAAAGAGGACTGGGGGAGTCATTGCATCCCTGGCTACCCCTAACCAATGTTTGATTAAGGGATGCTCAGGAACATAAACGCGCAGTTGAGAAGCCATGGTTTGCCGAAAAAATCACCTCTGTTACTGTAGCCAACTTTTGCCCCCAAATGTTCAAGCCCATCGGGTTTCTCCCCAGACCTATCGCAAAGTCAAGGTCTCAGACTGATAAAATAACGGGCAGGGATTAACGGTTTCTTTGCTTGATTCCTCTTCTTCCCCTAACTTTTTTCCTTTAACTTTTTATGAGTTCATTTATTGGTAGTATTGCCCCCCATGGTGGCCAACTGATTAATCGGATTGCCTCCCCTGCCGAAAAAGCTGAATTTTTAGCCAAGGCTGATACCTTACCCAGGGTACAACTGGATGAACGAGCCACCTCTGACCTGGTGATGATTGCGATCGGGGGATTTAGCCCACTCAAGGGGTTTATGGAGCAGGAAGACTATGAATTAGTCGTCGAAGAAATGCACCTCAAAAATGGCCTACCCTGGGCCGTTCCCGTCACCCTTTCCGTCAGTGAAGAGGTCGCTGAACCGCTCAAGGAAGGAAACTGGGTCAGATTGGATGATTCCCAGGGCAACTTTGTGGGACTGTTGGAACTTACCCAAAAATATCACTACGTCAAGACCCACGAAGCCGTCAACGTTTATCGTACAGACGATGAAAAGCACCCCGGTGTCAAGGTTGTCTATGAACAGGGAGCAGTCAATCTCGCCGGCCCTATCTGGTTATTGCAACGCGATCCTCATCCCCTCTTCCCCAAATACCAAATTGACCCGGCCCAATCTCGTCAAGCCTTTGTTGACCGGGGGTGGCAAACGGTAGTCGGCTTTCAGACTCGGAATCCCATTCACCGCGCCCATGAATATATCCAAAAATGTGCCTTAGAAGTGGTAGATGGTTTGTTTTTACATCCCCTGGTGGGAGCAACCAAAGAAGATGATATTCCGGCGGATGTCAGGATGCGTTGCTATGAAATTATGCTTGAACATTATTTTCCCCAAGACCGTGTAATTTTAGGGATTAATCCATCTGCGATGCGTTATGCCGGCCCCAGGGAAGCCATTTTCCACGCCTTAATTCGCAAAAATTATGGTTGTACCCACTTCATTGTCGGACGCGATCATGCGGGGGTTGGGGATTATTACGGAACCTACGATGCTCAACATATTTTTGATGAGTTCAAGCCAGAGGCGTTGGGAATTGTACCGATGAAATTTGAACACGCTTTTTACTGCACCAAAACGCAACAAATGGCTACGACGAAAACCAGTCCAAGTAAGCCGGAAGAACGGGTTCATTTATCGGGAACCAAAGTGCGGGAGTTATTACGCAAAGGGGAATTACCGCCCCCAGAATTTTCTCGTCCTGAAGTGGCGGCAGAATTAATTCGAGCGATGCAAGGTTAAGGGGCATTAATGAATTTATGCCGCTAAAAATCGCGACTGTGTACCTATAAATTATGGAATCCCCCTAGCCTTCCTTGGGTAAGGGGGAAGTGAACTAGTGAACATCAGAATCAGGCGGTCAAGTGACCCGGTTTGTTGATTAGAGCAAATCGCTTTTTCAGGAGAAGCAAAACGATGAAACGCTATTATATTCCCGCCACGAGAGCCGTTCGTCCACGATGGTTACTTGAAGAAAGGGGACAGACTTTTGAATCATTAATTTAGTTACAGGAGTTGACTCAAAACAAAATCCTTAAATACGTCTGATGTGAGTTAAAACAACCTAGCAGTCGGTAAGGGTTTTAAGCCTACCCTCTAATTAGAAAGAGTCTCAATTGAACGAGTTTACGTCATTCCAGGCTCCAACTCACATAAGGCGTTAAATTCTCCAAGAAAGCAGATATTGACTGTTCACTTTCAAAAACAAAGTTCTGCCGCATATTGCGTTCATGCCAATGAATTCCCTAGGTAAGCATCTCCAAGCCGTCCAATCTTCCCTACCGACCTCGGTGAAACTCATTGCGGTCAGTAAAACCGTTCCGAGTGAGGTTCTGCGGTTGGCCTATGAAGCCGGCCTTCGAGATTTTGCGGAAAGTCGTGTGCAGGAGGCTCTTCCTAAGCAGACCGAATTGGCCGATTTAACAGACATTTGTTGGCATTTTATCGGCCATCTTCAGGCGAATAAGGCGCGAAAGGTGATCGAACATTTTACCTGGATTCATTCGGTGCATAGTTTGGCCTTGGCGCAACGGTTGGATCAGTTGGCGATCGCCTTGGAACGACATCCCCAGATTTGTCTGCAAGTCAAACTCTTACCCGATGAACATAAATCCGGCTGGAACCCCGACCAACTCCGGCAGGATTTACCCATCTTAGAAACCTTGACCCAGATCAATATTCAAGGATTGATGACGATTTTGCCTCTGGGACTCACGACCGAAGAACGCTTCCAAGCCTTTCAAGCCCTAGACACCCTACGGCGATCGCTGAGTCAGACCTCCTCCCTGGCATTGCCGGAACTCTCGATGGGAATGTCCAACGATTACCCAGAAGCCTTACAGGCTGGGGCGACCATGGTGAGACTGGGAAGTTTATTATTCGGCGATCGAGACCCTTCACCCACCGGTCAACCGGCTAAGTCAACAACCTAAGTAAAAGGGAAACACCACTTCTCTATCCCTAGAGCCTAGAAATTTCTATCCCATTTCGCTAAAATGCCGCTCATTCTAGGGAACCTAGGAAATTCAGGTTGCGACTATACAAAAGAGTTATCCCCTGCTAACGTCAAGTCATTCAACTTTTACTTAGCAACCGCCTTAATCTCTCTCACATTTCACAAAAACGGACAGTCACCCATGATCCTAACCAAACTCAAAGATTTTGTTGGCATCTCTGAACACGACGAATACGAAGAAGAATACGAAGAGATGGATTGGCAGAAATCCCAGTCCCAAGCCCAACCCGCTCCCCTAGTGGAAGAACCGGTTCAGCGTCGCCCCCAACGTGAAACGCCCCCTTTACCCAATAATGAAGTCCCCTTAGCCTCAGGAACTCGTAATAACGTGATTGGAATGCCAGGAATTAGCAACAACGTCGCCGAAGTTGTGGTGGTCGAACCCCATTCCTTCGAGGAAATGCCGCAAGTGATCCAAACCCTACGGGAAAGAAAGTCCGTTGTATTAAATCTGAATGTGATGGAACCGGAAGAAGCTCAACGGGCTGTGGATTTTGTGGCAGGTGGAACCTATGCCATAGATGGTCATCAAGAACGCATTGGCGAAAGCATTTTTCTGTTTACCCCTAGCTGTGTGAAAGTGAGTACACTGTCCGGTTCTACCCACGAATTTACGGAGACTGCCGCTCCTAGTCGTACCAGTATTCCGACACCGACCTGGGGACTAGATGCGAGTCGTTTGGCTCAATAAGAACCCTAATACCGGTTAGTTTCCCTTAATCAACGGAGAAATCGTTCTGATTTTTCTGGTTACTATCAGTCTCAATCTTCAGTCAGCCTTTGGCCCTGGAGATTTTTTTGTCATTGCCGATGAGTACCAAAAACGCTGTTCTAAATTGACATCCTCCCCTTGCTAAAGCAAGAGGATTCCTAAGACTCACGACTTAGGTTTCTGCTTCTTAGCACCTGCCTCCACCCTCAAGGAGTCTTGGTCTTATGGTTGCTCCACAGACTATCCCCGCAAGCCCTGCGGTTCTTAAGTCTCGTTTTTCAACAGAAAAGACTGTTGTTAGTTGATTCAAGGGGTGGACTGCCCATTGCCCTCTCCTCTTTTCCCGGTCTACCGAGC
>JACCDQ012022625.1_pt1 | contig 22177 bp, 24 predicted proteins | sample 7446031 | NCBI WGS metagenome assembly JACCDQ01 (sample SAMN15323442, study PRJNA562643) | freshwater metagenome | isolation source: river surface water | place: USA:Blue River Watershed | collected 2017-08-17
CTAACGTTGACTTCAACTTAGAAGACATCAACAGCATCTCTAAAAGAGTTTCGCATATTGCTAAAATCTCTCCGAGTTTATCAACCGTTCACATGGAAGACATCAACACTGCAGGAGGTGTAAATGCCGTGATGAAAGAAATGACAAAACGTGGTGATGATATCTTGTTAGATAACTTAACGATAACAGGAGAAACTTTATTAGAAAAAATCAAAGACGCTTACATCAATGATACTAATATCATTCACACTATTGACAATCCTTATTCTGCGGTAGGTGGATTAGCTGTTTTATACGGAAATCTTGCTGAGCAAGGAGCTGTTATCAAAACTGCCGGAATTACCGGAGACCGAGTTTTCACAGGTAAAGCAGTTTGTTTTGACGGACAACCGGAAGCTATCGAAGGAATTTTAGGCGGAAAAGTAAAAGCAGGTGATGTGGTTGTTATCCGTTACGAAGGACCAAAAGGAGGACCTGGAATGCAGGAAATGCTTGCTCCTACTTCTTTAATCATGGGAATGGGATTAGGAAGCAAAGTAGCTTTAATTACTGATGGTCGTTTTAGTGGAGCCACTCGTGGAGCTTCTATTGGTCACGTTTCTCCGGAAGCTGCCGAAGGCGGAATGATTGGTTTATTGAAAGACGGTGACGAAATCCACATTGATGTTGACCAATACATCTTATCGGTAAACTTATCTGACGAAGAAATTGCAAAAAGAAAAGCAGAATTTGTTCCGTTGAAAAAAGAATTAACTTCAAGATGGTTAGGACAATACCGTTCTTTAGTTACTAACGCTAGTAACGGAGCTATCTTAAGATCGGATTTGTAGTTTTTTAGATTGAAAGATTAAAAGATTGAAGGATTTAAAAATTCAATCTTTTTAAAATACCAAACCTCGTTTTACTCACTATGAGATAAAACGAGGTTTTTTATTATCAATCATTCTTTCACTATATTTGAAATCAAACTATTGCTCTTTTCTCACCAATATTGTCAATTCGAAGCTTGCAGATACAATGAACAAAATAATTACTCTTCTATTTTTATGTACTTTTTTTCATTTTTCCTGTTATAGCCAAAAAATAAACAAAGAAAAAATAGACCGATTTCTTGATGTCCTTACTTCACAAAACTTGGCAATGGGCAGTCTGAGCATTTCTCAAAATGGAAAAATAAGCTATCAAAAAGCAATTGGCTACTCTTCTATTGACAATAATAAAAAAACTGTTGCGACCATTGCAACACAATACCGAATTGGTTCCACTACCAAAATGTTTACAGCTGTCCTGATATTCCAACTCATAGAAGAAGGAAAAATCAAACTGGAACAAAAATTAAGTGATTTCTATCCCCAACTTCCTAATGCAAATAAAATTACCATTGAAGATATGCTTTACCACCGAAGCGGTTTGCATGATTATACTAAAGACACTAATTATTCTGATTGGATGGATAAATCCAAAACTCCTGACGAACTTCTGGAGATTATAAAAGAAAAAGGCAGTGATTTTGAACCCGGAACAAAAAACGATTACTCTAACAGCAACTATCTTTTATTAGGTTATATCATCGAAAATAACTTCAAAATGCCTTATGCCAATGTGGTTGAGAAAAGAATTAGCTCTAAACTCAAACTTCATGACACCTATTACGGAAGTATTTCGAATTTAAAAAACGACAGTGTCAGTTCTTATAAATATTCCGAAAACAAATGGAATCCGGTTGCAAAAACAAATTTGGATACTCATGGAGGAGCTGGTGCGCTTATCTCGACACCAACGGATATGATTCGGTTTATTGATGCTTTATTTTCTAATAAATTAGTCAATAAATCCAGCTTATCTAAGATGAAAACCATTATTAATGAATACGGTATGGGACTATTTTCAGATAAATACGGTACCGAAACCAGCTTTGGACACAACGGAAGAGTCGAAGAATTTTACACCGCAGCCTGGTATTTCCCCAAGCAAAAATTGTCATTAGTCTATTGCACTAACGGAATCGATTATCCAAGAGTCGACTTGATTGAAGGGATTCTGAAAATTTGTTTCAACCAGCCCTCTACAATTCCTTTTTCTAAAAACGCCAATTTAAAATCCGAAGATTTAGACATATACCTTGGCCAATATTCTTCCGGTCAAATAGTTGTGAATTGTACCAAAAACAACACTAAATTATTGATTGAATCAAAAGGTAAAACATTCGAAGTTGAAGCCATTGCTGATAATTATTTCATGAATAAAGCCTTAGGCTATTTTTTTGAATTCAATCCCGAAAAAAGAACGCTACAAATTAAAGAAACTGATAATATCTATTTACTGAAAAAAGTAAATTAACCCCTTATTTAACAATAGATAAAATCTACTTTATGACAACAGCAACAGCCTATACTTTTACAGCAACCATTGAAATTATAGGTATCAATCCTTTTGTTTTTGTACCCGAAGAAATACTGAACCACATCTTTGAAAAAGCAGCTAAATCCAAAGGTCCGATTCCTGTAAAAGGTGCTGTAAACTCCATTCCTTACACCCAAACCTTAATGAAATTTAAAGGCGAATGGCGACTGTATATCAATACTAAAATACTTAAAAATTCCCCGAAACGAATTGGTGAACAAATAACAATAAGCATTGACTACGATGCTGAAAAAAGAGAAATCCCTGTTCATCCTAAACTTTTAAAAGCCTTAAACGAAAATGAAGCAGCCAATACGGTTTTCCTAAATTTACGTCCATCCTTACAGCATGAAATCATACGTTATATTGCCCAGTTAAAAACCGAAAAAAGCATCGATAAAAACATTTTAAAAGCGATTGATTTTTTATTAGGAAAAGGAAAATTTGTGGGGAGAGAAAAGCCTTAAACACAACAAATAATCCCTAAATTATCAATGAGTTGACAATATTTAAAATCATAATTTCAACAGAAAATTAATTCCGAATTTAAATAGATTTTGTACTTTTGAATTAAAGTTAGTATGCGATGAAACTAGAAGCGAGAAAATTATCATTCATTCAGGAATTTCTTAAAATACAAAGCGAGGAAACTATTTCCCGACTTGAAAGTATTTTGAGAAAAGAAACAACTGATACTATTCACCCCATGAGCATAGAAAAATTAAATCAGCGCATTGACCAATCTTTAGATGACGCTAAAAATGAAAAAATAACAGAAGTAAATGACTTAATTTCTGAAATTGAGAAATGGAGCTAAAAATTTACTGGACTAATTTTTCTAAAACTCAACTTCGAGATATTTTCGAATACTACAAAGAAAATGCAAGTTTAAAAGTCGCTAAAAGCATCACTACAGGAATAGCGAAAGCAACTTTAAAACTAAAAAAACAACCAACAATTGGTCAGATTGAGGAATTACTTGCCGACAGACCAAATAAGTTCAGGTATTTAATTTATAAAAACTACAAAATTATTTATTGGATCAATAAAGACGAAAACCGCATTGAAATTATTGATGTTTTTGATTCCAGACAGAATCCTGTTAATATGAAACGAACTAAGTAATTACAATTATTGCATTTCAGCAACACTTGCATTAAAACAACTAAAGCATTAAAAACTATTCCTTTTTTTGGAAAAAGGAAAGATTGTATGGAGAAAAGCCTTGATTCTTTCTTTGTAGGAATATTTTAATATATTTGAAAAACCACTGAAAGAAGAAACTTCTTTTAGCTGGCAAAACGTTACAAGTAATGCACTAACAAATCGCAAAAAACAAATTATTTCAATCAAAATATATGGAAGAAGAGCTTGATAAATGGCAAAAAATACGAAAGGATTATTTAGCAGTAGCTATCATATGCTTCTTAGTTGGTATATACTTTTTGACAAAAGTCCTAAGTGAAAGTTATATAATAAAAAAATCGGAACTTAAGGTAATTGAAAATCTTATGATTTCGGAAAAGCCTATATTTAAAGAAACAAAAGGAAAAAATGGCAGAAAATGGATTGAATTTAAATGCGTTAATAATAAATCTACTTTTAAAATAGTAAATTTTGATTATTCGTGTAGTAATAACCGTGAAATCTTATCTGAAATAAAAAAATCCGATACAATTTCAATTAAAATACTAAATGACGATTTAGAAAATTTTGACAACAAATCAACTTGCGAAATTCATTCGCTTATTAAAAATGGAAAGGAGTATCTTGACATAGAATGCAGAAATAAAGCCGACAATAATGATGGTAAAAAGGGATTCATAACTTTGTTTTCTTTGTCAATTATGTGTGGAATAGTATATTCTTTATCGGAAAAACCAACTTTTTTTAATGAAATTGCACCTGAAATTATTATTGGGACAATCACAGTAATCATATTTATATTCCTACAAATATATTTTAAAAAATAAATAAAATGAGTACTACTTGTACCCGACCGCTAAGATATAGACAATCGTTAGCTCAGAATTGTATTCTGCGCCTGCAAAGAGTGTCAATTGGTGTTCCATTAAATCGAATACCCACTTTTTGGAGAAAACACATCGGAGCGTTTACAACGTGGCTCAATACTAAAACTCCCCTGTCCCTGATTACTTCACTAGATAATATTTTCATAGGAGTTGAATCAACTTTGTTTACAGCGAAAAACCAGCAGGTTTAAAGAGAAAAGCGGGAAACAGGCACTAATAATGAATATAATACCAAACGAATTTATATTTTAGTTCAATTTTTTCCGGTATAATGCCGATGTAGTATGAAAATAGTACAATGCAATTGGACTATTTTCATACTACATCGGTATAAAAAACGAGACTTTTCAAAAATATTTCCCAATTTGAATTTATAAAAGCGCACAAAAACTTATTTTTGCGCCATGGGTAGAAAAAATACAGACAAAGTTGTCTTTCATCAGATAAAAGTCCTTGATGCAGGTGCAAAAGGCGTTTCGGTAGCTAAGGCTCCCGATGGTAAAGTAGTGTTTATCCCGAATGTGGTTCCGGGTGATGTGGTGGATGTGCAAACATTCAAAAAACGCAAAGCCTATTATGAAGGTAAAGCGGTGAAATTCCACGAACTTTCAGAACATCGTGTGGATCCAATTTGTGAGCATTTTGGGGTTTGCGGCGGTTGCAAATGGCAAAACATGAACTACGACCAACAGTTGTTTTACAAACACAATGAGGTGAAAAACCACCTGCAACGCATTGGGAAAATTGAATTACCGGAATTCGAACCAATTTTAGGTTCGGAGAAGAAGTTTTTCTACAGAAATAAAATGGAGTTTTCGTTTTCAAACAGCCGTTGGTTAACCGAAGCTGAAATTGGAAGCGATGAAGATTTAGGAAACAGAAATGCCCTTGGTTTTCATATTCCAAAAATGTGGGACAAAATCCTGGACATCAAAAAATGTCATTTACAGGAAGATCCATCGAACGCGATTAGAAACGAAATTCGTGATTTTGCTAATGCAAATAATCTGACTTTCTTTAATCCAAGAGAACATTCCGGATTGTTGAGAACGGTGATGTTACGTACGGCTTCGACTGGTGAAATCATGCTTTTGATTCAGTTTTTCGAAGATGATAAAGCTAATAGAGAATTGTTATTGGATCATATGTATGCCAAATTCCCGCAAATTACTTCGTTGCAATATGTGGTGAACAATAAGGCGAATGATACGCTGTATGATCAGGACATTAAATTATACAAAGGACGCGATTACATCCTGGAAGAAATGGAAGGTTTGAAATTTAGCATCAACGCGAAATCTTTTTACCAAACCAACTCGGATCAGGCTTACGAATTATACAAAATTACCCGAGATTTTGCCGGATTAACCGGAAATGAAACTGTTTACGATTTATATACCGGAACGGGAACTATTGCACAGTTTGTTTCTAAAAAAGCTAAAAAAGTTATTGGTGTAGAAAGCGTTCCTGACGCAATTAAGGATGCTAAAGCCAATGCTGAACGCAATAACATTGACAATTGTGAGTTTTTTGTTGGTGATATGAAAGTAGTTTTCAACGATGCTTTCATTGCACAACACGGACAACCGGACGTAATTATCACCGATCCGCCACGTGACGGAATGCACAAAGATGTGATTGAACAAATCCTGAAAATTGCTCCTGAAAAAGTGGTATATGTAAGCTGTAATTCGGCTACACAAGCCCGTGATTTAGCTTTAATGGACGAAAAATACAAGGTAACTAAAGTGCGTCCTGTAGACATGTTCCCGCAAACGCATCACGTGGAGAATGTGGTATTGTTAGAAAGACGATAAAAAAAGTTGGCAGTATGCAGTAGCAGTAATCAGTATTAACCATGCTGAACACTCAAAACTGAACACTCAAAACTGAACACTGAATAATTATTACATGAAGAAAATAATAGTACTCTTATTGATTAGCTGCCTCTCCTTCTCCGGTTGTGAGAAAGACGATATTTGTGACGCTAACACAGTAACTACTCCCCGATTGGTGATTACTTTTTACGATTACAACAATGCTTCTGTTGAAAAAAACGTAACCAATCTGAGCATCTTTGCTGACGGAATGGAAGAAGCTGTTACCTTTAGCGGAAGCACTTTAATCAATGGAAGTACGGTTTCCATCCCATTAAAAGTAAATGCTGAAACTACCAAATTTCATTTTATTTTGAATTATGGAAGTACCAATGTAATAGTACCCGCAAACGAAGACATTATTACTTTTAATTACACAACCGAAAACATTTATGTGTCACGTGCCTGTGGTTTTAAAACTAATTATACCTTAAAATCAGACAATCCATTTGTTCACACCGATGCAGCCACTCCTGATTTGAAATGGATGCAATATGTTGCCGTAAAAAACAGTCTTATAGCTAACGAAAATGAAACACACCTTGAAATCTATTTTTAGTAGCTTTCTGTTTTTGTTTTTGCTTTTTGCAAATGCTCAAGAAACCAAAGCACCCGTAAAAGAGAATTTGAACGAAGGTAGCATACCTAAAAATGCTCCTGTAGCCAAAAAAAACACAGCAACTACTCCCAAAACCGATTCTATCATTACTCCTGTAAAAAAAGACCGTTACGGAGTGCGTGTAGGTGTCGATTTATTCAAACTTAGCCGTAGTTTTTATGACAAAGATTATAAAGGAATCGAATTAGTGGGTGATTATCGTTGGGATAAAAAACACTATATCGCCGCCGAAGTTGGAAATGAAAATAAAACTACCGACGACGAACGTTTGAATTTCACCACCAAAGGTTCTTATCTAAAAGTAGGTTTTGACTATAACGGCTACGAAAACTGGCTGGACATGGAAAACATCATTTCTATTGGTTTACGTTACGGTTTTAGTACTTTCAACCAAGAATTGAATACTTTTAAAATTTACAATACCAATCAGTATTTTGGAGAAATTCCTCCTTTAACATCCGGACAAAAATACAATGGTTTAACCGCCAGCTGGATTGAAGTAGTCGCCGGAATGAAAGCCAAAGTTTTCAATAATGTATTTGTAGGTTTCAGTCTTCGCTTTAACAGGTTAATCAGTAACAAACAACCTGCTAATTTTGAAAACCTATATATTCCGGGCTTTAATAAGACTTATAACGGTGATTTTGGAGTAGGTTTCAATTACACGGTAACTTATTTTGTTCCTATCTTTAAGAAAGTGGTAAAAGCTCCTGAAACTAAAAAAACGAAGAAAAAGTAAGCAGTTTTCAGTCTGCAGAAGGCAGATTTTAGAAAGCAGACTTAGTGTAAAAATAAAAACCGCAAATTCGCAAATTATATAATTTGCGAATTTGCGGTTTTTCGTTATGTTGACATTTCTGAATACTGAAAACTGTTTTTTGCTTTCTGATCAATGCCTTCTGCCTTCTGCAAACTGAACACTAATCAACCTATTTCCCTAATCCCTTTTAGAAAAATCCATTTCATAAATAATTTTTCACCATCCTTGGTTTTTACAGCCTGAAATTTTGGACCAATTAATGTTGCTACTACAAAAGCCGTAAACGGTTCCCAAAAGCCGCTAAGTCCGCTATAAGAGTGTATTAAATAACGGAATAAAATAAACAAACAGGCAAAAGTTCCCAGCTGATATAAAAATGCTCTTAATTGTAATTTTGTCATTGTTTTTAATGTTGCTAAGGCTCTGAGATACTAAGTTCCTGAGAATTTTATCCTGACACCTTAATTAATATTTATTACTAACTTTTCTTAGCTACTTAGAAGCTTAGTAACTTAGAAACTACTGTTGAAATTTCGTTCTCTTACTTCCCTCGTACATTTCGTATTTTACCAAACGTGCTTCCAATCCGGCGTTGAATAATTTTATTTTTCGCGATGGTCGCAAACCTACAAACTTCAATGCATCCAGATTTCCTGTAATAAACCAGGCATTGGTTCCCGGATAACTTTGCTTCAAAGTATCGCCAATATTTTTATAGAATTCTTCCATGTGAATATCCAAACGCTCATCATAAGGCGGATTAAATACAATATGCAATTTCCCTTCCGATGTTTTTTCGGTATCAAAGAAATTATTGCCTTCAACACTCACATATTCTTCCAGATTTGCATTTCTGATATTCTCCTTCGCCTTACTCACTGCCGATGGGGCTTTATCAAAACCTTTAATCGTGTGATGAAACTCGCGCACCTTCCCTAACAAACTGTCCGTGATTTTGTCAAACAAATCATTATCCCAGTCTTTCCATTTTTCGAAAGCAAATTCTTTACGGTTAATGTTAGCCGGAATATTGCAGGCAATCATGGCTGCTTCTGCCAAAAATGTTCCCGAACCACACATTGGATCTAAGAAATCCGTTTGCCCATCCCAGCCCGAAAGCAACAAAATTCCCGCTGCCAAAACTTCGTTTATTGGTGCGATATTAGTCGAACTTCTATAACCTCTTTGATTCAACGGCTTTCCGGAAGTATCTAAAGCTACCGAAACCTGGTCTTTATCAATATGAATGTTAATTCTTAAATCAGGATGTACTTTATCAATACTTGGACGCTGCCCGGTTCTTTCTCTAAACTGATCCACAATGGCATCTTTACATTTTTGAGAAACAAATTCGGTATGATTGAAATATTCCGAATGCACGGTAGCATCAATCACAAAAGTCTGATTGGCATTGATAAACTTAGACCAGTTTACGCTTGAAACCCCTTTATACAATGCTTTTTCATTATTGGCTCTGAAAGAATAAATCGGTTTTAAGATTTTTAAAGCAGTTCGTAAAGACAAATTGGCCTTATACATAAAACCTTTGTCTCCTTTAAAACTCACCATTCTCACTCCCTGCTCTACGTCTTGTGCTCCCAAATTTCTCAATTCGGTTGCTAATATTTCCTCAAAACCAAAAAAGGTTTTGGCTATCATCTTAAAATTTTCTTCCATTTTTTGTATTGGTTAAAACAGATTCATTATTGAACAAAAACCGAATCTGTAATAAATTTTATCATTTTTTTAGCATTAGAATCGTCTTGTACCGACTCCTATTGACTATTTTTCCGCAAAAATACACTAAATTTGCGGGATAGAATTAATTGAACAGCATAAATGTCCGCAGCACAAAAAACAACTATACCAAATCAAGACCAAACAAACGAAACATGGTTCAGCTCTTGGTTTGACACTCCCTATTATCATATTCTTTACAAAGAACGCAATGACAAAGAAGCACAGCTTTTCATGGATAATTTAACGCATTATTTAAATCTTCCCGAAAAAGCTAAGGTTTTGGATTTAGCCTGTGGCAAAGGTCGCCACGCTATTTATCTGAACCAATTGGGATTTGATGTCATTGGTGCCGATTTATCTGAAAACAGCATTGCCGAAGCAAGCAACTTTTCGAATGAAACCCTGCATTTTAAAGTACACGACATGCGTGAGGAATTCGAAGAAAAATACGATGCTATTTTTAATTTGTTTACCAGTTTTGGTTATTTCGAAAACGACGATGACAATCTTACGACTTTAAAAGCCATCAAAAACAGCCTGTCCGACTATGGATTTGCAGTAATTGACTTTATGAATGTACAGCAGGTAATTGAAACTCTGGTTCCCGAAGAAGTAAAAACCGTGGACGGAATTGATTTCCATTTAAAACGTTATGTAGCCGACGGTCATATTTTTAAAGAAATTGATTTTGAAGATAAAGGTCAGAAATACCATTTCACCGAAAAAGTAAAAGCCCTGACTTTACAGGATTTTGAAACTATGATGGAAGAAGCAGGTATCTACCTTTTAGACATCTTTGGCGATTACAAACTCAAAAAATTCCATAAGACCGAAAGCGAACGACTTATCCTTATTTTTAAATAGTTTACTTGTTTAATCGTTGAATTGTTTAACCGATTCTACGATTAACCGATTAACCGATTCAACAAAATTATGAATTACCTTTTACCCTTACTTTCTGTACTCTTAGGCTACCTGATTGCATTGGTTTTAAAGCCAAAAAATAAAAGCAACCTCAAACTGCTATTGGCTTTTAGTGGTTCGTTTTTGCTTTCGTTAACTGTAATGCACCTGTTACCAGAAATCTACGAAAGTCATGAACATGCCATGGGTGAAAGTCATGAGCACAATGCGGGAATTTTTATCATGCTGGGGATTTTGTTCCAAATTATTCTGGAATTTTTCTCGAAAGGTGCCGAGCACGGACACGTTCACGGACACCCAAATATGTCACATATTCCGTGGTTGTTGTTTATCAGTCTTTGTATTCACGCGTTTTTAGAAGGATTTCCTGTAGGTCACAATCATGATAATTTAGCACTGGGAATTGCCATCCATCACCTTCCTATTGCAATTATTTTGACTACATTTTTCATCAATTCACATTTGAACAAACAGGCTATTTTTGCCTTCATGCTTACTTTTGCATTGATGACACCGCTGGGAACATTCGCTTCTGATTATCTAACGGGATTAAACGAATACCACAGCGAAATTACAGCTATAGTTATCGGGATATTGTTTCATATTTCTTCGACTATTATTTTTGAAACCAGCGAAGGACATAAATTTAATGTTGCCAAAGTTTCGATGATTGTGTTAGGAATTGCCTTGGCTTATTTTTTATAGATTAAAATATTTTCTTTTTAAATTGCCTCCAGCTTTAGCTGGAGTAATAAAATTAGAAAAACATTATAAGGCTTTAGCCAAAAGAATAATTTTGGCTAAAGCCAACCATTCGTAATAAATAATGAAAGAGTTTATTGAAAAAGCACTTTTGAAAGAATCAATAGAATTTAATGGTTCGGTCACTGAATTAAAAGAAAAAATTCGAATTGCTACTGAGCGAAAATTTAAACTTGAATGGATTTCTGAAAATGAATTTACAATTCTCTCGAAAATCTCTTTAGGGACTTTTATTTTCATCTCAAATCCTAAATATTTTGACGGAATAAAAGGTTTTGGAAAGTTAACCGAATTAAAAAATGGAAAAACCCAAATTGATTTAAAGACGAAATTACGGATTGAACTTTATTTTATTGGAATTATCCCAGTATTCACAATCTTAATTACATTTTTGAGTGGCAAAGAGGTACCTCCATCGAGTATTTTTTTACTACCTTTTATTTTTTTTTGGTTTTGGTTTATTTACAGAATTCAAGAAAAAATCCTTTTTAGAAAATTTAGAAATTATATTAAAGCTGAATAAAACTTTATTTCAAAAAAGAAAAATACAACAAAATCCATCTGCCATTCTTGCTTAAAACTTAGTACCTTTGAATCTTTGCAACTCAGAAACTCAAAAATAAAAATGACCTTCATAAAAACCACCGAACAATCTTCAAAATACGAACATTTAGAAAAAATGTCGGTTACTGAATTATTGGCCAATATCAATAACGAAGACAAAACTGTTCCGCTTGCTGTAGAAAAAGCTTTACCCCAAATTGAAACTTTAGTCACTCAGATTGTTGCTAAAATGAAACAAGGCGGACGTTTATTTTACATTGGCGCCGGAACTTCGGGACGTTTAGGGGTGGTGGATGCTTCGGAATGTCCTCCTACTTTTGGAGTTCCTTTTGATTTGGTTGTAGGAATAATAGCCGGAGGCGACAAAGCCATTCGCAAAGCGGTGGAAAACGCCGAAGACAATGCAACTCAGGCCTGGATTGATTTACAGGAATTCAATATTAACGAAAATGATGTAGTGGTAGGAATTGCCGCTTCGGGAACAACGCCTTATGTTATTGGCGGATTAGAAGCCTGCAATAAAAATAATATTATCACGGGAAGTATTTCCTGCAATGCAGCGAGTCCGCTTTCACAAAAAGCACAATTCCCTATTGATGTGGTCGTAGGACCGGAGTTTGTAACGGGAAGTTCGAGAATGAAAGCCGGAACAGCTCAAAAACTGGTACTGAACATGATTTCGACTGCCACAATGATCCAATTAGGAAAAGTTAAAGGCAACAAAATGGTCGATATGCAATTGAGCAACAACAAACTCGTTGATCGCGGAACCAAAATGATTATGGGCGAAATTCCCGTAAGCTACGAGGAAGCCGCTCAATTATTAAAAGAACACGGCAGCGTGCGCAAAGCTGTTGATTTTTATAATTCCAAGTTGTGAGTTGAACGTTATGCGTTATATGTCTCTCCCTACTTCTAACTTCTAACTTCTAACTTTAGCCATGGCTACAAACAAAGAATTATTATCCAAAGGCGTAAAATACTTAGCAGGGGCTTTGCCTTTGCTTTTTATAGGACCTTCATTCATTCACAATGCTTTTATGAACCAGCAAAATGTGTGGCATTATCTGGTTTTGGGATTCGGAATAGCATTTTGTATTACTGCAGTAATTTTAGCTTTTAAAGGCTTACAATTCATGATGAAAGCTTTATTTAACGATTAAATGGAAGATTTAATTCACATCCAAAAGACATTTGAAAAAGTAGTTTTCATTAATAAAAAAGTAAGCAATCGCGAATTTGAAGATTGTGTTTTTAAAAACTGTGATTTCTCTAACAGCGATTTTTCAAACAATACTTTTATGGATTGCGAGTTTATCAACTGCAATCTTTCGATGACTTCTTTGGGAGAAACAAGCTTAAAAACCGTGCATTTCTCCAATTGTAAACTATTGGGAATTCAATTTAACCTATGCGCTGATTTTATGTTTGCCGTGAGTTTCAATGACTGCATTTTGGATTATGCTTCTTTTTCGAATAAAAAAATGCCTAAAAGCATTTTCCGTTGCTGTTCAATGAAAGAAGTGAGTTTTATTGGGAGCAATCTTTCGAATTCGGTTTTTGATAATTGCAATTTAGACAATGCGGTTTTTAATGATACCCAATTAAAAGAAGTCAATTTCCTGACAGCATACAACTATAAAATTGATCCCGAATTCAACCCAATGCGAAAAGCAAAGTTTTCGATGCAAGGAATTCCGGGACTTTTAGACAAATACGATATTAAAATTCAATAAATGCACACCCCCTACTCCCTTAGAGAGGAATCTAAACTGATAAATCGAATGAAAAAAATCATACTACTTCCACTACTCTTGCTTTTTGCTTCCTGCTATCAAGCCGAACACAATTGCAAAGATTTTAAAACCGGTAAATTTCGTTTTGAATATGAAGTAAATGGTGAAAAAAAAGTAACACTTTTTGAACGTAACGACAGCATAGAAATTGAAACTTTCGAAGGAAAAACAGATACTGCTTCGATAAGATGGGTAAGTGATTGTGAATACATTCTGAGAAAACTCCACCCTAAAAATATGGCCGAAGAAAAATCAATTAATATGAAAATCTTGACGACTTCGGGAAAATCCTATACCTTTGAATTTGGTATAGTAGGCTCTGACCAAAAACAAAAAGGAACCGTAACTAAAATTTCAGATTAAACAAAAAACCTATAACTCATAACCCATAACTCATAACTCAAAATGGAAGTATTTTTAAATCCCGATGCCTGGATTGCTTTGTTAACATTAACTTTTCTAGAAATTGTACTAGGGATTGACAACATCATTTTCATATCGATAGCCACAGGAAAATTACCCGAAGAAAGCCGTAAAAAAGCCACCAAAATAGGAATGTTTTTAGCCATGTTCATGCGTATAGCCCTTCTTTTTGGAATTACTGTTTTAATTGCAATGAAAGAGCCTTGGTTTACGTTTAATTTTAGTTGGATGCACGCAGAAGTTTCCGGGCAAAGTATTATTCTTTTATTAGGAGGATTGTTCCTGATTTACAAAAGCACTAACGAAATCAGAGAAAAAGTAGACCATAAAGGTGAAGAAGAACAAGAAATTAAAAAGTCGGCGACCAAATCGTTCAGCAGTGTTATTGTACAAATCATTTTAATTGACATTGTATTCTCATTCGATAGTATTTTAACAGCAGTAGGAATGACTAACGGAGTTACCGGTGCCTTATACATTATGATTGCTGCGGTAGTTGTCTCGGTTTTAATCATGATGCAATTTGCCGTTCCTGTTGGAACTTTTGTCAATAAACATCCTTCTATTCAAATCTTAGGATTGTCTTTCTTAATATTAATTGGTTTGATGTTATTGACCGAAAGTGCTCATTTATCAAACGCCTTAATTTTTGGCAGTCATGTAACCCCGATTCCTAAAGGCTATTTGTATTTTGCTATTTCATTCTCATTACTGGTAGAAGTATTGAACATGAAAGTTTCAAAAAAGAAATAAATTCTCTAAATAATATCAAAGAAGCTCCTTAATTAGGGGCTTTTTTGCTTTATAAAACATAAAAATTAATAAATTAGCGTACTAAGAAAACGAGCAACTAGCTTTCTTTTCTCAAACAGATACCAATATAGCCCAAAATATTTTTTTAATGAAAAATACCATTTCGCAAAGAGTAGCCGACTTTTTAAAACACTTTCCACCTTTTAACTTTTTAGATCAATATGATATTGAAAAACTATCTGAAAAAGTTTCCATTATCTACAAGGAAAAAGGTGCTATTATTTTTGAAGAAAACGAAGAAACGCATGACTCTTTTTACGTGGTTCATAAAGGAGCAGTAGAATTACGCAGAAAATCACAAAACAACATTCTGGACATGTGTGATGAAGGTGATATTTTTGGTTTACGTCCCTTAATTGCACACGAAAATTATAAGATGGAAGCCATCGCTCACGAAGAAAGCATTTTGTACGCAATCCCGATTGCTATTTTTAAACCTTATGCTATTAAAAATCATAATGTAGGCGGTTTTATTATTGATAGCTTTGCTTCAAATACCCAAAATCCTTTTTCCAAAAGTCATAGTAAAAAGCTTTACGGAGAGTTTCTTGAAGACGAAAACATGGGAGCTGATGTTATTGATACTGATAACAAGATTTTAGACTTACAACCTATTAAATATTCCAAAAAAATCATTACCTGCTCAAGAGTTGCTACGGCTAAGGAAATTGCAAAAACCATGACAAAGAAAAACGTGGGAGCCATGCTGGTTGTTGAAGATATGTTACCAATAGGTATCATTACCGATAAAGATTTAAGGAATAAAATTGTCACCGGAGATTATTCTATCAATACCACAGCAGATGTAATTATGAATTCGCCCGTAATTACCTATTCTAAAAAAATGACCATTACTCAGGCACAAATGGCGATGATGAAAAGTAATATCAGCCATTTATGTCTTACTAAAGACGGAACGCCAAACACCAAAGTTGTAGGGATTTTATCCAAACACGATGTCATGGTTGCCTTAGGAAACAATCCTGCGGTTTTAATCAAAGCCCTGAAAAGAGTAAAAAAAGTAAAAGAAATAAAACCCATTCGGGCTAAAATCATGCAATTATTGCAGGGCTATTTAGATCAAAACATTCCTATAACCCTTACTTCTAAAATAATTACCGAATTAAATGACACCTGTATTCAAAGAGTAATAGAGTTATCATTGGCAAAAATGAAGACCTCTCCTCCTGCCCGCTTTTCGTGGTTAGCCTTAGGCAGTCAGGGACGTAGTGAACAATTATTACATACGGATCAGGATAATGCGCTTATTTATGAAGATGTACCAGAAATAATTCAAGAAAAAACCAGAAAATATTTTCTGGAATTAGCCTCAGAAGTTAACAAAGGACTTTTTGAAATTGGTTATGAATATTGTCCTGCCGAAATGATGGCTTCTAACCCTAAATGGTGCTTAAGTTTAAAACAATGGAAAGAATTAGTTCATAACTGGATTAGTAAACCCGGAAAAGATGAAGTATTACTTTCTTTCATCTTTTTTGATTATAGTTTATCCTACGGAGACAGAGATCTTGCTAACCAATTATCGGATTATATTTTTGGAGATATTGATGCTAATCCAATTTTTTATGTTCATTTGGTGAGTGGTGCTTTGCAAAGTCCTTCGCCAACAGGTTTTTTCAGACAGTTTTTAGTAGAACAAGACGGTGCGCATAAAGATTTCTTTGATATTAAACGAAGAGCTTTAATGCCGCTGGCAGATGCCGCAAGAGTTTTAATTCTATCGCATTCTGTTAAAGGAATTAGTAATACTCCGGAACGATTTGAAAAACTGGCCGAACTCGAACCTCAAAACAAAGATTTGTATTTATCTTGTGCTTATTCGTATAAAACCTTACTCAAATTCCGAACAAAACAAGGCCTATTACACCATGATTCAGGACAATTTATCGAATTAGAAGCGCTAACCAAATTAGAAAAAGTAAAACTTAAAGCTACTTTTAAAACCATCAAAGAATTACAGGAAGTGATTTCAATACGTTTTAATCCCGGAAAAATTACTATATAATGACTCTCAAAGAAAGAATTATAGAATCACTTCAGATATTGGGAATCCTAAAAGAACCCATTGATGAAAAATTAAACAGAACAATCGAATCCGAACGTTTTGTTGTGCTGGATACCGAAACTACGGGTTTTGATTACAACAATGACCGTATTCTTTGCATTGGTGCATTAACATTAGAAAATGGAGTCATTAATTTAGAAAATGTTTTCGAACATTATATAGATCAGGAACATTTTGATAAATCCAGCGTACAAATTCATGGAATTATCCGTAGTGATGTATTGGATCATAAGTCTGAAATTCAGGTTTTACAACTGTTTTTAGACTATATTGGCGATTCAATTATTATTGCACATCATACCTTGTTTGACATGACAATGATTAATAATGCTTTGGCAAGAAACGGTTTAGATAAAATTAAAAATCGAACTTTGGACACAGCCACGTTGTATAAAAGAACTTTAATAAAATCCAACCTGATACAGCATAAGGATCATTACAGCTTAGACGACTTGGCTGACAAATTTGATATAGCAAAAACCGATCGTCATACCGCTGTGGGAGATGCTTACATCACAGCAATTGCGTTTCTTAAAATCATAAAAAAATTGAAAGGAAAAGATCCTGCAATTATGTTGTATCATCTTTTCAGATAAAATAAAATACCCCAAAAGTGTAACTTACTTTTGGGGTATTTTTTTGATTATTAGTTTGCTGCTATTTTTCTTTCTAATTCTAAATTCACAATCGGCTGATAGACGATAGGAATCTCTTCAATTTCAACATCACTTTTATCCAATCCGAAAGCTCTTATATCCGAAAGCGAACAATTTTTAAGCATATAATAAGAGTTCATTAAAAGTGCATCTTTAACGGTAAATTCATTTTCAACAGATAAGAATTTCTCCAGAATAACAAATTTAAAATCAGGTTCAGGATTGTATTTTGTGGATCCATCAGGACGAATATGTAAATTCAACTCTTTTTTATTTACCAAATCCTGAACGATTTTTTTGAAATACAATTCCACTTTAGGCTGAATTCTAAACCCAATATTCAACACAATTTTGATTACTTTATCGTCTAATAATTCTATTACTTCATAATTCAATGTAAAGGGTTCATTCGTCCTGTTGATATGAAAAAACCAGTAAACATCAGCTCTTTTTGGTTTTTTCGAAAAAATAGATTTTAATATTTTTTCTTCAATTTCATAATTTCTATCCGCTTTAGACAAATAAATTAAATGGGTAGCATATTTTGGAATACTGTCATCATTACTCAATTCCTGAAATTGCTGTGTGTGCTCCACAAGATTCGTAAATTTTAAAAATTTATTATTGATTTTTCTGGAAAAGAACCACACATACATGGTCATAAAAATAAACAGCTCAAAGAACAAAAACATCCATCTTTCTTTGATTTTAACAATGTTGGCAACAAAAAAAGCAATCTCAATAACAGCAAAAACTGCTATAATACCGGCTATTAAAATACGGTTTAGCTTTTTGATGTAAATCAAATAATAATTTAAAAGCACCGTTGTCATCAGCATGGCTATGGTTATCGAAAATCCATAAGCTGCCTCCATGTGAGTTGAATTTTTAAAATACAAAATCATTAAAATACAGCCTATCCAAAGAATAGTGTTGACCGACGGAATATAGATTTGCCCTTTAAGATTGGTGGGATTTCGCATGGAAACTCTTGGCCAGAAATTAAGCGAAACCGCTTCATTTATCAATGTATAAGAGCCACTAATCAATGCCTGAGAAGCGATAATTGCTGCCAAAGTTGCGATAATGATACCCGAAAAAAGGAACCAATGAGGCATAATCTGGTAAAAAGGATTCCTGTCCTCCAGAAATGATTTCCCTTGTGTCATAAGCCAGGCTGCCTGTCCTAAATAGTTAACCACCAATGCGGTTTTGACAAAAATCCAGGTAATCCGGATGTTCTTTTTACCACAATGTCCCAAATCAGAATACAAAGCTTCTGCCCCTGTTGTACAAAGAAAAACACCTCCCAATAACCAAAATCCATGAGGATATTCAACTAATAATTCATAAGCGTACATTGGATTCAACGCTTTTAAAATGGAAGGATGTTCTAAAATTTGTACAAATCCCAATATGAATAGCATAGAAAACCAAACGACCATTGCGGGACCAAAAAAAGAACCTACTTTTTGTGTTCCAAAGCGCTGAAAAAAGAACAATGCCGATAAAATTACAATCACAATGGGTAAAGTTGGGATATGCGGAAAAACAACTTCGATACCTTCTACTGCCGAAGCTACTGAAATGGGTGGTGTAATAATACCATCCGCCAATAGTGTTGTTGCACCCAGAATTGTAGGAATTACTAATCTTCCCTTTCCAAAACGTTTTACTAGTGCATAAAGAGAAAAAACACCACCTTCGCCATGATTATCTGCCGAGAGTGTTAAAAAGATATATTTAATTGTTGTTTGAAAGGTAAGCGTCCAAAAAACACAGGAAATCCCACCATATACCAATAATTCGGATATCTCTTTGGTGCCTATTATTGATTTCATAACATATAACGGACTCGTTCCGATATCACCATAAATGATCCCGAGAGCGACCAAAAGTGAGGCAGCCGTTACTTTTTCTATTACAGATTTATTCATTTTTATTATAGTTTTTAATTTTAAAATAAGTTCATTTTTGAGCATAGATATCCCCATCGCAATAACATAAGTTCTCGCAATACAAGTTTTTTCAGCTATTTTTTTTAGATTTTAGCCCGTATTAAATCGGTATCCTACACCCGATTCTGTAATGATAAATTTGGGATGATTAGAGTCTTCTTCTATTTTTTTGCGAAGCTGCGCCACAAAAACACGTAAGTATTGCGTTTGATCGGAATAGCTATTCCCCCAAACTTCTTTAAGTAAATACTGGTGTGTGAGTACCCTGCCTTCATTTTTCACCAAAATAGAAAGGAGATTATATTCAGTAGTAGTTAATTTTAAAATCTCCTCTTTTTGCTTAACAATCCTGGAAGTAAAATCAATTGAAATGTCACCAAATTCAATAATGGGTTCAATTGCATTCTCATTTGTATTTCTTAATGCTGTACGGATTCTGGCAAGCAATTCCTGTGTTCTGAACGGCTTTGTCAAATAATCATTCGCTCCATTATCAAGGGCTTTTACGATTTCTTCTTCAGTATTTTTAACCGTTAAAATGATAATCGGTTTTTTATACCATTCTCTTAATCGTTTCAAAACCTGTTGTCCGTCCTCGTCAGGCAATCCTAAATCCAGAATAATTAAATCAGGCTGATGATTTGCAGTAAGAGATAATCCTTCTTTAGCATTTACTGCAAAAAAAGTTTTGTATCCATTGGAATCCAAAGCAATTTCGAGCAATTTTCTAATTTGGACTTCATCATCTACAATTAATATTTCTACCGGATTACTCATTTGAAATTTCTTTAGGGTTCATTACTAATGCCGGAAAAGATAATGTAAAAACAGAACCTCCATCTTCTTTATTTTCCAGAGTTACCATACCGTTTTGAGCTTCGACAAAACCTTTTACAATAGATAGTCCGAGTCCTGTCCCTCCTGTTTTTGAATTATGAAGTCGGTAAAATTTATCAAAAACCTGATCGATTTCTTCCTCTGGGAAGCCCAAACCATCATCAGAAACTGTTATAACACATGATTCTAATTTTTCTGAATTATAATCAAAATCTACATCAGGATTATAAACTGCACTCAATTCTATCTTGGCTCCTTTGGGCGTATATTGGGAGGCATTAAAAACCAAATTGTAAATAATTTGCTCCATCAAACCATAATCCAATTTAAAAAGCGGCAAATTCTCATCGGTACTGACCTTAACTTTATGAAATTTCAAATCTTCTTTGAGATTATCTAAAACATTATAAAACAACTCGTTTATATCACACCAATCCATCTTAGGTTCAACAACCCCCGATTCTAATCGAGACATATTGAGTAAATTTTCTACCTGATGATTGAGTCGTAAAGAAGCCTTCTCAATTTCTGAATACAATTGTAATTTATTCTCTTCAGAAATAGTTACATTTTGACTCTGAATCGTATCAATTGCTCCCATAATTGCAGAAATAGGTGTTCGCAATTCATGTGATAATGAATCTAATAATGCGTTATACAATTTCATTGTATTAGACCGAACTTGCTTAATTTGAAGCATTTTCTCTGTCTTTCTAATTTTATGAGTCAAAACGCCATTAAGAAAAGCAATAACAAAAAATAAGACAAACAATAAAGTATCTTCGGCATTACTGATATGGAAGGTATAATAAGGCTTGATGAATAAGAAATTCAAAATCAATGCGCTCAGAAAAGCACTCAGTAAAACCGGAAAAATATCTAAAAACATGGCCAATAAAGACACCACTACAAGCAATATATAAGCTGCTATTTTATAGTCTAAATAATCTCTTGTAAATAAACACAATAGCGACACAATGCTTACAGAACATAAGCTTATCAAGTATTGATTTTTAATCTTTATTTGTCTTAAAATACTTTTCATTTTAATTCTCTGATTATTTACAAGACAAAGTTAAATGATATGTTATAAGTATTTTATAATAAAAACAAACCGGATATAAAGATTTTATAAAGATTGTAATGACTGCCTGTAAAACCAGCACAGTCATTACAATTTACCCTAAAAGACAGGGATTTTTATTCTAAAACCAGACCAATTTGGCCATCATCTTCGAGTTGAATAGAACTATCGTCGGCATTTAATTCGCCTCTAACTTCCAATTCTTCGGCTATAACTTCTTCCGGCTCTTCATAAGGCAACGGTGCTAAAGCGTTTACCTGTTTTAATTTATCCGTAGTTAGTTGATTACCTAACGCTTTAAATCCTTTTATTGCTATAAAATTTTCAACATCTACCGTAATACTCTCTTTTTGAACTCCTTTGACTTTAGGAAAAACCAATTCCACCAAAGGTCTGTAATCGGTAGATACCAATTCCAGTTGCGAATTAGGATGTTCGGTAATAAAACTTTCTTCTTTACCTTCATTCTCTACTAAAAATCGCTTCAAATAGTAGCGCTCTTTTTCTCCATCATAATAAATGGCTGAAATAGGTTTTTTAGGAATCCATTTCTCCAAAACGATCATATCTTCGTCAAAGTGAGTAGACAATTCAGGAATGATTACTTTTAATTTTCCAGATTGCTGAATAATCAAAATTTTATCACTTGGCCTGAATTCACCTAATAATTCTCCTCTGGCATCAACATTCAAACGTTGTACGGTATCATCATACCAAATTTTTCTTGGTAACAAAGTAGAAATTCCTTTCTCCTTAATTTCGATTTTCTTAATTGGATATTTGGTTACTAAATTTCCTTTGGAAGCACGACCTTTAATAGCCAATTTAGCAAAATCCAAATC